>Ga0194132_10007270_pt1 | contig 16606 bp, 18 predicted proteins | sample TA2KigOf80mmetaG_FD_148612 | JGI IMG/M metagenome (GOLD analysis project Ga0194132, IMG submission 148612) | Freshwater microbial communities from Lake Tanganyika, Tanzania - TA2015054 Kigoma Offshore 80m | ecosystem: Environmental > Aquatic > Freshwater > Lake | place: Tanzania: Lake...
GGCGACGGTTGCCCCTTCGGGCGCGGAGGCCACCGGCGCCTGAGCACCGGCTGCGGGCGCGCTGTCGGCGACGTGCTGCGCCTGCTGCGGGCGTCCGGTCGGGCGCGCCTGGTGCAGGCTGCCTTCCATGTGCCGCACGCGCCGCTCGTTGAAGTCGATCTTCGCCGACAGCGACTCGACCCTTGCGGACATGGCCTGCAGGTCGAGACTCGCGCGCGCCACCTCGGTCACCAGCCGCTGCAGGATCTCGTAGTGCAACGCGTTCCACTCCGCCTGCTGGCGCTGGCGCTCGCCGTCGCGCTGCGCGGCCTCGGCGTTCATCCGCACCTGCGCGGCGAGCGCCTGCTCGACCGGCGTCGGGTTGAAGAACAGCATGAGCAGCGGCTTGAACAGACGGCGGAAGAGCCGCACGAGGCCGCGATGGGACTCGTACACGGCGCCTTCGGCGTACGTGTAGGCCGGCTCGCCTGACGCCCGGGCCGGCTCAGGCTGCGCGCCGGCGCCTTTCCGGAGCTGGTCGAGCAGCGCGGGCTTGATGGCCCGCGGATCCAGGATGGCCTCGAGCCGCCGCGCGGCGAGCTCCTGGATCTGCTGCGTGGTGAGATCGATGCCGTGCCGCTGCGCGATCCGCGCGCGGATGTCGCGCATGATCTGCTCGACGTCGACGTGGTCGCGGCTCGGAGGCTGCTCCTGGGGCTGCGGCGTCCGGCGCTCCTGTCCGCGCCGGTCGGGACCGCGGCGGCCGCGGTGGAAATGGCCGCGGCGCCGTTCCTGGTTGTCCATCGCGTCTCAATACTTTCTGAACAGCGCTCCCCACTCGGTCCGCATGAACTCACGTATCCGGGACTGGCCGACCGTCGGGTACCACATCATGTCGTGGTAGACGTTCGACGCGAACGGCGCCCAGACCATGAGCGGCGAATGCAGGAGCAGCCGCTCGAAGGGGCGAAGGAATCCTTTCCGGATCATCTGGTCGCCCCAGATCACCATCGATCGCTTCGTCTGGAACCCGAAGTTCTCCTGCGACACATCGTCGCCCACGAGCTCGATCTCGCGGGGGTCGGCCACGCCGAGCCCGCGCTCGTGCGCCATGCGCAGGAACGGAATCGACATCGGGTCGAAGCCCATCAGCCGCGCCGAGATCGCGTCGATGGCGACCGAGTCGGCGGCGGCGAGAATCAGGTTCTTCACGCGCGGAATCATCGTGCGCGGCCCCGCGCCGTCGCCGGCAACCGTGCCGTCGGTCACCGTGAACACGGCTGGGTGCAGCTCACGCTGCATGTAGAGCAGGTCCACGAGCACCTCGTGCATGTACTTGTGCGCGTAGTGCCGGACCTCGCGGAGCAACCCGCCGAACGAGTTCTTCACCGAGCCGGTCATCACCGCGTGCCCGTGGGTCTTGACCGTCGGCAGGTGCAGGATCTGCTTGCCCGGATAGATCGCCGGAATCTGGATGCCCTCGGGGAAGATCTCGTTCAGCTTCAGGAGCGGGCTCGTGAACCTGTACACCTGCCACTCGACCTCCGGCAGCGGGACGAACGTGAGGCCGTGGCGCTGCAGCACCGGCTCCCACCGGTTGTTGCGGCAGCCTTCGCGCGGGTTGGTCACGACGGTCTTGTTCTCGATCGGGATCAGGCGCTCGCGGCGGAACCCGTCGGCGAGCATCTTCGTCAGCACGCCGTCCACCTGCCACGGCTGCGACGAGCAGGACGGGAAGTACTTCGTCCAGGACAGATTCAGCTTGATGAGCGTGTCGCGGTCGCGCGACAGCGTGTCGCGGTACCCCGCGAGGTCCATCACGCGCGCGTAATCCTCGATGACCGTGTCGGGGCGCGTCCGGACGACCGCCACGCGCGCCGTCCGCGCGCGGCCGGAGGGCGTGGTGACCGCCGGATCTTCGGTCATGACAGGCATGGCGTTCTACCGTCCCAGGGGTGAATACATCAGTACCATCACGCTCAGGGCCCAGAGGCCCACGCAGGCCAGCAGCGGCCGGTCCGTGAGCAGAAGCTCGGCCGGGCTGCCGCCCCCCCGCTTCTGGTGCACCAGATAGAGATATCGGAATATCCCGTACAGCACAAAAGGGATAGTGACGGGCAGCCGGGTGGTCCCCAGCCGTTCGGCCGTTTCCGGGCTGATGGCGAACAGGGTGTAGGCGATGAGCGTGGACGCCGTCACCACGGCAATCATCTGGTCCAGCAGATACGGGGTGTATTCCTCGAGAATCGGGCGGTGGCCGACCGCCCCGTCCCCGAGCAGCACCAGCTCGTGGCGGCGCTTGCTGAAGGCCAGGAAGAGCGCCAGCAGGCTGGTGCAGACCAGCAGCCAGAAGCGGATGGGCACGTCCACGGCCACCGCGCCGGCCACCGCGCGCAGCACGAATCCGGCGGCAATGGTGAGCACGTCGATGATGACGAGGTGCTTCAGCGGGCCGGAGTAGGCCAGGAGCAGCGCCGTGTAGGCGCCGGCAATGGCGGCGAGTGCCGGGCCGATGACGAACGCCGCGAGCACGCCCCCCGCGGCAAGCACGGCCGCCGTCGCACCGGCCGTGCGCACCGCCAGCGCGCCGGAGGCAATGGGCCGTTCGCGCTTCAGCGGATGCTGCTGGTCGGCGTGCCGGTCCGAGATGTCGTTGACGAGATACACCGCGCCGGACAGCGCGCAGAAGATGAAGAACGTCGCGGTCGCGAGCGCGACGGCGTCGGGCTCGAGCAGGCGTCCGCCGAACAGGAGCCCGGCGAAGACGAACAGGTTCTTCGTCCACTGCTCCGGCCGGAGCGAGCGGACGAGCAGCGCGGCGGTCGAGCGGTTAGACGTTGGCCGACGAAGAGAAGCTGCGAACAGCGTCAGCCTCGTTATCGTAGGTCTCGAACACCGTCAGCAGCTTCGTGATTGCCAGCAGGTCGGTGATCCGCTTGGTCAGGCCGAGCAGCTTCAGGCTGCCACCCTGCCGGCTCACGGTGGTGTAGGTGCGGACGATCTCGCCCAGGCCGGCGCTGTCGATGTAGGGCACCTCGGCCAGGTTGAGCACGAGCTTCTTGTGTCCCTGCAGCGCGAGGCTGTTGATCTTGTCCTTCAGGATCTCGTCACCCTCGCCGAGCGTCATCTTCCCTTTGAGGTCCAGAATGGTGACGTCGCCCGCCGAACGTTCCTCGATCTGCATACCAGTCCCCTGTTGAAAGGCCGCGATTCTAGCACACGCAAAAACAAGGGCCAGACGCGGGTCTGGCGCTCAAATGTTGTCGGGAGCGAACGATGGAGTGAAGGACTCCGCTAGACGCCCACGCCGCCGGCGAACTTCCGCTGCTGGAAGCATTCCTTGCAGAAGACCGGTCGCCCCTGGGTCGGCCGGAAGGGCACCGTGGTGTCCTTTCCGCACGCCGAGCAGGTGGTCTGCGTCTCGACGCGTTCACGCATGCTGGGCCCCGCGCTCACGCGGTTGGCGCGCTTGGCCTTGCATGCCTTGCAGCGCTTCGGTTCGTTCTTGAACTGCTTGTCGGCGAAGAAGAGCTGTTCACCGGCCGTCCAGATGAAATCGGTTCCGCAGTCCACGCACCTGAGGCTCTTGTCTTGGAACTCCATCGGTCGCCACCTTTACTCGTCGTTCCAACCCCGGCACCCCGCGCTACTCGGTCTCGCGTCGGAGCTTCTTACGATTGCGCTTGCGCGCCAGGGCCTGCTTGGCCCGGCGCTTGTCACCCGGCTTCAAGTAGAACGAGTGCTTCTTGATGTCCTTGATGATGTCTTCCTGCTGAACCTTGCGCTTGAAGCGGCGGAGGGCGCTCTCGATCGACTCGCCTTCCTGAATCTTGACTTCAGCCACGCGTCGAAACACCCCCTAACCCGTTGTCTGCCGGAACGCCTGACGGCGTTCCTTGGCCGTGGCTCCCTGTGATCCCCGTTGAAAAGTGGCGAATATGCTAGGCTATCACAGGCAGGCGCGGATTCTAGGCGCAAACGCCGCCCCGGTCAACGAATATGTCTGCCGGAACGCCTTGGCGGCGTTCCTTGGACGTCCGCCCGCCAGCGCCTGTCCGACAAGGCAAGATAGCCTGATTTTCCAATGAAAATCCTCGTCGTCGGCAGCGGCGCGCGCGAGCACGCACTTGCATGGAAACTCGCCCGCGAACGTGATGTGTCAGAAGTCCTCTGCGCCCCCGGCAACCCCGGAATCGCAGAGGTCGCCCGGTGCCTCGCGGCCGACCCGGCGCGGCCGCCGGACCTCCTCGGGCTGGCCGTCCGCGAGCAGGTGGACCTCACCGTCGTGGGACCGGAGCTTCCCCTCAGCCTCGGCATCGTCGATCTGTTCAGCGCCCGGGGACGCCCCATCGTCGGGCCGACGAAGGAGGCGGCGGCGCTCGAGTCGAGCAAGGCGTTCGCGAAGGACTTCATGGCGCGTCACGGCGTGCCGTCCGCGCGCTTCCGCGTGTGCGACACGGCCGAGGCGGCGCTGGACGCGATCGCGGGCGGCGAGTTCGGGTTGCCGCTGGTCGTGAAGGCCGACGGCCTTGCCGCCGGCAAGGGCGTGGTCATTGCCGAGGACCGGGCCACCGCGGAGCAGGCGGTGCGCGCCTCGATGATCGAAGGGCGCTTTGGTGCGTCCGGCAGCCGCGTCGTCCTCGAGGAGTTCCTCACCGGCCAGGAAGCGTCGTACTTCGTCCTTGCGGACGGCGTCTCCTGCATGCCGCTCTCGTCCGCGCAGGATCACAAGCGCATCTTTGACGACGACCGGGGTCCGAACACCGGGGGGATGGGCGCGTTCGCGCCGAGCCCGCTGCTCACGCCTGAGGTGGAGAGGCGCGTGCTGGACGAGATCGTGCACCCGGTGCTCGAGGGCATGGCGGCGGAGGGGCGCCCGTACCGCGGGTTCCTGTATGTGGGCCTGATGCTGACCGCCGAGGGGCCCAAGGTGATCGAGTTCAACGTGCGGTTCGGCGATCCGGAGGCGCAGGTCGTGCTCCCGATGCTCGACGAGGAACTCTCCTGGCTGCTGGGCGAGGCCGCCACCGGCGCGCTGCCGTCGCGTCCGGCGCGCTTCCGCAACGAGCCGCACGTCGGGGTCGTCCTTGCCGCGAGGGGGTATCCCGACGCAGTGGAAACCGGAAAGCCGATCAGCGGCGTGGACACGGCGGCGGCCGTCGAGGACGCGCTCGTGTTCCACGCGGGCACGGGCCGCAGGGACGGCCAGCTCGTCACGTCCGGCGGGCGCGTGCTGACCGTCGTCGGCCGCGGCCCCACGTATCGCGATGCGATCGACGTCGCCTATCGCGCGGCGTCACACGTGCACTTCGACGGGATGCAGCTCCGCCGCGACATCGGCCGGAAAGCGTTGCTGGGGTCAGACCCCGGTGATGGATCGACTCAAGGGGTTGATACGAGTCGTATACGGGGTCTGACCCCATGAAGTACGCCCTCGTCACGTTCGGGTGCCGGGTGAACCAGGCCGACTCGCTGGCCCTCGAGGCGCAGCTGCGCGCCAAGGGCGCTACGCAGGCGGCGCCCGAAGACGCCGACGTCGTGGTCGTCAATAGCTGCTCGGTGACGGCGACGGCGGATCAAGGCACGCGGCAGGTGATTCGCCGTATCGTGCGCGCGAACCCGGACGTGCAGGTGGTCGTGACCGGCTGCTACGCGACGCGCGAGCCGGACGAGGTGCGCGCGCTGCCGAACGTGCTGCACGTGGTCCCGAACGACCGGAAAGACTCGCTCGCGGACCTGTTCGTCGATGGTGATGGGCCCTGCGGGCAGCCGATCGGTCCGGGCCTCGGCGGCCGCACCGCGCTGACGCTGCGCGTGCAGACGGGCTGCGAGGAAGCGTGCAGCTACTGCATCATTCCGCGCACGCGCGGCGGGGGCCGCTCCCGGCCGCTCGCCTCGGTACTCGCCGATCTCCACCGCGCCGTCGGCGCCGGCTACAAGGAAATCGTCATCACCGGCGTGCACCTCGGGTCGTATGGACGCGATCTCGGCGACGGCGCCTCGCTGACGGCGCTCGTGCGCGCGCTCGCCGAGTGGCCGGACGACGTGCTGTTCCGGATCAGCTCTCTCGAGCCGATGGACTGCACGGACGCGATCGTCGACCTCGTGGCCTCGTCTCCGCGGCTGGCGCCGCACTTTCACCTTCCGCTGCAGCACGGATCCGACGAGATGCTGAGCGCGATGCGCCGGCCGTACACCGTCTCCTGTTACCGAGGAGTCGTCGATCGCATCCGGACGCTGATGCCGGATGCCTCCATCGGATCTGACATGATCGTCGGCTTCCCCGGCGAGACCGCGGCGCACGTGGACGAGACGCTCGCGGTGCTCGAGCGGCTTCCACTCACGCACCTGCACGTCTTTCCGTATTCGGATCGTCCCGGCACCGCCGCATCCGCCATGCAGCCGAAGGTGGACGGCCGCGACATCCGGGATCGCGGCCGCCAGGTGCGCGCGATTGGTGAGCAGATGACGCGGCGGTTCCGGGAATCGCAGGCAGGGAGAACCCGCCGGGCGCTGACGGTCGATCACGGGTGGTCCGCGGTGACGGACAATTACATCAAGGTGCGGCTCGGCGAGCATCACGAGCGCAACGAGTGGGTTGACGTGACCGTGTAGATGGCGAAGAAGCGCCAGCCGGCACGGCGCAAGAAAGTGGCAGCCGGTTCGATCGGTCTGTCCACCGAGCAGGTGTGCGCCGTCGATCCGCGCACGCGCGAGCTGACCGCGCACGTCGAAGCCGACGGAGGCGCGGTGCTCGGCTCCTACCGCGACCCCTTCGGCGGCACCTGCGTGCTCGTCGTCGTGCTCCCCATCGACAGGGTCGAACCGACGCCATACCAGCGCGATCCGTCGGAGCCGCACGTCACACGGCTGATGAACGTCATCGAGAAGGTGGGCCGCTTCCTCGATCCGATCGTCGTCATCCGCCAGGACGACCGCTACTGGACCCCGAACGGCAACCATCGTCTGCAGGCGATGAAGAAGCTGGGTGCGCAGACGATCGTCGGCCTGCTCGTGCCGGAACCCGAGGTCGCCTTCAAGATTCTCGCGCTCAACACGGAGAAGGCGCACAACGTCAAGGAGAAGTCGCTCGAGACCATCCGCATGGCGCGCGCGCTCGCCGGACAGAAGGCCGGCGCCGAGACCGACTACGCGTTCGAGTTCGAGATGCCGTCCTACCTGACGCTGGGCGCCGCGTACGAGGGACGCCGCAGCCTGAGCGGCGGCGCCTATCTTTCGGTGCTGCGCCGCATCGAGGACTTCCTCGACGAGTCGATGGCGAAGGCGCTGAACCTCGGTGGACACCCAAAACCGACAATTAATCGACACCTCAAAACCGACAATTAACTGACGACGGCCGAGACGTTGACGCCGGCGATGGACGTGTAGTCCCTCGCGGCCATGAGCAACGTCTTGGAGCCACACAAGCAGCAAGAAGTCCTCGCGCTCGGTCGGCTGGGATGGACGCTCACGCGCATCGGGCGCGCGACGGGCGTCCATCGCGTCACGGTTGGTGAGTACCTGCGCGCGGCGGGGATTCCCATCCGCCGACGCGGTCGGCCAGGCGAAGGTCTACCAAAACCGACAATTTCCGCGGAGGTGTCCACCGACTCGGTGCCGGAGCCGACCGCCACGAGCGACGTGTCCCCCGACTCGGGGCCGGCGACGCGGCCCAGCCGAGCGCCGAGTGCCAGCGCCTGCGAGCCCTATCGCGCGCTGATTGAGACGGCGCTGACGCGTGGGCGGAATGCGATGGCGATCTGGCAGGACCTGGTCGAGGACCACGGCTTCACGGCCCGGTACGCCAGCGTGCGGCGCTTCGTCGTCACGCTTCGCGGCGCGACCACGCCCGAGGCGTACGTCGTGATCCCGACGGTGCCTGGCCAAGAAGGCCAAGTCGATTACGGCGACGGGCCGATGGTGCGGTGGCCGGAGACCGGCAAGTACCGCCGCACGCGCTTGTTTCTCCTGACGCTCGCGCATTCGCGCAAGGCGGTGCGGCTCCTGACCTGGAAATCGAGTGCGCAGATCTGGAGCGAGCTGCACGAGCGGGCCTTCCGTCGCCTCGGCGGCGTGCCGGCCGTCATCGTCCTCGACAATCTCAAGGAAGGCGTCCTCACGCCGGACATCTACGATCCGGCGCTCAACCCGCTCTATCGGGATGTGCTCGCGCACTACGGCACGGTCGCGCTGCCGTGTCGCGTGGGCGATCCCGATCGGAAAGGCAAAGTCGAATCCGGGATTGGCCACACGCAGCGGACGCCGCTGCAGGGGCTGCGCTTCGAGACGATCGAGGCCGCGCAAGCGTATCTCGATCGCTGGGACACGCACTGGGCGGACACCCGCATCCACGGCACGACGAAACGCCAAGTCGCTGCGATGTTTGCCGAGGAGCGGCCCACGCTGCGGCCCCTACCGGTCGAACCGTTTCGGTACTACCGCTTCGGCGACCGGACCGTGCATCTCGATGGCTGCGTCGAGGTGGAGGCCGCCTTCTACGGCGCGCCGCCCGGTTGGATCGGCCGGCGCGTCCACGTCCAGTGGAATGACCTCCACGTGCGGCTGCTGGATCCGACGACGCGTCAGCTGCTGCGTGAGCATCTCCGCGCGCCGCGGGGCTATCACCGGATCGACGACCGCGATCGCCCGGCGCGCACGCCGCCCACGACGCTGGCCTTGCTCGGGCGCGCGGCCACGGCCGGCGCCGCGATCGGCACCGTCTGCGGCCAGATTCACGCGCAGGGCACCGCGCATAGCGTGCGGCAGATCCTCGGCGTGCTCGCGCTCGCGAAGAAACACGGCGTCGCCGTCGTCGAGGAGGCGGCCAAGACGGCCCTCGAGGTCGGCGTGCCCACGTATCGCTTCCTCCGCAAGTACGTCGAACGGCGGCCGCCGCTCCCGCTCACGCTCCGGCAAGTCGATCCGCTCATCCGGCAACTCACGCTCTATCGCCATCTCATTGATCAGAAAACAGGAGGCCCGGCATGACCCTCGTCGAACTCGATCGCGCGCTTCGCAAACTGCGACTCTCCGGCATGGCCGACGTCCTCGAGACGCGGTTACGCCACGCCCAGGCCGAGCGCCTGCCGCCGCTCGATCTGATGGCGACGCTCGTGTCCGACGAACTCCGCCGGCGCGAAGACCGCCTCTTGGCCCGTCGCCTCAAGCTGGCCAGCTTCCGCGATCCCGACCGCTCGCTGGAGAATTTCGATTTCGACTTCAACAAGAAGATGAACCGCGCGCTCCTCTTCGACCTCGCGACCGCGCGCTTCATCCAGCAGCGCGAGGACGCGCTCTTTCTCGGCCCACCCGGCACTGGGAAGAGCCATCTCGCGCAAGCGATCGGCCGTGCCGTCATCCAACAGGGCTATCGCGTCACCTATCGTGAGGCCCATACGCTGCTCGAAGAAATCGCGGAGGCTGCGGTCGACGGTACCCGCAAAGCGCTCCTGGCGGATCTGGCGACCGTCCCGCTGCTGATCATCGACGATCTCGGCATGCGCAAGCTCCCACACACCGCGGCCGAGGATCTCCTGGAACTGATCATGCGGCGGTATGAACGCGCGTCGACGATCCTGACCTCCAACCGCCCCGTCGACGACTGGGGCAAGCTGCTCGGCGACACCGCCACAGTCACCGCACTGCTCGATCGGCTCTTACATCACGCGCACGTGCTCAAGTGCGGCCCCAAAAGCTGGCGCACCAAAGTCCAACCCGACTTGCGGACGGAGGACACCTCGAAGTAGAACTCACGAGTCTCGGCCGCCGGAAAATGTCGGTTTTGCCTGTCCAGAAATTGTCGGTTTTGAACTGTCCACCGAGGACCGTAAACGACGTCGTGGCCTCGCTAGCCGACGATGGTGAGTAGATCACGCCGCCAAACGTGCCGCCCACCTTCTGGTTTAGTTCAGCGACCTGGGTCTGCACTTCGCTAGCCACAGAGTTAAAAAATTCTGGGGCGCGCTCCGTGATGAGCCTGTCCCGGAGCAGGTTGTGTTGATACTCGATATGTTTCCGCCGTTCCCCTTCCCCCAACGACGCCGCGAACTTATCGATCCAGTCGGTCATGTCGTCGCCTCCGGCAGGCACACTATCGCCCCAAGGCCAGCGCAGCCGCAAGCGCAGACAAAACTCGAAATTACGGGCGGTTTGGTGCGCCACTTGGGTTTGTGAACGCACTAATTACGAATCGCAATTACCTTCGGTCGATGACGATGTTGCCGCTGAAGGAACGGAGCGAGAGCCGCGCGCCCGCATCGCCGAACGTGCCGCGAATCCCGCGCCCGGGGCGGCCGCGTCCGCGCCCGTTGACGGTGCGCACCTGCGTCCCCCCCAGCGTCAGCGCATAGTCCGACCGCACGTCGCCGCTGAAGGTGCTCGCCTCGAGATCGAACCCGCTGGTGTCCACGTTCAGCAGGACGTTGCCGGAATGCGTGTCCATCTCGTAGTCGCCATTCCGCGCCAGCCGGCCGGCGTACTCCACGTTCCCGCTGACCGTCCGCGCCTCGGCGCGCTCCACTTCCGTGTCGGTCATGCGGATGTCTCCCGACACCGACCGCAGCGAGAGGCTGCGGCGCGCGCCGGCCGCGGTGACGTCGCCGCTCACGGTCTCCGCCGTGAGATCGCCGCGCGCGTTCGTCACGCGCACGTCGCCCGACACCGTCTTCACGGTGACGCTGGCCGCCTGCGGCAGCGTGATGGTGTAGTCCACGGCGACGAACCAATTGCGGCGCCCGCCGGTGCGCGGGTATTCGGTCCGCACGTCGACCCGGTTCGGCAGCTCGCGCACCTCGATGGTGACGTCCTGCAGCCGCGCGCGCCCGTCCGCGTCGTCGCGCCCCCGCGCCCGTTTCACCGCCTCGATCCGCACATCGTCGCCGCCGCCGCCGGTGATGACGATGTCGCCGGCGATGTTCGAGACGTTGACGGCGCCGTTGCGCCCGAGGCGCACGGTGCGGGAGAAGTTCTCGGTGACTTCCGGCCCGCGGCGATCGTCGCGGACGCCGCGCTGCAGCGCGCCGTCGAGCGCCTCGGCGGCGTGCCCGACCAGCGCGAGCGCGTGCGCCTCCATCTGTACCGCGAGCTGCCTCGTCCATTCGGGTTCCTGCGCCGCGGCGGGGGCGGCGAACGCCAGCGAGAGCGACGCCGCAAGGACGGTCCGATGCATCTTCGTCATTGGTTCAACCCGGATACGATGCGGGCGGCGCCGGCCGCGTTCCCTGTCCGCATCTCGTTGATGAGCGCCACCGCGTCCTGCAGCAGCGCCACCTTGTCGCGCAGCGCCTCGAAGAGGCTCGCCTGCGCCTGCTCGCTCGCGGGCTCCTGCTGAAGCGCCGCGCGGCTCTCGCCAATCGCCTGGTCGATCACGGTCAGGTTCGCCTGCAGCACGCCGGCCGTCTCGGGATCCAGCGCCTCGCTCGAGGTCCTGGTGATTTCCTCGAGGCCGCTGATCGCCGACACGTAGTGATCCTCGGCGAGCTTCAGCTCCTGATCCGGATCGACGTCCACGTCGCTGTCGGGCCGGGCCACGATCGCCGGCGGGTTGGGGTGTGCCGCCGAGCCGGGATCGCGCCACGCCATCCACGCGATTCCCGTGGCGAGGACGACGCCGGCCGCCGCGGCGACAAACTGCGGCCACGCGCGCGGCAGGAGGGTCAGACCCCCTGACACGGGTCGACTCACGGGGTCTGACCCCCGGGCTGACCCGCCGTCGATCTCCGCCGCGATTCGCGTCCACACCTGCGGCGACGGCACGGGCCGGTCCAGCGCGCCGGCCGTCAGCCGGATGACGGCGAAGTCCTCCGCCATCTGGCGGCACGCCGGGCAGACCGCGAGATGCGCGTCGAGCCGCTGCCGCGCCGCAGCGTCGAGTCCGCCGTCCCCGGCGTCGCCGATGAGGACTTCGAATGCCTGGCAGCTCATGACGCGTGCGTGGCCCCTCGACCGAGCTCGGGGCAGGCCGTCAGCATACCGCGCAGCTTCAGCCGCGCGCGGTGGACCTGCGATTTCGAGGTTCCGATCGAGACGCCCAGGATGGCGGCGACTTCCTGGTGCTCGAACCCCTCCACGTCGTGCAGCAGGAAAGCAGCCTTGCACCCGTCAGGCAGCTGCGCGATGGCGCGTTCGAGGTCGATCCGGCTGATCGCCGCGGGCATCGCCGGGGCCGGCGCCGCCGGCTCGGGCGCCGCGTCGGCGTCCAGCGAATCGGTGGCGCGGCCCATCCGCGCCTGCCGTCCGCGCACGTAATCGAGGCAATGGTTCATGCCAAGCCGGTAGAGCCACGTGCCGAGGCTCGAGTCACCGCGGAAGCTGCCGAGCTTGCGGTGCGCCTGGAGGAAGACGTCCTGCAGCAGGTCCTCCGCGTCCTGGACCGACCCGGCCATCCGCAGCATCAGGCGGTAGAGGCGACCGGCGTGCAGGCGGTAAAGCTCCTCGAAGGCGCCGGCATCGCCGCGCTGGCACCGCTCGGCCAGCTCGAGGTCGGCGTGTCTCACGCGTTCTGGAGGGTTAGACGGGAGGGAGGCCGCCCCGGGTTGTCGCACCCACGGGTAGACGCAAGACGGGCGGAATCGGTTCTAGTCCGGTTTCTGAAACGTCGTAGAAGAACTCGAAACCGCGCTAGGTGAAGCGGATCTGCGGGAAACGGCGCACCCGGGCCATGCCGACGTCCAGCCCTTCGGCGCGCAGCAGCTCGCGTTTGAGCTGCACGCCACCCCACGGCGCAGGCGTGCGCCGTGGGGACCCCGGCCTCCCGCCATAGCCGCCCAGAGCGCCACCTGCACCGATGACACGATGACACGGGACCGTCGGGTCCCGGCACTCACGCATGATGTTGCCGACGGCGCGCCAGGCGCGCGGGCTCCCCGCGCGCGCGGCGATGTCGCCGTAGGTGGCGACGCGGCCTGGGGGGATGCGGCGGACGGCGGCGATGACTCGCCGCCTGAAATTTGTGATTTGCGAGTTGCGATTTGTGATTGTCACCGGTTCTTCATTCGCAAATCACAAATCACAAATCGCAAATCGCAAATCACAAATCTAACGTCCCACGACTATCTTGACGCGGAACGTGACGCCGCCAAGGTTGTCTTCGTCGAAATGCGCCGCCACGCCGTTGGGATCCTCGCCCAGCGCGTCCGGCACGTTGGCCCACTGCAGCTCGCCGGCGGCCGCGATCCAGCGCGCGACGCCGTACTCGCCGAGCAGATGCAGTCCGGTGCGCCGCATCTCGACGTTCTCGCTGTCGGTGGCGAACTCCGAGATCTCGGTGTACGTGTGCCAGCCGACGCCCACGCCTGCGTAGGGGACGATCCGGGTCCAGAACGGCAGGCGGTAGCCGCCGGTGAGCTCGAGGGGCGTCACGGTGATCACCGTGGGAATCCCGAGGTCGAACCGTTCGTCGTTGAAGATGAACACGCGCTCGCCCTCGGCCCGGAAGCGCGAGGCGCGGACGTTCACGAACAGGCCGAGCGGCAGCGTCGCCTCGACGCCGCCGCCGAACACGCCGCCGCTGTCCGTGCCGAGGACGGCCGTGAAGCTCTCGGTCGCGGTAAACGTCCGCGAGCCGATGTCGGCGAACCCACGGACGCCGATCTCCTGCGCGTGAACGGGCGCCGCGACAAGCACGGCCAGTAATGAGAGAAGCGCCTTGGGACTTGGGCTTTGGGCTTTGGGATTTGGGATTTTCACTTCACCAGCCCCATTCCACGAAGCGAGGCGCGCGGGTTGATCAGGCCGACGCCGTACTCGTTGTCGCGGCCTGTCGCCCCGAGGTCTGTGGCATAGCGCTTCATCACGGCTTCGAGCGCCGCCGGCGGGGTGATGCCCTGCTGCACCAGCAGCGCGGCGAAGCCCGACACGTGCGGCGCGGCCATCGACGTGCCCTGGAAGAACTCGTAGGCGAACGCGTCGAAGCGCGGCGCGCGGTAGGCCTGGGGCCCGCGGGTATAGGTCTCCACCATGTCGAAATCGAACGTCTGCTGGAGGATGCCGGCCTCCTGCCCCTGGCGCAGATTGCCGCCGGGCGCCGTGATCTCCACGTACGGTCCGGTGGTGGAGTAGAAGGCGCGCTGCCGGTCGCGGCCGATCGCCGCCACCGAGATTGCGCCCTCGTAGAGCCCCCCGATCTCCGCGAGCCGCTCCACGGGATTGCCGTTCTGGAACGAGTTGCCGGCGGCGATCGACACGAACGCGCCGCGGGAGATGGCGTAGGCGATGGCCTCCTGCACCGCGGGCGCCGGCGGGCCGGTGCGCCCGATGCTCATGTTCAGCACCTTCGCCCCGTTGTCCGCCGCGTAGCGGACGCCGCGCGCCACCACGTCATCGGTCCCGCGATTGGGCGCGCCGAAGATCTGATCCCAGATCGAGCCGATCACCTTCACCGGCATGATGCGGACGTTGAACGCCACGCCCGCGCCGCCGACGCTGTTGTTGGTGGCCTGCCCGATCGTGCCCGTGACGTGGGTGCCGTGGCCGTCGAGATCCAGCGGCAGGTCGGTGTTCCAGATGAAGTCGCGCGGCGACACGAACCGCTCCAGCGGCGCGAGATCCGGCGCGGCGGCAAACGGCACGTCCACGACGCCCAGCGCCGGGAAGATCGGACCGTTCGGCGTCAGTCGGAACTGGAACGCGGCGTTGTAGCGGACGACGGCCGGGCGGTAGGCGATACCGCTGTCCAGCACCGCGACCACGACCTCGGAGGTGGCACCGGGGTTGATGTCCCAGGCGCGCTCCATGTCGATCGCCGGATAGTTCCACTGCCGCCCGTAGAGCGGGTCGTTGGGCGTGAACTGCGGGTGCACGCGGTAGCGCGCCTGCGCGTACTCGACGTCCGGCTGCGTCTCGAGCTGCCGCGCCACCGCCTCGGGATCGGCCGCCGCGTCGAGGGCCACGATCTCGAAGTCCGCATACGACACGCGCTGCGGCGCCGAGGCGTCCACCTGCGCGAGCATGATGCGCTGCGCGTCGAGCGGCGTCCCCGGACGGAACTTCACGATCAGGCTGCCGCGGAGGAACGGCCCCTCGTCAGCGGCCCCGCGGATGATGTCGCCGCCCGGGCCGCGCGGCGCCCGCGGCGGGTCGTTCTCGCGCAGGCCGCGGTCGATGCCGGTCTGCGCGCTCATACCGATGCCCAGGGCCCACAGCCCGAATCCCAGACCCCAAATCCCAAATCCCAAGGCTCGAAGCGTTGTCATAGGTATGTCAGTGGATCGATGCCGTAGGCGGCGGGGTCGAGCGGCGCCTGGATCGAGCGCGGCTCGTCCTCCTGCGCCTCCCACAGGTCAACCTCGTACGGACGCTCGAGCGGCGTTCCCTCGCGATTGATGATCACTTTCACGCGCGGGCGGTACGGGTCCGGCGCGTAGGCTTTCAGCACGACGGCGACGACGCCCGTGTCGAGCCGGACGAGGTTGCCCACCGGGTAGATCCCGACGAGCTGCGCGAAGCGGCGCACCAGGTTCTGGTCGAACTGGGCGCCGTCGTTGCGCTGGAGCACGGCGAGAATGCGGTCGCTCGGGAATGCCTGCTGGTAGACGCGCTGCGAGCGCATCGCGTCGTAGACGTCGGCGATGCCGCACAGCATGGTCCCGAGATTGAGCTGCGGGCGCTTGACGCCGAGCGGGTAGCCGGTGCCGTCGGCGCGCAGGTGGTGCTCGAAGGCGACGACGGGCGCGAGCGCGGGCATCTCGGGTGTCCCGCGCAGGATCTCGGCGCCCTCCACCGTGTGGCGCCGCAGAATCTCGAACTCCTTGTCGGTGAGCTTGTCCGGCTTGTTCAGGATCTCGGTCGGCGTCTTCACCTTGCCGATGTCGTGCATCAGCGCCGACAGGCCGAACTCACGCAGCAGCGATCCCTCGATGCCGAGCCCGCGCGCCTGCCCCATGGTCAGGATGGAGACGTTCACCATGTGCGTGAACGTGTAGTTGTCGTAGTTCTTGAGCGCGGTCAGCGCCAGCAGCGCCGTCCGGTTCTGCGCCACGGCCTGCGCGAGCGAATCGACCACGGTGCGGCCCGCGTCGGCGTCGGGCATCCCCTCGGTCTGCGCGCTCTCCCACAGCGTCTCCGCCACCGTCACCGCGTCGTCGTAGAGACGCTTGAACGTGGCGACGTCGCCGATCTGCGCCTCGACGCGCTCCTCGACCTGCAGGCGGCCGACGCGGATGTGCGGCTGGCGGCCGAGCGCCGTGGTCGGGTCCTTGCCGGCCTCGGTGCGCGCCACGGCCTGCACGAGCTGCGTCAGCTCCGGCGGCTGCACGCCGCGGTCGATGACGATGCGCTCGATGCCGGCCTGCTGCAGGCGCTTCATCAGCTCGCCCATGTTCTCGGCGGCGCGGGGCACCGGAATGTCGCCGACGACGAGCTCGTCGCCGACGATGCCGATGGCGATGGAGGCGTTGGTGGAGTGAATGAGCGTGAGCGTGTCGTGCAGCGCCGCGATGTTGCGCGTGACGAGCGGGTGGTTGCCGGCATAGAGCTGGGCGCCGCGCAGGGCGGCCGCGAAGCGGCGGACCAGCTCGTCGGCCAGCTTGGCGCGCTGCGGCGTGCTCATGTCCGATCCCTCTCTCTGCGCGGCAGGCCGCCGAGGTGCGGCCTGGCGATGGCGCGGATGCCGCGGTTGCCCGTGCGCGCC
>Ga0194132_10007271_pt1 | contig 16605 bp, 13 predicted proteins | sample TA2KigOf80mmetaG_FD_148612 | JGI IMG/M metagenome (GOLD analysis project Ga0194132, IMG submission 148612) | Freshwater microbial communities from Lake Tanganyika, Tanzania - TA2015054 Kigoma Offshore 80m | ecosystem: Environmental > Aquatic > Freshwater > Lake | place: Tanzania: Lake...
GCGCGGGGACGCGTCGGGGTGGGGCGGGCGGTGAGCTTGGATCCGATCACGTTCGAGGTAATCCGGAATGCGCTCGTGGCGGCGACGGACGAGATGGTGCTGACGTTGCGGCGGGCGGCGTACTCGACGAACATCAAGACGCGGTCCGACTTCTCGTGCGCGTTCTTCGACGCCGAGCTGCGGGCGGTGGCGCAGGGGTTCACGCAGCCGGTCCACCTCGGCTCGATGGTGAAGCAGGTGCTGCGGGCGATCGAGGAGTTCGGCCCCGGCGAGCTCGGGCCCGGCGACGTCATCATCACGAACGACCCGTTCCCGAGCGGCGTGCACCTGAACGACGTGAGCCTGATCTCGCCGGTGCACGTGGACGGTGAGCTGCTCGGCTACGTCGCGAACCTCGCGCACCACGTCGACGTCGGCGGCGGCGCGCCGGCGAGCGTCGGCGCCTTCAAGGAGGTGTTCCAGGAGGGGGTCATCATCCCGCCGGTCAGGGTCGTGGCCGGAGGCCGGATCGTCGAGGACGTGTTCGCGCTGATCCTCGCCCAGATCCGATCGAAGCACGAGACCGCGGGCGACTTCCGTGCGCAGATCGCCGCCAACGCGACCGGCGTCCGGCGGTTGCAGGCGCTCGCAGCCCGGCACGGTCGCCCGACCGTCGTCGAGACGATGCAGGAGCTCCTCGACTACACCGAGCGGCGGACGCGCGCCGAGCTCGCCGCGCTGCCCCGCGGCACGTTCGAGGCGGAGGGGACGGTCGACGTCGACGGGTACACGGACGAGCCGGTGCGACTGCAGGTACGCGTCGAGATCGGGCCCGACGGGGTCCGCTTCGACACGGGCGGCTCCGACCTCCAGCGGCGCGCGCCCGTCAACTCCACGCTCGCGCAGACGTTCTCCGCCTGCGCGTACGCGCTCAAGTGCCTGATCGACCCCGACCTGCCGGTGAACGACGGCTTCTACCGGCTCGTGCGACTCGACGCGCCCGCCGGCACCGTCACGAACTGCAGCTGGCCGAGCCCGGTCGTCGGCGGCTGGGAGACGCAGACGCGGCTCGTCGACGTCGTCTTCAAGGCGCTGATCCCCGTCTTGCCGGAGCGGCTCCCCGCCGGCACGAAGGCGATGATGTGTCATGCCGGCTTCGGCGGCGTCGACCCCGTCACGAACGCGTACACGTGCTTCCTGGAGACGTTCGCCGGCGGCTACGGCGGGCGCGCCGCGAGCGACGGGCCGGACGCCGTCCAGGCGCACGGGCAGAACACCGAGAACGCGCCGGTCGAGGAGACCGAGCTCAACTACCCGGTGCGCATCGCGCGGCTCTCCCTCGTCGAGGACTCCGACGGCGCCGGCCGCTTCCGCGGCGGCCTTGGGCTGCGCAAGGACTTCCTCTTCGACCGGCCGACGACGTTCACGGTGCTCGCCGATCGCACGGCGGCGGGGCCGCAGGGCGCGTTCGGGGGCCACGCGGGCGGCCCGGCGGAGTACGTCCTCCTCCGCGCGGGCGTCGAGCGGCGGCTGCCGGCGAAGACGACGATCGAGCTCGAGGCAGGGGACGTCGTCAGCTACCGCACCTGCGGCGGCGGCGGATACGGGCCGCCGGAGGAGCGCGAGCCCGAGCGGGTGCTCCGCGACGTGCTCGAGGGCAAGGTGAGCGCCGAGCGGGCGCGCGACGTGTACCGCGTCGCCGTGCGGGACGGCGCCGTGGATGGGGACGAGACCACGACGTTGCGCGGGGGCCGTCCGACTGAAGTCGGACGGGGTCGTGTGGGCGTGGCACAGGATTACCGCGTCCGGCTTCAGCCGGACGCGTCCTCGGCAAGGAGTGCCGGGTGAGCCTCGATCCGATCACGTTCGAGGTGATCCGGAATGCGCTCGTGGCGGCGACGGACGAGATGGTGCTGACGTTGCGGCGGGCGGCGTACTCGACGAACATCAAGACGCGGTCGGACTTCTCGACGGCGTTCTTCGATACGGAGCTGCGGGCGGTGGCGCAGGGGTTCACGCAGCCGGTTCACCTCGGCTCGATGGTCGAGCAGGTGCCGAAGGCGGTTCGCACCTACGGCGCCGAGCGGCTCGGCCCCGGCGACGTGATCGTCACCAACGACCCCCACCCGAGCGGCGTGCACCTGAACGACGTGAGCCTGATCTCGCCGGTGCACGTGGACGGCGAGCTGCTCGGCTACGTCGCGAACCTCGCGCACCACGTCGACGTCGGCGGCGGCGCGCCCGCGAGCATCGGCGCCTTCAAGGAGGTGTTCCAGGAGGGCGTGATCATCCCGCCGGTCCGCCTCGTCGAGGGAGGGGTCATCGTCCGCGACGTCTTCAAGCTCATCCTCGCGCAGATCCGCTCGAAGCACGAGACCGGAGGCGACTTCCGGGCGCAGGTCGCCGCGAACGCGACCGGAGTGCGGCGGATCCGGGCGCTCGCCGCCCGCCACGGGCGGCAGACGCTCCGCGCCGCGATGGGCGAGCTGCTCGACTACACCGAGCGGCGCACACGGGCAGAGCTGGCGGGGCTTCCGCACGGGGTCTACGCGTCGGAGGGCACCGTCGACAACGACGGCTACACGGACGAGCCGGTCCACCTCAGGGCGCGCATCGAGCTCGCCGCGGACGGGGCCCGCTTCGACACGATCGGCTCCGATCCGCAGCGCCGCGCGCCCGTGAACTCGACCTACGCGATGACGTTCTCGGCGTGCGCGTACGCGCTCAAGTGCCTGATCGACCCCGACCTGCCCGTGAACGACGGCTTCTACCGCGTGATCGAGCTCGACGCGCCCCTCGGCACGGTCACGAACTGCGCCTGGCCCGGAGCCGTCGTCGGCGGCTGGGAGACGCAGACGCGGCTCGTCGACGTCATGTTCCGGGCCCTGCTGCCGGCGTTCGAGCATCGCCTCCCGGCGGGCACGAAGGCGATGATGTGCCAGGCGGGCTTCGGCTCGCTCGACCTCGCGAAGGGCAAGTACGTCTGCTTCTACGACACGCTCGCGGGTGGCTACGGCGGGCGCCTCGACCGCGACGGGCCGGATGCCGTCCAGACGCACGGGCAGAACACCGAGAACGCGCCGATCGAGGAGACCGAGCTCAACTACCCGGTGCGCATCGACCGGCTGTGCCTCGTCGAGGACTCCGACGGGGCCGGCCGCCGCCGCGGTGGGCTCGGCGTCCGCAAGGACTATCGCTTCGACCGTCCGACCACGTTCACGATCCTCGCCGACCGCGACAAGGCGGGGCCGCACGGCGCCCTCGGCGGCCACCCAGGTCGGAAGGCCGAGTACGTGCTCATCCGCGACGGCGAGGAGACCCGGCTCGGCTCGAAGACGACGGTCGAGCTCGTCGCCGGCGACCTGCTGAGCGTCCGCTCGTGCGGGGGCGGCGGCTACGGGCCGCCCGAGGAGCGCGAGCCGGAGCGCGTGCTGCGCGACGTGCTCGAGGGCAAGGTGAGCGCCGAGCGGGCGCGCGCCGTCTACCGGGTCGCGATCGACGGGCGTACCGTCGACGCGGCCGCCACCGACCAGCTGAGGAGCACGGGATGAGCGTCAGGCTCGCGATCGACATCGGCGGCACCTTCACCGACGCGACGCTCGTCGACGACGCGACCGGACGGGTGTCGATCGCGAAGGTGCTGACGACGCCGTCCGATCCGTCCGAGGGGTTCATGCAGGCGGCCGAGCGGGCGCTCGTGGAGGGCGAGGTCGAGCCGGCCGACGTAGGGCTCGTGGTGCACGCGACGACCGTGGCCACCAACGCGATCATCGAGGGCAAGATCGCGCGCAGCGGCTTCGTCACGACCGACGGGTTCCGCGACCTGCTCGAGATCGCCCGCCAGGTGCGCCCGACGCTCTACGACACGCAGTTCGAGAAGGCGCCGCCGCTCGTGCCGCGCGACCGGGCCGTCGTCGTCGCCGAGCGGCTCGGCCCGGCGGGGGACGTGCTCCAGCCACTCGACGACGGCTCGGTGCGCGAGGCGGCGGCGATCCTGCGGCGCGAGGGCGTCGAGTCGGTCGCCGTGTGCCTGCTGCACGCGTACGTCAACCCCGACCACGAGCAGCGGGTGGGCGAGATCCTCGCCGAGGCGCTTCCCGGCGTGCCCATCTCGCTCTCCTCGGACGTGGCGCCGGAGTTCCGCGAGTACCTCCGCGCCTCGACGACGGTGATCAACGCCGTCATCCGTCCGGTCGTCGAGCACTACCTCGCGGGCATCGAGGCCCGTCTCGCCGCGGCCGGCGTCGAGGCGAAGCTGCTCGTGATGCAGTCGAGCGGCGGCGTCTTCGGCTCGGATGCGGCGCGACGGCGGCCCGTCTTCATGGTCGAGTCCGGTCCTGCCGCCGGCGTCATCGCCTCGGCCCATCTAGGCGAGACGATCGGGATCCGCGACGTCCTCTCCTTCGACATGGGCGGCACGACCGCGAAGGTCGGGCTCATCCAGGACGGCCGGCCGTCCGTGACGAAGGACTACAACGTCGGTGGGCATGCGGGCGCCGGGATCGGCGGCATGTCGCTCTCCGGCTATCCCGTTCGGACGCCGGTCGTCGACCTCGTCGAGATCGGCGCCGGCGGCGGCTCGATCGCCTGGGTCGACTCCGGCGGGCTCCTGCGCGTCGGCCCGCGGAGCGCGGGGGCCGATCCGGGGCCCGTCTGCTACCGGCGCGGCGGCACCGAGCCGACGGTGACCGACGCGAACGTCGTGCTCGGCCGCCTCAATCCCCGCTACTTCCTCGGCGGCGAGATCTCGCTCGACGTCGAGGGGGCCGCCCGCGCGATCGAGGAGCGCTGTGCGACACCGCTCGGGCTCACCGTCACCGAGGCGGCGAACGGGATCGTCGAGATCGCGAACGCGGCGATGGTGAACGCGCTGCATCTGATCTCGGTGCAGCGGGGCTACGACCCGCGCGACTTCGTGCTCATCGGCTTCGGCGGCGCCGGGCCGGTGCACGCGAACGCTCTCGCCCGGGACGCCGAGATGCCAACCCTCCTGATCCCCCGGAGCCCGGGCATCTTCTCTGCCACCGGCCTGCTGACGACCGACCTCAAGTGGGACGCGGCGCAGACGGTGATGCGGCCGGTCGAGGAGCTCGGGGGCGAGGAGATGGAGGCGGCGTTCATGCGGCTCGAGGCGAAGGGACGCGCCGAGCTCGAGCGCGAGGGGATCGCCGCGGACGCGATCGAGTGCGTCCGGCAGGTCGACCTCCGCTATGTCGGACAGAGCTTCGAGCTGACGATCCCAGGGGGCGACGGGCTGCTCGACCGCTTCAACGCCGAGCACCATCGCACGTACGGGTTCAGCGCTCCCGGCGAGCCGGTCGAGGTCGTGAGCCTCCGCCTGACGAGCGTGGGACGGATCCCCAAGCCGCCCGCTCGCCAGGCCGGATCGGAGGGGAGCGTGACGCCGAAAGAGCGGCGCCCGGTGTTCTTCGCGGAGGCCGGCGGCTACGTCGACTGCCCGATCTACGGGCGCTACGAGCTTCCGGCCGGGGCGTCGTTCCCGGGCCCGGCGGTGGTGGAGGAGTTCGACTCGACCGTCGTCGTCCACCCGGGCTTCGCCGTGCGCGTCGACCCGATCGGCAACCTGATCATCGAGAGAGAGGCGTAGGCATGGCGTATAGCATCGTGCTGGCGAAGGACGTGATGATCCCCGTGCGCGACGGGATCCGGCTCGCGACCGATGTGTACCGGCCCGCCGTCGACGACGCCCTCGCCGACGGCCGCTTCCCGACCATCCTCCTCCGGACGCCGTACGACAAGACGGACAAGCGCTACACGGAGATCGCCGACACCTTCGTCCCCCACGGCTACGCCGTCGTCCTCCAGGACCTGCGCGACCGCTACCGGTCCGAGGGAACGCGGGACTACACCCATACGGTGACACCTCAGCAGGGGACGGACGGCTACGACACCGTCGAGTGGGTCGCGGCGCAGCCCTGGTCGAACGGGAAGGTCGGCACGTGCGGCAGCTCGTACGCGGCGATCACGCAGGTGCGCATGGCGCTCGAGCGGCCGCCGCATCTGAGTGCGATCTGGCCGGACGCGGTGCCGACCAACTCGTTCCAGAACCAGGCGCGGGAGGGCGGCGCGATGCAGCTCCACATGTTCTGGGCGCTCTTCATCCATGCGCAGGACTCGCAGGACATCGCCGGCCGGCCCGACCTCCAGGACGAGGTGTGGGACGACCTCCGGCGAATGCGAGAGCTGCTCGACTCGACCCCGTACAGGCGCGGACAGCTCTCTCTCCGGCATACACCCGAGCTCGAGGACGCGCTGATCGCCTACTACACCCAGGGCACCTACGACGAGTTCTGGGCGCAGGAGTCGAACGACTTCACCGCGCATTGGGATCGCCACGCCGACATCCCCGGCACGTTCACGACCGGCTGGTTCGACGCGTTCCCACACGCCGACAGCGAGTACTTCGCCGAGATGAAGCGGCGCAACGCGAGCCCGCAGCGGCTCGTGATCGGCCCGTGGAGCCACGTCGGGATGCGTGGCGACTCGAGCTTCTGCCGTGACGTCGACTTCGGGCCCGAGAGCGTGTAGGGCGTCAAGCGCTATTTCGCCGAGCAACTGCGCTGGTTCGACCGCTGGCTCAAGGAGGAGCCGAACGGCCTCGAGGACGAGCCACCCGTCCGGATCTTCGTCATGGGCGGCGGCAGCGGCAAGCGTCTCGCGAGCGGGAAGCTCGACCGCGGTGGTCGCTGGCGCGACGAGTACCGTCGCTCGGCGGCCTCCTCTGCCAGATCGGCGAGTTGCCGGCCGGCGACGGCTCCGATCAGGAGCAGATGTGGACGCGGTTCCTGAACCCCGTCCTGCGGCTGCGGAACGTCCTCTCGCCCGGCCCCGATCACCAGAAGGAGACGCCGGAGGTGTTCGGCGCGCGCGAGCCCTACCCGCTCCTCCGCGACCGGCCGGACGTCCTCTGCTTCCGCACCGATCCGCTCGCCGGGCCGGTCGAGGTTACGGGACCGGTGACGGTGACGCTCTGGATCGCGTCGAGCGCGCCCGACACCGACTTCACGGCGAAGCTCGTCGACGAGCACCCGCCGAGCGAGGACTACCCGGACGGCTATCACCTCGGCCTCACGGACTCCGTGATCCGCTGCCGCTACCGCGAGGGCTTCGATCGCGAGGTGCTGATGGAGCCTGGAGAGGCCTACGACCTCGGCAAGGTGCACGGCGTGCCGTGCCACCGGCTCTGGGGCGGCCGGGTGCGCGACGACGTGCGCCTCTACGGCCACCTCGGTGGCGGGCACATGGAGTCGATGTACGAGACCGAGGAGGCCGGGCGGATGGCGGAGCTCGCCCGGGCGATGGTCGAGCAGGGCTTCACCGCGTTCAAGTCGATGGCCGTGCCCGCCACGGCGCCGCTCGAGGGGCTCGCGCCGATCCGCCAGGCGGAGCGTTGCGTCGCCGCGATGCGCGAGGCGGTGGGGGAGGGCGTCGACATCATGGTCGACTGCCACGCCCGGCCGAGCCCGCGCATGGCGCACCTGTTCGCGAAGGCGCTCGAGCCGTACGGGCTCTTCTCGCTCGAGGAGCCGTGCTGGCCCGAGCGGATCGACGACATCGCCGACGTCCAGCGGTCGGTGTCGACCCCGATCGCCACGGGCGAGCGGCTCGTCGGCGTCCACGCTTTCCGTGAGCTCCTCGAGAAGCGCGCGTGCAGCGTCATCCAGCCGGACATCACGCACTGCGGCGGGCTCACCGAGGCGCGCCGGATCGCCGCACTGGCCGAGACGTACCGCGTCGCGCTCGCGCCGCACAACCCGCAGGGACCGGTCTCGACCGCCGCCTCGATCGAGCTCGGTCTGGCGACGCCGTCGTACGTCATCTGCGAGGCGGTCACGTCGGACGTCCCCTGGCGCGACGAGGTGGCGGCGCCGTCGCACGAGATCGATCGCGACGGGATGCGCGCGCTGCCCGGCGAGAAGCCGGGGCTCGGGATCGAGATCGACCTCGACGTGGTCGCGAAGCACCCGTTCCAGCCGGACATCCCGATGCGCCTCTACTACGCCGACGGGAGCGTCGGGGACTGGTAGGGCGCTGGGCGGTCGGATCGCCTAGCGCGCTCGGCAGACCGTCGCGGCGGCCGAGTTGGAACGAAGTCGGAACGGTTTGGAACAGACGCGCAACACTTTGCGGGTTAGGCTCATTGCCAGAAGGGGAGGAGGCCGGTGGCCCAGGGACGATGTCCGTTTCGGACAGGTCCCTGGAGGCGGAGGACTGGAGGCGGAGGAACAGCGCTCGTGCCCCCGTCGTGCGCCGCGCGCGCCCTCGATCGGATCGCCGGCGCTGGTCAGTCGCCGAGATCGGCGCGCGTCTTCGGGGCACCGAGGGCGAGCCAGGCCGCGATCGCGACGGGCGCAGCGCCGGCGAGGAGCGCGATCCCGAGCCAGCCGCCCGCGTCGCGCACGACGAGGACCTCGGCCACGACGGCGATCGCGATCGAGCCGAAGGCGAGGCCGCCTGCGAGTGGGCGATGCGAGCGCGTGGTCTTCTATCGGCGCCGAGACGACGGGACCTCAGCCTCGGGTGGCCCCGCGTCGTAGGATCCGACTGCGAGGCCCCGCACAGCCGATGGGACGACTCAGCTTCATCGTGGGCGATCTGACGTCGCAGGACGTCGACGCGATCGTCAACGCCGCGAACGACCGGCTCCTTCCGGGCGGTGGCGTCTGCGGCGCGATCCTCCGTGCGGGCGGCGAGGCGATCTTCGAGGAAGCTGCCCGAATCGGTCACTGCGCCCCGGGCGACGCCGTGATCACCGGTGCGGGACGGCTGCGCGCGCGCCACGTCGTCCACGCCGTCGGACCGGTCTGGCAGGGCGGCGACCACGGCGAGTCCGGTCTCCTCGCCTCGGCCTACCGCCGGTCGCTCGAGGTCGCGGCGGCCGCGGGGTGCCGGACGATCGCCTTCCCGGCCCTCTCGACCGGGATCTACGGCTACCCGCTCGGCCTCGCAGCGGACGTCGCGGTCGGGGCGGTCGCGCCCCTCGTCGATCGCTTCGACGAGATCCGCTTCGTCTTCCTCGACGCCGCCGCGCGCGGGGTGTTCGCCGTCGCGGCAGGCGAGGCGGGCGCGGGCAATGAGCCCGGAAGCACGTCGGGCGCCGCGGGGACGAGTCCACCCGCGGCGCCCGAGAGCGCATGAAGCGAAGAAGCTGCCTAGCGCGCCTTGAGGGCGGCGAGAAGCTCCTGATGGCGGCGCTCCGCGGCCGGAACCGCCTCCTCGCCCGGCTTCTTCTTCCGGCTCATCGCCGCCTGCACCGGCTTGACGACGAAGAAGAACACGGCCGCCGCGGTCGCGGCGAACGTGATCGCGTCGTTGATGAAGGCGCCGTAGCGGAAGATGGCGTCGTTGATCGTGAACGTGAGGTTGCTGAAGTCCGGCTTGCCGATGATCATCGCGATGATCGGCATCACCAGGTTCTTGACCAGCGAGTTGACGAGCGCGCCGAACACGACGCCCATGACGAAGGCAACCGCGAGATCGACGATGTTGCCCTGCATGAGAAACGCCTTGAAGTCCTTGAGCATCCCACGTACTCCCTTCTCGAGTCGACATCCCTCAGCCCACCGGGCTGGACGGCGCAATCAATGGCATAGATCACGGCGGAGTACAATACGACGATGCTCGGCGAAGTCCTCACAGCGATCGTGACGCCGTTCGACAGGGACGGCAACGTCGACTACGACGCCTTCCGCGCGCTCGCGAGCCATCTGGTCGAGAACGGCTCGGATGGTCTCGTCGTCGTGGGGACGACCGGGGAGGCTTCGACCCTCGGCGACGACGAGCGGGTGGAGCTGTACCGCGTCGCGATCGACGAGGTCGGCGATCGGGCAACGGTCGTCGCGGGCACCGGCTCGAACGACACGGCGCACACCGTCCACCTCACGGCCGCGGCCGACGAGGCAGGCGTCGACGGGATGCTGATCGTGACGCCGTACTACAACAAGCCCCCGCAGCGCGGCATCGTCGCGCACGTCGAGGCGGCCGCTGCGGTGACCGACAAGCCGATCGTCTTCTACGACATCCCGGGCCGCGTCGTCGTCGACGTCGAGCCGGCGACGATCGCGCGTCTTGCCGAGATCGAGAACGTCACCGCCGTCAAGCAGGCGAAGCCGTCGCTCGACGCAGCGCGCAACGTGATCGCGTGCGGGCTCGATCTCTACGCGGGCGACGACGACCTGATCATGCCGTTCCTCGAGATCGGCGGCCTCGGCGGGATCTGCGTCCACACGCACGTCGTCGGGAACCAGGTGAAGGAGATGGTCCGCCGGTTCCGTGCCGGCGACGTCGACGGTGCCCGGGCGCTCGACCGCGAGCTCGTGCCGTCGATCGAGATCCTCCGCGTTGTCACGAACCCGATCGGGATCAAGAAGGCGCTGCAGCTCCTCGGGCACGAGGTCGGCGGGCTCCGGCTGCCTCTCGTCGAGGCGGACGAGGCCGAGACGGTGGCGATCAAGGGCTGCCTCGAGCGGCTCGGCCTGCTGACGGCGGCCGCGAGCTGACCCCTACTCGCCGGGCCCTTCGCGGGTGCCGCCTACACTGAGCGCGCGAATGAGCGACCAGGCGCTCCACATCATCCCGCTCGGCGGCCTCGGCGAGGTCGGCAAGAACATGACCGTGTTCGAGCTCGGCGACGAGCTGATCGTGATCGACGCCGGTCTCGCGTTCCCGCGCGACGAGCATCTCGGCGTCGACCTCGTGCTGCCGGACTTCTCGTACCTCTACGACCGGCCGGTGCGGGCGATCGTCCTCACCCACGGCCACGAGGACCACGTGGGCGCGCTCCCGTACGTGCTGCGCGAGGTCGAGGTGGACGAGGTCATCGCGACGCGGCTGACGCTGAGCCTGATCAAGTCGAAGCTGGACGAGCACGGGCTCGGCGCCTCGACGGAGCTGCGCGAGTCGAGCCCCGAGGCGGAGCCGATCGAGGTCGGGCCGTTCCGGCTCGAGTTCGTCCGCATGGCGCACTCGATCCCCGACGCGGTCGCGATCGTGATCGAGACGCCGGCCGGGCGCGTGCTGCACACGGGCGACTGGAAGCTCGACCACACGCCCGTCGACGGCCTGAAGACCGACGTCGGCCGGCTCGCCGAGCTCGGCAACCGCGGGATCGACCTCCTCCTCGGCGACTCGACGAACGCGGAGCGTCCGGGCATGACGGGGTCGGAGCGGCTCGTCGGCGAGGCCTTCCGCCAGATCATCCCGCTCCGCAAGGGTCGGGTCATCGTCGCCTCTTTCGCGTCGAACATCCACCGCATGCAGCAGGCGGCCGAGGTGGCGATCGCCAACGGCCGCAAGGTGGCCGTCGTCGGGCGCTCGGCGCGCAAGAACATGAACATCGCCCGGAACCTCGGCTTCGTGGAGCTGCCGGAGGAGGAGCTGATCTCGCCCAAGGAGGCGATGGACCTGCCGCCCGACGAGGTGCTGATCCTCTGCACGGGCAGCCAGGGTGAGCCGATGAGCGCGCTCACGCGGATCGCATACGGCGACCACCCGAACGTGACCGTCGAGCGGGGCGACACCGTGATCATCTCGGCGAAGCCCGTCCCCGGCAACGAGTTGCGCGTCCACGACTCGATCAACCGGCTCGCGCGGGCGGGAGCGGAGGTGCTGCACCAGGAGATGTCCGACGTGCACGTCTCCGGCCACGCGTGCTCCGAGGAGCTGCGCACGCTGCTCTCGCTCGTGCGCCCGAAGGCGGTGATGCCGATCCACGGCGAGTACCGCATGCTGGCCGCCCACGCACAGCTGGCGCGTGACGCGGGCGTCCCGGCGAACGCGATCGTCCTCGCCGACAACGGCTCGGTCGTCGAGCTCACCCCGGGCGGCGTGCGGATCGTCGACCAGATCGAGTCCGGCGTCACGTTCGTCGACGGGCTCGGCGTCGGCGACGTCGAGGACGTGGCGCTCCGCGATCGCCGCCGGCTGGCGGAGGACGGGGTGCTGATCATCGTCACGACGATCGCTCTCTCCGACGGCGGCGAGATCGCGGCGCCGGAGCTGATCGCCCGCGGTCTCGCCGAGGACGACGAGCTGCTCGACGAGATGCGGGCAGAGGCGGAGCGCGTCGTCGAGGAGATGGCGCGCGACGGGATCACCGAGATCAAGCTGCTCCAGGAGCACCTGCACGACGCGGTCGGGGGGATCGTCTACGGGCGCACGCGGAGACGCCCGATGATCCTCCCCGTCGTGATCGAGGTCTAGGTGCGTCCGTTCCTGCCGATGAAGGTGTCATGACATCTGCCCTCGGACGCACTGAGCCGCTTCGCGGCTTGTCTTCTGGGATTTGACAGGGGTGACGCGTGAGCGCAGTCGATCGCGTCGAGGAGCACCGGTCGGGGGACTGGTCCGACGTCATCGCTCGCCACGCGGCGCGCCGGCCGACGGCGCAGAAGCTGACCGTGCAGCTGCGGGCCTGCGAGGCGGCAGCGCTTGCCTTCTGCCGCCTGCTCGAGCGCTGGAATCGGGGGGATGCCGTGCCGGCGACGCCCGGCCAGCGGGTGGCAGCGCTCCGTCATGCCGCCGACCGGATCGAGACAGCGCTGGCCGGGCTCGAGACGCCGCTCGGCCGCTTCCTGCTCGAGCTCGAGCCGGCGACGGCGGAGGGCCGCTCCTGGTACGGCGGACCGGGCGCCGGCGAGCTCGTCGAGTGGAAGCCCGTCCTCGATCGCGCCGGCGTCCCGGTGTGTCCGAACCGCGTCGCTGCGACCTATCTCGAGCTCGCGATCCTCGTCCGCGCGCTGCAGAACCTCTCCGACGCCGAGCGGCTCGACGCCGCCCCGGACGCCTCGTCGCTCTGGGCCGGGCTCTTCGACCTGCGCGACACCCTGCTCGGGTCGACCGTGAACGACCTGCGGGCTCTCGCCGCCTGAGGCGCGTCGTCACGTACGCTCGAGCCGGCGGGGCCGTCCGGCCGTGCCACGGCGAGCGAGGAGGCGAGGATGGGCCATGCATTCACGACCATCGACGAGCTCGGGGACGGCCCGGGTTTCCGCAAGGTGCGGCAGGCGCTCGGTGTGACCGCGTTCGGGGCGAACGCGATCGTGATGCCGGCGCGATTCGAGGGCTTCGAGCACTTCCACGACGAGCAGGACGAGCTCTACTTCGTCCACGCGGGGACGGCGCGCTTCGAGGTGGAGGGCGAGGAGCGGCTGGTCGGGCCGGGCGGCCTCGTCCACGTCGAGTCGACGACCCCGCGCAAGTTCTCGAACGCGGGGGACGACGACCTCGTCGTGCTCGTGGTCGGCGGCAAGGGCGGCTACGTCGGCCGGGACGGGCATCTCGTCGACCCCGCCGACGCCGAACGCCGCCGGGCCTTCGGCTGAGCCGGGCAGGCGCGGACGCTCCCTCGATGAGAGTCGCGGTCGTCGGCTCGGTCAACCTCGACCTCGTCGTGCGCCTCGAGCGCCTACCGCGCCCCGGGGAGACGATCACCGGCGGCACGCTCCTTCGCGTCCCGGGCGGCAAGGGCGCGAACCAGGCGCTCGCCTGCGCGAGGCTCGGCGCCGAGGTGACGCTGATCGCCGCGGTCGGAGACGACCCATTCGCGGCGGAAGCGCTCGTCGAGCTCGAGCGGGGCGGCGTCGGCCTCGACCTCCGGCGGACCGGCGAGCCGACCGGTGTGGCGCTGATCCAGGTCGACGCCACGGGCGAGACGACGATCGCCGTCGCTCCCGGCGCCAACGCCACGCTCGGCGCCGTCCAGCTGCCGCCGCACGACGCCGTCCTCTGCCAGCTGGAGGTGCCGGATGCGGCCGTCCTGTCGGCGTGGGAGGGGTGCACGGGCCTCTTCTGCCTGAACGCGGCGCCGGCGCGCCCGATCGGCGTCGACGCCGACCTCACCGTCGTCAACAGGCTCGAGCTCGACGCGCTCTCCCGGCGTGACGGGCTCGTCGCCCTCACCCTCGGAGCTGAGGGCGCCGTCCTGCTCGACGACGGCGTCGAGGTCGCCCGGGCGGCGCCGCCCCCCGTCACGGCCGTCGACGGCACGGCTGCCGGCGATGCGTTCACCGCGTGCCTGCTCGTCTCGTTCCTGGAGGGACGCGAGCCGGAGGAGGCGCTCCGGCGGGCGTGCGCCGCCGGCGCGATCGCCGCGTCGCGGCTCGGGGCCCAGCCGTCGCTGCCGACGGCTGCCGAGCTCGACGGGGCTAGCCGTTAGTGCCTGGCCGCTGTTGTTGTTTGCCGGGTGTGCGCGCGTCTGCTGGGTGTGGGACGTGGGGTAGAGACGCGCGCACACCCGGATCCTGAAGCCGGGAACCTGCGGTTCCCTGGGACCCCTCCTCACGTTTGAGTCTCGCACTGTGCCTCCGCGTCTGGTTTCAGCCAGACGCGTCCAACGGACGCGGTAGATCACCAAGGCGTCAGAGCACCGAAGCCTGATCCCGCGGAGAGTGCCGTGTTCCTGCAGACGCGTCTGGCTGAAGCCAGACGCGGGCAGGCTGGTGCAGGACGCGATCGCGAGGGAGGTGCCCCAGGGAATCGCACGGGCAGACGAGGAGCGACATACTCGGGACATGCCGACGCCGATCGTCCTCGACTGCGATCCCGGACACGACGACGCGATCGCCCTGCTGCTCGCGCTCGCGAGCCCCGAGCTCGAGCTGCTCGCCGTGACGACGACCCACGGCAACCAGACGCTCGAGAAGACGACCGCGAACGCGCTCCGCGTCCTGGAGCTCGCGGGGCGGACGGACGTGCCGGTCGGGGTCGGCGCCGAGCGGCCGCTCGAGCGGGAGCTGACTGTGGCGGCGCACGTCCACGGCGACAGCGGCCTCGACGGGCCCGTCCTGCCGTCCCCGTCGCTCCGGCCGAGCGCAGACGACGCCGTCGCCCTGATCGCACGCGCTGTCGGCGCGAGCGCGGCGCCCGTGACGCTCGTGCCGACCGGGCCGCTGACGAACGTTGCGCGCTACCTCGCGGTCCACGGCGCGGAAGGGCTCGACCGGATCGTCTGGATGGGTGGGGCGATCGCCGAGGGCAACATGACCCCCGCGGCCGAGTTCAACGCCTGGGCCGACCCCGAGGCCGTCGACGCCGTGCTCCACTGCGGCCTCGACCTGACGATGATCGGCCTCGACGTCACGCACCGGGCGGTGACGACGCCTGCTCTCCAGGCGAAGCTGCGAGAGGTGGGGCGCGTCGGGACCTTCGTGGCGGATCTCGTCGACTTCTTCACCGTCTACCACCGCGAGACGTACGGCTGGGACGGCGCTCCGATCCACGATGCGGTCGCCGTCGCGCACGTGATCGACCCGACGCTCGTCGCGACCCGGCTGCGGAACGTGGAGGTGGAGCTCGCGTCCGAGCTCTGCCGGGGCCGGACCGTCGTCGATCTCTGGAACCGCACCGAGCGGCCGGCGAACGTCCATGTCGGCGTCGACCTCGACACCGAGCGCTTCTTCGCGCTCCTGCTCGAGCGGATCGCAGCGCTCGGCTGAGCTCGCCTCCCGTTTACGCATCCGGCTGAAGACGCGGGAGGGAGTGAAGGACGACGTGGCAGAGCCGGCGAGTCGCTAGACGATCTCCGCGAGGCGGATGCCGGCCCACACCGCAGCGAGCCCCGCCGCCAGCGAGCCGACCGAGTTCGCGATCGCGCTCCCCACGTGGCCAGCGTCGAGCAGCCGGTAGGTGTCGAGCGACAGCGTCGAGAAGGTCGTGTACGCGCCGAGGAACCCGGTCAGCACCGCGGTTCTGAGCCAGGAGACGTCCTCGAACCTCGGCTCCATCCAGGTCACGAGGAACCCGATCAGGAACGCGCCGGAGACGTTGACGACGAAGATGCCCCACGGGAAGGCACCGCCACGACGTCCGATCCACTCGTCGAGGCCGTACCGTGCGAGCGCGCCGAAGGCACCTGCGAAGGCGAGTCCGAGAACGACGGGCACGAAGGCTGAGGATACGGCGACGGCCGGGCGGCTCGTCCGGTCTCGCTCAATCCGGCGCAGGAGACCGCCGGCCGCCGCAGAAGGTGCGCCAATGGCCACGGCATCGAAGCGCAAGCCGAGCCGCGCGCCCAAGCGGGCCCCGAGACCCAAGACTCCGGCCCGCGTCAAGAAGCGGACACGGAAGGCGCGGTCGCACCACCATCCCGAGCTCTGGGGGCTCGGGATGGCGGCGCTCGGCCTCTTCCTCGCGGTCGTCCTCTGGTTCGGGCTCGACGGCGGCGTCGTCGGCTCGCGCGCGTCGTCGTGGGCGCAGGCCGTCGTCGGCGCCGCAGCCTACGTGCTGCCGATCGTCCTCGGCGGCGTCGGCGGTCTGATGATGCTGCGCAGCGCGCTCGTCGACGTGAAGCCGTTCCGCGCCGGGCTGCCGGTCGCGGTCGTCGGGCTGATGATCACGCTCGGCGAGGGCCACGGCAGGTTCGTCGGTCGCATCCTCGGCGGCACGATCGGGGACGTGCTCGGCGGCGCCGGCCAGGGGATCGTCGGGATCGCGCTCCTCGTCGCCGGCTCGCTCCTGCTCACGGGCGCCTCCGCGGGCCAGGTCCTCCGCCGCTCGGGAGGAGCTGTCCGCGTCGCCGGCAAGGCCGCGCGCCGCACGATCGAGAGCTTCGAATGGTCGGAGGTCGCCGCGCTCCCCGAGGCGCCGAAGCGGCGGCAGCGCGAGCGG
>Ga0194132_10007273_pt1 | contig 16600 bp, 16 predicted proteins | sample TA2KigOf80mmetaG_FD_148612 | JGI IMG/M metagenome (GOLD analysis project Ga0194132, IMG submission 148612) | Freshwater microbial communities from Lake Tanganyika, Tanzania - TA2015054 Kigoma Offshore 80m | ecosystem: Environmental > Aquatic > Freshwater > Lake | place: Tanzania: Lake...
AATTGCCGGTTGCCTAGGTTAGCTATCGCACAAGCGTGGCTTTTGCCCACGGCCAGGAAGGTGTCGTTGTGTGCGTGACCAAGATAATCGACGCAAATCCTGCCGATCCTGATCAACTTCTGTGATGCTGCCAACAAAATCCCCTCGCAGAGCCTGATCGCTTGATCGAGGTTCCCGAGGTGTGTACTCCGAATGGTTTGACACGACCACGGAGTACTCCACGATGTACCATGAATGGCCGCGCGGTGCCACCTTTTTGTCGTTTCTTCTTTCGGTCGATCAGGATCTTGCCCAGAGTGCGCGGGAGAAAGCCTGCCCGTGCGGCGGCCGCCTGCACCGTGCCAACTATCCGCGCAAGCCGCGCGGCAGTGCCGAGGATCTTCCCAAGGACTACGGCTACCGGTTCAGTTTCTGCTGCGAGCGCGACGGTTGCCGCAAGCGCGTGACGCCGCCGTCGGTGCGCTTTCTCGGCCGCAAGGTCTATCTCTTTGCGGTGGTCGTGCTGGTGAGCGCCATGCGTCAAGGGCCGTCGCCACGCCGCGTCCGCGACCTGTCGCAATTCTTCGGCGCCGACCGACGGACCATTGCCCGCTGGCAGGTATTCTGGCGGGAGCAGATTCCGCAGACGCCGTTCTGGAAGATCACGCGCGGTCGTCTGCCGGCGACGGCCCAGAGCAGCATCCTGCCACGATCACTTGTGGAAGCATTCCTCCACGGTGCTGATCCCTGCCGGCCATGGGGAGATCTGCTGCGTTTTCTGTCACCGATCACGATCACGGGAGGCTTGCCGAGCGGGTTCTCCTGACGGTGGTCAACGGCCCGCAGAAGATGGGCGCGGACATCCGGGCGGGGCGCGACCTAAGGTGGTCACAGTCGTTTTTCGCCACTTTTGGAGGACGGTGATGACCAACACCCCTGCAGCACGTGGCTCCTTGTGGGGCCGGTTTCGCTTTGGCGTGATCGGTGCGCTCTTGAGCGCGCCGCCGCCGCGTGGCCAACTCAAGGAGACCATCCGCGCCCTGGCCGCCAAGACCTGGACGCATCCCGTGACGGGTTGCGATGTGCACTTCGCCGCCGTCACGATCGAACGCTGGTACTACACCGCGCGGCGCCAGCAGGACGATCCGGTCGGCGGGTTGCGTCGCGCCGTCCGCAAGGACTGCGGGCAAGTGTCGCTGCCGACGGCCGTGGCCGAGCGTCTCCGCCGCCAGTACCACGAACACCCGCATTGGACCTACCAACTGCACTACGACAACTTGGCGGCGCTCGTCAAAGCCGAGCCGACGCTGGGGGCGTTGCGCTCCTATGCCACGGTCCGCCGCTACCTGCAGGCTCACGGTCTGGTGCGCCAGCCCCGGCCTGGGCCCCTGGCATGCCGGCGAAGCACGCGCCGCCGAGCGCCGCCAAAAGCGCGAGGTCCGCAGCTTCGAGGCGGAATATGTCGGCTCCCTCTGGCATCTCGACTTCCACCACGGCTCCCTCAAGGTGCTCAGTCCCCGCGGCCAGTGGCAGCATCCACTCGCGCTGGCCATTCTCGACGACCACTCGCGCCTGTGCTGCCATGCCCAGTGGTACCTCTCGGAGACCGCCGCCGACCTGGTCCACGGCCTGGCGCAGGCGATCCAGAAGCGCGGCTTGCCCCGGGCCCTGATGACGGATAACGGCGCGGCCATGGTGGCCGACGAGGTCGCCCAGGGACTGCTTCGCCTGGGAATCGTGCACGAGCGGACCTTGCCGTACAGCGCCTACCAGAACGGCAAGCAAGAGGCCTTCTGGGGGAATGTCGAGGGGCGGCTGCTGGCCATGCTTGAGGGGCACCCCGACTTGACGCTCGCCTTCCTCAACGAGGCGACGCAGGCCTGGGTGGAAATCGAGTACAACCGCGCCGTGCATCGCGAACTGGCCTGCGCTCCGGTCGAACGCTTCGCCAAGACGCCCGACGTGCTGCGCTCTAGCCCCAGCAGCGACACCCTCCGCGAGGCCTTTCGCCTCGAGGTCACACGCCGCCAGCGACACAGCGACGGCACCATCTCCCTCGAAGGGGTACGCTTCGAGGTCCCGGCACGCTTCCGCCACTTCCGCGATGTCGTCGTTCGCTATGCACGCTGGGACCTGAGCCGGGTCGATCTCGTCGACCCACGCCACGGCACGCTGCTCGCCCCCCTCTATCCCCTCGACCGCGCCGCCAATGCCGACGGCCGCCGCGCCGTCGTCGAACCGCCGACCGGCACCGATGCTGTCGCCGCCGAACGCCAACAGCCCAGCGCGCTGCCGCCGCTGTTGCAGCGGATCCTCGCCGCTTACTCGGCTACCGGCCTACCGCCTGCCTACCTCCCCCAGAGAATCCCCAACCAGGAAGAAGGTGCCTCATGAATAGCAAAAAATTGCTGGCCCTGTGGGGCCTGAAGTGGAACCCGTTCTCGCCGGAGTTACCCAAAGAAGCCCTGCTCGTCACCCCCGCCATCGAGAACTTCGCCTGGCGCGTCGAACAACTCGTCCAGGAAGGCGGCTTCGCCCTCGTCTCGGGCGAGCCGGGGACCGGCAAGTCGGTGGCCCTGCGCATCGTCGCCGGCCGCCTGGCGGCCCTGCGTGACGTCGTGGTCGGCGCCCTCGAACGGCCCCAGTCGAAAACCACCGACTTCTACCGCGAGCTGGGCGACATCTTCGCGGTCAAGCTCAGTTCCTCCAATCGCTGGGGAGGCTTCCGTGCTCTCCGCGAACGCTGGAAGGCTCATGTCGCCTCCACACGCATCAAGCCCGTGCTGCTCATCGACGAGGCCCAGGAGATGACTGCCGACGTGCTCAGCGAGCTGCGCATCCTCTCCAGTGCCGACTTCGACTCCACCGCGCTGTTGACCGTCGTCCTCGCCGGCGACGGCCGACTGCTCGAACGGTTGCGGCACGAGGACCTCATCCCCCTGGGCACCAGGATCCGCACCCGACTCCTCCTGGAGACCGTCTCGCGCGAGGAACTCGCTCAACTGCTCCGCCATGCCCTCGCCACGGCCGGCAATGCCACCCTCATGACCGCCGAACTCCAGGGCACCCTCGTCGATCATTCCGCCGGCAATTACCGCGTGCTCATGACCATGAGTGCCGAGCTGCTCGCCTACGGCATGGCCCACGAAATCCAGCAACTCGACGAGAAGTTCTACCTGGAAGTGTTCCAGGCGAAACTGCCCCGCCCCGCAGCCAAGAAGAAAGCGAGGGTGTGATCATGGGTGTGAACATGGGTATGAACATGCCCGCCGTGGATAACCTCCTGCCTGTGGTGCGTATCGGCGACATTCCCCACGAGGGTCAGCCCCAGCGCTGGCTGGTCGAACAACTCTGGGGCGACTCGTCGGTCGGCGTCATCGGCGGCGCCCCCAAGTGCGCCAAGACCTGGCTGGGACTCGATCTGGCCCTGAGTGTCGCCACCGGCACCGCCTGCCTGGGCAAGTTCGCCGTGCCCCACCCCGGCCCCGTCCTCGTCTACCTGGCCGAGGACGCCTTGCCCATCGTCCGCGAACGTGTCGCCGGCATGGCCCAGCATCGTGGTCTCCAACTGGCCGCCGTCGATATCCAGGTCATCACCGCCCCGACCCTCCAGCTCGATCGCGAGCCGCACCGCAGCCGCCTCTTCGAGACGGCACGTCGCCTCCAGCCACGCTTGCTCGTGCTCGACCCGCTGGTTCGCCTGCATGCCATCGACGAGAACCATGCCGGCGACGTCGCCGCGCTCCTGGCCTACTTCCGCTCCCTGCAACGCCAGCTCGACCTGGCGGTCATCCTCGTCCATCACACCCGCAAGAACGCCGCTCCCGGCGTCGCTGCCGGCCAGGGACTGCGCGGTTCGGGCGACCTTCATGCCTTCGGCGATTCCAACCTCTACCTCCGACGCACCCGGGAACACCTGGTGCTGTCCAGCGAGCATCGCGCTGCCCCGGCTCCGCCCCCGGTCGCTCTGCAACTGTGCGCCACCGACTCCCGCACGACCCACCTGGAAGTGATCGCCGACAGGCTCGACCGCCCACGCAACCTGCAGGACCAAGTGCTCGAGCTGCTGGCCCCCAACGTGGTCCTCACCCGAGCCAAGCTCCGCGACATGCTCGGGGTCAAGAACGAGCGCCTGGGCGAGGCCCTGCAGACGCTCGAACGAACTGGCCGCCTCTGCCGCACCGCCACCGGTTGGCAACGTCCCGACTGACCCCAGCAGCACCGTTCCCGTTCCCCCCTCTAGAGTTAGAAGGGAACGGAACGGTCCTGGGCCACCGAACTGCTGAGGAGGACCGCACCATGCCAGGTGTCGACTTCGACTGCTTGCGTGCCGAGATCACCATGGAGCAGGTACTCGACTTGCTCACCTTCGAGCCGACGGCACGCTCCGGCCAGCAATGCTACGGCCGCTGTCCCTTGCATGAGTCCACGTCCAAGCGCAGGCGCTCCTTCTCCGTGAACCTGGCACTTGGCCGCTACTACTGCCACCGCTGTCACCGTCACGGCAACCCGCTGGAGTTGTGGGCGGCAGCCACCAAACTCCCCCTGCATCAGGCCGCGATCGATCTCTGCGAACGGCTGGGACGACAGGTTCCCTGGATTCATCACTGGTGACGACCACCCACACCAACCTTGTCACACCCCACCAACGGCACAGAGAAGAGGCCACCGGTACTTCGGCACCCGTCACGCCGCGGCGCTCCCATCGATTATCTCGAGCGCGGGAGCATCGATTATCTTGATCGCTCTCAGTTGCAGGCCTTTCGTGGCCTTGCCATGAGAAGGATCGCTAATCAAGAAACGTAACAACATCAGGAACCGGTGATACCGCAGATAATGCCGATCCCCTGTGATGTGATGCACTACTGTCTTTTTGACTCAACGGCATCAATCAATCTGCGCATGGCAACGGCGGCTTTCTGGACCATGGCAAGTAGTCCTTTCCGTCCCTTGATGCTTGTTTTGGCCGCCTCATAAATGTGCAGCCATGCTTTGCTGAGCCGCACCAGCTCAGCCAGGTCAACTTTGGCGCCGTAGGTCTGCGCTTTCTTGCGAGGCCGGCCACCATGGGGGTGAGGCGATGGCATTTTCGCCCTGAGCTTCCGTCGCACTTCAACCGCAGTCCAGTGGTGCTGCTTCGCGTTCAGCAAAGCGGCCCACCGCTTCTTGGCATCCTTGACCGTCCGCGTAGCCTTCACAACGCCCAGGGGAATCTGCCATGACTGAAGTTGCTTAACCTGGTCAGCCGTGAAGTCCTGGCACAACTGGACCCTCAACCCAAGCGAGTTGTCGCTCTTGAAGCCGCATGCCCAGGACAGCTCTCGCAAAGTGACCTTATCCAGCAGGCCGGAGTCGTTGACAAACTTACCGACGGCGCGGTGCCAGGTTAGATTGTCGCTAACATTCTTGAGCATCTCCCCAAGCTCGGTGAATTTCTCACGTTCGCCGTCGTCAAGAGCGGCAAGGACCCTGTTGCGAACGATTTCGCGCGCATCTTCGACCTTTGCCATGATTCTCCCCAGCTCTTGCGTTGAGAAAAGACTAGCACTGGTATTGCCGTAAAGCAATAAACCACGCCAACGGCCGAGCACGTTGGAAGTTTCGCGAAACTTCGATGACGCCCCGATTGACTCGGATCACTCGCAGAAGGTATCATTGATGGTGTTGGGGACACATTCTGGGAGCGATCAAAAATGGCCAGCAAGGAAGCTACGGAAAAGAACATTGCCCACGAACAGTCGCAGGGCGTTGACACGGTGGCAACCAAACTTCCTTCGTCGATCGAGCAGGCCGCCGAGAACGTCAAACAGACGACGGCGGCGACTTATCTCCTTGCGTCCCTTGCGCCGGTTTTCGGCCTCGGCAATCAGGTCGAGGTCTTCAAACTGTATCTCGACGACATCATGAAGTCTGCTGGTAATCCAACCGACCCCATCGAGCGCATGCTGATCGAGCAGCTTGTCCTTGCTCACCACAACATCGGCCGGTTGCACGTTGCCGCTGCCACGGCCAGAAATGCTGAGGAAGCCAACGTATATAATGCTGCCACTGCTCGCCTGACGGCCGAATTTCGACGCAGTGCCCTGGCCTTGCGAACCTACCGCATGCCGCTGGCCGAGAAGCCCAGGAGCCGGCCGAGTCACAATGGGGCCGGCATCAGCGTCAACGGCAGCCGCAGTGCCGAAAAGCAAGGTAAGGCGGCGCGAACTGTTTGCAGCACCGAACTGACAAGTAACAACCGTTTGAACGGCTACTTCCATGAACGTGCCGAACCCCAGGCGCCAGGCGGCAGGAAAAGTGAACCGGTTGAAGCGTAAGGGCTTGACGCCGGAAGGCCAGGAAAAGCTACGCCAATCAGCCCTCCTTCATCGGCCTTGGAGCCACGCCACCGGTCCTATCACTGCCGAGGGCAAGGCCCGCGCCGCCAGCAATGGCAAGGTCCGCCAGAAAGGCGACAGATCGGTTCGGGAGTTGCGCCGGCTTGCCGGAGCCATCGACGCGCTCGTGGACAACATGGCCGCGCTTCGGCGGTGCTGCTGCGGCTAAGTTTCACGTAACTTGCTCTCTTCCACAGAGCAGGCCCCCAGATCGTCCAGGACGGCTCAGGACAGCGTTGCAGTGGGCCAGATAGCTACAAACCGCCTTGAGCACCTGGACGCCTTTCTGGGCCTTCCAGATGCCCTGGAACTGGGATCTGGCTCTGGGATCGCGTCATCCGAAACCAGGCGCAACAAGCTTCCGGAAACTGATCCAATCTCCTTGCAAAGTCTCACATTTTCCATCGCCTGAACAGCATTGACGGAAGCCCTTGGCGCACAAGCGGATCGACCAAAACTCTCGCCCAAGCGCCAAGGACCCGTGTCCTGCAGTTTTGCCGGAAGTCTCCATACGCAAGTGCGCTTTTTGTTGGGCGTCACCGAGTTATGATAACCGGGCCACCGACCGCCTTCCGTCCCTGGTCTGCGACGGCCTCCAGGTCCTACTCCGGGGCCGGTTCCAGGGCCTGGTTTGGCGGCCGGTGAGGCCGCCTGCAACCCAGCCTCCAGACCCTGCTTTGAGGTGGGCTTCAAGCGGCTCGCGACACGGCCTCCAGGCCACGATCCAGGCGGCCTCCGAGGCCACTGAAACCACCCCTCAGAGGCGTGTTTCGAGGCTGGGTCCCAGGGGCTGGTCCGGCATGGTATCTGGGCCTCTTGCCGACCACCGCGCCGCCCAGATCGGCGGACCTCGCGCCGCAGCCTTGACCGGCTCCCCGGACGTACTGTCGGATGCCAGGACGGCCGCCCCATTCGGGAGGTTGCCAGTTGCCCGCCGGCGCGGCAGTCGAAAGGGCAGTTACAGCCCGTCTTGACCCCTGCCTTCAAGGCCCCGGCAGCCGGCTGCTGACGGGGTAAGGCATGACGTCGTGGACCACGAACGAAGTGGAAGCCACGGCTTTCTGCCGATCGAGCCTGTGATCCTTGACCGCGCCCACCGTCGCGAATGTCAACGCAGCAAAGGGCGTGAGATACCACGTCTCATGCATCTGTTACAAGCCTTTGGTGATGTGATGGACACGCTGGTTAATGATCTGCAGGAGCGAAGGCCATTCCAGGTTGATGGCGCAGCCGAATTGCTGGCGCAGTTGGTTCAAGTGTGTGTAGGCAAGGATCGCCGCCTTGCCGGGGGACTGACCCAGAAGATACCGCTTGTATGGCTCGGGCATCCACGTGTTGCCAAGTGTGGTGGCGAAAAGATGACGGAAGTCCTTCAACGTCGCAGCCGGCGGCCATCGTAGTTGGGTCGCCAGCCCCCGAAATTCCTGCTCGATGTGGTCGTAGTTCAATCCCCCCGCCTTGCGTATTAGTTCGACTCTCAACCTCTTCCGGCCAGCCGCGTCGAGGGACTTGTGCCGGGCACAGCGGTTGCGAAATTCTGCAATCAGGTCTGCAAGAGAGGTCCCGCGCAGAGGAACGTGCTCTCGTCCGTCATCGACGGTGCGCCGCTCGTAGAGCAGGCCATGGTCCGCTCCGGCCCGGAGAAGATCCCAGAACGAGCGCAGCTCCTCGACCAGGGGTAGTCGTTTGTCGCGTTTACCCTTGGTTCGATACGCCAGTTCGGGCAAGCAAAGGACGCGGAGCCACTCGGCGTCGAGATGCTCCCGGAAGAGCATGCACGGCTCGGCCGCCCGTAGACCGAACAGGATCATCGGAACGAACAGCCTCAGTTGGTACTGGTCGCATGCCTTGAGAAAGTCGATGGCCATGCCCACGGTAATGTCGGGATCGGCAAGCGGATCGCCTTGATGAGCCGGCCGCGAGCCGGAATCGCGCCGGAAAGGGTTGCGAAAACCGTCCGGCAGCAGGTTGCCGCGGTCGCGGTCGCTTGCCCATTCGTATGCAGCTCGGACGGTGTCAATGACAAACGCCTGGCTTTTCATCGGTCTGGAGGCGGCATTGGCTTTGCCCTTTCCGGTGACGTAGCGATTGGTCAGGAAGGCGGCGAAAGCCATGCGAAAGTCGCGGTTGACTCCGGCGACATGTGCATGCGTCTTGCGAATCGGCGGCTGGCGGCAGAAATCCAGGTAGTGATTGAGGGCCGCTGTGTAACGGGCGACAGTTGCTGGTTTCATGTCGCCAGCATTGGCCCTCTGCTTCAGGTCCATCAAATAGAGTGAAACCAGTTCCTCGTGGGACAGTCGCCGATGTCCGCCCCGGCCGGACGATCGAAAGTGGGTCAGTCGTTCGTCGATTTGCCTGGCGCGGGCGATAGCGGCAACCAGGTCGCCGTCTACACGGTTGCTGAGGTTGCGCTTGACCTGCGGATCCCACCACTGGAGAACGAAATGACCAGCACGCTGGTAGATGCGCACGCGCTGCGGCGCCGCCACGCCCGGCGGAAAATCGCGTACCCAGTGGAAGCGGTGTTTTTCACCGTACTCGGCAACCCATGGGCCGGGCGTAGATTTAACCTTGGAAACCGTGTCCGAAACGTTGGTGTCGATCTCGCATTCCAGTTCACCATTCATCCTGCGCCCCCTTTGAGATGCAGGAAAGGGAGATGACCGCGCCCATGGGCGGAATCCCAGTCAGCAGCTTCTTGAAGGACCGGCTAGAAGCTCAGCCTCGTCAGGTAGCATATGATTGCCAAGACCCACCGAACCGCTGTTGTCGCCATTCCACCCCAGGAGGTCTGGGCGCCGATCCAGGTCATACGGCAAGAGCATGACCGTCAGTTTCGCCGCTGGATGCCCCACATCAACCTGTTGTATCCCTTCGTTTCGACCGAGCAGTTTGGCGAAGCCGCGCCCCGACTCACAGATGTCTGCGCGAGGATCGCTCCGTTCGCGATAGCCTTGTCCGAGTTTCGGATGTTCCGCCATCCCTCAGGAACGGCCACGCTCTGGCTCGCGCCCGAACCCGCGCAGGCGCTGATCGCATTGCAAGCAGCCCTCCAAGCCGCCTTTCCGGAATGTGATGACCTGTCACGCTTTCCTGCCGGTTTCACTCCGCACTTGAGCGTTGGCCAGGCCCGAACGGCGCACGAAGCTGAACAGCTCCTGCATCATCTCCAACAATCGTGGCAACCGATTTGTTTCGACCTGGATGCCCTGGCGATGATACGACGCCAACAGGACGGGCCCTTCGTGATCGACCGTTGGGTCTCCCTGGTGGCCAGCGCCCTATGACAACGCCTACTTTCGCAGCCAGTCGGCCAAATCCTCAGGTAGAGCATTACGATTCTCGGCGGTGACTTGAATCAGATGGGCATCCGTTTGCTGTTTCACTTCCGAAATCAGCCCTCCGCCCTTCAAGGCAACCGTGGCAACGACCAGGAACTTGCTGTCAAGCAGGCGTCGAACTGCCTCGACAAACGGTTCGCAGTGCAACTCCATCTTGCCGATTTCGTCGATCACAAAAGCATCCATGTCTTCATCGACTTTTTCCAACTCGGCATGCACCAGCGGCACCAGCCGCTCCGGTTCAACGCCGTAGCGCCCCACTTTGATTCGAGAGCGCGACCTTGTGTGCGCCAGCACGCATCGCAACCCTGACGAAAGCCCGATCGCCTCGAAGCCGACACGCTGGCTGCGCTCGCGGAGTTCTGTGGTATAGAAACCCGCCAACCGCAAGCCGGCGGTCAACTCGACGAGCCGAAGGATGACAGTCGTCTTGCCACAGCTGGGGTTGCCGGTAAGCAGGACGTTCTTCGCGTTGGACGGAATTGTCATGGTCATCACGTCGTGGCCACGGCATGCAGAGGTTTCGCGTCTTGCCCCTTCGGTGTAGACTATTCGGCAACCATGGGAGGATAAGCGATGCGACGACCGTTCTTGGTGGTGGGACTGGCGCTGCTTGTGGCATCGGTTACGCCCGTGCCGGTGCAACCAGCCGGAGCGACTGGAGCGGACGGTCCGTCATTACCGGCCCAGACCGCGAAGAAGGTCCGGCAGATCATTGCGCATCGTGGTTCGAGCAGCGATCGGCCCGAGAATACCCTGGCCAGCTATCGCCGAGCCATCGAGGCCGGCGCCACCGTGACGGAATGTGATGTCCGCACTACCAAGGATGGAATCCTGGTCAGCCTGCACGATGCCGATGTCAGCCGCACTTCCAATGGCAAGGGATTGGTCGGCGACATGACGCTGGCCGAATTGCGACGCCTCGATTTCGGTAGCTGGTTCGATCCGAGATCTAAGGGCGAGCGCATTCCGACGGTGCAGGAAATCCTGACGCTCTGCCACGGAAAAATAGACGTCATGCTCGATCTCAAGGAGGCTGGGCAAGCCTATACCGAGAAGGTGGCCGCCCTGGTTCACAAGCACGGCGAGCCCAAGCGAACCATCCTCGGCGTGCGCAGCGCCGAGCAAGCCCGGCAGTTTCGCAAGCTGTTGCCGGAATCCCCGCAGATCGGACTGATTCCAACGACAGGCAACATCTCCGCGTTTGCTGACGCCGGTGTGGAAACGATCCGCCTCTGGCCGAAGTGGTTGACCGACAAGTCGCTCGTCGCCAAGGTGCGTAAGCACAAGAAACAACTTCACCTGAGCGCCCCGAAGGGAACGAAAGAGGAAGTGCTGCCGCTCTTGGCCTTTGAGGCGGAGTCACTTTCAAGCGACGATCCCGCCCGGCTGATCCAAACGCTGCGTGAGATCGCCGGCGGGCACGCGGACGACAACCACAAGCTGGTCAAGGTGGTTCCAGGCCGCCGCCAGCTCTTCGTGGACGATTACGTCATCGCAGAAAAGACCGGCGTGACGCGCGAGCTGGGCAAGGTCACCAAGGCCAACGGCGGCAAGCCGATCTTCACCGATGGCTGGTTCTACGGGACCGTGCTCCACGACCAGGGCAAGTTCAAGTTGTGGTATCGCAAGCCCGGCAGCCAGGGCTATGGCTTTGCCGAGTCGGACGACGGCTTGCATTTCGAGAAGAAAGCCGATGTCAAAGGCATTCCCTTTGCCGGCGACTACAACCTCGCCGTCGAGATCGACCCGAACCAATCTGATCCAAAGCACGGCTACATCGCCAGCTATGACGCCAAGGGGATGGCCGCCGGCCTGGCCTACTCCGCGGACGGCATCACCTGGACCCCGGCTCATGGCGGCAAGGCTGTCACCTACCGCGCTGCCGACAGCTACAACCAGATCCTCTGGGACAGCGAGGCCAATCTCTACCGCCTGTTCACTCGCACCGACTTCGGCACCGGCGGCGGGCCGCTGGCCGGCACCGTGGCCAGGGACTTCGAGGTGCGCGGCACGCGGAGCATGACCAATCCTGACATCCATAAGAACCCCGCCGACTGGAAGCTCGCCCGCCACTGGCATTTCAATCGCGAGGGGCCAAAAGAGTACCTGCGGCGGCAGGTCTATGCGTTGAGCTGCTGGATCCACGAGGGCATCTACTTCGCCCTGATGGCGGTTTACGAGTACCCCGGCGATGTGAGCGAAGGCAAGAAAACCGACCACAAGACGCGCCACGAACGCGACGTCATGAACTTCTACATCGCCACGAGCCGGGACGCTGACTCCTGGGACCTGAGCTGGGTCTACGCGGGCCGACCGATAGTTCCGCGCGGCCCGGCTGGCTCGTTCGACATGGACATGGTCTTCCCCAGCTCCACGGTCGTGACGCACAAGGACGAGCACTGGCTTTATTACGCCGGCGCCAACGAGCGGCACGGCACCTTCGAGATCAAGCCGCCCGTGTTGTTCGAGCGGCAGCACGCCATCGGCCTGGCCAAGCTGCGCCTGGATGGTTTTGTCTGCCTTGAGGCAAAGGCGAAGCCGGGAACCGTAGTCACTCGGCCCTTTGTGCTGGAAGGGAAAGAGCTGCAGGTTAACGTGGACGCCAGGCACGGTGAGGTCGCGGTCGAAGTGCTGGACGAGAAGGGCCAACCAATCCGAGGCTTTTCCGAAGACGATGTCCGCAAGGGAGCCGGTATCGACGAGCTACGTTGGCAACCGCGCTGGAAGGCTGACGCCGACTTTTCGGCCCTGAAGGGCAGGACGATCCGGCTGAAGTTCACGCTGCAGAACGCCAAGCTGTATGCGTTCCAGGTGCGGTAGGTGAGTCGAGTACAGCCCCTGGTGTTGCGTAACCGATTTGTCGTGTTCTCTTCGGACTGGTGGCCCCATGCGAAACGCGATGATCTTCTTCTTCCTGGCGCAGGCGGCTGCGGCATTCGGGCAATCGAGAATGCCACTATTGATGCCGGACGATTTCAGCGAGCTGAACCTGGTCGGCTGGCGCGTCGAGCTGGGCACGCCGGACGCAAGCAATCCGCTCATCGAGGGGGAGATGCCCTGGGACGCCGGCGGCGTCGGCATTCACGGCTCGGTCTTCCGCGATCCCATCGACAACAAGTGGAAGGCATATCTTGTTTGCACGCCGGCCGAGGCGATGCCAGACGATCCCAAAAAGCCATGGGCCTCGGAGAACCACGCACACCGCCGCGTGTGCCTGTTCGAGAGCGACGACGGGGTCCGCTGGACCCGACCCCAGCTCGACAATGTCGCTTTCGGCGAACACAAGAAGACCAACATCATCTTCGACACCGACGAAGGCGTCTCGGCCTATTCGTCGATCCTCGTCGATCCAGCCAACAAGAACTGCCCTTATGAGATGTTTGTGCTGCGCGAGAGCTGGAGCAAGGTGAAGGGCAAGCCGCCGCAGGGAAATGGCTATTACCGCTATCGCTCGCGGGACGGCCGGCGCTGGCAGCGCTTCGGCAACGTCGTCAACGATCCCATGAAGGGCGACCTGTGCTTCTTCTACCGCGACCCGAAGGAGGGCTACGTCGCCTATTATCGCCTGGGAGCGCCCGGCAAGCCGACTGATCACCTGCCGGTCTACGAGGACTTTCCCCGTCGCAGCTGCTTTCGGGCGGTCAGCACGGACGGCAACAAGTGGGTCAAGGACCCGATGATGGCCTTGACCAACGATGAGCGCGACCATCGCGACACCCAGTATCAGGAGTGCGTGCCGCTCAAGGTGCCCGGCGGCTACCTGGGCATGGTCACCATGTACCATCCGATCACGCAGACCTTGAACTTGCGGCTGGCGGCGTCGCGTGACGGCCGGCAGTGGTGGTTTCCCGACCGCCGCCCTTGCTTCGACAACCCGCCGCTCGGCGACTACGGCGGCGGCATGATCTGGCAGAGTCAGTATCCCATCATCGACAAGGGCCGGCTGTTCATCTACTACGGCGGCACCGAGGGGCCGCACCGGCAAATCACCGACACCCGCGCCCCTTCCAAGGACATTGGCTACCAGGAGAAGGTCATCGATCACGGCGCCCACTTCCTGCCGTTCAACTCCGCTTTGTGCCGGGTGTCGTGGCGGCTCGATCGGCTTTACGCCCTGGCGTCGTCGGCCGGCGGCTCGACCGTCGGCACCGCCGTCACCCGGCCGCGACCCCTCGCCGGCAAGAAGCTGTTCGTCAATCTCGCCACGCGCCCGGCCAGGTCGCCAGCCTCGGCCAAGGATCATGAAGGTTACTTGCAAGTTGAGTTGCTCGATGCCGCCGGCAAGCCCGTGCCCGGCTTCAGCCTCGATGATTGCCCGCCGCTGAAAGGCGATCATGCGGACCTGGCAGTGACGTGGAAGGGCGGCGATGCCGCGCCGGCGGCGGCCCGGCAGGCGCGTTTCTACCTGCGGCGGGCCTTTCTCTACGGCTTCGAGTTTCGCGGCGGTCCAAAGGTCGAGCGCTCCTCACAGCTTGAGCTGCGGCCCTACGAATGGACTGGACCCTACAGCGAGATGCGCGAGAAATATGCCACGCGCCACGACACCGGCCTGTGCATCGACCTGCGCGCTCCCTGGATGGCAGACGGCGAACGGCTCATCCTCCGCACCAGCGAGATCGTCGGCTACGACGCCGGCTACCTGTACGACGACCACTTCCCAGTGCAGGAGCAAGACGGCCGTGGCAAGAGTTACCGGCACATTCCGTTCAAGTTCCGGCCGGGAACCTCGCCCGGCTCGTTTGTCGCCGTCTGCCGCATTCCCGACAAGGGCTACTTTCGCCTCAGCCTCACTCCCAAAAAGGATCATGTCGATATCGACTTCACAGTTCGCAACGATCTCCCCCGAGTCATGGAGTACGTTGACTGGTACTTCTGTGTGGTTGGCTTCGAGGCGCCGACCATCGGCGATCCAACGCTGGAACGGACGTTTCTCTTCGACGGCAAGCGGCTGCGGTCACTGGCTGAGCTGAGCGGCAAGGGCAAGGGGGAGGAGATGTTTCTGGTGAAGGACTCGGCCGGATTCATCCCGCCCTCGCACGGCAAGCATCGCCGTGGCCCCATCGAGGCCGCGGCGCCCATCGTGCTGGTTGAGGACGTCTTCGGCAGGCACACGGTGGCTCTGGCGTTCGACAAGGCGCACAGCATCTTCAGCAGCACGGGCAACCGCTGCTTCCACGCCGATCCATTCCTGGGCCTCAGTCTGCAGCCTGGCGAGGAGCGCCGCATTCGCGGCCGGCTCTACGTCGCCGCCGGCTCGGCACGGCAGATCCTGGAGCGCTATCAAGCAGATTTCAAGCGCTGACGTCAGGCAAGCAAGCGGAGGGGGGGGTGTGAGGCTGGCCCTCGACGATCCGCTCAACGATGAATTGAGGGCCAACGTTTCCGTCCGGAGTAGTTGTCTGAAGTACGTGGAGCCAACATGACCAAGAGCCTGGTGGAGAATCGACTTCGTGAACTGGGCATCGACTTGCCGGAGCCACCCAAGGCGGTGGGCGCCTACGTGCCCGTCATCCGTACTGGCAATCTCATCGTGACATCCGGACAACTCCCCTGGAAAAAGGACCGCTTGGCTTTCACCGGCAAGCTCGGTACGGATTTGACCGTTGAGCAAGGTTACGAAGCCAGCCGGCTGTGTGCCATCAACGCGATCGCGCAGCTAAAGGTTGCGGCTGGCGATCTCGACCGAGTGCGGCAGATCGTCCGGGTCGAGGGTTACGTGCATTGCGGACCTGGCTTTCGCGAGCATCCCCAGGTACTCAACGGCGCTTCCGACCTGCTCAACGCTGTTTTCGGTGAACGCGGCCGGCACACTCGCACCGCCCTGGGTATCCACGAAATGCCCCTGGACAGTCCGGTGCAGTTGATCGTCTGGGCCGAGTTGAATGAACGGTCATGTTTCAAAAAGGGCACCCGCCATGAGTCGCGCCTTGATCGCTACGGGATTTTTGTGGTTGTTATCATTTGGTCATCCGTGCGTCCACGCAGCCGGCGAAGATGTCAGCGTCACGACGTCGCGGCAGGTGCATCCACTGCTGATTCGCAACGAAGCCGGCTCGTTGCTGAAAATCGTCATCGCCGTGCAGCCTGGCAAGGACCAGCGCTTGCAGGCGATGCACTTCACGCTCGACGGCACCGACGACCTTGGCGACCTGGAGTCGCTCAGCCTGTTCGTCACCGGCGACAAGCGGGAGTTTGTGACGACCACCTCCTTTGGAAAACCGCAGGTCGCCGCAAAGACACTCGTCTTCCGCGGCAATCTTATGCTCCGCCCCGGCGACAACGTGTTCTGGCTGTCTTGCCGGTTGAAACCGGCGGCTGACCTCATGCGCAGGGTGCGCGCGGCTTGCACGTCCGTCGAAACAACCACCGGCGCCTTTCCGGCGAAGGATGTCGCGCCGCAAGTCCGTCAGCGCATCGGCGTCGCCTTGCGCAAGCACAGGGACGATGGCGTCCATACTTATCGCATCCCGGCGCTTACCACAACGCCCAAGGGGACGTTGCTGAGCGTGTACGACATGCGCCGGCGCATGGGACGCGACCTCCAGGAAGACATCGACATTGGCCTGAGCCGAAGCGCCGATGGCGGCAAGACGTGGGAACCGGTGCGTGTCATCATGGACATGGGCAAGTACGGCGGACTTCCCGAGGAGCAGAACGGTTGCAGCGATCCGGGCATCATCGTCGATCAGAAGACCGGCGAGATTTTTTGCTTCGCCGTGTGGATGCACGGCAATCCCGGCAAGCACCAGTGGACTGGCGACGGCTCGGCGCCAGGTTACGAAATCGGCAATGCCGCGCAGATTCTCATGGTCAGCTCGAAGGATGACGGGCTCACCTGGACGAAACCGCAAAACCTGACGCGCAAGTGATACCGAGCAACAAAATAGAGCCAGTTTC
>Ga0194132_10007275_pt1 | contig 16591 bp, 10 predicted proteins | sample TA2KigOf80mmetaG_FD_148612 | JGI IMG/M metagenome (GOLD analysis project Ga0194132, IMG submission 148612) | Freshwater microbial communities from Lake Tanganyika, Tanzania - TA2015054 Kigoma Offshore 80m | ecosystem: Environmental > Aquatic > Freshwater > Lake | place: Tanzania: Lake...
TATTCCTCGCCTGGCTGGTCTTTCGGAATCAACAGCTTGACGTGCTGCGCCCCGAGCGGAGCCCGCCACGGGACGACGCGCAACCACGTCCCCCGTGCATCTTCATGCGCCTCGACGACGCGCACGCTCGCCCGGATCGTCTTGCCGCGATGCCCTTCCGGATCGCGGACGAGCTCCGCGAGCGCCGTCTCGTCCTGCTGGTCGTAGCCGCCCATCGGCAAGTCCGCCCAGGCGCGGGGACTCGGCGGAGTGGGCTGGCAGCCGAGCGCTCCGGCGACGGCGACACCGAGAAGAAACCGGGAAAAAGCGAGGCGCGGCATGCGCGGACCCTACACCTGGAAACGGCGCGCGGTCCACGGGAGGACGCCGTGTAGGACTTGCAGCAAAGTCTCCCTCGTTCGGCTCACCGACGGAACGCCGAATCGGCGAGGAGAAGCCGCGATCGGACGGACGCTACACGGCGAGCGCGCAGATCGTCGGCTTCACGACGGTCGGTCCCTGAAGGGACTCTACTTCGACGTCGCTCGCCTCGTCCGCGAGCCGCGTGAGCCGCGCGCTCTCGAGCTGCGCGAGCTCGACTTCGCACTCGGTGCCGCTTCGGTCCCCTCGGCGGGCTTCCCCACCTCCGCGCCGAACCGCGTCACGACGTAGGTCCGATTCGCGGGGTCGCGCGCGAGCTCGACGAGGCCGCGCCGCGCGGCGTCCTCGAGAAGTCGGCTGAAGCTCTTGTAGCCGTAGAACGCCTCGTTGAAGGACGGGCGCTTCCGCTTCATCGTCTCCTTGATCAGCGACGTCCAGAGCGTCTCGCGGTTCTCGCGGCGGAGCGCCTCGAGCGACTCGAGCAGGAGGGCGAAGAGCTTCCGCTGGCGATCGCTCGCCTCTTCGAGCGCCGGCGCAGCCGTCTGCACCGCCGACTGCGCAGCCGCGACGAGGTCCTCGTAGTAGATGAACTCGTGGCAGTTGTCGCGCAGCAGCGACGACGTCGACGCCTCCATGCCGAGGCCGATCACGTGCCGGCCGTTCTCCTTCAGCTTCGAGACGAGCGGCGAGAAGTCGCTGTCGCCGGAGACGATCACGAACGTGTTGATGTGCGGCTTCGAGTGACACAGGTCGATCGCGTCGACGCAGAGACGCATGTCGGCCGAGTTCTTTCCCGTCATCGCGCGCTGCGGGATCTCGATCAGCTCGATCGCCGCCTCGTGCAGCTCGTTGCTGTACGTCGAGAATCGCTTCCAGTCCGCGTAGGCACGCTTGACGACGATGTCGCCCTTCTCGACGAGCCGCGCGAGCACGCGCGCCGTGTCGAAGCGCTGCGTGCGGCCCTTGAAGCCGAGGGCCAGGTTCTCGAAATCGATGAAGACGGCGAGGATCTTCCGCTCTTCCATCGCCGTCTGGGCCACGGCAGGCTTGTCGCACGGATGAGGCGGCCGGTCGAGGCCGCGAACATCCGCCGGAGGGGAGCGATGGCTCGTCTGGGGAAGGTGATCGTGGTGGGCGGCGGGGTCGGCGGGCTCGCGACGGCTCTCGGGCTGCACCGCGCCGGCTTCGAGGTCGAGGTCCACGAGCGGTACGACGACTTCCAGCACCACGCGACCGGCTTCACGCTCTGGTCGTACTCCGTCGCGCGGCTCGGCTCGCTCGGGCTCACGCCCGAGGCTCTCGACGCGGTCGGCGGACGCGTCGACTTCACCGAGATCCGGAACCAGGAAGGCCTCCTCATCGAGAAGATGCCCGTCGGCGAGGTGTGCGCGAAGCTCGGCGCTCCGACGTTCGAGATCCGCCGCGCGGGTCTCCTTCGAGCGCTCCTCGAAAAGCTGCCGGCGGGAACGCTGCGGAACGGCTCCGAGTGCGTCGCCGTCGAGGACGAAGGTGACCGCGCCGTCGCCGTCTTCGCGGACGGATCGCACGCGACGGGCGATCTTCTCGTCGGTGCGGACGGGATCCGCTCCGTCGTGCGGCACGCCATCGTCGGCGAGACGCCGATCCGCTACTCCGGCTACGACGGCACGAGCGCCGTGATCCCGTTCACGCACCCTCTCCTGCCGCCGCGCACGCACGTCGACCTCTGGGGACGCGGCGCGAAGGCGGGCGTCGCCGGCCTCGGCCAGGGACACGTCCGCTGGTACGTCACCCGCAAGGCAGCCGCGGGAACGCCGATGCCGAAGGCCGAGATCCTCGAGCACCTGAGCGGCTGGTACGAGCTCGCGCGCGCCGCCGTCGAGGCGACGCCCGAGTCCGAGATGAAGTACGCTTCGTTCTCCGACATCCCGCCGATCCGCACGTGGCATCGCGGCCGCATCGTGCTCCTCGGCGACGCCGCGCACGCGACGACGCCGTTCGCCGCGATGGGCGCGAACATGGCGATCGAGGACGCGGCGCAGCTCATCTCGCTCCTCGGCGATGCCACCACCGTCGAGGGCGCACTCGCGTCGTTCGAGGAATCGCGGAAGAAGCGGACCGAGGACATCGTCAAGAAAGGACGCGTGATGAGCCGCTTGACGCAGCTCCACAGCGGCTTCGCCGCCTGGCTTCGCGACCAGGCGTTCCTCCACATCCCGCCGGACCAAGTCGAGAAGATCACGCGGGAGATGGCCTCGGGCGCGTGACTCCGGGACCTCTCGACTTCACGCCGGGCCGCCCTTAAGGTCGCGCCCGAGGAGGCTCCGTGCCTGACGCTCTGGCCGCGATCGACATCGGCACGAACTCGATTCACCTCGTCGTCGCGCGCGTCGGGCAGGAGCGCCGCTTCGAGGTCGTCGACCGGGAGAAGGAGATGGTCCGCCTGGGCTCCGGGTCGGGCGACATGAAGCATCTCGAGCCGGATGCGATCGACCGCGGCATCGCCGCCCTGGCGCGGTTCCGGACGCTCGCGGACTCGGCGAACGCGCCGATCACGGCCGTCGCGACGAGCGCGGTGCGCGAAGCGGAGAACGCGCACGTCTTCCTCGAGCGTGCACGCGAAGAAGCGGGCGTCCACGTCGAGGTGATCTCCGGCTACGAGGAGGCACGCCTGATCCGTCTCGGCGTCCTGCAGTCGCTTCCGATCTACGAGCGCCAGCACCTCGTGATCGACATCGGCGGCGGCAGCACGGAGGTCGTCGTCGGGAAGGGAGACGAGGAGCTCTTCGTGCGGAGCATGCGCCTCGGGGCCCTGCGCCTGACGCGGCGGTTCTTCCCGGAAGGAAGGGCGGATGGCGACGCGGTCGACGCGTGCCGGAAGTTCGTCCGCGCGATGCTCGCGACGATCGGACGCGACCAAGCGGTCGCCGGCGTCGAAGTCGCGGCGGGCAGCGCCGGCACGGCGCTCTCGGTCGGCGCGATGGTGCACGCGGCGCGAAGCGGCGGCGGCTCGCCGAAGACCCTGAACGGGTTCGAGATCGAGCGCGAGGAGGTGAGCGCGGTCGTCAAGCGCCTCGCAAAGGCGGCGACCGTCGAGGAGCGCCGCAAGATCCCCGGCCTCGATCCGAAGCGCGCCGACATCGCGCTCGCCGGGACGATCCTCCTCGACCAGGCGATGCGAGAGCTCGGGCTCGAGCGCCTCGTCCTCTCGGAGTACGGCCTCCGCGAAGGCGTCCTCCTCGACGCGTACGAGCGCCTGCACGGCAGCGCACGGCACCATCTGCACGACGTGCGAAAGCGAAGCGTCGAGCACCTCGCCCGGCTCTGCGACGACGATCCGGAGCACTCCGCCGAGGGCACGCGCCTGGCACTCCAGCTCTTCGACGCGCTTCGCTCGTGGCACGGGCTCGGCGACGCGGAGCGGGAGCTGCTCGAGGCCGCGGCGCTCCTGGCGAACGTCGGGCTCTTCGTGTCGCACTCGCAGCATCACCGGCATTCGTACTACGTGATCCGGAATTCGGAGCACCTCGCGGGATTCACCGATCACGAGATCGAGATCATCGCGCTCGTCGCGCGCTATCACCGGAAGAGCACGCCGCGCGCGAAGCACCCGGAGTTCGCGGCGCTTGCGAAGTCGGATCAGAAGACCGTGCGCGGTCTCGCTGCGCTCCTGCGCGTCGCCGTCGGCTTGAATCGCCCGCGCGGCCTCCGCATCGCCGCGATCGAGGCGGCCGCGCGGGACGGCACGATCACGATCGACGTCGAGCCCGCCGGGGAAGCGGAGACCGCGCTCGGCCTCTACACCGCGAACGAGCGGAAGGGACTTCTCGAGGAGGTCGTCGGCCGCAAGATCGACGTCCGCGTGCGGAATACCTAGCCTGCATTTCTCACCAGATCCCTACTGCGGCGGCCAATAGCACCGAATCTTCGCGAGCTTCTCCCTCCGGGCTCCTCGACGTACTGTTCAAGTACGCCTGCGTCGCCCTCCGGTCCGAGGCTCGCGAATCTTCCGCACTCTCGACCGCCTCGCGACGTGATCTGGTGAGAAATGCAGGCTAGTCGACGTAGCCGAGGGCTTCGAGAGCCTTCTGCATCCGGTCGTTGACGATCGGCGGCGCCGTGCTCCCCTGGTGCGACTTCTCGAGGAGCGATTCGCGCAGCGCCGTCGACTCGCGCCCGTGGCGGTCGAGGAGCTCGGCGTCCTGCGGGCGCGCCGGGCCCTTCCGCTGCGGCTCGCTCTCCTTCGGATCCTGCTCGAGATCGAAGAGCTCGTGGCCGACGTCGTTCCGGATGAACTTCCAGCGGCCGTAGCGCACGCCGCTCCCGTTCGGGTTGAGCCACTTGAAGTAGAGCGGCCGATCCGCGGGCAGGGTCCCGCCTTCGAGGACCGGGCGAAGGCTCGTCCCCTGTCCGAGAGGAAGCGGCGGCGCGCCGATCAGATCGAGGAGGGTCGGGGCGACGTCGACGATGCTCGCGGGCACCTCGGTGCGCGCCCCCGGTGCGATGCCTGGCCCGCGCAGCACGAGCGGAATGCGGAGCTGCTCTTGATGATACGCGAGGCCGTGGCTCAAAACCTTGTGCTCGCCGAAGGCCTCGCCGTGGTCCGAGAAGAGGACGACGAGCGTCCGCGCGGCGAGGCCGGTGCGATCGAGCTCCGCGAGGAACTCGCCGACCATGTCGTCCGCTTCGCGGATCGTGCGGTCGTAGTCGTCGACGTTCTTGCGCTGATCGGCGGGGATGCGCGGGTCGAGCTTCTCCCAATCGTCCGGCCTCGTGAAAAGCTTCGCGTACTCGGGCGCGTACAGCCACGGGTCGTGCACCTTGTAGGTGTGGAGGAAGAGGAAGAAGCGGCGGTCGGCGTGCTCGCGCACCCAGCGGATGCCGTCCGCGAAGACCGCCTTGCCGCGCTTGTCGGTCTCGTAGGGATGCTCGGTGAACTCGTCGTAGCCGAACCAGAACCCGAACGGTCCCCCGACGAGCGCGTTCTCGGTGAACGCGGCCGTCTCCAGGCCGGCGTCGCGCACCGCTTCCGCGAGAGTCTTCACGGGGTGCTCCGCCGCAAGACGTCCCTGCGTCGGCTGCGCCGCGGCCCAGAGGCTCGTGAAGAGGCTCAGGTGCGAGACGTCCGTCCGCGGGAAGCTCGTGCTGACGTCGAGGAACGAGGTGCCCTTGCCGATCAGCTCCGCGTCGATGTGCGGCGACGTCTCGCGCGGATAGCCGAAGCCGGAGAGATGATCGGCGCGGAGCGTGTCGAGGTCGATCAGGACGATGTTCCAGTCGTCGCGCGCCTGCGCCGCGGGAACCGGCGCGAGCACCCGCGGGATCGCCCACACCGCGCCGGCCGTCGCGGGCGCGCCGTCGCGCTTCGCCTCGAGAGCGAGCCGGCAAGGCTTCGCGATCGTCGGCAGGTTCACCGTAGCGTCGCGCCAGCGCGCGAAGCCGTCCGCCTTCGTGTCGACCGTGTCCTCGTGCAGGACGAGCGGCTCGCCCTCGCCTTCGCCCCCGCCTTCGCCCTCGCCCTCGCCTTCGCCTTCGCCCTCGCGCTCGCCTTCGCCTTCGCCTTCGCCTTCGCCTTCGCCCTCGCGCTCGCCTTCGCCTTCGCCTTCGCCTTCGCCCCCGCCTTCGCCGCAGTCGAGCATCGCACGAAACGCGAGCGGTGCCGCGCCGCCGGCGGCTTGCGGCGTCGCCGCCCAGCCGAGCTCGAGTACGCCGTTTCGCGGCAGCTCGAACGGCTCACTCGTGAGCGAGCTGGGAACGGGACCGAGCGCGTCCAAGCGCAGGATGAGCTGACCCTTCCCCTTCTCCGAGCCCGGCAAGAGGACGAGCGTCGCCGCCGACGGATCCTTCGGATCGCGCTCGAGGCGCCAGGCCGATTCGCGCCGCTTGAAGCGGCCCTTCGTCTCGAAGCCGTCGAGCGTCTTCTCGTCGAGCTCGATCTCGAACGGCACGTGGATCAGGCTCAGCTCGAAGCTCGAGTCGGGGAACGACGCGACCTCCGGCGGAAGCTTCACGGGGACGCGCGCGACGCCGTCGCGAAAGAGGACGCCGCGCTCGTGCGCGATCGAGATGCGCGCCGGGCTCGCGACGACCTCGCGCGCCTGGTCGTTCACCTGCACGACCGAGAAGCGGCCGGCCGGAGGCTGCACGCCGAACGCCTCGGGGCCGAGCCGGCGGACGATCCTCTCGAGGGGCTTCGGGCGCGGTGCGGGCTCGCTCTCGGCGGCGCCGCCGAGCGGCGGTACGGCGAGCCACGCGAGCCCCGCACCGAAGGCCGCGACGACGGCCACACCGCCGGCGAAGCCGCGGCGGACCGCCCGCCGGCGGGATCTGTTCGCATCCTTCGGAGCCACGAGGCCTACTTCGGCAGCTCTTCCGGAAGCTCGGGAGCCCAGGTGACTCCGTTGATGTGGCTTCCCCCGTCGACGAAGAGCGTGTTCCCCGTCAGGTAAGCAGAGTCGTCGGTCGCGAGGAACAGCGCGACACCCGCGACGTCGGTCTCGGGATCGCCCATCCGCCCCATCGGGTTCTGGCGCAACATGGCGGCCGCCGTGTCGGGATTCGCCTTGCGGAACGCCTCGTACGCCTCGGTCGCGGCGGCCGGGCAGATCGCGTTGCAGCGGATCTGGTGGCGTCCCCACTCGCGCGCCGCGGTGCGCGTCAGCGCGCGGACCGCTTCCTTCGCGGTGTTGTACTCGGCCGAGTACATGTGCGCGTTGACGCCGTTCAGCGAGCAGAGGTTGACGATGCTGCCGCCGCCCTGCGCCTTCATGTGCGGGAACGCCGCCTGCATCGCCCAGAAGACGGAGAGGAACCCGGTCTGCACGCCGTGCATCATCTGCGCGTCGGTCTTCCACTCGAGCCGCGCGATCGTGCCGCCGCCCCAAGCGTTGTTGACGAGGACGTGCACCGCGCCCCAGGCGTCGACCGCGGCCTGGACCGCGCCCTGCACCTGCTCCTTCACGGCGACGTCGGTCCGCACGAAGCGCGCCTCGCCTCCGAGGGACTCGACCTCGGCGGCGGTGCGGACGCCGCTCTCCGCGTCGATCTCGGCGACGAGGACGCGCGCGCCCTCGCGCGCGAAGCGCCGCGCGATGCCGCGGCCGATGCCCTTCCCCGCTCCCGTGACGACGGAGACACGCTTCTCGAGACGACCCATGCGGTTCCTCCCTGCGCGGCTTAGCGTGCGCTCCGTGGGCGCGTCGAGGGCGGCCTCCGAGGCCCGATCCGGCGCGAGCTTCCATCGCTCCGTCACGAGGGCGAAAGCCCGGCGCGCGCTTCGAAGCTCACCCGCACCGGCCGACTGCCCGTAGCGGCAGCGTTCTTCGGCCCTCGGAGGTCCACCTGCAACGGTGCCCGGAGGGCGCCGGCGATCGGCTGGCTTCGCCCGATCTTCTGCTAAAGGCTGGGCCGCATGGAGATGACCGCCAAGAGCTACTCCCTCGAAAACCCGTTCCGCCCCGACCCGGCGAAGGACGGGAAAGCGGTCGCTCAGAGCTCCATCTACGACGAGTCCCTCGCGCTCGGCCGCGAGCTCCTCGAGAAGCCGTCGCAAGGCGGCGGTCCCGACCGCGTCCGCGTCCAGCACGCCAAGGGCCGGATGACGGTCTTCGAGCGCATCAAGGTCCTCACCGACAAGGAGCCGAACCTCCTCTGGCAGAACTGGGGGCCGGGGCTCGACGGCGCCTCGATCGTCTGCGGTATCCTCGACATCGGCGGGCGCGACGTCGCCGTCTATGGCCACGACTTCACGCTGCGCGCCGGTTCGATGGACGCGACGAACGGCGCGAAGCTCGCGCGGCTCATCTACATGGCGGGCGAGCGCGGCATCCCGCTCATCGGCATGAACGACTCGGCGGGCGCCTTCGTTCCCGCGGGCGTCGGCGGCCTCGACGGCTACAGCGAAGCGTTCACGGCGCTCCGCAAGATCAGCGGCCTCGTTCCGAGCATCAGCCTGATGTTCGGGTACAACGCGGGCGGCGGCGCGTACCTCCCTCGCCAGGGATCGTTCATGATCCAGTGCGACGACACCTTCATCGGCCTGACGGGCCCCGGTGTCGTGAAGAGCGTCCTCGGCGAGGACGTGTCCGCAGACGACCTCGGCGGACCGGGCGTGCACGGCCGGAACGGCGTCTGCGACCTGACGACGCCCGATGAGCTCGGCTCGCTCCGCACCGCGATCCGCCTGCTCGGCTACCTGCCGGATAACAACCGGTCGTTGGCGCCGTTCGGGCCCACGTCCGATCCCGTCGACCGGTTCACCGTCGAGGAGGACAACCTCTTCCGGAAGACGTTCAACACGCCGGCGGGGATGAACGCGCCGCTCGACATCACGCTGTTCATGCAGCTGATCTGCGACCACGGCGAATACTTCGAGCTCCAGCCGGAGCGCGCGCGGAACCTGATCACGGCGTTCGGGCGAATCGGCGGACACGTCGTCGGCTTCGTCGCGAACAACTCGGCGGTCGCCTCGGGACAGATCGACGTGCACGCGGCGCGCAAGGGCTCGCGCTTCATCCGCTTCTGCAACGTCTACAACGTCCCGATGGTGTTCCTCGAGGACACGACGGGCTTCCTGCCGGGACGCGAGCAGGAGTCGGGCGGCATCATCCTCGAAGGCCGCCGCTTCCTCGACTCGATCATCGACCTCCGCACGCCGTCGATCACGCTGATCATCCGGAACGCGTTCGGCGGCGCGTACGCGAGCTACAACTCGCACTTCGTCGGCGCGGACATGGTCTTCGCGATGCCGCAGGCGCGCGTCGCGGTGATGGGGCCGGCGGGCAAGGAGTTCGTCTACAAGGACGAGATCCGTGACGCCGACGCCGCCTTCCGCAAGGCCGTCGCCGCGGGAACGCCGGAGGCGGACGCGACGCGCGCGCGAAACGCGCGCCTGGCCGAGCTCTCCGAGCGCTACGAGCGCGATCTCATGAACCCGAAGGAAGCCCTCTCGCTCGGCTCGATCTCGCGCATCGTGATGCCCGGCACGAGCCGCCGCATCCTCGCCGAGAACCTGAGCTTCCTGATGAGGACCTACACGCCTTCGCCGATGAGCGGACCTCAGCGCGAGTTCGAGTAAAGGAGATCTTCCGCGTGCTGGACCGCAACCTCGAGCGCGGTCGCTTCGATCAGAGCGACTCCGTGTGGCTCCGCTCCTTCTCCCTCGCTCCGGTGAAGGTGCTCGTCGTCTGTCGCGGACCGGTGCGGCAGGAGGCGTTCGACGTCTTCGAGCAGATCGGCGTCGGCGAGTGGGGCATGCTCCTCTCGGAGAAGGACTCCGTCACCTACTCGCGCTGCGTCGCGCCGGAGCTCCGGCGGATGCGCTTCCCGAACAACGTCCACCGCGTCGCGGACTACATGGGCGTCGGGCAGGAGCAGAAGCTCGAGCGAATCCGCGAGATCGTCGAGATCGCGAAGTCGCACCGCTACACGCACCTCTTCGCCGGCTACGGCTTCATGGCCGAGGACGCGGAGTTCATCGAGGCGATCGAGGGATCGGGGCTCGGCTTCATCGGCCCGTCTTCACGCACAGCTAGGCGCGCCGGCGCGAAGGACGAGGCGAAGAAGCTCGCGCGAGGCCTCGGCAACGCGGTCATTCCCGGCATCGACGACATCACTGCGCGGACGCTCGTCGAGCGCAGCGGCGGACGGAAGGGCCTCGAGAAGCTCGCGAAGGAGCAGGATCTCCCCTTCGCGTGGGACGACGCCAAGTCGCCGGAGGAGAACGCGGAAGCGCTTCTCCAGGAAGGCTACGCGAAGAGCGCCGAGCTCGTCGGGATCCCGGAGCTGCAGGCCATGGCGGCCGAGCTCTGCTCCGAGATGTGGAAGCAGTACGCCGGCCACCGGATCCGCTTCAAGCACATCGGCGGCGGCGGCGGGAAAGGGCAACGCGTCGTCGGCTCCGTGGAGGAGATCCCCGCGGCGGTGATGGATGTCCTCGCCGAGTCGAAGGTCGTCGAGCCCGGATCGAACCGGAACTTCCTGATCGAGCTCAACATCGAGCGCACGCGGCACAACGAGATCCAGCTCGTCGGGAACGGCACCTGGTGCATCGCTCTCGGCGGCCGCGACTGCTCGCTCCAGATGCACGAGCAGAAGCTCCTCGAGGTCTCGCTGACGCAGGAGCTCCTCGACTCGGAGATCGCCGCGGCGACGACGGCCGGCCACTCGAAGACGGCCGAGATCCTGAAGGGCGACCGCCGCACGCTCGAGCGCATGGAGAGCGAGGGCGAGCGATTCGGCGAAGCGACGGGGCTCGACTCGGTCTCGACCTTCGAGTGCGTCGTCTCCGGCTTCGACCACTTCTTCATGGAGATGAACACCCGCATCCAGGTCGAGCACGTCGTGACCGAGCTCGTGTACTCGCTCCGGTTCGCGAATCCGGACGACCCGGCGGAGACGTTCATCGTCGAGGAGCTGATCGAGGCGATGGTGCTCCTCGCGGTGCACGGCAGCCGCTTGTCGCGGCCGACGCGGGTGACGCGGAGCCTCTCCGGCCTCGAGGCGCGCATCAACGCGACGAACCAGGCGCTGCAGCCGCACGCGGGAGGGCTGATCCGCTCGTGGTCGCGGCCGATCGCGGGCGAGATCCGCTTCGATCAGGGCATCGGTACGCGGAACCCCGACACCGGCGCGTTCATCTACTACAGGCTCGCGGGCGCGTACGACTCGAACGTCGCGCTCGTGTTGACCGACGGAAAGAGCCGCCGCGACAACTACGAGCGCATGGCGGAGGTGCTCCGCCAGACGGAGCTTCGCGGCGACGACCTCCAGACGAACCTGCCACTGCACTACGGGCTCGTGCAGTGGTTCCTCGGCAAGGGCGTGATGGCCGAGCCGACGACGGGGTTCATGCAGCCGTATCTCGCCGCGGTCGGCGCTCTCGCGCAGGTGACCGCGGACGTCGATCTCGAGCTCGCGGCAGCGAAGCTCATGAAGAGCCAGCCGGACGCGCACGCGCGCAAGGTGCTCGCGACGAAGGAGACTCTCCTCGTTCGCCCGATCGAGAAGATCCTCGCGAGCCCGCACGTCTTCGCCGGCTTCCTCGGGCGCTACGACGGCGACCTCTGGACGCGCGCGGACGGCACGGTGCGCTTCGCGGCGAACCCGATCCACTTCCTCGAGCGGCTCTACTACTTCCTGAACCTCGAGGAGGTGCCGTCGAAGCCGCCCTCCGAGAAGATCTGGAGCCAGGACGAGGAGATCCTCGCTGCCGCGCTCGAGTTCTACGCCGAGGTCGAGCGCCGCACGGGCGCGCGCTCGTGGTCCGAGCTCGAAGCGCTGTTCTCGGGGAAGCGTGCGGACAAGCTCTGCGGGCGCGAGGACGGCCTCTGGCAGGAGTGCCTCGCGGCGCACCGCGGCTTCCAGGTGGGCCTCGAGCTGCTTTTGCTGCTGCCGCGGATCGGGCTCCGCACCGGCTTCCTCGACCTGACGGTCGGCGAGGACCTCGCTCCGGTGTTCCCCGAGATCTTCCTCGATGCGAAGAAGACGACCGAGCTGACGCGTGCTCTCGCACCGCCGCCGAAAGCGAGCGCGGACCAGATCGTGACGCCGATGGGCGGGACGTTCTACTCCCGCGAGGCGCCGCACCTGCCGGTGTTGATCGACGAGGGCCAGCACTTCGACCCCGGCCAGCCGCTCTTCGTCATCGAGGTGATGAAGATGTTCAACAAGGTTTCGGTGCCGTTCTCCGGAACCATCACCGAGAGCTTGATGCAGGGGAAGGACGCGACCGTCGTCGCAAAGGGCCAGCCGATCTTCCGGATCGAGCCGGACGAGCGGATCGAGGAAGAGTCGCCGGAGAAGGTCGCGAAGCGGCGGCGCGAAGTGACGCTGTCGCTGCTGTCGTAGGGGTAGGGGACTCGAAGAGGCGGCGGTCGACGGCGAAGAGGGCGCGCGGCTCGCGACGCTTTCTCCCGAGCGAGGTTCTTCCAGCATCGCAAAGCAGCCAGCGATTGCCGCGACCGCCGCGCCCCGGCGCGCATCGAGCGCTTCGTCGAGAAGGCCTTCGAGCGAGGCCTGGGGCTTTCTCCGCTTGCCGCGCCTTGTGCCCCAGCTCACGCCGTGACGGACTGCGGCGTGGCTCGTTGTGTTTATGCAACACCATGAGCAATCGGTCGAGAAGAAAACGACATCGAGAACATCGCCCGATTCAAGTCGCTCTTTTCTTTATTTTTTCTTGACCTCGACGCGATCCCGATATAGAGTTCCGTCGTGCGTCGGGTGTCTTCTGCACGGCTCACGCTCGACGAGCTTCGTCGTCACTCCGGGTGGGGCGGCCCGCGCGATGGCGCAGGGCGGCCGAAGTCACTTCGCGCTCGAGTGCGGCATCGCAAACGAGCCGAGCTCTGCGGACCCTGCCCCGCTCACGTGACGTTGCGCGTTCGCCGCGACATTCCGAATCTTCGCTCTGTCCGGCTGGTGAGCGAGTTCCACAGAAGCCTCCGCGGCGCGTGCGAGCGGGGCGATTTTCGCGTGCTCCATTACTCGCTCCAGCGCGATCACGCACACTTCGTCGTCGAGGCGGATTCCCGGCACGCGCTCGCACGCGGGATGAAGTCGATCGGTGCGCGGCTCGCGCGTACGGTGAACCGCGTCTTCCGGCGCGTTGGAGCGGTTCTCGACGGGCGCTACCACCTTCACCTGCTGCGAACGCCGCGCGAGGTACGGGCGGCGCTCGCTTACGTCCTGCTGAACGCGCGCAAGCATTGGCTTCAGCGATTCGGCCGGGTCCCGCCGGTGCGGCTCGACGCCGCCTCTTCGGCCCGGTGGTTCGACGGCTGGAGCAACGATAGATCCTCGAGCGAAGCGCCTCGAGATGTCGTCCCCGAGGTCGCAGGAGCGCGAACGTGGCTCGCACGCACCGGTTGGCGACGGCATGGGCTCGTCGATCCGTCGGAGATCCCGAGCAGGCCGGCTCATACGCGCAAGCCGGTTTGAGTCGAGCCCCCGCTCAGCTCGTTCAGCTCGACGATCCGACGGGTTCGGAGGGGCGGCGCCACTTCGGCGGAGCCGCCTCCTGCAGCGAGTCGAACATCCACTCCGCCGCCCAGCGGGCCTCCGGCACGTTCAGGTGCAGGCCGTCGGGGCGAGCGTTCTTCACGCCCCCGATCTTCGAAGTGTACTCGCCGCCCGGGCACATCTGATCGTAAAGAGGCACGATCGACATGCGGCCGCCCAGACGCTCGCGCACGCGCAGGAGGATCTTCTCGTTCAGGTGCCGGATGCGGTCGTTGGAGAACGCGCCGCTTCCGTCGAAGCGCCGCGCGCCGTCGTCCCGGCCCGGCTTGGCCTGCGGTCCGAGGCACGGGTACGTCGCCCAGAAGACCTGCGCGCCGTCCGCGGAGAGCGTGCGCGCCGCGCGCACGTACTCCTCCACCATCCAGTCGTCGAACGCCGGATCGCCCGTCGAGAGGTACTCGCCGTCGGCCGTGAGACGCGTATCGGCGAGATCCCAGACGCCCGTCGTGATCACGACGGCGTGCGGCCGGAAGCGCTCGACCTCCGCCCCCCACTCCTGCTCCCACCGCCAGCACTTGCGCCTGTAGCCGCCCTGAATCGGCTTCCGTAGGCGACGAATGCCGCCGCGAACCACGCCGCAACCGAGGTTGCCCCGGTTGGAGACCTAGACGTCGAGGTCTTCCCGGCTCTTGAGCCAGACTTCCGCTCCCACGCCCATGTTCCAGGCGACGGAGTCTCCGACGAAGAGGATCCGGAAGGCGTCCTCCCTGGGCGGCTGGACGGTGCCCCGCGATTCGGCGTGAGCGACCTCCGCCGCCGCGAACCCGGGCCGGTACAGCTGATCGCTGACCATGACGATCGCGAGCGCAACCGAAGCGAGCGCGGTCGGCGCCACGAACCAGCCGACGCGTTCGCCGACGAAGCGACGCGAGCGAATCGGCACCTCGAGCAGCCGGTAGGAAGCGATCGCCACGAGGAAGGTCACGAGCATGCGAAGCGCAAAGAGCGACCAACCCGAGAGGCCGGTGCGCTCGCCGTCGAGCCAGAGAAAGATCGGCCAGTGGAACACGTAGAGCCCATAGGAGATCCACCCGACCCAGCAAAAGGGAGCGAACGACAGGAACGAGCGCAGAGGACCGGGTCGAATCGCCCCGACGATGACGGCTGCCGTCAGCAGCGCGTAGACGAGCGATCCGCCCTCGAAGAACCAGTCCGCGCCTTCCGGAGTGGTCACCCAGAGCCAGACCGACAGCACCAGGGCGACGCCGCCGGCCACGTTCGTCGCGATCGTGACCCAGCGACGGGGATCGAGAGGACGACCGGCATACACGAGCGCGAGGATCGCGCCCACGAAGAGCTCGCCTGCCCGCGTGTCGGTCCCGTAGTACGCGCGGGAGAAATCCTCGCCGGGAACGTGCAGCCACGACATCAGCGCGACGGAAGCCGCGGCGAGGATCGCCAGGACCAGCGCGAGCCCTCGACGCGAGCCCGGGACGAAGCGGAGCACGCCCAGAACGAGCAGCGGGAAGAAGAAGTAGAACTGCTCTTCGATGCCCAGGCTCCAGAAGTGCTGCACCGGCGAGGGATCGGTCAGGATCCGGGCGTAGGACTGATCGGTCCAGACGAAGCGCCAGTTCGCGACGTAGAGGAGCGCCGCGATCACGTCGCCCCGGATCTGCATGAGCTCGTCCGGAGCGGCGACGAACGCCGCGTACAGGCTCATGCCGAGGAGGCCGAGAACGGCGGCCGGCATGAGCCGACGGAAGCGACGCTCCCAGAAGGACGCCAGCCGGATCGTCCCGGTGCCCTCGTGCTCCAGCACGAGAAGTCCGGTGATCAAGAAGCCGGAGAGCGTGAAGAAGGCGGAGATGGAAAGGAAGGCTCCGCTCGCCCACTCGAAGCCTCCGTGGAAGAGGAGCATCACGGACAGCGCAATCGCCCGAAAGCCGTCGAGAGCGGGATAGTACGGCAAGCGCGGACGCGTGCGAGGAGCTTCCGACATCCTCGTCATCCCCGCTCGAAGGTGGCGCCGTTCGGCATACGCGTGCACGCCTCCGGGAGGAACCTCGTGGCGTGGACGGGTGTATCACCGCCGTCGCTCGCGCGTAAAGACGGAATTCCTACGGCGTGCCGCAGAGCGTCCCGTTCACGTCGCACTGCGGCGTGATCCCGACGTCGCGCTGCGCCTGGTTCAGCTCGAAGATGGCCTCGCTCGTCGCGGCGCTCGGCTCGCACCCGCAGAGCTGGCTCGCGCAGCAGCTGCAGCCTGCTTCCGATTCGAGCTCGAGGATCGCCTGCGTGCCGGAGCTCGGACATTTCCCGAGGTTTCCGCAGCCGTCGGCGACGAGACCGCGGTCGTTGCACTCGCTCGTGCAGAGGACGGAATCGCAGGTGTAGCCGGGCTCGAGGCCGTCGATCGTGCACGCGTACGCCTCGCAGATCTCGTCGCAGTCGGTGCCGGGCGGAAGCGGCGTGACGCCCTCCTCGAACAGCGGACACCCGACGCTCCCCGGCGCGTCCGGGATGCACGTCGGCGGAGTCGGATACGTCGGACCGTTCGGCGCGTAGGCCGCCGACCAGACGAGATCGCCCCCGAGGTCGCAGGTCTCGTCGTCGAGGCCCACCTGGTACGGGCCGTCGAAGACCGGGCAAGAGCACGTCACGATGCCCGGATCCTCGTGGTTGCGGTAGCACGGCGCCGTCATGCAGCCGGCATACGGCGGCGCGGACTGCCCGCACGGCGTCTGCCCGATGCCGTCCTCCGGAATGCAGTCGAAGCTGAACGTCGACAAGAGGTCCGCGCCGGGGATCAGCGTGTTCTCGTTGACGTGCTTGCAGACGGGAGCGGAGTTCGGGGCGAGGCACTTGCTCCCGTCTTCTCCGCACGCGTCGATCGTCTCGAGGTAGACCGGGTAGTTCAGGATCGCGTTGATGTCGACGAAGTACGATCCGAAGGGGATCTCGTAGCAGTTGCAGTTCGCGAAGCGGCCATCCTCCGTGAGCGTGCACGAGAGGTCCTCGGGGCCGTCGCTCGGTCCGGAGTAGTAGCAGAGCGCGAACGGGCCACCGGCGCAGGGCAGGAAGTTCGAGGGCTCGAGGACGACGTCGGCATACGCGGGCTTCGGCGGGTTCGTCGTCGTCGCGAACCGCGGATTGTCCCAGAACCGGAATGTGTTCGGGACGAAGTGCACCTGGCGCGGCGGACGTCGCACCGCCAAGCGCGTCCGACCTGGCGTGATCGGAATCTCCGCACCGAGACCCAGCGCCCGTGCTTGCGCCCAGGCCGGGCGCGGCG
>Ga0194132_10007280_pt1 | contig 16589 bp, 15 predicted proteins | sample TA2KigOf80mmetaG_FD_148612 | JGI IMG/M metagenome (GOLD analysis project Ga0194132, IMG submission 148612) | Freshwater microbial communities from Lake Tanganyika, Tanzania - TA2015054 Kigoma Offshore 80m | ecosystem: Environmental > Aquatic > Freshwater > Lake | place: Tanzania: Lake...
AGGCCGCGCAAGCCGCGTCTGCCGCGGCGCAAGCGCGGGCGGCGGCCGAGGCCGAACTTCAAAGCGAAATCGACGCACGCATCGCCGCCGAAAGCGCAGCCGCCCGTGCAGCCGAAAGTGAGCGCGCGCAGGAAGTCTTGGCGCTCGATGCGGCGCGTGAACGGCAAGCGCGGGAGCTGCAATTGCACCGCATCGCGCAAGAACACACGCGGGCCGCCGAAGCAGCGCGGCGCGCGGCCGACGAGCGCGCCGCCGCTCAAGCCGCGGCCAGCAGCGAACTTGCCGCGCGTATCGCGGCCGAGCAAACGCAGTGCCAGTTTCAAGCCGAGGCGTTAGAACACGAAAACGCGGCGCTCGCGGCCCTTGCCGAGCGCGAGCGCATCGCTGCCACGCTGGATGCCGAAATCAAGGCGCGTTTTGGCGTGGCGCGCGAGGCCGAGCGCGCGGCGCGCGAGACCCACGAGATGACGGTGGCGCTGATCGAACAGGCACGCCGCCGCGAGCAACAGGAAAACGCCGCGCGCCACGCCGCCGAAAAAAGCATTCAAGTCGAACAGGAGGCCGTGCGCGCGGCGCAGATGCGCGTGCAAGCCGAAAACGCCGCTGCCGCCGCGCTGCAAGCGCGCATCGAGGCCGAAAACGCGCAGGTGCAGGCCGCGCGGCAGGCCATCGCAAGCGCCGCGGCGGCGATGGCCGCGCTGCGCGAGCGCGAGGCGCGCGAAGGGGAACTGAAAGCCGCGACCGAGGCGCGCATCGCGGCGGACAACGAAGCGGCGCGCGTGGCTGCCGGGCAGCGCGCGCTGGAAGAAAGCGTGGCGCAACTGGCGCGCGAGCGCGAAGCGAGCGAGCGCGCCGCGCTGATTGCCGAACAGCAGCAACTTGCCGTGGCGGCCGCCGCGCGCGAAGCTGCCGCCGCGCGGTTGGCGGACGAACAAGCGCAAATGCGTGTGCTGCGCGAGCGCGAAACCGCGCACGCCGCGAGGATCGCGCAAGCGAACGCGGCGTGCGAACCTGAGCGCGAGGCGGTGGTGCTTGCCGCCGAGCGCGCCCAAGCACAAGCCGAGTCGTTAAAGGCGGAAGAAGCGGCCGCCGCGCGCGAGGCCGAGTTGCTGGCCGAGGTGCGTGTACGCGAACAGCACGAGCGCGATGCGGCCAATGCCGCGCAGGCGCAGGCGCAAGCGGCGAGTGAAACCGCGCGCCTTGCCGCCGAAAAACACGATCGCGCACAAGCGTTGTTGGCGCTCGCCGAGCAGCGCGCGCGAGAACAAGCCGCGGCGCTGGCGAGCAGCGAGGCGCAATTGGCGGCGCAGCAGCAAACCGCCCAGGCGTGCGCGTTGCGTAAAGCGGCCGAGATCGAAGCCGCGCGCGCGGCGAAAGCGCTACTCGCGCAGGAAAAGATGCTGGCCAGGGTGCTGCGCGAACGCGAACGCCGCGAAGCCGAGGCGACACGTGTAGCGCAAGCGCGCGCGGCGCTGCAAGCGAAGCTTCAGCAAGCGGCTGAACGCCGCCTTGCGAAAGAGCGCGCACTACAATCGGCGGCCGATGCGCGCCGTGCCAGTGATGCGCTGAACGAGACATTGCGGGCCGGGTGCGAGGCTGCCAGGCAGCAGGCCACGGCTTTGCGTGCCCAGCGCAAGGCGGCAGCGCACGCGGCGGCGCGCGCGCTGGCCGCGTCTGGTGACGGTGTTGCTGGTGGCCGCGGCGGGCGCAGGTGGTTTTTATGCCGCTCGCGTTGGCTTACCCGGTGTTGAATCGAGTGCGCCGCCGCGCGCGGCAAGCGTGCCCGCGACCGCCGAGGTGCCGCAGGCCGGCGCGGTGGGCACGCCGCAATTACGGCTCGATGCGGATTACACGCGCCTGCCGGTGGAAAATAAAAATATTAATTAAATCAATAGCTTACGTTTAATCGTCGTTGTTGCGTACGTGCCATCCGGGCGCTGCAAGAACGTTCGTTATGCAAGGTGCCGGTGTGCCGCAGGGCTGTGTCGCAAGGCTCAGGGCTGCGTTGCGAGGTAATGCGCCAGCGCGTCGATGTCGGCATCACTCACTTTATACATCGCGGCGTTCATGCTGGTGTCGATGCCGCTGCGTTTATCGTCGCGATAGGCCTTGAGTGACGCGGCGAGGTAGTCCTCGCGTTGATCGGTTAAGCGCGGCACTTGGCGCTGGCCGACGTAACCGGACATGTGGCAACTGCCGCAGCCCAACTTGCGCGAGAGCGCGGCGCCGCGCGCGCGGCGTTCTTCGTCGCGTTTGACCGCGGGCGCGCGCGGCGGCTGCGCGTTGAAATAAGCGGCAAGATCGGCAAGGTCTTGGTCCTTGAGCCCCTTCAAAGTGCCCGCCATCACCGGCACATCGCGCAGGCCTTCGCGCAGCAGTATGAGCTGCAACAGCAGGAAGGCTTCTTGTTGGCCGTCCAGCGAGGGGGTTAATGGTAGCGGGGCGCCGGGGGCGTGACAGGCCACGCATGAGGCGGCGAGCGCTTTGCCGCGCGTGATGTCGCCTTGGGGGTCTTTGGATTGGGCAGCGGCGGTTGCGATAGGCAGCAGTGCAACCATGACTCTCATCGCGGTATTTTGAATAAAATGGGCTAGCAAGATTGGGCGCGCAATTACAACTCACGGGTCGTTCCCGCCCCGGAATGTGTTGATCCGGGGCGAGAACGGCGTGGAAGGTTGATTGGGTGTTGGGGATATCGCCGCGCGGCTTAGCGCTTATAACTCACGCGATAAACCGCGCCCATCTCCTCGTCGGACACCAGCATCGAACCGTCGGGCAGTTGCATCACATCGACGGGGCGGCCCCAGAAGCTGTTGGCTGCCTTGTCCAGAAAGCCGGTCATGAACGGCGTCATTTTGGCGTTTTTACCGTCGGGACTTGCGCGCACCGTCACCACGTCATAACCGAGGCGTTCGGTGCGGTTCCACGAGCCGCGGCGCGCGATCAGGATGGCATCGCGATAATCGGCAGGGAACATTTTGCCGGTGTAAAAGCGCATGCCCAGCGCCGCGGTGTGCGGGCCCAGTGTAATCACCGGCAGTACGGTGTTGGCGCAAGCGTTGGGCACCTTCACGTCCGGGTCGGGCTGGCCGTTGCCATGGCAATAGGGGAAGCCGAAATGCGCACCGATGCGCTCTGCCGGCACGCGGTTTAACTCGTCCTCGAAGCCGTCTTCGCCGGCCCAGTCGCGGCCGTTGTCGGTGAACCACAGTTCGCCGGTTTTGGGGTGAAAGTCAAAGCCCACGCTGTTACGCACGCCGCGCGCGACGATTTCCATGCCGCTGCCGTCCAGGTTGTAGCGGCGGATCTGCGCGTGCACGCCGGGATTGACCTCGCACACGTTGCACGGCGCGCCCACTTGGAAATAAATTTTCTTGTCCGGGCCGAAGGCGAGGAATTTCCAGTTGTGATGCACTTCGGGCGGCAGTTTGAAGGCATCGGTCATTTCAACCGGCGCGGGGATGTTGTCGAGATTGGCTTCGATGTTGTCGTAGCGGAACACGCGGTTGATCGCGGCGACGTAGAGCGAGCCGTTGACGAACAGCACACCGTTGGGTTGGGTAAGTTTTTCGGCGATGATCTTGGTTTGGCGCTTGCCGTCGCGCTCGTACGCCGCGTAGACGCGCCCGATGATGCGCGTGCCGAAAAACACCGTGCCCTTGTCGCCGCGCGCCATCATGCGCGCACCGGGCATGCCATGCGCCCACAACTCGACCTGGAACCCCGGCGGCACCTGGATTTTGTTGAGCGGGATTTGATCTGGCGGGGTCACCGTCAGCTTGGGCGGGTTACCGCTGAGATTGGGGTTTTTCATGCGCTCGGGAAAGTAGCCGCCCATCGCCTTGCGGCGCTCGATTTCCTCCGCGCTGGGCGGTTTTTGCGCCAGTGCGGCGCTGCCGGCAAGGACGAACGCGCCGCAAGCGCCAGCTACCAACAAAGGGTATAGCGTGCGATAGAACAAAGTATTCATGAATATTCTCCGGGTTGTGGTGGCTGCGTCGCGCCATCATACACGGGATGGAAAAAACAGTAAGTCTGCTTACTTAGTGCGCACAGCCCCGCAACGATGCCGTCAATGCGCGCAAAAGCGGGCATAATACGCGGCAATTTTTTGGGAGGAGAGATCCATGCATCACCCCATCAAGCGGCGGCTGGGCACACTGGGCGTGTTGAGTGTGCCGAGCGTATTGAGCGCCGCATTATCGCTAGCCGCCGTCCCCGGCACGGTGGCGGCACAGGCCGCGGGTTGGAAGCCCACGCGGCCGATCGAGTTCGTGGTGCCTGCGGCGGCGGGGGGGTCGCTTGACCGGCCGGTGCGCCTGATCCAAAGAATCTGGCAGGAGGAAAAACTGCTCGACGTGGCGGCGGTGATCGCCAACCGTGCCGGGGGCGGACAATCGGTGGGTTACACCTATGTGCATGGGCAAACCGCCGATCCGCACCGGCTGTTGATCGTGTCCGGGCCGCTGGTGTCCAATCACATCACCGGCCGCAGCAAATTGAACTACACCAATTTTTCGCTGATGGGGCAGCTCTACAACGAATACAACGCGCTCTCGGTGCGCGCCGATGGGGCATTTAAAACCACCAACGATTTACTCGCAAAACTTAAAGGCGCGCCCGATAGCTTGTCGGTGGCGATCGGCACCACGCTGGGCAATAACAGTCATATTTCCATCGCGCTGCCGTTCAAACGCGCGGGTATCGATATTCGGCGGCTGCGCACCGTGGTATTTCCGTCGGCGGGTGAGTCGGTGACCAGCCTGCTCGGCGGGCATCTGGATTACGTCGCCAGCGGCTTGTCGGTGGCGGCGCCGCACTGGAAGGCGGGACGGCTGCGTTTTCTCGCGGTTACCGCGCCGCAGCGTTTGCAGGGGGAGTATGCGTCGATCCCAACGTGGAAAGAGCAGGGCATCGATGCGGTGGTGTCCAACTCGCGCTTTATCATGGGGCCGCCGGGTTTGACGCAGGCGCAAATCACGTTTTGGGACAATCTGTTCCGCCGCACCGTGGCCTCGCCCGAATGGAAAAAAGTGGTGCAACAGGAGCAATGGGTCGACGAGTACGTCAGTAGCGATGGTGCACGCAAGCTGCTGGAGCGCGAATACCGGGAGACACGCGAGATTTTGGCGGATTTGGGCATGGCGAAGTAACCGGCGCGTCACGTAAGGCAAGTTCCCATATAAAAAGTATAATAAAATCAATCGGTTACATTTATACACTTGGCTAACGGCGGTGCTCACGTAGGAGCGCCGCCTAGCCCGCGCATGGCGCGCAGTTTGCCGTTGGCGATTACGTCTAAAATGACCAACGGCTTTAACCATGGCGGGGTGTTACATGCTGGCGTTGGTGATCCGTACTGTCGGGCTGGTGTATTTCAGCGCGTGCGCTGTGCCGGGGGCCGCGCAAGACGCCCACGGCTACCCTAGAAAACCCGTGCGCCTGGTGACGGCGTCCGCTGGCAGTCAAACCGATGCCATGGCGCGCATCATTGGTGCCAAGCTGGCGCAGGCATGGGCACAACCGGTGGTGGTGGAAAACCGCGTTGGCGCGGGCGGCGTGATTGGCGCGACGATCGTGGCGAAGGCGACCTCCGATGGCCATACGCTGTTGTTTCAGTCGCCGCAATTCGCGGTGGGTGCGGCGCTAAGCGACAAGCTGCCGTACGACCCGATCAAGGATTTTGCCGGTATTGCGTTTATCGGCAACAGCACGCTGGTGATCCTCGCCGCCAATGCCATTGGCGTCAAATCGGTGAAGGAGCTGATGGCGTATGCCAAGGCGCAGGCAAAGCCGATTTTATTCAGCTCCGCGGGCGCGGGCACCAGTACGCACATGAACGGCGAGCGCTTTAAGCTCGCCAGCGGCATTTCCGCCACCCACGTAGGATTCAAGGGCGCTGCAGACGCCGTGGTGGAGGTGGCCGCCGGGCGCGTGCATTTCACGGTGTCGGCGCTTTCGGTCTCGCTGCCGATGATACGCAGTGGCCAAGTTACGCCGCTGGCGGTGATCGCCGGACAGCGCTCGCCGACACTGCCGGAACTGCCGCTGATGCGCGAGGTATTTCCCGACTACGGCCGCGAGGCGCGTTTGTGTTGCTGGCGCCGGCGGCCGTGGCGCTCGCGCTGCGGCAAAAAATCGCCAAGGATGTGACGCAAGCGCTAGCCCAGCCCGATGTGAAAGAGCGGTTGCAGCGCATGGAATTCGACGTGGCGATCAGCGGGCCGGAGAATTTCGAGCAGCAGTTGCGCAACGATGTCGAGATTTTTCGCAAGATCGCGAAACAGGCGGGGTTGATTGTGCGGTAAGAGCGCAGCATTCAATATCCACGCTCAACCCCCTACACCACCCCCTCCATCACCTGCACTTGCACCATCGCCCCCGGCGCCACATTGCCCTGATCGGTGGGCAAAATGATGAAGCAGTTTGCTTCACTCATCGACCGTAAAATCCCCGAACCTTGTTCGCCGGTGACTTTGACGCTCCATGCGCCGTTCGCGTCGCGCGACAAAATGCCGCGTTGAAATTCGGTGCGGCCGGGGGCTTTTTTTAACGCGCTGATGCACGGCACTTTGAAGGTGGGCAGCGGCGGCACCGGGTTTTGGCCGGCGAGCGTGAGCAGCGCGTCACGCACAAATTGATAGAAGGTGACCATCACCGACACCGGATTGCCGGGCAAGCCGAAAAAATGCGCGTCGCCGATTTTGCCGTAGGCGAGCGGGCGGCCGGGTTTCATGGCGATTTTCCAGAACAGCACTTCGCCCAGTTTGTTCAGCATGTCCTTGATGAAATCCGCTTCGCCCACCGAGACGCCGCCGCTGGTGATCACCACGTCGGCGCAGGCGGCGGCTTGCGCGAACGCGGCTTCGATCAGCGCGGGCTCGTCGCGGATCACGCCCATGTCGATGGCGTCAAAGCCCATGCGCGTTAGCATGCCATGGATGGTGTAGCGATTGCTGTCGAAGATTTGGCCTTCGCCGGGCACACTGCCGATCGACACCAGTTCATCGCCGGTGGAAAAAAACGCCACGCGTAGCCTGCGATACACCGTGACTTCGCCGATGCCCAGCGATGCCGCGAGGCCGATTTCGGCGGGGCGCAGCGGCAGGCCTTTGCGCAACGCCACTTGGCCCACGGCGAGGTCTTCGCCGGCGCGGCGCAGGTTTTGATGCTGGCGATGGCCGCTGCCGATGGTGACCTTGCCGTGGGCTGCCTTGGTGTGCTCTTGCATGACGATGGTGTCGGCCTCTGGCGGCATGACGCCGCCGGTCATGATGCGCACGGCTTCGCCGGGTTTGACCGGCGCGCCGTAGGGTTTACCCGCAAACGAACTGCCGGCGATGTTTAACGTGACTTCGCCGTCCGCCTTCAAATCGGCAAAACGCAACGCGTAACCGTCCATCGCCGAGTTGTCGTTCGCGGGCACGTTGATGGGCGAGATCACGTCTTGGGCAAGTATGCGATTAAGCGCGCTACGCACGTGCACGCGTTCGGTGGCGGCAAGCGGCGTCAAAAAACGCGCAATCAGTTCGCGCGCCTTGTCCACCGGCATCGAGTTAGGATCGTAATCGTCGGCGCAACTGACATCGTGCAGGGTTTGGGTGGGGGTAGGTGTAGTCATGGTGATGGTGTGGGGCTTAATCGGTGAGGCGATTCATTGTAGCGAAGCGCGCCTGGCATGATGCACTGCGCCATTTTACCTGTAATCATAACCTATTGATTTAATTGAATATTTTTGAAAGGCGATGAAAGGAGAAATTATACGTTGCAATGCGCTTTTGGTGCGCCCGGCGAATAGACAATTTGCAACAGGCGCCGAGGTAAAACCGCGATTGCTGCGTGGGTTATGCTGCGCCAGCGCAGGCGTAAGGAAGTTGCAAGGATTATCGTTGCGCGGTTCGTTAGAATGCCTCGAACACGGCGCTGCTTGGCGGGATGATCTCGCCGATCTTGCAGCAGCGGTTTAATGTGATGGCCCAGCCATCCATCACACCGATGCCGCGGCGATGTTTTGCGGTGTGTAACCTAAAGGCAGTTTCGTTGTCAGGCGGGCCGCGGACGAGCGGATGATGCTGATGCAAATGCCGCACGCGGTGTGTATGGATGCAACCTTGTATGGAGGCGACACACATGGACGTGAAAGTATCGCGGCGACAGTTTTTCAAAATCACCGCCGGCGGCATGGCAGGCTCCAGCCTCGCCATGCTGGGCTACGCGCCGAATGCGCTAGCCGGCGTACGCAGCTTTAAACTCGCGCGCACCACGGAGCATCGCAGCACTTGCCCGTATTGCTCGGTGAGCTGCGGGATGATCATGTATACGCTGGGCGACAAGTCGAAGAACGTCAAGCCCGCGATCATTCACGTCGAGGGCGATCCGGATCATCCGGTGAATCGCGGCACGTTATGCCCCAAGGGCGCGGGCGTGCTCGACATGATCCACAGCCCCAACCGCGTGAAATTCCCCGAAGTGCGCGCGCCCGGCTCGAACGAGTGGAAGCGTATTTCGTGGGAAGAGGCGATCAACCGCATCGCCAAGCACATGAAGGATGACCGCGATAAAAACTTCATCGAAAAAAACGCCGCGGGCACCACGGTTAACCGCTGGAACACCTTGGGGTTTCTTGCTTCCAGCGCGGCTTCCAACGAATCCGGCTACATCGGCGTCAAGACCATGCGATCCATGGGGGTGGTCGCGCTCGATACCCAGGCACGAATATGACACGCACCGACGGTCACCAGTCTGGGGCCGACATTCGGTAGAGGTGCAATGACCAACAACTGGGTCGACATCAAGAACACCGACCTGGTTTTGATTATGGGCGGCAACGCGGCGGAGGCGCATCCCTGCGGCTTTAAGTGGGTGACCGAGGCGATGCAGCAGCGCAAGGCGAAGCTGATCGTGGTCGACCCGCGCTTTACGCGCTCGGCCGCGGTGGCCGATACCTACGCGCCGGTGCGCGTGGGTGCGGACATCGCGTTTTTGGGCGGCGTGATCAACTATCTGCTCGCCAACAACAAGTTTCACGAGGAATACGTCAAGGCGTACACCGACGCCACCTTCTTGACCAAAGAGGGTTTCAATTTCGACAACGGCGTGTTCAGCGGTTACGACGATGCCAAGCGCACGTATAACCGCGCCACCTGGGGCTATCAATTGGGTGAAGATGGTTTCGTCAAGGTCGACGACGCCATGCAAGATGCGCGCTGCGTGTTTCAGCAAATGAAAAAGCATTATTCGCGCTACACGCCGGAACTGGTGGAACAAGTCGCCGGCACGCCCAAAGACGCGTTCCTGAAAATCGCGCAGCAAATCGGCGAGACCTCGGCGCCCAACAAGGTGATGACGATTCTGTATGCGCTGGGCTGGACGCAGCATACCGTGGGCTCGCAAAACATCCGCACCATGGCGATGATCCAGTTGCTGCTCGGCAACATGGGCCGGCCGGGCGGCGGTGTGAATGCGCTGCGTGGTCACGCCAATGTGCAGGGCATCACCGATATGTGCGCGTATTCGGACACGCTGCCGGGCTACCTCGGTGCGCCGCTCGATGGCGACGTCGACCGCGCCGCGTATTTGAAGCGCTTGACCGGCAAGCCTTTGCGTCCGAATCAAATGGCGTTTACGCAAAACTTCCCGAAATGGCACACCAGTCTGATGAAGGCGTGGTGGGGCGACGCGGCGAACAAGGACAACGATTTTGCGTTCGAGTATTTGCCGAAGAAAGACGCCGCCTACGACATCTTGCACATGTTCGAGTTGATGCATCAGGGCAAGATGCACGGCTTTGTTTGCCAGGGCTTTAACCCGCTGGCGGCGCTGCCCAACAAAAAGAAGCTCTCCGCGGCGTTGGCGAAGCTCAAGTTCTTGGTGGTGGCCGATCCGCTGGAAACTGAAACCTCGGAGTTCTGGAAGAACTTCGGTCCTCTGAACGACGTCGACCCGAAAACCATTCAGACCGAAGTGTTCCGCCTGCCGACCACCACCTTCGCGGAAGAATCCGGCTCGTTCACCAACTCCAGCCGCGTGCTGCAGTGGAAGGAAAAAGCCGCCGACGCGCCCGGTGAAGGCAAGGCCGACTCGGAAATCATGGCGCGCATTTTCGTGAAAATGCGCGAGATGTATCGCAAGGATGGCGGCAAGGCGCCGGAGCCGATCGTCAATCTGTCATGGCCGTATCAGGTGGCCGAAGCGCCGAGCCCGGCGGAAATTTTGCGCGAATATTCGGGCCGCGCGCTGGTCGATTTGATGACGTTGCCTAACCCGAAAGACCCTACCGCCAAACCGACGGTGGCGGTGCCGGCGGGGCAATTGTCGAGCTTTGCGCAGTTGCGTGACGACGGAACGACGGCATGCGGCAACTGGCTCTACTGCGGCTCGTGGTCGCCTGCGGGTAATTTGACTGCGCGGCGGGACAACAGCGATCCGAGCGGGCTGGGGGTGTATCCGAACTGGGGCTACTCGTGGCCCGCCAACCGGCGCATTTTGTATAACCGCGCCGCCGCGGACACCAAGGGTAACCACTGGGACGCGACGCGCAAGTACCTGTCGTGGAACGGCAAGACGTGGAGCGGCGTGGATGTGCCCGATATGCGGCCCACCGCGGCGCCCGAGGAAAACGTCGGCCCGTTCATCATGAACCCGGAGGGCGTGGCGCGCTTGCACGCCATCGGCATGGCGGACGGCCCGTTCCCCGAGCACTACGAGCCGTTCGAAACGCCGCTGGGCGTGAACCCGCTGCACCCGAATAACCCCAAAGCCGTCAGCAACCCGGCGGCGCGGGTTTATAAGGGCGATATGGAAACCTTCGGCAAGGCGGCCGAGTTCCCGTATGCCGCGACCACCTATCGCTTGACCGAGCACCACCATTTCTGGACCAAGCACGCGCATTCCAACGCGGTGACACAGCCCGCGCCGTTCATCGAAATCGGCGACGATCTGGCGAAGGAAAAGGGCTTCAAAAACGGTCAGATGGTCAAGGTGAGATCCAATCGCGGCGAAGTGAGAGCGGCGCTGGTGGTGACCAAGCGCATGAAGGGGCTCAAGGTGAACGGCAAGACGGTGCACACGGTAGGCATCCCCATCCACTGGGGCTTCAAAGGCGTGACGCAAAACGGCTATCTTGCCAATGCGTTAACGCCGTATGTCGGTGACGCGAATTCCCAAACACCGGAATTCAAGGCGTTTCTCGTCAACATCGAAAAAGCCTAGGAGGAGCCGCCATGCAATCACTAGACGTTAAAGCCCGTTCGGGTTCCACCGCGCCGGCGCCGGGTGTGCGTACGATACCCGAGGTCGCCAAGCTGATCGACGAATCCAAATGCATCGGCTGTAAAGCCTGCCAGGTCGCATGCATGAACTGGAACGATTTGCGCGACGAGGTCGGCACCAACATCGGCGTTTACGATAACCCGGCCGATCTCACGCCGAGTTCGTGGACGCTGATGCGCTTTTTCGAGGTGGAAACCGAAAAAGACAAACTCGAATGGCTGATCCGCAAGGATGGCTGCCTGCACTGCGCCGACCCCGGCTGCTTGAAAGCGTGTCCGGCGCCGGGCGCGATCGTCAAGTACTCCAACGGCATAGTCGATTTCGTGTCGGAGAACTGCATCGGTTGCGGTTACTGCGTGACCGGCTGTCCGTTTAACGTGCCGCGCATTTCCAAAGCCGATAACAAGGCCTACAAATGTTCGCTGTGTTCCGACCGCGTGGCGGTGGGCCAGGCGCCGGCGTGCGTGAAAACCTGCCCCACCGGCGCGATCAGCTTCGGCAGCAAGGAAGACATGTCGATCTACGCCGAAAAACGCGCGGGCGAGTTGCGCGAGCGCGGCCACAAGGGCGCCGGCGTTTACGACCCCAAAGGCGTGGGCGGCACGCACGTGATGTATGTGCTCAAACACGCCGACCGGCCGGAACTGGTGGGCCTGCCCAAAGACCCGTCGGTCAGCACCATGGTGACGCTGTGGAAAGGCGTCATCAAGCCCATCGCCACGGCGCTGATGGGCGCGGCGGCGTTCGCCGGCTTTCTGCACTATGTGATGGTGGGCCCGAAAGAAGTTAAAGAAGATGAAAAGGAGGATGCATGAGCGAGCCTAAAACCATCGAGCGCTACACGCCCAAGGAACGCGGCAACCATTGGATCGTCGCGATCACATTCATCCTCGCGGCGTTGTCGGGGCTGGCGCTGTTTCACCCGTCGATGTTTTTCTTCGCCGACTTGTTCGGCGGCGGGCCGTGGGCGCGCATTTTGCACCCGTTCATCGGCGTGGTGATGTTTTTGTTTTTTTGCATCACCATGGTGCGCTTCTGGCACCTAAACAAAATGACCGACGCCGACCGCCAGTGGATGAAATCGGTGAAAGAGGTGATGATGAACCGCGAAAAAAACCTGCCGGAAGTCGGTAAGTACAACGCGGGGCAGAAATACATGTTCAAGCTAATGGTGGCATGCATGTTTTTGCTGTTGTTGTCGGGCATCATCATGTGGCGGCCGTATTTCGCCGCCTCGTTCCCGGTCGGCCTGGTGCGTTTTGCGGTGGTGGTGCACGCGGTGTCGGCGGTGGCGTTGATCATCGGCATCATCGTGCACGTGTATGCCGCGATTTGGGTTAAAGGCACCATGCGCGCCATGGTGCGCGGCGATGTCAGCGCGGCCTGGGCCAAGCATCATCATCCGGGGTGGTACAAGGAAGTGAGCAGGAGTAACTAACCACGCATGGCACGCGCTCCGATCCGCATAGTCACCCAAGAAGAAATAGCCGGCGGTTTGAAAGAGCCGCCGGCTTTTCGTTTGGCGAAGGCCGTCAGCGTATTTGCCGACCGCGCGTCTCGCTTCGAAGTGCTGGCGGCGCAAGGTGCCGGCGAGCCAGCTTTTTTGCAACTGATGGCCAAGCTTGCCCACGCCCAACAAAGCGCGTTGCAGGCGCACGCAATGCCGCCGCCGCCCGCGGCGCAACATCTCGAACGCTGCGCCCGGCACGGCTTGCCGCCGCTCGGCACGGACGCACCGCTTGGTGGTGCGTGGCGCGATGGCTTGAAACACATCACGGACGCGCTGCGTGCCGATGTGCCGCCAACAGTGCGGCAGACGTTAGTGCTTTTGGACAACATGAACGCGGCTGCGCTCGACACCCAGGCAAGCCGTCTGCTGAGTCTGGATTATCCCGCGCTTGATGCGCCGCTGGCGCCTTTTATCGGCGCCGCGTTGCAAGTGCATTGGGTGAAATGCGCTACCACGCTGGGTGAATCGGCGTTCAAAAAACTCGACGTGCCTACTGTGTGTCCGGTCTGCGGCTCGCCGCCGCTGGCGAGTGTGTTGCATATCGACGCACCGGTGCCCGGCACCCGCTATTTGCATTGTGTGCTGTGCGCTAGCGCATGGCACATGGTGCGGGGCACCTGCAGCCAGTGCGAGATGCAGGACAAGCTCGCCTACTACCACGTCGAGGGTGGTGGCGAGGCCGTGCGCGGCGAGGCATGCGACGAATGCAAGGGCTACATCAAATCGTTTAATCAGGAAAAAGATCCGCAGGTCGATCCGGTGGCGGATGATTTGGCGAGCCTGTCGCTGGATATCCTGATGGATGAGTCCGGCTACCAGCGCGCGAGCCCGAATTTTTTGTTTGTGCCGGGGCAGGGCTAAACTACTGGTAACTTTTGTTCTTGCGAAGGGTGTTGGTGTTGCTTCCTTCTTTCATTCTCCCCCAGCCCCTCGGCTGCGCTTCAAGTGTTCCCTTGTCCCGCAAGCGGGCGAGAGGGGTGTTGCCGCGGTATGCAAGATGGCAATTCCCTTGCCCGCGAGCGGGAGCGGTCAAAGCACGAACCCCTCTTCGGCGAGCGGGAGAGGTCAAAGCACGAACCCCTCTCCCGCGAGCGGGAGAGGTCAAAGCACGAACCCCTCTCCCGCGAGCGGGAGAGGGGTAGGGGAGAGGGCAACAACGTTCGGCACTCGCGATGTCGCAACGGCAACCCCCATCACTCCGCCGCACCCTCTGGCGCAACCTGCACCGCTGGCTGGGCTTATTCATCGGTGCCTGGTTCGCGCTGGTCGGCTTATCCGGCAGCATTCTCGTCTTCGACGACGAAGTCGATGCCTTTCTCAATCCGCAACTTCTCAAAGACCCGCGCCACGGCACACACCTGCCGCCCGAAGCGATTCTCGCTCGCGTGGCGGAAGCGTTCCCACTCGCCAAAACCGAACGCTTACGCCCGCCGCAAGCAGCGGGCGAAGTCTACCGCGTGACGCTGCGCGTGGCGCCGCACCTGCGCACCGGTTCGCCGCGCGCGGAGGCGATGTTCAGCGCGGTGAACGGCGAGTTACTGGGCACGCGCGAGGCCGGCGTGGCGGGCATCACACGCCCCTATTGGATGCGCACGCTCTACGAATTTCACCGCAACGTGTTGCTCGGCAACTTCGGCTCCAACATCGTCGGCATCGCAGGTTTGTTGCTGATGAGCGCGGCGTTGAGCGGTTTTATCGTGGCGTGGCCGCGCAACCGCTCCGGTTGGCGGCGCCTGGTGGGCGTCAAATTTCGTTCGGGGCTTACACGCATCCTGTTCGATGTGCATCGTTCGAGCGGGGTGATCTTGTTCGTGCTGCTGATGCTGGCGACGGTGACCGGCAGCACGCTGGTGTACGTGAACTACGCGCGCGACATCGTCAGCGTGTTTTCCCCCGTAGCGCCGTTTCCAGTGATTCCGTGGCGCGAAACCAGTGTCGACAATACAGCGGGCTTCGATGAAATCGCCGCGCGTGTGCGCAATGAATTTCCGCAACGCGCGATGATGGAAATTCACGTCCCGTCGAAGCCGACCGCGGGCTACTTGTTTTACTTGAAGCACGCCGGCGACGTGCATCGGTTGGGTGATACAATCATATGGGTACATCCCGGCTCTGGTGAAATTTTGTTTGAATGCAGCGCGCGCAACCGTACCAAGGGCGAAACTGTCATGCACTGGTTGTTCCCATTGCACAGCGGCACCGCGTTCGGCGCGGTGGGCAAGGTGGCGATGTGTGTCACGGGGCTGGCGATGCTGCTGATGTTCCCGACGGGGTTATGGGTGTGGCTGCGCAAGCGCCGCGCCGAACAATTTGAGCAGGCACGGCGCGAACGCGCGCACGCAGAGCGTGTGCCGGCGCCGCCATCGCCATCGCGCGAGGCGCTGGAATGATCGTGCTGCGTGGCTGTGCGTTTCCCGAAGACCGCTATTACCACGCGGATTACAACGTGTGGGTGCAACCAACCGCCGCGGATGTGGTGACCCTGGGCGTGACGTCGTACGGTGCGGTGCTGGCCATCGAGTTTTTTGCCTTTACACCAAAATCGATCGGCACTGTGATCGAAGCAGGGCGTGCGGTGGGGATATTGGAGCTTTCCAAAACGGCGATGTCGGTGCGTAGCCCAGTGGCGGGAACACTGAAAGCGGTGAATAGCGCCGCGGTCGCCCAGCCCTCGATCATCGGCAGCGATCCCTACGGCGCCGGCTGGCTGGTGCGGCTGACGACCAACGTCGATCTCGCGCGGCAAACGCAGTTGCTGCAAGGCGAAGCGCTGATCGTGCCGTTTGAAGCCAAGATGGCGTTGGAGAATTTCGCGGGCGCGCAATCGGGGTAACAGCCGTCATGAAGAATCGTGTTGCATTTTTATTGTGGGCCGCCAACCCCGGCAACGCGCACTTGTGCGCCACGCCTTTTTTTCAGGCGGCGGTGGCGGCGGCGATGGAGGCCGAGGTTGAAATGTATTTCACCAACGCCTCGGTGCGCCTGCTGGCGAAAGGCGTTGCCGCCATGCTGCCCAGCGGCCCGCGTGGGCGCGATACCGTCTACGCGTTCATGCAACGCGCCGCTGCGCAGGGCGTCAAGTTTTACGCGTGCAGCCAGGCGATGGAAGAGTACGGCGTGAGTGAAGCCGATTGGATCCCCGAAGTCACCGGCGTCGCCGGCGCGGCGGTTTATATGGCGCGCGCCATGGACGACGCATGGGTTGTTATAACTTATTGATTTAATTGATATTTTTTAAAGTGCCTTACGGCCGCCTTCGGTGCCGTGTTGCGCCTGATCGGCACAGTCGACGCACAGCGGACGAGCGAAGTGTTGTTGAATTTGCGCGTGAGTTTGATCGCGGTGACGATCGTGTCGCTTATTGCATTGCCGCTGGGCGCGCTGCTGGCGACTGCGCGTTTTCCGGGGCGACAGGCGATGGTTGCGGTGTTGATTGTCGGCGGCAATATCGACGGTGTCGCGCGCAACATCGAGCCCGTCACCGGTGCGATCCACGCCGGCAGCGCCAAGATCATCATCAGCACACGCAGCTTGGGCAAAGCGCGGCGCCTGGGCGACAAAATTTTATTTTGAGCGGCGGGCGCTTGGTGGTGCACGCGAGCGCCGATGAGTTATTTAAAGCACCGCACTCGGCGCACGCAGCGGCGTTTTTGCAAGGCGAATGGCGGTGAGAAAATTATTCAATAAAGGAAACACTGAATAAGTCCCCGATTGCTCTGTAAACGCGAATTCCAGTGGTACGTTCTGATTGGGAGGACGTATTCGCGAGCCACGAGGCAAGACATGAAACAAATGACGCTGGCAGCAG
>Ga0194132_10007282_pt1 | contig 16583 bp, 15 predicted proteins | sample TA2KigOf80mmetaG_FD_148612 | JGI IMG/M metagenome (GOLD analysis project Ga0194132, IMG submission 148612) | Freshwater microbial communities from Lake Tanganyika, Tanzania - TA2015054 Kigoma Offshore 80m | ecosystem: Environmental > Aquatic > Freshwater > Lake | place: Tanzania: Lake...
GAGAACACATTTGCATTCTCGGTCTTTTTTGCCTTACTGCTTGAAGCAGAAGGACTTTTTCGTAAATGCGACTGGCATCGCCATTGCGGTTCCCGTAAGCCCTTGTGAGAGAAGTTCACGGCTCGCGGCGGGCGTTATAATGATATAGGTAACACCCTACCACCCTCTAAATTGGAGGGTGCTTAGAACTAAAATCCTAAATGGAATTACAATCAGAGCGGGTACCCTACCACCCTCTAAATTGGAGGGTGCTTAGAACTTTTGGCGCAGTTTTTTACAAAGCATTTACCAAGTACCCTACCACCCTCTAAATTGGAGGGTGCTTAGAACTTAATTACTTCGGATCCGTCGCAGTTGTTAGCGTACCCTACCACCCTCTAAATTGGAGGGTGCTTAGAACTTTACCAAACTAGCAAAAGCGGTCATATCTCGTACCCTACCACCCTCTAAATTGGAGGGTGCTTAGAACTAAGAGGTGGTTTTCGCGGGTCCTGTGCCCGCGCTTCATCTACGGCTCTGTTACGAGCTTTCGCGGCCCGGGTACGGGGCATAGTTCGGCCTAGAGCCAAACCTGCTGTTCATATTGAGAAAAATATCGTTTCCATCCGAAAACGGAAGATATTCTTCTCAAATTCCAAAAAGTCAAAAAACTGATTCCGAAGATAGTATACTCAACCCATACAAAAAGTCAAGACCGAGAACACATTTGCATTCTCGGTCTTTTTTGCCTTACTGCTTGAAGCAGAAGGACTTTTTCGTAAATGCGACTGGCATCGCCATTGCGGTTCCCGTAAGCCCTTGTGAGAGAAGTTCACGGCTCGCGTGAAGCTTGTCTTCCGGGTTGTCGGTATTTCCCTTCCGTCTTGGGTCGGGCAATTCGATTACCCGCACGCCCCGCTCTTCCGCCTTCTCTTTGAGGTAGCGAAGGAGACGGTGCATGAAGCCCGTGTTTTGCACCCCCCAATGCTGGTCGGGTGTTCCTTCCTCGGTCTTCGCGAGTCCCAAGCGGGTGTGCGGCTTCCCGACAACAAGACACTGCACTTTCTTCTCTACCAGAGCATCCGCCAATTTCCGTTGATAGGACACATGTTGGTCCATGCTCTTGTTGAACACAGTGCGCCGCGCCTCCATGAGTCGCCTGTAGCCGCGCGAACCTTTCTTTCGCAAGCGGGTTCGCGCCTCAATCTGCCGCACATGCTTCCGCCAGAATTTGTCCGAGCGGCGTGCGGGAATGAGAAACTCGCTCCCGTCGGAATCCGTAACCGCCACATCTCCAGCCCCGAGGTCAATCGCCCGAAAGAAGGCCGGGTTCTCAATCATCGGCGGCAAGGGAGACGCTGTGACCAAGCTCAACTCAAACTGTCCATCACGGAACGCAAGGGTCACATGAACAACTTCCTTGCCCTGGATTTTCTCCCGCAAATACTCGCCGAGTGGAATCTCAACGCGCGTCCGGTTGTATCCTGGCGCGTATAGCACTCCGTCCGCTATGGAAAAAGAAGACCACGAGAGCGTCTGGAACCAATGTTCTTCTTTTATGCCCGGTTTTCGCGCGCGCGCGTCCTTGTTCTTCTTGAGTTTAAAGAACGAGTCGTACGAGCCCGCGAGCTTGCGGAGCACTTCCCGCTCAATATCCACCGAGACGCAATCCAACTTCACCTCCGTGCCGTCCTTGAGTTTTACCGACTTCTCGCGCATGCTGGTGAGCCAGTAGTTGAAGGAAAAAACGCTCACGCGCTTTTCTTTCTTCTCCAGCCATTCTTCCGCTTGCACAACCGCCGCATTCCAGATGTGAATCATAACGGACGAGAGAAACCGCACCGCTTTCTCCGACTCTGCGGACAAAATAATTGCCGCTTTATACGCTTTTCGCAATTTGGTTTTTTCTTTTTTCAAAGGAACTCCTTTTTTTGTATTCTATTTAGTTTGTTATGTTTCTGATTTCTAATTAAAACCTTAACACACTTCTCAATATCTTGCAACTACATCTAATTTTGCGGCCGCTGAAATAGATGTATATGTGAGATAGGCGTGTTTTGTCACAATTTGATAAAATATAATCTATGATTCCGGAAAAACTTTTGAAGCCATATAATCCGCAAGAAACGGAGCCGCGCGTTTACAAGCGTTGGGAAAATAGCGGTTTCTTCAATCCCGACAACCTCCCAACAGAAAACTTCCAAACTTCAAAACTTCAAAACTTTTGCATAGTGATGCCCCCACCAAATGTGACGGGTGTGTTGCATATGGGACACGCGCTGATGCTCACGCTTCAGGATATTATGATTCGCTACAAGCGAATGCGTGGTTTTAAAACCCTCTGGATTCCCGGCACAGACCACGCGGCAATTGCGACGCAATCGGTAGTAGAAAAAGAAATTTATAAAAAAGAAGGAAAAAGCAGGCATGATTTGGGGCGTGAAGAATTTTTGAAGCGCGTGGAAGAATTCGCGCGAAAAAGTCATGACACGATTGTCTCGCAAATCCGCGCGTTAGGCGCGTCATGCGATTGGAGCCGAGAAGCATTCACTTTGGACGAAAAAAGAAGCGCGGCGGTTAAGACAATGTTTGAAATGATGCAGCGCGACGAACTTATATATAAAGGAAACAGGATTGTGAACTGGGACCCGAAAGGACAGACAACAATTTCAGATGACGAGATTGTTTATAAAGAAGAAAAAACAAAACTTTACACATTCCGTTATTCAAAGGACTTCCCTTTCGCGATTTCAACAACAAGACCGGAAACAAAACTTGGCGACACTGCGGTTGCTGTTAATGCTGATGACGCGAGATATAAAAATTATATCGGAAAAACATTTGAGATTGCAGATTTTGCGGGAGCAAAACTTTCGCTTAAAATTGTCGCAGACGAATCGGTTGATAAAGAGTTCGGAACTGGCGCTCTTGGTGTAACACCAACTCACAGCGCGATTGATTGGGAAATAGCCGAACGGCACGGATTAGATAAAACAAAAATAATAATTAACGAAAAAGCGCGTATGGAAAACGCTGGAAAACTTGTGGACGGAAAAAAAGTATTGGAAGCGCGCGAGATAGTTGTGAATTGGCTTAAAGAAAATAATTTGTTGGAAAGAGAAGAAGAGGTGACTCACAATATCGCGACAGCCGAAAGAACTGGGGGAATAATAGAACCATTACCAAAATTGCAGTGGTTCGTGAATGTAAACAAGCCGATAGCGGCGCGTGGCGGTAAAACACTGAAAGATTTAATGCGTGAACCAGTTGAAAAAGGAGAAATAAAAATTATTCCCGAGCATTTCACAAAAACATATTTCCACTGGATAAATAACTTGCGCGACTGGTGCATCTCGCGACAGATATGGTACGGACACAAAGTTCCGATTGAAGGAGAAGAAGATACTTTGGACACTTGGTTTTCGTCAGGGTTGTGGACTTTTTCAACATTAGGTTGGCCCTTCGACTATTCTCAGGGCAAGCCAAAACAGGAAAGTGATTTAGCGAATTATCACCCGACTGATGTGTTGGAAACAGGCACAGATATTTTATTTTTCTGGGTTGCTAGAATGATTTTGATGTCGGAATACGCTCTTGGAGAGACGCCTTTTCGTTCGGTATATCTAAATGGAATTGTGCGCGACGCGCAAGGAAGAAAGTTCTCAAAAACGCTTGGAAACGGAATTGACCCGATTGATGTCGCGAAAAAGTTTGGTGCCGATGCTGGAAGAATGGCGCTTGTAGTTGGAAACACTCCTGGGACTGATTTGGCGCTTTCGGAAAATAAAATAAAGGGATACAAACATTTTGCGAATAAACTCTGGAACATCACGCGTTTTGTTCTGTCACAGGAAAAGTCCGGCGAAATAAACGCGGAGTTAAAAAAAGAATTTGACGCGCTTGCGCAGGATATTACAAATGACATGGAAGCGTTTCGTTTTCATCTCGCCGCGGAAAAAATCTACGCGTATATTTGGCATCGCCTTGCAGATGAGATAATTGAGGAAAGTAAAAAGAAAGAAAAAATGGGGGCGACGCTTAATTACCTTCTGGAAAACTCTCTAAAACTCTTGCATCCATTTATGCCTTTTGTGACTGAAGAAATATGGAACACGGTCGGAAACAAAAATTTGCTAATGATTGAAAAATGGCCAATATGACATATTCCCCTATTTTATACGCATTTCTCGGTGGTTTTCTTCCAGCGTTGATTTGGCTTTGGTTTTGGCTTAAAGAAGATCGTCTGCATCCTGAACCGCGCGCCGCGCTTTTCATAACTTTTCTAACTGGAATGGGTGCGGCAATCGTTGCGTATTTCGCGGAGCGTGTTGTAATCGGATTTGGACTTGCTTTCACAACAACACTGATAATCTGGGCTGTGATAGAAGAAGTGATGAAATTCTGCGGAGCGTATTTTTCCGCTCTCAAAAGAAAGGTTTGCGACGAGCCGATTGACGATATGATTTACATGCTCACAGCGGCGCTCGGTTTCGCCGCTCTTGAAAATATTATATTCCTGCTCGCGCCGCTCATTGAAGGAGACATCGTGAAAAGCGTGGTTACTGGAAATTTGCGTTTTATTGGCGCGACACTTTTACATATTTCAGCGTCAAGCATAATCGGAGCCGCCGGGGCGTTTTACTTTTATCGTGGAAAGAGGAAGCGTGAAATAGCGATTTTCGTCGGTCTTTTAATTGCGATCGGGCTGCATTCTCTTTTCAACATCCTGGTAAACTCCGGAACAAATAAAGATTTGTTGTATGCTTTATTCGTCACATGGGCGGCAATAGTTGTTGTTCTCGCCGTGTTTGAGAAAGTAAAAAAAATTAAATAGATCGATGCGAATATGGCGAATTGAATGCCAATGCCGCGAATTAAGTATTCGTAGATTCGAATGAAATTCGTAGATTAGTATCGGGGGTGTGGATTACTTGCCTTGAGCTATATGTTATACTTTACTTTATCTATGGCTCTACAAAGAAAACGTTCGTTTTTTGAACGGCTCACTGGCGTTGTTCCTGAAGAGGAAGCGCAGGACGCGCGCAAGATTACGCCTGTGCATAACGGCAAAAAAATAAAAACAAAAGGAGACGAAGAATTGCTTTCCGAAAGCGAAGACGGCGAACTGGCTGTTGATGTTTATCAAACGCCAGACGATATTATTTTGAAAACAATTGTTGCTGGCGTCCGACCGGATGATTTGGATATTTCAATCACGCGCGACATGGTGACGATAAAGGGAAAGCGCGAGGAAGCGCACGAAGTTGAAGATGGTGATTTTTTCCACAAGGAACTTTATTGGGGCTCGTTTTCGCGAACAGTTCTTCTTCCACAAGAGATTGATGTTGAGGGTTCAGAAGCAACAGAAAAGCACGGGCTTATGATTATCAAACTTCCCAAAATAGACAAAGACCGCCAGACAAGGTTGAAGGTAAAGAGTAATTAAACTTGTGCCGAGGGGCAGATTTGCACTGCCGACCTACCGCTCTTCAGGCGGACGCTCTGCTAACTGAGCTACCTCGGCGCGGTTTTAAGAATATCACAAGTTTAAATAAATCTGAACTCTTTGAAGACCTCTTCGTAGAGAGAAACCACGCGCTTGGCTTCGCGTTCGGAGAGCAAAAACTCACTTCCTTCGTGCGCGATTTGGTTGCGGATTTTGTGCGCCTCCCACGCCAAGTCCAGAGAACTGAAATCGCTTTTTTCAATTTTTTTAAGTTTATCCCCTATTGATTCGCCACGGTAGTGCATGGAATCCAATAGCTCATCCAACATAATGTCCGACTCAAGAATCGCGAGTCGCCATTCAGCCGGACTTGCGGAAGAAATATGTTCAAGCACTTTCTCCCATTTGGGATTAGGTGGTCTTGTTTCCTCGCCTTCAATAATTTTCGCGGGCGCTACTTCCGCAAGCCCGTCAAAGATTTCTTTTTCTTTTTTCCTGATTTGCAGGATACGCAAAATTGAATAGCCGGCGCCTATTAAAAGAAGTGCTGATATAAAAGAGGAAACTCGGCTGTATCGCTCCAAAAACTCGCGCAACATTTCAATAAGAGATACTAAAAACTCAAATACGGAAATTCCGGAAAAGAACTCGTAAACTTTCTGAAACAAATATTCTGGATTTAAAAAAGTTATCTGCATATTTACATTTTCTCAAAAAATCTCGCGTGAGACAAAAGCTTGCCGTCCGAACCGCGTCGGGCTATAAGATGAAGTCCAAGCGGAAGTCCGTTCGCGGTTTTCCCAGAAGGAATAGATATTGCTGGAACACCAGCCAAATTCGCAGTGACCGTGAAAATATCCGCGAGATACATTGATAGAGGGTCTGATCTTTCTCCTATCTTCCACGCTGGAGTCGGAGAAGTTGGGGTTGCAATAACATCTACTTTTTTAAACGCTTTTTCAAAATCAGCGCGAATCGCTTCGCGCGCCGCGCACGCTTTTCCGTAATACGAATCGTAGTATCCCGCAGAGAGCACATAGGTTCCCAAAAGAATGCGGCGACGCACTTCTGGGCCAAACAAAGCACGCGTCTTGAAATAATCGCCAATTGAAGAATCGCCTGAAATCCGAGGACCATAGCGAACCCCGTCAAATCGCGCCAAATTAGTGGACGCTTCAGCGGGCATAATAATGTAGTAGCAAGCGAGCGCGTATTTCAACATAGGAAGTTCCACATCAATAATTTCAGCGCCGGCTTTTTTCATTTTCTCAATAGAATCGTTGAAATTATTTATTACCTCTTTTTCCACTCCTTCTCCAACAAAACTCTTTGGTATCCCGACTTTTAGTTTTGAAGTTTGGAGGTTTGGAAGTTTGGAAGTTTCCAGTGAAGTGCTGTCCAATTCATCTTTTCCATTTATGTTATCAAAAATCATTTCGGCGTCCTCAACATTCTTTGCAATAGGCCCGATGCAATCAAGAGATGAACCCATCGCAATCAAACCAGAGCGCGACACCGCGCCATACGACGGCTTAAATCCAACAACTCCGCAAAAAGAAGCGGGTTGTCGCACGCTGCCGCCAGTGTCGCTACCGAGCGCCGCCAAAGCCATATCTGCTGCAACCGCCGCCACACTTCCACCGGAAGAACCCCCGGAAACGCGCAATTCATCGCGTGGATTTTTTGTTACGCCATACGCGGAGTTTTCAGTAGAACCGCCCATAGCGAATTCATCGCAATTAGTACGACCCAAAAAAACCGCTCCCGCTTCTTTTAATTTTTTTATCGCGGTAGCATCGTATGGCGCGATATATCCCTCCAATATTTTAGAAGCGGCGCCAACTCGTTTACCTTTTATTAAAATATTGTCTTTTATTGCAAACGGAATACCGGTTAAAATATCCGCTTTGCCTGATTTTATTCTTTTATCCGCCGCTATCGCTTGTTCACGCACGTCATCAAAAACCTCCAAGTAAGCATTTAATCTTTTATTTTTCTTTTCAATCTCCGACAGATACGCCTCCGCCAATTCAACAGCGGAGAATTCACCTCTTACAAAGGATTTGTTAGCTTTTTCAATCGTCAATTTTGAGAGTTCAATCATAAAATCTTTTGAACTTTTACAAACCCGTCTTTCTTTTCCGGCGCCGCGGAAATCAAAACGTCGGTATATTCGCCAGCAATGTGTGGCGTTCCGTCTTCGCGAAATACATTATGTGGTTCTGCCAACACGCGCTCATGCATTACGGCAATGTTTTCCACCTCTTCGACTGACAAATGTTGTATTTGTTGGACATATCCGACAATTTCTTCAATATCTTTCGCGAGCGTCTTCGCTTCATTTTCACCAACTTCAATTCTAGCCAAGTCCGCGAGCTTTTTAACATCTTCAACAGAAATCATACAGTAATAATAGCACAAAACCCGCCTCTTCGGCGGGTTTTGTTTGGAAAATAACTCGTTCGTTTAATAGCTCATTCTATCTCCACGGAAGCCGCCAGAGCGAGGAGCTCGCGCTTCCATCGGACGCGCTTCATTTACAGTGAGCGCGCGGCCATCAAGTTCTTTTCCGTTCCACATATCAATTGCCTTGCCAGCATCTGCGTCTTCCATTTCAACAAAACCGAAGCCGCGCGAGCGACCCGACATTCTGTCCATAAGGACATTTGCCGATACCACAGCGCCTGCTTTCGCAAATGCATCTCGCAAGGAATCAGAAGTCGTGGAATAGGAAAGATTTCCTACATACAATTTCTTTGCCATATTGAGAAGTTTATTACTAACTCTGTCGTCCGACCTATCCCGCCATAAGGCGGGACCTTCCTCAATACGGCTGCCGCCAACTGAGAAACTAACGACAGTGCAAGTATATCATACTTGCATTTTCATAGCAACTGGCGTAATAAGAGTGTATGGCGACAAAGAAACAAACATATTTGCGGAAAGTCATGAATTTTTATTTTGCTCCGTTGTGGCGGACTCTTTTCACTGTTCTTTATTTCCTATTCTTCGGTTATTTCGTATTATTTTATTTTGATTACATTATTCTAGGAGTGCGATTTATTTATTACACTCTCACTCTACCAACAACACAACTCACTCTTGATTACCTTTTCTGGGGTGCGTCATATGTTGTCCTATTGGTTATTCCGTTTTCGGTTTCAATTTACACGCTAATAATACCTTTTGAACTAATGAAAAAACTTGACTGGACTCGCAACCAAAAAATCGCGATAGCGTTAATCGCGGCGCTTGCGGCAATAGATTTGATAATTTTATCGGACATTTTAATACATATTTCCGAAAACCAGCCGTCAATCGTCCGTTTTCTGCAAACAATAAAACTGATAGAATAGATGGCTGTCTATGAGGAAAATTGTTTTTGATATTGAAACGACGAACTATTTCGTTGATACTGGAAGCCGAGAGCCATCTTCGTTAGAGCTCGCGCTCGTTTGCATTCATGACTCTGCGGATGATTCTTATAAAAGTTTCCTGAAAGAAGAACTGAAAAACTTGTGGCCAATTTTAGAACGCTCTGACATGATTATAGGTTTTAATTCCGAACATTTTGATTTGCCGATTTTGGCGAAATATTATTCGGGAAATCTTTCTCGCATAAGAAGTATTGATTTGCTTAAAGAAGTAAAAGAATCGTTTGGAAGGCGACTAAAACTCCAGACGCTCGCTGAAGCAACTCTCGGATGTGGAAAAATTGGCAGCGGACTTGATTCGCTTCGTTGGTGGAAAAATGGAGAGATAGAGAAAGTGCGAAAATATTGCATAGAGGATGTCCGCATTACAAAAGAGCTTTACGATTTCGCGCGAAAGAATGGCTTTCTGAAATACCGCGATATAAAAGAAATAAAAGAAATCGCGCTGCCAAACGCAAAAAACTGGGAGAACTTCAAAACAAACACGCTCACGCACACATTGCCGTTTTAAGAAAATGCGCAGGGAGGGATTCGAACCCCCGTAGCCCGATGGGCGTCAGATTTACAGTCTGATGCAATTGGCCGCTCTGCCACCTGCGCAACATTAAGATTTTAACAAAATCAAGAGATTTTTTCTACCGCTTCAGTTTTCATTGCATGCCCGCTTTTCACTTTCTTTTTTCCTCCGCTTACTTCAAAAGAGAACTCATTGCCCTCTTTAATTCCCACGGAGACAGTTCCGCCTTCTCCCAAATTCTGTCCTATCAAAAGAGTCGCGAGCGGATTCAGGATTTTTGTTTGGATCAGCCGCTTTAGCGGCCGCGCGCCATATTGCGGACTGTATCCTTCTTTCGCAAGATAAGCAAGAACCTCCGGAGTAATTTTTATGGAAATATCTTTTCCAGCAAGCCGTCTTTTCACTTCCTCTATTTGAATCTCAACAATTTTCCCTACCGCTTCGGGCGACAAAATATCAAAGACAATAATATCGTCCAGACGATTCAAAAATTCAGGTCGGAAGAAATCTTTCAGCGCGTTTAACACTTTTGTTTTTGCATTCGCGTAATCCGCTTTTTGACCTTCTTGCGTCGCAAACCCGATTGTTTGCATTTTGTCTATAAACTGCGCGCCAATGTTTGAAGTAAGAATTATTATGCTGTTGCGGAAATTAGCAACACGCCCTTTCGCGTCAGTAAGTCGCCCATTATCCAACACTTGCAAAAGCACGTTGAAGACTTCCGGATGTGCTTTTTCAATTTCGTCAAACAGCACGACTGCGTACGGCCTGTGGCGAATTTTTTCCGTAAGAGTTCCACCTTCTTCATGTCCGACATATCCAGGAGGTGCGCCGATTAATTTTGAGATGGAGTGTTTTTCCATAAACTCCGACATATCAACGCGAATTAGCGCTTTATCATCATTGAACATAAACTCTGCAAGCGCCTTGGTAAGTTCTGTCTTTCCAACTCCAGTCGGACCAAGAAACAGAAACGAGCCCATCGGGCGATTCGGGTCAGAAATGCCGGCGCGAGCGCGGCGGATTGTGTCGGAAATTTTTTTCACCGCCTCGTCTTGGCCGATAATTCTATTGTGTAATTCTTCCTCCATGCGAGAAAGTTTTGCCGCTTCTTCTTCAAGCATTCTCGCGACTGGAATGCCCGTCCATCGCGAAACAACCGCGGCTATCTCGCCTTCTGTGATTTCTTCATTAAGAACTTTGCGGGAACGCTGTAATGTTTTCAGTCGCTTCATTTTTACTTCAAGTTCGGACTCAAGCAAAGGAATTTTTCCGTATCTGATTTCAGCCGCCTGTGCCAAATCAGAGCGCGCCTCGGCGCCTTCAGCGTCAATTCGCGCGCGTTCCAAGTCCTTTTTTATCGTCTTTATCGCAACAAGCGTTTCTTTTTCATTTTTCCATTTCAATTCAATCTCCGCGGTTTTTTCCTTCATATCGGCAACTTCTTTTTCAATCTCCGAAAGTCGCGTCTTTGCCTTGCGCGAGTTCGTCTCTTTTTTCAACGCCTCGCGCTCAATTTCAAGACGGCGCACTTTTCGCGCTGTTTCTTCCAAAACTGGCGGCATATTTTCAATAGATATCTTAAGAGACGAAGCCGACTCGTCTATCAAATCCACCGCTTTGTCTGGAAGATAACGGTCTGTTATGTATCGCGAGGAAAGATTAACAGCCGCCACAATAGCCGCATCGGTAATTCGCACTCCGTGATAAAGTTCGTATTTTTCTTTAAGCCCGCGCAAAATTGCGACAGCATCTTCAACCGAAGGTTCTGATACAAATACAGGTTGGAAACGACGTGTTAATGCGGGATCTTTTTCAATATGTTTTTGATATTCTTTCAGAGTAGTCGCGCCGATTGCTCTCAGTTCTCCACGCGCAAGCGCGGGCTTTAACATATTTGAAGCATCCAATGAACCTTCAGCGGCGCCCGCGCCGACAATTGTGTGAATCTCGTCTATAAACAAAATGACTTTTCCGGCAGAACGCTCAACTTCTTTCATTAAGTTTTTCAACCGTTCTTCAAATTCTCCGCGATATTTCGTTCCCGCGACGAGAAGCCCAAGGTCAAGCGCGACAATTTCTTTGTCTTTAAGCGACTCTGGAACATCACCTTGCGCAACGCGTAAAGCGAGCCCCTCCGCGATGGCGGTTTTTCCAACACCAGCTTCCCCGATAAGAATGGGATTATTTTTAGTGCGCCGCGACAAAATCTGTATGATGCGCAAAATTTCGGTGTCGCGCCCAATTACTGGATCCAATTTATTCTCTCGCGCGAAAGAAGTAAGGTTGCGCGCGAATTTAGACAAATAGCGAAACTTTTTTGGAGACGCTACATCCGTGATTTTTCCACTTTTTATTTCTTCCAAAATCTGCAGAGCCGCGTTTTTGTCAACTTTAAATCTCAACAGCAATTCACGCGCCGCTCCCGGAACATCCAACATAGCGATAAAAAAATGTTCGGTGGAAACAAATTCGTCCTTAAGCGCAGCCGAGACGCGCGTTGACATTTCCAATATCTGCGCGAGCTCCGGAGTAAGATAAATTTGATAGGATGGAGCAAGCACTCCGCCCGCTTCCGTTCCGTCAAACGATTCAATAACAGAATCAGTTAAAAGCACGACATCTATACCAAGTCGCTCTAAAATAGCAATTATCATGCTTTCTTCTTGCGTCAAAAGAGCGGCGAGCAAATGCATCGGACCGACATGATTCTGTCCACGCTCAATAGCGAGCTCGTGAGCCCTGCGAATCGCCTCTTTAGCCTTTGTAGTAAAGTGATTAAATGGCGGCATGTATAGATTATAACATTTTTTACCTCACTTCGCATTCGCGCGAGCGGAGCACTTTATACACACAATCCATCGTGGAATTTGCTTCCGCATCTGTAAGAGTTCTCTTCATGGATTGAAAAACAATACGAAACGCGAGCGAGCGCTTTCCGTTTTTTTCAAATGAATCAAAAAGGCGAATTGATACAAAATCCTTTCCGCGCAACTCGCCTTCTATAATCGCGCGTGCTTGCTTTTCACCCATATTACTCGGAACAAAAAATGCCACATCGCGCGCGATGAAGGGATACTGCGAAAAAGGTTTGAATTGTTTAAATTGTGCACTCATAAATATTCTCCGCGCCGCAAAACTTTCCGTTTAATTTTACTCCTAATTTCTGCTCCAACTTCTGGACAATTTGCCCTACATTCTGCTTAGCGGGCATCGTTCCAAAAATCAGCGCACTCTTTTCGCCTTTTACAGAAAAGACAGAACCGATTTCAAATTGCTTTATTATGTCGGTTTCCAAAAGTGGCGCATTTGAAAAATTCTTCAAAAGAGAAATATGGAAATTGCTCCATAAATCCGGACGGCAATGCGCTTTGTCAGAAGCAAGTGGTTTTTCTATCGCAATTTCTCCGCGAGATGTAAAAGAAGAAGTCATTACTTCAGAAAAGCCTTCTGCAATAAGAAGGTTGCGAATTTCGTTTTCTGTGGACACCGAGTGTTTCGAAACACTCTGTGTCTTCATCTGTGGCAATTCAGTTTCGGGTATCTTCTCATACCCAGCAATCCTCCCGACTTCTTCCGAAAAATCCTCCGCGCGAGTCAAATCAAGTCGTTCAAACGGCGGGAGTGCGACAATCATCTTCCCGCGCTTTTTTGTTGAAATACCGAGCCGCTCCAAAACATTGCGGATTTCTTTTTCTGAAATATCAATTCCAAGTGAATCGCATATAAAAGAAGGCGAGAAAGCTACGCTCTTCGGTTTTATTTTCTTCGGAAAGACATCTTCAAGTTTTCCAAATTGCGCCTTCTGAGAAAATTCTTTTATTAATTCAGAGCACAAAGCGCTACCTTCTTCGGCAAAGTGCGGCGACAAATTATTTTCAAACCTGCGGGATGACTCTGTTTTTATTCCATATTTTTCAGAAGACGCGCGTATAAACGGAGCTGAAAAATTAGCGGACTCCAAAATTATTGACTTTGTTTGATTAGTAACCTCGGCGCGCTTCCCACCTTTTATTCCGGCGAGCGCAAGCGGTCCTTCACTGTCGGCGATAATCAACGCTGACTCATCAAGAAACAGCTCTTTTCCGTCAAGTGTTTGTATGCGCTCGCCGGCGCGCGCCTTCCTGATTTCTATGTCGCCTTTTACTTTTTCAGCGTCAAACGCGTGCAACGGCTGTCCAACATCAAACATAACAAAGTTAGTCGCATCAACTATATTATTTATAGAACGCTCGCCGATGGATTCCAGCCGCCCGCGCAACCATTTCGGCGATTGTCCAACAGAAATATTTTCTACAATTCGCGCGGTGTATCGCGGACATAACATCTTGTCGGAAACTCGAACTTTTATGCGGCGCGCGATCCGAGATGTTTTTGTCGAAATCACATCTTTTTCTTTAAACTTCCACCCGAGAATAGCCGCCACTTCGCGCGCAACCCCACGATGTGAGAGCGCGTAACATGCCCTGTCCGGTAAAATTTTTACATCAAAAATATAATCGCTCGCGCCGTCAATTTTAATTTTTTCAATGGACTCTATTTCCGCAAACCCAAAAGTAATCGCGCGCTCCAAATCCTCCGCCTGTGGCAATTTTTTTTGCAAATGACTTTGCAGCCAGTTATAAGATATTTTCATAAATTAAAATTGATTAACTACTCTCAAGTCGCCACCGTAAAGCAAACGTACATCAGGAATGCCGTGGCGGAGCATAATCAATCGGTCAATTCCAACTCCGAACGCGAATCCTCGCCATTTTTTTGGCGACAAACCAACTGATTCAAAAACTTTAGGATGCACAAGTCCTGAACCACCCATTTCCAACCATTTACCGCCACGCTTCATATCAACTTCAGCTGACGGTTCAGTAAAAGGAAAAAAACTTGGGCGAAAACGCACTTCTATTGAATCGTCTTTAAAAAACTTCTGGAAAAAAGAAATTAGTGTTCCTTTTAATTGCGCCATACTCGCGTCTTTATCAACAAACAATCCTTCCACTTGAAAAAATTGGGCTTCGTGCGTTGAATCAGTCGCTTCGTTTCTAAAAACCTTTCCGGGAACAATAATCCTAAAAGGAGGTTGAATTCCCTTTTTTAATTTTTCTTCCATATAACGAATCTGCACGGAACTCGTGTGGGTTCGTAGAAGAAGTTTTGAAGTTTTGAAGTTTGGAAGTTTTGAAGTTTTAAGCCAGAATGTGTCCTGCATATCTCGGGACGGATGATTTTTTGGAATATTAAGCGCGTCAAAATTATGCCGTTCGTCTTCCATTTCCGGACCTTCCGCAATTGAAAACCCAAGCGGTTCAAAAATGTCGGCGATGTCGCGTATCGCCTGTGTAATTAGATGAAGATGCCCACGCTGATTCATAACTTAAAAAGCCACCCCCCGGACTTGAACCGGGAACCTTCGCTTTACAAAAGCGCCGCTCCGCCATTGAGCTAGGGTGGCGCACTACCACAATACCACTATCCCCCCAAAATATCTATTTGTTTTTGGTATTTTGCCGAAAGTTCAGAGACATCGTCTCCGTAAAACGCGTATGCTTTTTTTCCAGCATTACCACACCCCGCCAAGTAACAAATTGCCGCACGCCGCTCCGCAGCACTTCCTCCGCGAGCCGCGCCGGAATCCTTTAAATAAAGAGCGGCCGCCATAAAAGCATCTTCAACATCCCATGGATTTGGAGGATTATGACCAGTAGTCGCGGCAACACGATTTTCATATAAAATCCATGTGGAAGGAATGAATTGAGCAGGACCCATAGCGCCACCGTATCCATACCATGCTTTTTTTGAGACCGGCATTTTATCCGGATCAAGACCGAGACGCCTAGTAATATCAAGAAATGGTTCCGTATCGCGCGGAGCCTTCATATCAATTCTCCAAGTACCAGTGCCAACATTTTCACCAAGATTTGATTCTTCGGCAATTATTCCCAAAAGAAAAGCCGCGCGCACTCCCGTTACCGCTTGAGCGCGTTTAGCAAGCGCGTAGGCTTTTTCAAATGGAATCGCCGCCGTATCTCGCAATACAAAAAGCTCGCTTCTGATTTTAGCGGCGTCATACTCCTTTGAATTTATAACCGCCTGATAGTTTGCCTCAATTCCCTTTGATAATTTTAAGATACGCGCTTTTTCCGACTGTTGTTCCTGAAGTCGTTTTTTTTCATTTTCCTGCGCTACCCTCAGACCTGTTTCCTCAATCCGCCTGTCTTCAAGAGAATGTTTTTCATTTTCCGTCTCAGTTTTTGTGTCTCGCACATCAGAAACTGACTCCGCTATAGAACGCTCAATAAGCGCGAAAGAAACCATTTCAGCGAAAAAATTAGAAAGCTTTCCATCAGACATTAAAAGCGAAGGAAGTGAATCGCCTTGCATGTTATATGTATGACGAACAATTGACGCAAGCGATTCGCGCGCGCGATCTATTCGTTTCTGCAGTCTGCCGATTGTTTCTTCTTTTCCGCCAATATCGCGCGTGAGTTTGGAAATTGAAAGATCGCGCGCGCGTATTGAAAGTTCAGACCGTTTTATTAACGCGTTCAAAATAGCCAGATCGCGTTCAAGCGTCTGCGAACGTCCGCGCAAATCGTCCAAAAGAGCGCGCTGATTATCTATTTCCGCCTCCAATCCGGCAAGTTCCTTTTCAAGAGCCGCGCGCCGTTCGGTAACATCGCTTGATTGAGCAAACGCAAAAGAGGCAAAAAATAAAAAAACAAATGCAATGGCGCATTTTTTCATCGTTTTGTAATTTTAGCATAACAATAACTCTATTATATCTACTTTTCGAACCACACCCTCTGTCCTCGGCAGACCTCGGACATCTCCCCCTTTAGAAAAGGGAGAGAGAGAACTGTTTAATTTCACCTGCCCTTAATATACTTAATATAATGGGGGGTGTCCCGAGCTTGCGATGGACGGAGGGGTGGTGTTTGCTTTCGAGAGAGAACTGTTTAATTTCACCTGCCCTTAATATACTTAATATAAGTGGAGGTGCCGAGTCCGCGAGGCGGAGGGGTGGTGTTTGCTTTCGAGAGAGAACTGTTTAATTTCACCTGCCCTTAACCTAAGGGGAGGTGCCGAGTCCGCGAGGCGAAGGGGTGGTGTTTGCTTTCGAGAGAGAACTGTTTAATTTCACCTGCCCTTAACCTAAGGGGAGGTGCCGAGTCCGCGAGGCGGAGGGGTGGTGTTTGCTTTCGAGAGAGAA
>Ga0194132_10007284_pt1 | contig 16580 bp, 16 predicted proteins | sample TA2KigOf80mmetaG_FD_148612 | JGI IMG/M metagenome (GOLD analysis project Ga0194132, IMG submission 148612) | Freshwater microbial communities from Lake Tanganyika, Tanzania - TA2015054 Kigoma Offshore 80m | ecosystem: Environmental > Aquatic > Freshwater > Lake | place: Tanzania: Lake...
TACGGGCGGAACGTCTTGGTGCGCATACCAGATTCTCCCACCCGCCCGGGTGGCCCCGCTGGCCGATACCGACACACGCTCCTAGCGGCCGAACCAGGCCCTGAGGCGGTCGCCTTCGAAGGCGTGCTTGGCGGCGAGGTGCTCGGGTGCGGGATCCGCGAGGCGGACGGTCGGCGGATCCGCGTAGAACCGGCCGGTGACCATCGCGGCGGTCCCGCCACCGGTCTCCATGAAGCACGTGCCCTCGCCGGCGAACGTGGCGCTCGGCTCGCGGCCGGCAAACTCGTCTGCGATTCGTGACGCGACGGCCTCGCCTTCCGCCTGGGCGAACGCGCCGGCCTTGGGCAGCATCTGGCCGTTCGAGAGCGGCACGGCCGTGACGTCGCCGATCGCGTAGACCCCCGGGAACGAGGTTCGCAGCGTCCGCGAGTCCACCTTGACCCACGCTCCACCGTCGGTCAGCCCCGACGCGGCCACGACCCGCGGCACCCGGTGGGGCGGCACGCCGAGCAGCAGGTCATACGACAGACGGGATTCGCCGACCACGACGGCGCCCGGTTCGACCGCCGTCGCCTGACGCTCGCGCAGGAACTCGACGCCGGACAGCTCCAGTCCCAGCTCGAAGGTGCTGCAGCCGGCCTGGCCCAGGATCGGCAGGCTCATCGGCAGCGGGCTGAAGACCTGCAGGGTGGCGTCCACGCCGCGCTCGGCCAGCCGGTCGCGCAGGAGGAGCGCCAGCTCGAAGGGCGCCGGCGGGCACGGATAGGGCGTACCGAAGATGCCGATGAGCAACCGTCCCCCGCGGAACGCCGCGATGGCAGCCCGGCCGCGGTCCGACTGGTTTCGGTCGTAGACGTTGATGACGTGCTCGCGAAAGCCCGGAATCCGGTCCACGTCCTGTTCGGCGCCCAGCGCCACGATCAGGGCATCGCCGGTGAGCCGCCGGCCGTCCACGTCGGCGGCGCGATCCGCGGGGTGGATGGCGTCGATCCCGCCCTGCACGACCGTGATGCCGCGCTCGGCCAGGAGCGAGTACGGGCGCTCGCCCGCGGCGATGGCGCCCGGATCCAGCAGGCCCCAGTTCTTGCGCAGGCCCATCACGAATGTCGGCCGGCGCTCAACGAGGACGACCTCGTCGGCCGGCTCGAGGCGGTCGCGAAGCCCGACAGCCGCGGCGATCCCGCCGAATCCGCCACCCAGGATCAGCACCCGTCGCATCAGGCCCGCATTGTGCCCCCGGGAGTGGGGTCCTGCTCGTCCGTCGCGGGCGGCGGGAACGGGTGCATGGTTCGATCGGCGCGGCCGCCGGGGGACCATCGTTCCGCGCGCGTTGAGCTGGCCGGCGCCAGACTCTCCGGCATGTGGAACGGGCGCGCTCGAGGTCCGGCCATCGCGACGGTCGTCGTCGCGGTCGCGGCGCTGCTGGTCGGGGGCCTGGCAAACTCGGGACCGGCCGACGGCGGGCCCGGCACGACGGCGTCATCGGGTCCCGAAGCCACCGGGGACGTCCTCGCCCGTCGGAAGCCGCGCGCGACCCCGAAACCGACGCCCAGTCCGACCCTGAAACCGACGCCCAGTCCGACCCCGAAACCGACGCCCAGTCCGACGGCCACGGCCGGCACTGGCGGTCCGACGATCGGTCCCTGTCCGGTGCTGCCGACCGGCAACGTGTGAAACCAACCGGTCGACGGGCTCCCGGTCAGCACGGACTCGGCGGCCATGATCGCTGCGATCGGCGCGACGGCCGGCCTCCACCCGGACTTCAGCAACCAGGGTGACTACGGCATCCCATTCAACATCGTCGGGGCGTCCACGCCGCGCTCGACCGTGGACTTCTACTACGCCGCCGAGTCCGACCATCTCGGCTACCCGATCCCGTCGCCGCCCCTGATCGAGGGCGGGTCCGACCGCCACATCCTGATGATCGATATCGACGCCTGTCGGCTCTACGAGCTGTTCGATGCGCAGCAGGGGAGTGGCGGCTGGACGGCAGGATCGGGCGCGACCTGGGACCTGCGCTCAAACGCCCTCCGGCCCGAGACCTGGACCAGTGCCGACGCGGCGGGACTGCCCATCTACCCGGGCCTCGTGAAGTTCGACGAGGTGACCGCCGGCGCGATCCGCCACGCCATCCGCTTCACGGCGCCGTCCACCTGCGGCGGCTACATCTACCCCGCTCGCCACCAGGCAGGCAGCGGTTCCTGCTCAACGAAGCCGCCGATGGGCCTGCGTCTCCGCCTCAAGGCGTCGGTGAACCTCTCCAGCTTCGGGACCCAGGCGCGGGTGATCCTCCAGGCGCTCAAGACGTACGGGATGATCCTCGCCGACAACGGCTCGCCGCTCTACATCACCGGCGCACCCGACCGGCGCTGGGATGATGACGTCCTGCACGCCCTCCACACCATCAAGGGCACTGACTTCGAGGTCGTCGACACGAGCGGCCTGGTCAACCGCTAGGCAGCGCCCGGCCGGGTTCGTACCAGGCGCCCTCCACGCCGATCTCGCCGAACGGCGGCACGAGGCCCTGGTCCAGGGCACGGATCGTCGGCCGCCCGATGTGCGCGAACACGAGCCGCCGGACGTCCGCGCGACGCGCCGCGTCCGCCACGTCGAGCAGCGCCATGTGCCCGCCGGTGCCCCCGCGGAATCGGATGGGCCGGCCCCAGCCCGCCACTTCGGCGAACAGCAGATCGGCGCCGGCCGCCCACGCGGGGAACGCGCTGAACTCCGGTGCCCAGGCGGTGACCGTGCCGGCCGCGACGATCCGGTAGCCGACCGTCGGCCGGACCGTGTGCTCCATCGGGCGTGCTTCCACCACGAGGCCGCCACGGGCGAAGCCGGCCATCGCCGCCACCAGGCCGCGCGCCCGCGCGAGACGCCGGATCGCGGCCCCCAGCTCGGCGCGTTCGTCGGTTACCAGCCAGGCGTCCAGCGGGCCGTCGGGCTCGGCGCCCGGGCCGCCGTCGAACGCGACGTGCAGCTCGTCGAACTCGAGCAGGAGTCCCGCCGGCGCGAACCGCGCGGATTTCATCGCGCCCACTCCGAGCAGGCGCAGCCTCGGCGGCGCGCCCGGTCGCGCCGTCATTCCGAAGGTGCGGCCGGTGTGCGTCGGCGCCGGCGCCCGTCCGCTGCGAAGAGGAGGGCACCGGCCAGGCTCACGACTGACGCGGCGACGAGCGCTGCCGGGATGCCCACGTGGTCGGCCAGGAACGCGGCGAGCAGCGGCGCGATCACGCCGGCGAGATAGACGAGCGTCGTGTCAACGCTCGTGAACGTCACGCCGAAGCCCTTGGGCACGGTCGCCATCATCTGGTCGAACATCGCGAGGCTCACGCCGGCGGCGAACACTGCCCCGATGCCCACGATTGCCGCCGTGAGTTCCACCGAGCGCGTCAGCGACATCACCGCGGGCACCGCTGACGCCCCGATCGTGGCCGCGATCAGGACGAACCGCGACCCACGCACGCGGCTCTGGTGCCGCCAGAGCGCATAGCCCACCAGCAGCATCAACGCCTGGGCAGTTCCGATCAGGCCGATCCACGCGTCCGACGCCGCGAGCACCCGGACGTAGAACAGCGGCAGCAGCGGGACGGAGATCGCCGCCCCGATCGCGTAGAGGAAGTGGCGAGCTGTGAAGGCGAGGAAGGCGGGCTGCGAGCGGACCCGCGCCACCGTCTCGCCCAGGCGGAGCATATTGCGCGCGCCGCCGCCGACGATCGTGGGCGGGTGGTCGGGCACGCGGATCGCCGACGCATACCGGAAGGCGATCAGGCCGAGCAGGCCGAGGCCTGCGAACACGAGCTGGTAGCTGCCCGGGAATTCCAGGGCTCCCAGGACCTGGCCGACCACCGCCAGCGACAAGCCGGTCATGAGCCCCAGGATGGACCAGCGCCGGCTCATCAGCTCGTAGCGGCCACGGGCGCCCGCAGTGGCGTCCATCACCACCGCGAATGAGATGCTCGTCACGGTGGAAAACAGCGTGACCACCGCCCAGATCGCGAGGATGCCGGGCACGACAAGGTCCTGCGGCAGCACGAACGAGGCGATCGCGATCGCCACGTATCCCATCTGGCCGCCGAGCCGGCCGCGGCTGTACCACGGGATGATGTTCCGGCGGGTCTGGATGAGGCCGCCGAACGGGATCGCCAGGATCACGCCGGTCAGGCTGGGCAGCGCGACCAGCAGGCTCACCTCGAGGTTCGTCGCGCCGAGACGCGCCAGGAAGACCGGCAGGAACGTCGAAGCCGCGCTGATGATGCCGATCAGAGCCGACTCGATGTACGCGACCCGGAAGTTGTGTCGCTCGTCGGGCGTGGCCCCGACTGGCGCGTCCAGGAAGCGGTCGAGGGACGGCACAGCCCGATCGTAGCGAAGCCCCGTCGGGTGCTTCGGGCGTCCGCGCGCGGCGGGCCCCTCGGGGTCGGATCGGACCGCCGTCACCCCCGCGCCGCCCCCTCCCTGCGGGCCGTTCGGCCCTGCCGCCTGAGTACACTCTCGGCCGACGCTTGACATCGGAGCGGCAGTGCCGCCCGGGACAGCCAGGGGAGCCGACGATGAAGGGCCTCGGCGCGGAGCGCCTTGTCCGCCACTGCGATCCGGCCACGCTGGGATTCTCGACCAGCGCGGACCTTTCGGACCTGGCCGCGGTGGTCGGGCAGGATCGCGCCGTCGAGGCGATCGACTTCACGATCGCGATGCGACCGCACCACTACCACCTGTTCGCGCATGGGCAGGAAGGCTCCGGTCGACACGCCATCGTCCTGGCGGCCCTCGCCCGCGACGCGGCAGCGCGTCCCGTGGCTGACGACTGGTGCTACGTCTACAACTTCGGCGATCCGCGCCGGCCGAAGGCGCTGCGCGTACCGGCCGGCCGGGGCTCGGACCTGCGGTCACGGATGCGCGAACTGATCAGGGAATTGACGTCCTCGTTGCCCGCGGCCTTCGAGAGCGATGCGTACAGAACGCGGCGCCTCGCCCTGGAGGAGGTACTCAAGCGCGACCGCGACGCCGCCTTCGAGGCCATCGAGCGCCGGGCCGCCGCGATGGACATCGCCCTCGCACGCACGCCGATGGGCGTCGGGCTCGCGATCGCACGCGGCGGCCAGGTCCTGGAACCTGAGCAGTTCGAGCAACTCCCCGCCGCGGAGCAGGCGCGCCTGCGAGCCGCGATGGAATCGCTGGAGGGCGACCTCAAGGCGCTTCTCGCCAGCATCCCGGCTCGAGAGCGCGCGCACCGCCGCCAGGTCCGCGAGCTGAACCGCGAGTTCGCCCAGGCGGCAGTCGAACAACTGATCGACGAGGTTCGGCCCGCGTTCGACGACCTGCCGCCGGTCATCGCGCACCTGGATGCCGTGCAGGCGGACCTCGTGGACAACGCCGAGGAGTTCGTGGCAACCGCGATGCAGGCGGAGGGTCGCCCGGCAGGCGCCGTCGAGGCTGGCGCGACCGGCGCGGTCCATCGCTGCGAGGTCAACCTGCTCGTCGACCACGCCGGGGAGACCGGCGCACCCGTCCTGTACGAGGACCTCCCCACGCAGCCCAACCTCATCGGCCGCATCGAGCAGGTCGCGCGGCTGGGGGCACTCCTGACAAACTTCACCCTGGTCAAAGGCGGCGCGCTGCACCGCGCAAACGGCGGCTATCTCGTGCTCGACGCGCGGCGCGTTCTGCTCCAGCCGCTCGCATGGGATGAGCTCAAGCGTGCGCTGCGCACGCGCGAACTGCGGTTCGACGGCTTGACGGCTGCCCTGCCCTGGCTCCAGACGGCCACACTTGAGCCCGAGCCGATCCCGCTCGACCTCACGGTCGTGCTGATCGGGACCTGGTTCGAGGCTCAGCTCCTCGCGACTGCAGACCCGGACTTCCCCGAGCTGTTCAAGCTGCAGGCCGACTTCATCGATCATGTCGATCGGACGTTCGAGAGCGAGCGCCTGTATGCCGAGCTGCTCGCGACGATCGCCCGACGCGAACAGCTGCTGCCCTTCGAGGCTGACGGCCTCGCGGCGGCCATCGATCATGCCGCTCGGCTTGCCGAGCGCGCCAACTGGCTGGCGACCACCATGGGCAAGCTGATCGACCTGCTGCGCGAAGCGCACGCGGGCGCCGCGGCGCGATCCGCGGACTCGGTCGGCCGGGACGACGTCCTCGGCGCGATCGAACGACGACGGCGGTTTGCGGGGCGGCTTGCGGAGGAGCGGCGACGCGCGGTCCGCGACGGAGTGGTGCACATCGACGTGACCGGCACGGTCGTGGGGCAGGTCAACGCGCTGTCGGTGGTGACTCTGCCGGAGATCACGCTGGGCTGGCCCTCGCGCGTGACCGCCCAGGTCCGCCTCGGCCGCGGCGACGTCGTCGATATCGAGCGCGAGGTCGAGCTGGGCGGCCCGCTGCACTCCAAGGGCGTCCTGATCCTCGGCGGCTTCCTCGGAGGACTGTTCGGGCGCAACCGGCCGCTGGCGCTGGCCGCAACGATCGGGTTCGAGCAGTCGTACGGGTCGGTGGAAGGCGACAGCGCGTCGCTGGCCGAGCTCTGCGGCCTGCTCTCGGCCATCGGCCGCATCCCGCTGCGGCAGTCGCTTGCGGTGACCGGCTCCGTGGACCAGCTGGGTCGCGTACAGGCCGTGGGCGCCGTGAATTCCAAGATCGAAGGCTTCTTCGAGGTCTGCGCGGACCGGGGGCTGACCGGCAGCGAGGGGGTGATCATTCCGGCGGCCAATGTTCAGACCCTCATGCTCCGCGCCGACACCGTCGAGGCCGTGCGCACCGGGCAGTTCACGATCCACGCGGTGGAGACGGTTGCCGAGGCCCTGGAGCTGCTGACCGGCATGCCGGCGGGCGACCCGACCCCCGACGGCCGCTACCCGCCGGACACGGCCTTCGGGATGGTGGACGCGGCGCTGGAGGCGCTGGCCGAGCGGGCAAAGGAGCTCAGCGCGATGACTGGTGCCGTGCCGGGGGAGGCGCCAACGGTCGCCTGACGTGCGCTACGCCGTCGCGTCGCCCACCCGTGTCCCGGCTTCGCCGCGCAGCACCATCGCAGCCTCGTCGAGCGACCCGATCGCAGCGAGGCCGCCAGTCCGAGCCGCGAACGCCGCCGCAGCCGCCACCTTTGGACCCATCGAGCCCGCGGCGAACGTCCCGTCGGCGATGCCCGCCTGAGCCTCCGCGAGCGAGAGGTGCCGGATCGGGGTCGCGCCGGGCGTGCCCCAGCCGCGCTGTACGGCGCGGACGTCGGTCAGCAGCAGGAGGGCCCCGGCGCCCACGGCCTCGGCCAGCACCACTGCGGCCAGGTCCTTGTCCACCACTGCCTGTACGCCGGCCAGGGCGCCGCCCGCGACACGCTCCACGGGGATCCCGCCGCCATCCGATGCGATCACGAGGCAGCCGCACTCGGCGAGTCGCCGGATGGCTTCAGCCTCGCGGCCTGATCGGCGCCGCAGCAGGCTTCGCGCTGGTTGCGGCGTCATCGCTCGCCGAACCGCTGCGGTGGCCCGGGTTGGCGCTCCTGACCATCGGGGTCCTGTCGGGCTGGCATCGCGCGCGCCCGGCCGAACAGCCGCTCCTGTGGCTCTGGGCCGCGCCGCTGCCGGTCCAGGCCCGGCTGGCCTACGAAAGCGTCCAGCCGGTCATTGCGCCGGGCATCGCCGACTGCGCGGATCTGCTGTCGCCCGTTGCCGTCGCCCGCGTACTCCAGGCCGCGATCGTGCTCGGCACCCTCGCGCTGGCCGCCGTGATGTTGGGCGCCGACCGGGGGTCACTGTCGGCGCGCTGGCCTCGGCGGCGGATCGTCCCCATCTCCACCGTCGGCCCCCTGGTTGCCGTGCCGATCGGGCTCATCGTGGGGCCGCTGCTCACGCCGCCGTTCTTCGGGCCGATCGGCATCGAGCTGGGCCTCCCGGCCGCCATCATCCCGGCTGCAGCACTCGCGCTCGCGAACGCCTCCATGGAGGAGATCGTCTTCCGGGGCGCGATTCTTGGCTGGGGGACTCGGGCGCTGGGCGCATCGGGTGCGCTGGTCGCCCAGGCGATCCTGTTCGGCGTCACCCACGTCGGGCCCGATTTCCGGGACGGCCTGGTGATGCTGCCGGTTCTGGCCGCGGTGACGCTCGGCGGCCTGATCCCCGGTGTCATCGTCCGGCGGACCGGCTCACTGCTGCTGCCGATCGCCATCCACGCCGCCCTGGACGTGCCGCTCTACTACGCGTTCGCCTGTCGACTGCCCTCGTGAGCCGCCCGCGCCGGCGCGGGCCTCACGATCGGCGGCCCTCCTGGCGATCCCGGACCGGACCGACGAACAGATCAGCCGGAATGAAGCTCTCCGGCCAGGTGCTGTGCGGGTGGTCGAGGCCATCGGTCGTGACGACGGCCAGCGCAGTCACGTGGCGACGGTCGCCACTCACCCCGGAGCGATTGCCGCCGCTGTGGCCGCGGATCCAGCGTGGCTCCAGGACCAGCCGATTCTCCCACCAGCCGCCGGTCGCGTTGAGGTGGCCGAATCGTGCGAGGTCGGCCGCCGAGATGACCACCCAGCCCGGGCCGCTCCGGACGACGTTCCCGTCAATCTCGTACGGCGGATCAAGGTACGTGTAGGAGTGGGGGATCGTCGGGTACCAGTTGACCTGGTCCTTGATCCAGCCGCCCGTCGGCCACTCCCAGCGCTCGGCGGGGATGCCGATCGGCCCGAAGATCCGTTCGTCCACGACGTCCTTGAGGTCGCGCCCGAAGACGGCCGTCAGCGCCTGCGCCAGCCGCCAGGTGCCGGCACTGCTGTAGAGCGCGACGGTGCCAGGCCTGACGTGGGAGTAGCAGTCGAAGAACGGGTCGCCCGTCCACTTGGCCCAGCCCGGAACGCCGGGCATCGTCTCGACGCCCCTGGCACTGCCGGCCCACGTCACTCGCTCCGCCCAGTGGATGCCCAGCTCCATCGGGAAGCCGCCGAAGTGGACGCCACCGAGACGCGTTCCGATCAGGTGGCGCCAGGTCAGGGTCCGGTGGTGGCCAACGTCGAGGTGCTTGTGCTCGTGGGAGAGGAGACCATCGCCCGTCCAGCGCCGCCTGATCGGCTCGTCGATCTCGAGCAGGCCATCCGCGGCCGCGAGGTGCACGAGGGCGAACATCAGGGACTTGCCCATCGACGCCGTCTGGAACCGGTAATCCGGATCGCCCCATGAGTGCAGGAGGTAGCCGCCCCGCGTGAGCACGGCGCCGAACCTCTCCCCGGTGTGGTCTTCACCGCCGAAGTCCGCGCCGCGGACATCGAGGCTCGCGATGAAGGCCTCGAAGCCGCGCGGGTCGAGGCCGGCCTCCTCGGGCGTGATCCGCGTCCACTCCGCGCGCGGGAACGTGACCCACTCCGGCAGCGCTGCGCTCACGACGTGACGACCTCCCCTCCTCGGACCACCAGGACCGGTTCCCAGCAGCCGCCAGGGCGCGCTGCGCCCGTTGTGTCCACGTGCGGCGCAGCCTCCGGGTTCCAGCGCAGGGCCGTCAGGTCGGCGCAGGCTCCCGCCGCCAGCGTCCCGATCTCGTCCGCCAGGCCGAGCACCGCTGCCGGCCGCGCCGTCGCCGCCGCGAAGGCATCGCCCTCCGCCATGCCCGCCGCGATCAGCTTGGAGATCGTGCGCGGCAGGTCGTGCTGCGGTTGCGAGCCCACGTGGCGGACGTATTGGTCGGTCGAGATCGTGTCGGGCGGGAAGCCGTCGGCGATGGCCGCTTCCGCGATCCGGAAGTCGAACGACGCCATGCCGTGGCCGATGTCGAACAGGATTCCCCGCGCCCGCGCCTCGCGGACAGACTGCCGAACGTGCCCGGTCGCGTCGTCGAGGATGTTCTCCGGCGTACTGGAGTAGCAGTACGTGACGATGTCGCCTGGCCGCAACAGGGCCAGCTGCTCGTCGAGCGAGACGTCCGTCTCCCGACGGCTCCCGAAGAGCAGGGGGATGCCGCCGGCCAGCTCGGACGCGGCGATGGCCTGGCGAAGGATCCGCCGCGGGTCGTTGGCGCCCGTCACGGCCCGCGAACTGTTGAGGGCGATGCCCCAGATGAGCGCGGGGTCGGCGGCGGCAGTCATCGCCGCGGCCTCAACGGCCACGTCGCGGGCCTCCAGGGCCGGCCCTGGCAGCGCCTCACCGCGGCGACCCAGGTTGAGGGCCATCCGGACCCGGGTCCGGGCCGGCCGGATCGTCGCGGCCACGTAATCGGCCCAGTCGTCGGCCCCGGCGTCGCCCTGCGACAGGACGGTGGTCACGCCGCGCGGCAGGAACTCGGTGTCGGGGTCGACACCGTACTTGGAGCCCTGCCCGGCCGGCCGGCGATCCGGGTGGCCGTGAAGGTCGATGAGCCCGGGCAGGAGCACTGCGTCGCCGAGGTCCGTCACTTGACCGGCGGGCACGTCGACGCCCGGCCCAGCGGCAACGATCCGATCGGCCCGGATGGCAACCGCGCCCGGACCGTCGATGCCCAAGGCGGCATCGAACAGCCGCCTCGAGCGGACGAGCAGGTCGACCTGCTCGTTCATCGCAGGTTCGCCAGCGACGAGGCGAACAGCGCGACGAGTGCCAGCGCGAAGACCATGGCTGCCAGCAGGAAGACGCGGTGCGCGGGCCGTCCCTCCGGCGTGAAGTTCCCGGCGCTGAAGAACGCGTAGCCGCGGACGGCATACCAGCCGGCGCCCCGGCCGGGCAGCCGGTACCGAATCAGGCGCAGCGCGGCCACGGCGGCGACGATCCACGCCGTGACGGCGACGGCGACGAGGACGCTGGCCACCGGCATCTCAACTCTCCCCTTCGGCTCGATCGAGCAGGCGCAGCTCGCCCCGCCGGATCTTGCCGCTGATCGTCTTGGGCAGGTCCGCGACGTAGGCGATTTCCCGTGGGTACTTGTACGGCGCTGTGACCCGCTTCACGTGGTCTTGGAGCTGCTGCGTCAGCGCCGGCGACGGCGTATGGCCGGCGCCCAGGACGACGTACGCCTTGACGATGTTGCCGCGCGCCTCGTCAGGATGGGCGATCACCGCCGACTCCACCACGGCCGGGTGTTCCAACAATGCGCTCTCCACCTCGAACGGGCCGATCCGATAGCCGGCCGAGATGATCACGTCGTCCGAGCGCCCCACGAACCAGTGGTAGCCGTCCGCGTCGCGGATCGCCCGGTCGAACGTGATGTACCAATCGCCCCGATGGCAGCCGGCCGTGGCGCCCGGGTTCTTCCAGTACTCGCGGAACATGCCGATCGGACGGTCGGGGACGACCCGGACCGCGAGATCCCCCTCGGTTCCGTCTGGAATGAGGCGGCCCTCCTCGTCGACGATCCCCAGCTCGTAGCCGGGCGCGGCCACGCCCATCGACCCGAGCCGGACCTCCATGCCCGGGAAGACGGCGGTGAGGAGTGCCGTCTCCGTCTGGCCGTAGCACTCATAGATCGTGAAGCCCGTGCCCTCGCGCCAGGCGGACACCAGCTCGGGGTTCACGGGCTCGCCGGCGCCCGTTGTGTGGCGCAGGGCAGGGAAGCGATATCGCGACAGCGGCTCTCGGACCAGCAGCCGGTAGGCCGTTGGCGGCGCAAAGAACGTCGTGATCGGGTGGCGGGCCAGCATTTCGAGCGCCTCCATCGGGTCGAAGCGGCCTCGCGAATCCTTGATGAACACCGCGGCGCCCTGCCGCCACGGCCCGAAGACGCAGCTCCAGGCGGCCTGTGCCCAGCCGGTGTCCGAAATCGTCCAGTGCAGGTCGGCCGGCGTGTTGTCGAGCCAGTAGCGCCCGGTGACCTCGTGTCCGATGCCGTAGCTCGCCTGGGTGTGGAGGACCATCTTGGGCAGCCCGGTCGTCCCCGAAGTGAAGAACACCAGCGATGGATCGGTCGCCGAGTGACGTGGTCCTCCGTACCTGGCTGACGCCCGGTCGAGTTCCTCGCCGAACTGCAGCCAGCCGGCCGGGCGTTCGCGGTCGGTGCAGATGTGCACGATCGGGCGGTCGATCGATGCAAGAGCCTCATCGACTTTGGCCGCGTTCTCCGCGTCCGTGATGACGGCGCGCGTTTCGGACGCGTCAAGCCGGTAGACCAGGTCCTTCACGGTCAGCAGGGTCGTGCCCGGCGCGAACACGTAGCCGCCCTTGACGGAACCGAGGAACGTTTCCCACCACTCGGGCACGCGAGGGAGCACCGCGAACACCGTGTCGCCGGGCGCCACGCCGGCACCGGCCAGGGCATTCGCGAAGCGAGCCGCACGCTCCGCGAACCAGGCGAACGTGAGCCGGCGCTCCTCGCCGTCAGGTCCCACCCAGAGCATCGCGAGCTTGGCCCGGTCCGCCGCCCAGCGCTCGATGACGTCGGTGACGAAGTCGTACTGCGCGGGCACCTCGAGGCGGAACGAGCGCCGGACGGATTCGTAATCGGTCATGTTGGGCATCGTCGGATCGCCCCGCGCCTACTCGTCGCCGTCCGAGATGCCCAGCAGGCGTGCCAGGAGCAACAGCTGGATCTCGGACGTGCCTTCGATGATCTGGAGCACCTTCGCGTCGCCGAGCATCTTGGCGACCGGATACTCACGTGACACGCCGTATGCACCGTGGACCTGGATTGCGGTCTCCGCCGCGTCGACGGCCGTCCGCGTTGCGAACAGCTTGGCCATGGACGCCTCCGCCCGGAAGGGCGCGCCACGGTCCGCGAGCGCTGCCGCCCGCCACGTCAGCAGGCGTCCGGCGTCGATGCGCGTCGCCAGCTCGGCAAGGCCGAATGCGATCGACTGGCGATCGGTCACCGGGCGACCGAACGTGCGTCGGGCCCGGCCGTAGGCCACCGCCTGTTCCCACGCCCCGCGTGCGAGGCCGGTCGCAATCGCGCCGACACAGACGCGTCCGAAGGTGATTGCCGTGAGCGCCTGGCGCAGCCCGTCGCCCTCGCGGCCGACCAGGTGCCCGGCGGGAACTCGGCAGTCATCGAGGAACACCTCGCACGTCGTTGCGGCCCGCCAGCCGATCTTGTGGAGCGGCCGTCCCACGCGGTAGCCGGGCGTCCCATCGGGCACGACGAAGGCCGCCAGTCCGCCGCTCGGCACCCGGGCCACGATCACCGCGATCCCGGGCAGCGGGGTGCCGGTGTTGGTGATGAAGGTCTTGCCGCCGTTGAGGACCCACGATCCGCCGTCGTCAGCGGGCTCGGCCCGGGCGGTTGTGCGCACCGCGGCCGCATCGGAGCCGCCGGAGGGCTCCGTCAGACCGATGGCCCCGATCAGGCTCCCCTCGGCCAGGGGGACCAGCCAGCGCCGGCGCTGCTCGTCGGAGCCGTATGCCGCGAGGATCGTAGCCGGCGATGAATGCGCAAAGACGATCGCGGCCACCGACACATCGACGCAGGCGATCTCCTCGAGCGCGATGGCGAACGCCACCATGCCCCCATCCGAGCCACCGTCGGCCGCGCGGAAGGGGAGCCCGAAGACCCCGAGGTCGGCCAGGCCGCGGACGATCGGTTCCGGGAACGCGTCGGTCTCGATGTACGCGCCGATCCGCGGTGCAATCTCCCGCTCCGCGAACGTCCGGACCGTGGAGCGCAACAGCTCCTGCTCGGACGTGAGCGCGAAGTCCATCACCTCGTGGCGTGTGGTGCTGCGCCAAGCTCTGCGCGGACGATCGCCGTGCCCTGCACGAGCGCCTGGAGCTTGCGGACGGTCAACCAGCGGGGGACGGTGAAGAAGCCGCAGTCGGGGACGACCCGCACTCGCTCGGCGGGCGCGTGGGCGAGCGCCGCCCGCAGCCGTGACGCGACCAGCTCCGGTGGTTCGATGTGGAACGACTTGACGTCGACGATCCCCACCGCGACGTCTTTTGCCTCGGCGATCTGCGCCACGAGGTCGATCTCGCGCAACTCGCGGTTGGCGAACTCGAACACCAGCTCGTCGGCGCGGGCATCCATGATCGCGGGGAAGAGCGGAGCATAGGTCCGGTCGAAGCGAGGCCGGCTGGCCAGGTTGCCGAAACACACATGCAGCGCGATGCGGGCATTCACTCCGGCGACACAGCGGTTGAACAGCTCCACCGCCGCCTCGGCCGAGCCCAGGATGGAATACGAGGGCTCGTCGAGCTGGATGTACGTGGCACCTGCCTCGACCAGGGCGTGCAGCTCCGCGTTGATCGCGGGCACGAACTCGTTCGCGAGCTCGAGGCGATCGCGGTAGACGCTGGGGCGCTCGCGGATGTGGATGGAGAGCGTGGCGGGCCCCGGGCAGGTGGCCTTCACCGCATGCGGCGTGATGGACCGCAGGTGCTTGAACTCCTCCACGATCCCGAGGCCGTGCGGGACCTCGATCCGCGTCCTGGCCTCGTAGCGCGGGACGCTGTCGTACCCCTCCGGTCCAAGCTTGCGCAGCTGGCCCTGGGCCTCGATGCCCGTCATCCGCGCGTAGAAGCCCTGGATGAACTTCCAGCGGCGCATCTCGCCGTCGCTGATGATGTCGATGCCGGCGTTGATCTGGTCGTCCACAGCCAGGCGGACCGCGTCGTCGTAGAGCTCACGCAGGTCGGTCGGCCCGAAACGGTCCGCCTCCACGCCCTCCAGCGCGTAGTGGATCCAGCCGGGCAGTCCGTGGCTCCCCACGACGGTTGTCGGCAGGAGCGGCAGGTCGGTCATCGTGGCTCTCCATCGACCGCGGCGGCCAGCTTGCGTGCGACCCGTCGCCGGAAACGCTCTTCGTCGATCACGATTCGCAGGTGCTCGCCGTCGCCGACGAGCTCGGTCCCGTCGTGCGCCTCGAGGTCGAACCAGACCTGGGCCCCGTCGACCGAGCGGACGCGCGCGGTGGCGCGCACAGTGTCGCCCAGCGGAGTGGGCGCGCGGTGGGTCACTCGCACGATGCTGCCGACGCTCGCCTGGCCCGGATCCATGCGTCCCGCCAGCGCCTCGATGGCCGCCCGCTCGAACAGCGACACGAGGGCGGGGGTTGCGAAGACGTCGACGCCGCGGTTGCCGTAGGCGTCCGCCGTCGTCTCGCGCGTCACGTGAATCGCCGCGACGCCTTCATGGCCGACGAGGTCCGCATCGACGGGCATGCCCCACTCCTGCTGCGCTGGCCCGGACGCACAGGATAGGGGGGCGGGCCCGGTTTTCGCGTGGCGCCGCGCGCGCCCTTGACAGGTCGGGCGCACCGACATATAGCGGTGTACGGTATAGCGTGGTGCGATATCGTGAGGCAGGGGTGTGGCGATGCGCGACAATGCGGCCGTCCTCGCCGCCCGCCGGGCGCAGGCCACCGGCGGACTCTCGCGCCGGGCGCTGCTGCGCAGATCCCTGGGTCTCGGGCTGAGCCTCTGGCTGGCCGAAGTGGGCGCGGGCACGCTCAGTGTTCTCTGGGCTGCTGGCGCCTCGTCGCTGGCGTCCGTGCGTGTCGGGACGCTGGACGATCTCGCCGCGCTGAACGCAGGATTGCCGGTCCGGGAGGGATTCCCGGTCTACGTCGCCGACGCCCGCGCGTTCGTCGTGCTGATCGACCCCGCGATCGCGGCCTTCCTGCCCGGATCCGACCCGACAGGTGACGGCACGGCACTCAACATGCGCGCGCTCTCCCAGGTCTGCCCGCACCTGGGATGCCGGCCGAATCCCTGCCTCGAGGACCGCTGGTTCCATTGCCCGTGCCACCAATCGCGCTACGATCGCCTCGGGATCAAGCCCCGGGGCGTGCAATACGGGCCCGCTGACCGGAGCATGGACCGCTACGCGATCAGCGTGGATGGGGACGGCGTGCTGACGATCGACCGGACGCACATCACCCTTGGGCCGCTGCCGATTGCCCTCGGCCAGCAGGGGGTCATCCCGCCACTGGTCACCGAAGGCTGCCAGTGAGGGGGCCGCGCGGTGCGGCTCTGCTGCGCCTGTACCCGCGACGCTGGCGGGAGCGGTACGAGGACGAGGTCATGGATCTGCTCGACGCCCGCCCGCTCGGCTGGCGGGGTCGCGGGGACCTCGCTCGTGGCGCCCTGGACGCGTGGCTCCACCCGCCCGAGCCGTCGACCGCACCCGCTGTCGCAGCCCTGGCCGGCGGTGGCGCATGGCTGGGAGCGGCGCTCGTGCTCGCCGGACAACCCGTGCCCCCGGACTGGCCCGGGTATCTGCTGGACATGGTGCCGTTCGCGCTGGCCGGCACCGCGTTTCTGCTGGTGGCCATTGTCGGCTGCGCACTGCGCCTGGGTGACGGCGCCGATCGGTTCGGGCGGCTCGCGCTCGTCATGGCGACCCTGGGTCAACTCGGCTGGCTCGCCGCATTGCTGCTGCTCGCCGCTGGGCTGGACTACGGGCCGACCACTGCGCTCGCGTCAACCGCGGCGGGCATCGGGACCATCATGGTCGGCCTCGCGCTGCTGCGGGCCGGCGACTGGCCCATCGCGGGACTAGTCGTCGCGGCGCCCGTCTTCCTGTTGGCGCCGGCCGGCCCGGCGTGGCCGGGCTACGGCGCGGCATGGTCGGCGATCGGGGTCATCGGCCTGGGGGGCCGCTGGCGCCCGACGCTGCGTCGCGGCTGAGCCAGGCCACGCTGCGGTGCCGTCGGCCACGCCATGCCGGCGGAACCCGACGCCCCGATCGAACGTCAGGAC
>Ga0194132_10007286_pt1 | contig 16579 bp, 14 predicted proteins | sample TA2KigOf80mmetaG_FD_148612 | JGI IMG/M metagenome (GOLD analysis project Ga0194132, IMG submission 148612) | Freshwater microbial communities from Lake Tanganyika, Tanzania - TA2015054 Kigoma Offshore 80m | ecosystem: Environmental > Aquatic > Freshwater > Lake | place: Tanzania: Lake...
TGCGGCGTTCGATGTGGTGGTGCGTACCGCGCCCGCGCCGCGCGAAGACCCGTGCGTCGTGTTCAGGCAGCGCTTAAAGCGGCAGTGAACACATGCGCGTATCGGGTGCGAGTAAAATGCGCGGACCCGTCGGGTTTAATGTGTCGATCGCAGAGGCGCTGAGTTGTTTTCATTTAATTTTCGTAAGTATTTGATTTTATTTAATATTTTTAAATGTGTGCGTGGTGCGTTGATGGTGGTCGTTGCGGCGTTCTTGGGGGGCGCCGCGCCACACCAGGCCCACGCCGCCGACGCGGCCGACCTTTACCCCAGCCGCTCGGTGCGTTTCATCGTGCCTTACACGCCGGGCGCGATTAACGATTTCATCGCGCGGCTCACCGCGCAAAAATTAACCGAAACATGGGGCAAGCAGGTCATCGTCGACAATCGCCCCGGCGCTGGCACGCTGATCGGCACCGACCTCGTGGCGAAAGCGAATCCCGACGGCCACACCCTATTGCTCGCGCCCACCGCGTTTGCGATCAACGTGTCGCTCTATCCGAAGCTGCCGTATGACACGCTGCGCGATTTCGCGGCGGTAACGCAAATCGGCACCGGCGCGTTCGTGATGGTGTGTAACCCGCAGTTGCCGCTGAAAAGCGTGAAAGAGTTGGTCGCGTTCGCCAAAGCCAAACCCGGCACACTGTCGTACGCCTCCACCGGCAGCGGCGGCTCGGCGCATTTGATGGGCGAGATGTTGAAATCGATGGCCGGCATTGATTTGCAGCACATCCCTTACAAAGGGCTTGCGCCGGGTTTAACCGACGTGATGTCGGGCCAAGTGAGCTGCACCTTCGGCACGCAACTGGCGGTGAGCGCCCATATTAAAGCCGGGCGGGTGTGCGCGCTCGCGATCACCAGTAACGTGCGCTCGAAATCGATGCCGGATATTCCCACCATTGCCGAGGCCGGCTACCCCGATTACCACGGCACCGGCTGGTGGGGCGTGGTGCTGCCGGCGGCGGCGCCGAAATCAGTGGTGACGAAATTGCACGCCGACCTCACGCGGCTCATCAAACAGCCCGACGTGCGCGACAAACTCGAAACGCAGGGCGTGGAGATCATCGCCAGCGCGCCGGCGGCGTTCGCGAAGTTTATTCGCGAGGAAATTGTGCGGTGGGGCAGGGCGGTTAAGGTTTCGGGGGCGAAGCCGGATTAGGGGAGCGAACGGCCAGAAGCGGAAGTAATGGCGCCAAGATTCATCGCTGGAAAGCGGTCGTCCGAGTTCGGCGTTGGAAGGCGAAACGCAAGACTGGCCCCCTGCCGCTTTACTTCAAAGCAGGCCGGAGGGCATATACCCTACATAGCTTGACGTTCATCGCGCAGCTTCGCATGCTCTTTGTATCCACGTCGCGATGCGCGCGTCGCAAAGTCGCGTATCTGCGCCATTGACCATATTCATTTGTGCAGGGGTAGCGCTCAGCATTGCCGAGAGGACAAATTGATCGTTGACGCCCATCGAACGAATGTAAGCGGCCACAATAGCGTAGACGGGAGAATTTGTTGATATTGCGCCGCCAGGCGTTGATATCTGGTGAAAGCCGAGTGATGGGTACGGCGAGTGAATGTGCCTTTCAACGCCACCAAGAAATACCAGTGGGCAAGCCGAGTAGCAGTTGTTCCAAATAGTAGTTGCCAGTCCCTTTGAACGAATTAATTGTCCAGAGTCGATTGCCTCTGCAACTGAACCACCGCCACTGCCGAGCGCAATGAAAGTAGCCTTCGGTGCTCGCGCCAGTGTCGCACGGAGCTTCGCAGTAAATCCTGTTTCAATCGCGCCTAGTATCTTTATGCCGCGCCCTTCATCGAGAATTTCATAAAAAGTTGGTTCACCTTTCTCTTGGAGTGCGATCCCATACTTATTAGCGCAGTCGAGGTTCCATGCGATGGTGCGTTGTGAGGGCGACTGTTTTAGCGTTGCATTCACAGCCATTACAAAATTGTCGAGCGATTGGGCTTGAACGCGTCGAGCATGCGCCTCTTCACTGTTTCTTGCGGGACGTAAACTACGGTCAAAGCGCAAACGGCGTACATACTTTTCTAGGCCGAGCAGCATACCCAGCGAGTAACAGATATGTGCGGGAACATCGACTTCGTTGTACATGGTGCCAATCCAATAATAATCATCAACTTTTTTCGCTAATTCGCGAAGTGCATTCGCTAGGCGCTCAGCCTCGTGAGTTTCTTTTACCAGATCAGCAACAACAGTGGCAGATGGCACGAGCTGCTGGGCAGATGCGCATTGCATTGCCAGCGATGCGATCAGCACAAGCAATATGTGCGTAAAACAATACATCGCACTATGAACACAGGGATCGGGATGGGTGAAATTGTCATAATTGATCATATTAGGCGCGAGATGACTTTTGAGTAGTTTGCCATAGCCGTCAGAGATCGTAGGGCGCATTCGTGAACTAAAGGTTCCACGCTCGCATTTTCGCGGCAGCATAGCCGACATTCATCTTGCCCGCTTTGGGTCGCGAACAGACTTCACAACGGCCCAAACGCCGGTGGAGGCACACGCCGCTTTGATGCCGCCTCATACGCCGCCGCGACCTTCAATGAAATATCTTCCTTGCCCGGCTCGACACGAAACACCAGCGAGAACGGCAAGCCCGGCGCGGCCAGCGGTGTCGCCACGTCGGAGTGCGCCATCTCGTAGCGCTTGCCGTCGGCGGAGAGTTTGTAGACCGGGTCGTAGGCGGTTTGCACGTAGCCCGCGGGGATCAGAATTTCGGTGAGGCCGGCGTTGGGGCCGTAGTAGGTTTCGGGCCGCGTGTTGCCGTTGTAACCGGGCTGATGGGCGTGGCCGATTTTCGCCGGCGGGAACACGGTGTGCACGCGCACCAGGCAATCGAGGTTGTTTTCGTGGATCACCATCATGTCCACGCGGCGCAGCAACTCGCGCAGCATGATGCGCTCATCCACGCCCTGGCGGCCGCCCAACGGGTTACGCGGGTCGGTAACCTCTTCCCAATTCTTGAAGCCGGCGCGGCCGTCATCGCCCCAAAATTTAGAGCGGGCGTTTAACTTGGCGAAATCGTCGAGTGTTTCGCTGAAGCCGCGCGCTTTCCAGTCGGCGGCGCGGCGCTTTAAATACTGCGGGATGTGAAACCTAAAGCTATTGGCGAGGATTTGGTCCTGCACCGTACCGATGTCGAAGTTGATCGGCGGTTCGATGCGGCCGTCGGCGAGCTCGACCATATAGTCGATGGGTTTCATCGTGCCGCTGCCGAATACCTTGCCGGGCGCGAATTCGGTCGGGGTGATTGCGGCGGCGAATTCCTTGAACACCGGTTGGCCATCTTTGCCGAGCCTGAACAAAATATCCGGCATGAACACCGGCACCAGGCGTGCGAGTGCGGTGCGAAAATCGACTTTCATTAATTCGCACTCCGCATCGCGCGTCCAGTAGCGGTGCGAGGATTCGACCAGGGTCGCGCCCAATTTTTGCCCGAGCACGGTTTTGATTTCGCGCGCGGCGGCGGTGCAAATGGGTTCTTCGGATTTGTTGCCGGGCGGATAGGCCATCGACTCGCGAATGATGCCCAGACGCATGCCTTTCAAGTCACCCGGCGATTTCGTGTACAGCGAATAAGCCGCCAGCACCGCCGAGCGCGGCACGGTGGTGTAAACATCGCGCGGGTCGTAATACCCGCTGCCGGCTTGCGCACCGGTGTCTTTTAACGCATCGAGAATTTTTGCGCAGTCGTTAATGTTGCGAGCGTGGATGCCACTGCGGTCGCAATAGATATCCGCGCCGATGGCGCCGCCGTCAAAACCCAGCATCGCTTTATGTGGCAGTATCAGAGCCACCGAGTTGTGGTTCGACGGCCCGCGGCACGAGGCGCGGGTTTCTTCGCCGAGGCTTGCCATCACCATATTCGTGCTCACCGACAGCGCCGAGCCGGAGCTGGAGCCGAGCGACGCGGCGCGCGTGGTGTCGTACGGGTTCGATGGGTTGCCGCCCCAGGTGGCGCGTTGATAACCCAGCGTCGAAGGCAATACTTTGTTCGGCGAGTGGCGCCCGCCGGGGTCGCCGGCGCGGCCGTTGTATTCGGTGTTCACCGCCTTGGCGAAAATGATCGCGCCTTTTTTGCGCAACTGATCGATGAGGATGTGATCGCGCGCGGGGAAGTCGATGTCGTAGGCCGCATCGCCGCCGCAAGTGGAGCGCATGTCCTTGGTGTCGAACGCGTCCTTGAACGAAAAGGCGACGCCGTAGAGAGGTAGTTTGTCGAGATCGGGATTCTTGCCGTATTGCGCGTCATATTCAGCGGCGAGTTCCAGTGCGTCGGGCTGCTGGCGGAATTCGTCGCACACCGGCGGCGCGCCCTTCGGCAGCGGGCCTTTGGACGGGTGTAAATCGTAATCACCCTTGCAAATGACCGAGCGCTCGCCGCGGATGTTGAGCGTCGCCAGCGCGTTGACCTGGCCCGCGTTGGGTATGCCCACCACCATGCCGTATTGCTGTTGCACGCTGGGGTCGGAAGCGGTCGGCTCCATGCGGCCGTATTCCAGCGGTTTGCCCTGATATTTATCGAGATCGGGCAGGAAGGTCGAGGCTTTGACCGTTTGCGTGGGGAATTTCAACGGCGCGCCACCACGCACCGTGCCGGTGGCTTGCGGAATGTCCGCTCCATCGGGCGTGACCAGTGCGCTGGAAACGCCGTTAAAGGCGCGCACGCGTTTGATGTAATGTTGCACCACTTGCGTGAGTGTGATTTGCCCCGCTTTGATCGCGGCGTGCAGTTGATCGATGGTGGCTTCTTCGAGTTGGAAGGCTTGGGTTTGGGCAGTGGTTTGGTCGGGCATGGCGTGTGGGTTCGGTTGATGGTTTTCGGTAGGGTGCGCAGCGCGCACGCGTTAAGTGTAACTGAGTGCGCGATGCGCACCCTACGACACTTAAGTCGTTAGGCAGCAGGTGCGCCAGCCGCCTTCGATGCCGCCTGCGCGAATTTTTCATACAACGTCCAATCGAGCGCATGCGCTTGTAGTGTTTCGGGATCCCACATGCGCCGCGGCAGATCGAGGATATCGCCGCCGTAAACATGCAGCCCGATCGCGGGCACGCTGCCCAGGCACTCCGCGACGTGCGCGGTTTCCTTGAGCATCGGCAGAATCGCGCCGCGCGTTAACGTGGTTTCGCTGGCGCGTTTTAACTTGCCGGCCTCGGTGCGATATAGCGTGTTTTTTTCTTCGCCGGAGAGCAGCAAAATCTGCGCCCAGGTGCCGTGATCGTGTGGCGGCGTGCGCCGGCCTGCCGGGAAACACACTTTGAGCAGCGTCATGTTGGGCGAACGGTAAAACACCTGGCGCGCGTTGCCGCCGGTGCCCGACACGTACGCGAGCGCGCTTTCAATCGCGCCGAGGTCGCCGCGCAGCGCCTCCAATTCGTCGCGCGCGGCCTGCATCGGGTTGGCGGCTTCGCCGGCTTTGGCGAAACGGGCTACGAGTTCGTGGACTTTCATTGAGTAGGCTCCCGCGGATAAGGTAGAAAGGTAGAAGCAGTTTAACGAATGTCGAGCTTGGATTTGAGCTCGGTATACCGTGCCATCACCGGTAGCTCCTTTTCTGCATCGAGCTCCCGTAGGCAACGCGCAACATAATCATGATCGAGTTGTGGGTTTTTCAGCAGGACCGTGCGCGCGTCCTCCAGGTCACGCGGCCGCCCGGCGAGAATCTTCAGGATGACGAGATCTTCCGCGGTTGCAATGCGCACCGGCCGATTGCCTATGGTGATCGTTACCGCGCGGGTCATCGCTTCACGTTCGTAGGTCGTGAACGAAAACATCAAATCGACACGAATGTCGGTTTTCTCGTCGGAACAAGGTAACACCCAGGTGTCCCGAACAAAATCAATGGGATTCTCGACTAACGGATGCAGACCCGCGTTGCGGGCTGCTTGAAGAACGGCGTCGAGTTCGGCGGTGGTGGCGCCAACGGTAATGTCGATATCTCGCGTCAGACGCGGTTCTCCGTGCACCAGCACGGCTTGCCCGCCTATGATCATATAGGGCAATCGCGCTGCGTCAAGCTCACCTGCTAGTCGAGCGAGCAGTTCTTGAAACATGTAAGACTCTCGCGATTTCAATCTTGTGGCGTATGCATTCTAGGGTGAACGGCCGATCCCACACGCCGAGCGCCTTGGCTTCAAGATACAACGCTTCGGCGACGGCGAATGCACGCGCTGGGTTGGGCGGTTCGCTGGCGATGTATTTGTCTTCCCACGCTTGCCAGCGTTGCAAGTTTCGAATCATAGGGCGTATTGGAGCATAATGGGCGCAAAGGGTAAAGCAAGCTGCGTTACCTAAAATTGAATTAAGTCAAATACTTACATGATATCGGCTGCGACTCAACTGGAAACGCCGGCGTTATTGCTCGACCGCGCCAAACTCGATCGCAATCTCGCGCGCATGAGCGAGCGCATCGCGGGTTTGGGCGCGAAGCTGCGGCCGCATGTGAAGACGGCGAAATCAATCGAAGTGGTGCAACGCGCCGTCAAGCCCGCGGGTCACGAAAAATCGGGCGGCATCACGGTGTCGACGTTGAAAGAAGCCGAGCATTTTTTTACCGCGGGTTATCGCGATATTTTGTACGCGGTGGGCATTGCGCCGAACAAGCTTGATCACGTGGCCGCGTTGCGCGCGCGCGGGTGCGATCTGAAGATTATCCTCGATAGCGTCGAGGCGGCGCGCGCGGTGGCGGCTCAAAATGCGAAGTTGCCGGCGTTGATTGAAATCGACAGCGACGGTCATCGCGCGGGGGTGAAGCCGGGCGATGCGCGCTTGGTGGAAATCGGCCGTACACTCGGGGGCAACTTGCTGGGCGTGATGACGCACGCCGGCGGCTCCTACGATTGCAAAACCATCGACGATATTCGCGGCTACGCCCGGCGCGAGCGTGACGAAGCGGTGCGCTGCGCCGAGCAACTGCGCGCCGCCGGGTTCAAGTGTGATGTGGTGAGCGTGGGTTCGACGCCCACGGCCACTTATGCCGAAAGCCTGCAAGGCGTCACCGAAGTGCGCGTCGGCGTCTACATGTTTTTCGATTTATTCATGGCGGGCCTGGGCGTTTGCCAACTCGACGACATCGCGCTGTCGGTGCTCACCAGCGTGATCGGCCATCAACCGGAAAAAGGCTGGATCATCACCGACGCGGGCTGGATGGCGATGTAGCGCGATCGAGGTACCGCCGGTCAAAAAATCGATCAGGGTTACGGCGTGGTGTGTGATGCGTCAGGTAAACCTATCGATGCCTTGATCGTCGCCAGCGCCAACCAGGAGCATGGCATCATCGCGCGGCGTGGTGGCGGGGCGATCGATTTCGCGCGTTATCCGGTCGGCACGCTGCTGCGCGTGCTGCCCAATCATGCCTGTGCCACGGCGGCGCAGCATGGCGCTTATCAGGTGTTCAATGCAGAAGGGCGTATCGAGGCGACGTGGCCGCGCTTTAGCGGCTGGTGAGGGATTTTTGACCGAATGCGACAAATGATCCAATTAGGAAATCGAGCGTGGTTAGGTTAGACTTGCGCAGCGGTTCCGCGCCTTAATTTTTGATCTGCTGGTCGGTATTTCGATTTTCGCGGCTCTGGATAACCTGACTCAAATCTGTAAGATTGAAAACAAGCTGTTGGGGAAACACTTAATAAGTTGATTCCTTTCATGGTTTGACAGGCTCACCACGAACGGAATCAACAACTTGGCGTTCGTCCTGAGCTCGTCGAAGGACTTGTTCCGTGTTTCCTTGGTTGTTTCACACTTTTGGTTCATAAAAGCTCAAATTGGCGTGGATCCGCGCGCGCCATCATCTGCTTGGCGATCGCAACCGCCACGGCGATGCTGGGTACACCCGGTGCATGGGCGCAGCAGGCCGGCGCAACTTGGCAAGTGCAAATCGAAGCACCGGACGATGTGCGCGAGTTACTCGAAAAGCATCTGGAGATCAGCCGTTATCGCGGGCGCCCGGAGGTTGATGCGCTGCTGTTGGATCGATTGATCAAACGCGTCGAAGCCGACGCGCGCGACCTGCTCGCCACCGAGGGTTATTTTGCACCTGAGTTGAGCGTTGAGCGCTCAAAGGCGCAAGCAACGCACCTGATAACCGTTCGCGTCGTGCCGGGCGAGCCCGCGCGTATCGAATCGGTCACGCTGGAAATGACGGGCGCCATTCAGGCTGCCCCCGAAGAGCGCACCCGCATCGAAGCCATCAGACAAGCGTGGCGATTGCCGCCCGGCGCGCGGTTTCGCCAGTCGGCCTGGAGCGAAGCGAAGGACGCCTTGCTCAACGCGCTCGTGCTCGATGGTTATCCGCTCGCGCGTCTTGAGCACAGCGAGGCCCGCGTCACACCGGCCACGGCAAGCTTTGCACTGCACCTACGCGCCGACAGCGGCCCGCTTTTTCACTTCGGCGCCATCAGCATCAGCGGGCTTGAGCGCTACCCGGCGCAACTGGTCGAAAATCTGAGCCCGCTCAAGGCGGGCGAGCGCTACTCGCAGGAAGCGCTGCTGCGTTATCAGGCGGCGCTAAGCGCCAGCGGCTATTTTCGCGGGGCGTCCGTATCGATCAGCCCCGCAGCGGATGGGCCGACAGTGGTGCCGGTGCTGGTTCACGTCACCGAACTTCCGCAAAAAAAATCGATTTGGGCCTCGGTTACAGCACCGACACCGGAGCACGTGCTCATGCCGCATTCGCGCACAACAATACCTTCGCGCCCGGCTGGCAGTCCAATAGCAAGCTCTCGCTGGAAGGCAAGCAGCAATCGTTGGGCGCCGCGCTCGCCTTTGTGCCGGAACCCGGCGGCTGGCGTAACCGCATCGATGCCGAGCTAAACCGCAGCGACGTCAAGGGCCTAGCCACGCGGCGCGCCGCTTTTTCCGGCAGCCGCGCATTTCGTTCCCTGCACAGGGAACACGACCTCACCGTGAAATATCAGGCCGAAAAGCAGCGCATCACCGCCTCGCGTGCCGCTAACATGCAGACGCTATCCCTGAATTATTCATGGACGTTACGCGGGGTGGACGACCTGCTGCGGCCGCGCGCCGGCCACCTGGTCAATCTGCAACTGGGCGGCGCAAGCAAGGCGCTGTTGTCCACGCGCTCGTTCGTGCGCGCCTATGGCCGAGGTGTCTATATCTTGCCTTTGGGCCGCGCCGACCGCGTCCACCTGCGCGCGGAGGCTGGCGTGGTGAAGGCAGATGGCCGCGACGGCATCCCGGCGGAATTTCTGTTCCGTGCCGGCGGTGACCAGTCGATCCGCGGTTACGCCTATCAGTCGCTGGGCGTGCGCGAAGGCGCCGCGATAGTCGGTGCGCGCTATCTGCTGGCGGGCACGCTGGAATATCAGCACGACTTTTCCGAGCAGTGGGGCGCCGCGGTGTTCGTGGACAGCGGCAACGCCACCGACCGTATGGCGAGTTTCAAGGCGGTGCACGGCTACGGCGTGGGCGTACGCTGGAATAGCCCGGTGGGCGCGCTGAATTTCGACGTGGCGCGCGCCAGCGTGGACCATAAGCTGCGCTTTCACTTCACCATCAGCGTGAGGTTTTGACATGACGATGTCCGCCGGGTTACGCGTGTTCATGCGCCTCGTCCTTGCCCTCGCAGTCGCTGCGCTGGCACTCACCGCGCTTGCCGCGTATTGGCTGGGCACGCAAAGCGGACTTGAATGGATCGCGCACCGTGCCATGCTCGCCAGCGAGGGGCGGCTTTCCCGCACCGGCGTGCAAGGTTCGATCTACCGCCGCATCACGGTGGCCCGCGCTGAATTTGATGATCCCGCGGCCAAGCTGGACATACAAAACCTGCAGCTCGAATGGCAACCCAGGGCATTACTTCGGCGCAAACTGCAAATATCCAAATTCGGAATTGGCGCCCTGGCCATTGCCTACGCCGCATCCGATGAGACTGTGCCGCCGCCATTTCCCGCGACCTTGCGCCTGCCGATAGATCTCGCCATCGCAGAGGGCGAAGTACGGCGCATATTGCTTAATGGTGAGGATGCGGCCGCCGATCTGCGGTTTCGCTTGCGCAGTGATTCCCGATCGCATGAACTGGAGCTCGTCAACGTCACCCTGTTTGGCGCGCGCGCAAGCGGCGCCCTGAGTGCAGGTACCGCTCAACCCTTCGCGCTGGCCGGATCGCTTGCGCTCGCCGGCACGGTACGCAAAACCGCGTTGAGCGCAAAAGTTCAAATCGATGGCAGCCTCGAACGCCCGCGGCTGAAGTTAGCCACGGCGGCATTAGGCGGGCTCGTGACCGCCGATGTCCTGCTGCGTCCGTTCTCGGTCTTGCCGCTGGAAACCTTGCAACTCGATGCGCAAGGCATCGACCTTGCCCTGTGGGAAGCGAGCCTGCCGCGCACCCGCGTTAGCCTGAAGTTGGCCGCGACCATGCCGCGGCGCAACCGCTATGCCGGCGCCTTCACCGCGCTCAACGGGCTGCCCGGGTTGCTCGACGCAAAGCGCATACCGCTTACGCGCGCGGCGGCGAGCTTCTCCGGCAGCGGCACTGACTGGGAACTGTCGAATATCGCGCTTGACATCGGCAAGGCCGGACGCATCACCGGTACGGGCGCCATCAGCCGCGCGAGCACGCGCCTGGTGCTGCGGGTCGCCAACCTTAGAACCGACGAACTTCACGGCAAGCTGCGTTCACTCACCGTTGCGGGCAATGCCACATTGACGGGAGACGCCGATACGCAACGCCTCTTGGCAAAACTCGCCGGCAACGGCACACAGCTCGATATTGCCGCAAACCATGCGCGGGATATCTTGACCGTCGAAACCGGCACATTGCGCGCAAAGGACGCACGGCTCGATTTCTCGGCACGCCTGGCCCTGTCTCCGGAGCGGACGTTCGCACTCAACGCGGCTTTTGCAAACCTCGACCCGGCGCGATTCATACACATGCCGAGCGCCCTATTGAACGGGACGCTCGCCACGCGCGGCAGGCTTGCGCCCTCGTGGCTGGCCGACGTCCGCCTCGCCCTAACCAACAGCCGCTTTCACTGACAGCCGCTGAGCGCCACGGCCGCGTTCACCACCAGCGCGGCACAGTGGTTTGCCGGCGAGGCGCAGGCGGTATTGGGCGGCAACCGGCTGGACGTATCGGGCAACTTCGGCAAGCCGGGCGACAAACTCAGTTGGTCGATTGACGCCCCGAATTTGCAGGTCGTGGGCGCGGGACTGTCCGGCGCGGTGCGGGCGCGCGGCTCTTTTGCCGGCGAGATTCACCGGCCGGCAATTACGTTCACGCTCGCCGCGTCGCGCTTGACGGCGGGCGGGTTTCATGCGGGCGCCATCGACGCTAAGGGTGAGCTCGCGCTGCAAATGCAGGCGCCGCTGCGGCTAACCGCGCATGCCAGCGGGCTGCGCCATGACGCCGTGCTAGTCAATGACTTGAAGCTGCAAGTGCAAGGCACCAGTACGCAGCACGAGCTGACTGCGGCATTGCGGGCGCCCAAACTGGATGCGTCACTGAGCGCGAGCGGCGGCCTCGATCAAAACTGGCAGTGGCGTGGCCGCGTGAACGCCCTTGAAGCGGCGGGGCGGTTTGCGTTACGGCTCGCCGCGCCGGCACAACTGAGCGTGGGGCCCGGCCTATTGGAGATCGAGGGATTGCAGGCGATTGCGCTGGGCGGACAGCTCGGCCCGGCATCCTTACGCATCGCGCGGGACGGACTGGCAACGCGCGGCTCGTTTACGGCATTGCCGCTGCGCGCCCTGCTTGCGTTTGCACCGGCAACGACCATTGAAGCGCGCGATGCCATGCTGGGCGCGCAATGGAACTTCACGGTGAACCAGACCCTGGCGGGGGACGCGGCGCTGCGTCTCGAAAAGGGTGACATCACGCTCAAAACCGAACCCAAACTGGCCTTGGGATTGCAGCAATTCAGGGTGGCGCTGAAAGCCGCCCATCATCAAATCGAGGCGTCGGGCGAAGCGCGTAGCGCGCGCCTGGGCACGGTAACGGCGCGGGCCCGCACCCGTGTGGAACCGCGCGCGAACGGTTGGGTGTTGCCGCGAGGCGCGCCGCTTGAAGGCGATCTGCAAGCCGATATCCAGTCGTTGTCGTGGGCACGCGCCTTCTTCACGCAAGTCGATGTGCTTGACGGGCGCGCCCATGCGCGGCTGAAACTGGGAGGCACCTTGGGCAAGCCCGCCATTGCAGGCGAGGCCGCCGCCGACCAACTGCAGGCGCGCGTGCTCGAGCACGGATTACATTTCACTAATGGCATGCTGCGAGCAACTTTCGACGGCAGCGCGGTGAAGTTGGTGCGTTACGCGTTGACCGCGGGCGAGGGACGGATCGAGGGCGAAGGGGTCGCGGACCTCGCCGATGGTCTTCGGAGCTTGTCAGTGCAGTTGCGGGCAACCCGGGCACGTATGGTGTCGACGCCGCAACTGAACGTCGTGTTAAGCGGTAGCGCGCAGGCCGGATTACGTGAACGCAAACTGGCGATCGACGGCAAGTTCCGAATCGACGAAGGACGTTATGATTTGGGCCACGAGCGCCGCCCGGAGTTAGGCGATGACGTGGTGATTGTCGGCAAGCCCGGCGCCCCCGCACCGGCGGCGCGGGCCGCGGGCGTGCTGCTCGATGTCGTCATCGAGCTCAATGACCGATTCACGGTGCGCGGCCGTGGCCTTGACGCGCTATTGGGAGGGTCGCTACGCGCCACCACGCGCAACGGTGTATTGCAAGCGCTTGGTACCATCCATGCGGTGCGCGGCGAATTCTCCGCGTTCGGCGAGCCGCTCGCCATCGAGCGCGGACGGCTTAACTTCACCGGCCCGCTCACCAATCCCGGACTCGATATTCGCGCCGGGCGCGAAATCAGGACGGTGCAAGTCGGTGTCGAAGCCACCGTTTCACTGCAGCGACCGATCGTCACGCTGGTATCCGACCCCGTCATGTCCGACACCGAGCGGCTGGGGTGGCTCGTGCTCGGCTACGATCCGCAAACCGCGGGCGCGGCACAACTCGCCGTGCTGCAAGCGGCCGCGCTCACGCTCAACAGGAATCAGAACACGCCGATCCAAAGACAGTTGGCCGAAGGTTTGGGCCTTGATCACTTCGGATTCACACGCGCGCACGATGGCGCCATCGGCGTGCTCGCGCTGGGCAAACGCATTACCGAGCGCCTGAGTGTACGCCTGGAGCAAAGTATTGGCGGCACCGCCGCCAGTATTCTGAAGGTGGATTACCTGCTTTCGCCCCGATGGCGCTTTGAAGGCAGCGCGGGCGCGCAAAATGCGGCCGACATTTTATTCTCCTGGCGCTTCGATTAGAACTTCTCCCTTACCTCATGACCTCGGACCAACTCCTCATTCTCACCATTCTCGGTGCCACTATTGGCATGTTCTTGTGGGGGCGCTGGCGCCACGACATGGTGGCGATAGGAGCACTCCTGGCTTGCGTCTTGGCCGGATTGGTAGCGTCGGCCGATGCGTTCGCCGGCTTCGGTCATCCTGCGGTGATTACCGTCGCCTGCGTGCTCGTACTCAGTCGGGGGCTGCAGAGTTCCGGCGCAGTAGATGCGCTGGCGCGCGGCATATTGCCCGCCAATGCCGGGCCTACTCTGTCAATCGCCGCGTTGACCGCTTTGGGGGCCTTTCTCTCGGGCTTTATGAACAACGTCGGTGCACTGGCCTTGTTGATGCCGATTGCGGTGCAGTTGGCCGGGCGGCTCGATCTGCCGCCCGGCAAGGTTCTGATGCCACTGGCCTTCGGCTCCATTCTGGGTGGCATGACCACTTTAATCGGCACGCCACCCAACCTGGTGGTCTCGGGTTTTCGTCAGCAAAACGGGACTGGTACCTTTGCGATGTTCGACTTCACTCCGGTGGGACTTGTCGTTGCAATTGCCGGAATCAGCCTGATCGCGCTTATCGGCTGGCGGCTGGTGCCAGCCAGAAAACAGGCGGGAACGGAGGGGTTTGAGGCAGGCGCATACTTAACCGAGGTGCGCGTGCCCGCAAATGCCAAAGCGGCTGGTATGACCCTGCACGAGATCAACGAGGTGCTTGCCGATACCGACGCTCAGGTCCTTGGATTGGTGCGTAATGACGTTCGCATTATTGCTCCCAGTCCCGGCCAGCGGCTGCGCGACAATGACATTATCATTATCGAAGCTGATGCGGCCGCATTGGCGCAAACGCTGTCCCGACTGGGCCTGCAGTTGGAGGAAGCCAAGCAGAACCCTGTTCACGCCATCAAGGAGGAGGAGGCGCAAAGCGACCCTCCTGCGCAGGGTGGTGGTGACGAACCTGCTGGTCAGGGTGATGGCGTGCAACCCAGCAATGGGAAGGTACAGAGTGCCCAGAAAGACGCTGCTGACGAGATCATATTGATGGAATTGGCTGTGTTGCCGGGCTCCGTCCTGGCGGGTAACTCCGCGAGCGATATCCTTTTGCGCACTCGCTACGGTATTAACCTGCTCGCGCTGTCGCGTCAAGGCCAACGTACCATGGCTCGGCTGCGCACGCTGAATATCCGGTCGGGGGATTTGCTATTGATGCAGGGGCCGCCAGAAAACCTGGTCGACTTTGCGGCTACCTACGGCTGCGTGCCTTTGGCCCAGCGGGAACTGCGCATCCCGGATAAACGCAAGGCAATAGCCGCGGGCACTATCATGGCGGCGGCGGTCGGCGGCGCGGCTTTCGGGCTGTTGCCCGCAGCGATTTCTTTTGCTGGAGGTGTGCTGGCTTCAATGGTGCTGCGTACGGTGCCGCCCCGAGTCGCGTACGATGCCGTGGACTGGCCCGTTATCGTGCTGCTGGCGGCGCTCATCCCGGTGGCCGGTGCCATGGCGACCACTGGCACCGCGGATCTGATCGCCCGCTTCTTGCTGGAGGGGGTCGCACAGGGCCACGCTATTTTGGCACTGGCGCTGATTCTGGTGGTCACCATGACTCTTTCGGATGTGATGAATAATGCTGCCACTGCGGCGGTGATGTGCCCCATCGCCATCGGGACGGCGGCTGCCCTAGGTGTGAACGCCGACAGCTTTCTCATGGCGGTGGCGATTGGCGCATCTTGCGCATTTCTGACTCCCATCGGCCATCAGAACAATACCCTGATCTTGGGGCCTGGCGGTTTCCACTTTGGTGATTATTGGCGCCTCGGCTTGCCGCTGGAACTCGCAGTTGTTGCTGTGAGTCTGCCCATGTTACTGCTTGTGTGGCCGTTGTAAGCGTGTGCTTAGGGAAACACTGAATAAGTTGATTCCATTCATGGTTCGACAGGCTCACCACGAACGGAATCAACAACTTAGCGTTCGTCCTGAGCTCGTCGAAGGACTTGTTCAGTGTTTCCTTAGATTAAAAACGGGCTATTTTTGAACCGGCACTACACGTCGGTCGAAGTATGGACTTGGGATAGGCGCGGCCGCGACAGCAGAACGGTTCAAAATTACTGCGGCTTGAGCCCGGCGATTTTGATCGCTTCGCCGAAGCTCTTCCAGTCGCTGGCGATGAGCGCGGTAAACTCGGCGCTCGGCGCAACACTGGGCTCGGCCCCGGCGCGTTTTAGCCGTTCCACTGTCGCGGGATCGTCCATCGCCTTCACCAGCGCGCCATAGAGCTTGTTGTGCACCGGCTTGGAGATGCCGCGCGGCGCCATCAGGCCGATCCAACCGTCGGAGACGAAGCCAGGTAATCCGGATTCGACGATGGTGGGCAGTTCCGGCCACAACACCGAGCGCTTGGCGCCGGCCATCGCCAGTGCGCGCGCGCGCCCGGCCTGCACGTGCACCATCCACGCCGGCGCCGGGCCCAGCGTGACTTGCGATTCGCCGGAAATCACGCCGGTCACCATCGGGCCGGCGCCTTTGTAGGAGACGTGCAGCACATCGATCTTGGCCAAGTGCGTAAACAGCACGCTCGCCAGGTGGCTTTGAAAACCGGCGCCGGCATTGCCCCAGTTAAGCTTGCCGGGATTATCTCTGGCATGCGCGATGAGATCCTTGACGCTGGTAAAGGGCGTCTTCAAATTTGCGATCAGCACATTGTTGGTCACGGCAAACTTGCCGATCGCGGCGAACGCCTTGGTGTTGTCGTAGGTGAGTGATTTCGGATAGAGCTGCGGGCCGATCACTTGCGAGGGCGTTGCGCCGCACAGCAAGGTGTAGCCATCGGGCTCTGCATGCGCCACGATGCCGCTGGCGATGATGCCGCCCGCGCCGGTGCGGTTGTCGATCACGATCTGCTGGCCCAGCAGTTCGCCCATTTTGGGGAACAGCACGCGGCTCACGGTGTCGGTGGACGAGCCCGTCGTTTGCGGCACCAGCAGCCGGATCGGGCGCACGGGATACTCGGCCTGCGCCGCCGCCACGCCGGCAAACGTGAGATGGACACTCGCAGCGAGCGCGGCGAAAGTTGTTGCGCGGATCATCGGACTTCTCCTCGATATTGGCAGCTTGTCGGTCACGCGAGGCCGAGGTGCTTAAAACGGTGCCGTCCCCGTCAACGTCGTGCGCTCCATGTGCCGCCGCAGCGGCAGTTTGTAATCGGGTATCGCTTGATGCTGCACCAGGCAG
>Ga0194132_10007287_pt1 | contig 16578 bp, 13 predicted proteins | sample TA2KigOf80mmetaG_FD_148612 | JGI IMG/M metagenome (GOLD analysis project Ga0194132, IMG submission 148612) | Freshwater microbial communities from Lake Tanganyika, Tanzania - TA2015054 Kigoma Offshore 80m | ecosystem: Environmental > Aquatic > Freshwater > Lake | place: Tanzania: Lake...
CACCCTTCGCAAACGCGACCACCGACGGCGTGAGGCGTCCACCCTCAGGGTTCGTGATGACGACAGGCTCGCCACCCTCCATCACCGCAACCACGGAGTTGGTGGTGCCCAGGTCGATACCGATGATTTTGCTCATGAGGCTCCGTCCTTCAGGCGCCGACGTCCCTCGGCGCAACGTTCATGTTTAGGATGACTCCATTATGTAACTTGAGTCTATCTTTCTCAAGTTCTTTCTGCCCGGACAGGCCTATACTACGGTCCGTGCCCTCCCTGTCGAACCGGGGGATCCGGCTCGGTGTGCTCGTCCTGGCCTTCTCGGCCACCGCCGCCGCCGGCATGGCGACGGGCGTCTTCTTCGTGTACGCGGACGATCTGCCGGAGATCACCGCGCTCGATGACTACCGCCCCAACACGATCACCCGTCTGCTGGCGATCGACGGCCGCGTCATCGGCGACTTCGCCACCGAGCGCCGAGTCGTCGTCGCGCACGACGAGATCGCCCCCGTGCTCCGCCAGGCGATCGTGGCCGTCGAAGATGGCGGCTTCGACCAGCACGTCGGCTTCAGCATTCCGCGCATCATCGTGACGGCCGTCGACGACGTCCTGACGGGTCGCCGCTATGGCGCCAGCACGTTGACCCAGCAGCTGGCGCGCGACGTGTTCCTGCAGCAGTACCGGCGCAACGGCATCTTCGAGCGATCGGGGCTGCGCGGGATCGAGCGCAAGATCAAGGAAGCCATCGTCGCGGTGCAGCTCGAGAAGCGCTACACGAAGGACGAGATCTTCACCTTCTACGCCAACCAGATCTACTTCGGCCACGGCGCCTACGGTGTCGAGGCGGCCGCGCGGATGTACTTCCGCAAGCCGGCCCGCGACGTCGCCGTCGAAGAGGCCGCCGTGCTCGCCGCCGTGATCCAGTCGCCGAGCCGCATCAGCCCGTTCGTGAACCCCGACCGCGCGCTCGGGCGCCGCAACTACGTGCTCGATCGCATGCGCGAGGAGGCATTCCTCTCCGCCGAGGAGGCCGCGGGCGCGAAGGCGCGTCCGCTGGTCGTGGCCGATGGGCCGTCGACCGACCTGTCGATCGCCCCCTACTTCGTCGAGGAGATCCGCAAGGGGCTCGAGCAGGACTTCGGCGCCCAGGCGATCTACCAGGCGGGACTCACCGTGCGCACGACGCTCGATGCGGACCTCCAGGTGATCGCCAACGCCGCTCTCGACCAGGGCCTGCGTCGACTGGACAAGCGGCATCGCGGCTATCAGCGGCCCGCACGCAACCTGATCGACGAGGGCATCCGCCCGGAGAAGTGGTCCGACCCGCGCTGGTCACGTCCCATCGCGCCGGGAGACATCGTGCCGGCGGTGGTCGTGCAGGCAGACACCCGCCAGCAGAACCGGGGCGCCGCGGTCGTCCGGATCGGCGCCACCGAGGTGCTGCTGCCGCCGAAGGCGTTCGCGTGGACGCGCAGGACGGCGTCCGCCGACCTGTTCCGTCCGGGAGACGTGATCGAGGTGCAGGTCGTCGAGCTGGCGGAGGGCACCCCTTCGGCGCTCCTGCTCGAGCAGCCGCCGGCCGCCGATGGCGCCCTGCTCGCGATCGACAACCGCACCGGGGAAATCCGCGCGATGGTGGGCGGGTTCAGCTTCGCCCGCAGCAAGTTCAACAGGGCCACCCAGGCCCGCCGGCAGATGGGCTCGGGGTTCAAGCCGGTCGTGTACGCCTCGGCGATCGACTACGGGTTCACGCCCGCGACGCTGCTGCTGGACGAACCGATGTCCTATCCCGCGGGCCCGGACCAGCCCCCGTACGAACCGATGAACTACGACCAGGAGTTCGAGGGGCCTGTGACCCTGCGGCACGCGCTGGAGCAGTCGCGCAACATCCCCGCCGTGACGGCCATGCTCGAGACCGGACCCGACAACGTGCTGGACTACGCCCGGCGCCTCGGCCTCTCGTTCGCGGAGACCACCCCACCGTACCTCTCGCTCGCGCTCGGCTCGGCCGAGGCCACACTCCTGGAATTGACCAGCGCGTACGCGGCGTTCGCCAACCAGGGCATCCGCATGTCGCCCACCGCCGTGCGCAGCGTCGTGGACCGCGAGGGCATCGTGCTGCAGGACGCGCGGCCCGAACCCCACGAGGCGATCGGCGCCGATACCGCCTTCGTGATGACGAGCCTGCTCCGCGGCGTCGTCGCCCGCGGCACGGCGACCGCGGCCCGCGCGCTGCAGTGGCCCCTGGCGGGGAAGACCGGCACGACCGACGACTACTCGGACGCGTGGTTCATCGGCTTCGACCCCGACATCTCCGTCGGCGTCTGGATCGGGTACGACGAGAAGAAGCCGCTCGGCCGGCGGGAAACCGGGGCCTCCGCCGCGCTCCCGGTCTGGATGGCCTTCTTCGAGGGCTACATCGATCTGCGTGGCAACCGGGACGCGCCCCCGCGCTTCGAGGCACCGGGCAACATCGTCTTCGCCACGCTGGAGTCCGGGATCACCGAGGCGTTCATCAACGGCACGCAGCCGGAAGGTGCGGTGCTGGCGACCGAGGCCGGGCAGGCCGCCAGCGCCTTACCGGCTGACGCACCGGCCACGCCGTGATCACCCGCACTGGCCCGTCCGGCCGTGGATTCCCGACCGGTAGACCTGTAGACTCTCCGACATCGGACATCCAGAAGGAGGCGTCCATGACCCGTTTCGCCCTGATCCCGGCCGTCGCGATGCTCGTCGCCCTGCCGATGGCCGCCGAGGCCCAGAACATGCCAGGCGCACAGGCCGCCAAGGGCTGGAAGGTACGCGTGGACCGGAGCACGAGCGCCTCGGACCCCGACGCCGCCGGCGCCATCCAGTTCATGGCCCACGGCCCGGCCTTCCACGCCATCACGCCGCAGGCGGGCGTGTTCTGGAACCCGGCCAACACCGCGTCGGGCGCCTACACGCTGAAGGGCACGTTCAAGCTGATGAAGCCGAGCAGCCACACCAACTACTACGGACTGGTCTTCGGCGGCAGCAGCCTGGAAGGGGCCAACCAGCAGTACCTCTACTTCCTGGTGGCGCAGAACGGCAGCTACCTGATCAAGCAGCGCACGGGCGACACGACCAGCAACGTGGTGGCGCGGACGCCGAATGACGCCGTCGCGAAGCCGGACGGCAGCGGCATGTCCACGAACACGCTCGAGGTGCGCGTGATGGCCGACAAGGTGGACTACGTCGTCAACGGGACCGTCGTCGCCTCCACCCCGAAGTCAGGCGCCACGGCCTCGACCGACGGCGTGTACGGCTTCCGCGTCAACCACATGCTCGAAGTGATGGTGGAAGACCTCGGCGTGAGCAGGTAGCGGACGTCTCGCCCTACTCGCCCTACTCGCCCTACTCGCCCTACTCGCCCTACTCGCCCTCCGCGTCCGCGGCGGCCCCGAGCGTGCCCGATGCCCGCTGCATCAGGTACGTCTTGATGAAGGCGTCGATGTCGCCGCCGAGCACGCGGTTCACGTCGCCCACCTCGACGCGCGTGCGGTGGTCCTTGATCATCTGGTAGGGCTGGAGGACGTAGCTGCGGATCTGGCTGCCGAAGCCGATCTCCTTCTTCGCGCCGGTGATCTGGTCGAGCTTCTGTTGCTGCTCCCGGAGCTTCAGGTCGAAGAGCCGCGCCTGCAGGACCTTCATCGCCTGCGCGCGGTTCTTGTGCTGTGACCGCTCGTTCTGACACGACACCACGATGCCCGTGGGCAGGTGCGTGAGGCGGACGGCCGAATCGGTCACGTTCACGTGCTGGCCGCCGGCCCCGCTCGACCGGTAGGTATCGACCCGCAGATCCTTCTCGTCGATCTCCAGATCGACGTCTTCGGGCAGCTCCGGCCACACGAACACGGACGCAAACGACGTGTGGCGCCGGGCCGCCTGGTCGAAGGGCGAGATGCGCACGAGCCGGTGCACACCGGCTTCCGCCGACATCAGGCCGAACGCGAACTCCCCCTGGATCATCACGGTGACGCTCTTGACGCCGGCCTCCTCGGCCGGCTGGTAGTCGAGCACCTCGCGGCGGAACCCGCGCCGTTCCGCCCACTTGAGGTACATCCGGAGGAGCATCTCGGCCCAGTCCTGGGACTCCGTCCCGCCGGCACCGGGATGAATGGCCACGATCGCGTTGGAGCGATCGTACTCGCCGCCGAGCATCTTCTTCGTCTCGGCCGCGTCGACGTCACGCGCGAGGGCGTCGACGCCGGCGGCGAGGTCGCCGCCCACGTCCTCGCCGGCCTCGACCCACTCGACCAGGACGCCGAGATCGTCCAGCCGGCGGCTGAGCGCATCGCGGAGTGCCAGGTCCTCTTCGATCTGGCGCCGCCGCTGCATGGTCTTCTGCGCCGACGCCTGGTCCTTCCAGAAGTCGGGCGCGGAGACGCGCGCCTCGATCCCGGTCAGCTCGGCTGGCGAATGTGCGGCTTCAAAGATACCTCCGCAGTTCCAGCGCACGATCGCGCAGATCTTCGTACCGCCGAATCAGTTCCTCGATGGCCAGTGCCACGATGTGTCCTCTCTCTTCGACATCGGGCCGGCTGACCACCTTCGCCAAGGCTGCGGTGGTCCGCCGAAGCTTCAGCGAAGGCGGAAGCCGGCCCCTGCGAGCGTCGTAATCCCGGATTCGGGACTTCGCGTCCGCGCGCCCTGTCCGGCCCGGCGTCTCGTCCCGACGATCGCGGCCAGCGTCAGCGCGATCGCCGCCCACGCCGCGGCGTCCCCGATCACCTGGTAGACGGTCCGGCCGGCCAGCAGGCGGATCTCCCGGACGATCGCCGTCTGCTCAAAGATACCCGACCTCTCCACGGCACGGCCGTAGGGGTCCACCACGCCGCTGATGCCGGTGTTGGCCGCGCGGACCAGGAACCGTCCCTGCTCGATGGCCCGGAGCGACGCCAGCTCGAAGTGCTGGTACGGCGCCGACGAATGGCCGTACCACGCGTCGTTCGTGATCGTCGTCAGCAGATCACTGCCCGCCAGCACCGCCGCGCGCACGAGCTCCGGATAGACGACTTCGTAGCAGATCGACGTGCTCGCCAGGCCATCCCCCACCGGGAGCATGACCGGGGCGTCGCCCGGGGCGAACTCGGCGAGCCGCTCGACCAGCGGCGACACGAAGAAGAGCCAGCGCCGGAGCGGGATGTACTCGCCGAACGGGACGAGCCGGATCTTGCGGTAGACCGCCGCGGTCGTTCCGTCGTGCTGCAGGAGGAACGCCGCGTTGTACAAGCGCGGCTCCGGCAGCGGCTGGAACTCCTCGCTGCCCACGAGCAGCGGAACACCGAGTTCGCGCACCAGCGCCCGCACGGCCTCCCCCCGCGGATCCTCCTCCAGCATGAACGGCGTGGACGACTCGGGCCAGATGACGAACGCCGCGCCGCGCGCGACGGCGGCACGCGACAGGTCGGCGTAGGTGGTCAGGATGCGATCCGCTCGTGCGGGATCCCACTTCTCGTCCTGCGGGATGTTGCCCTGAATCAGGCCGACGGCGAGCGGCGCTCCGGTGTCGCCGAGGCCCCCTCGCGCGATGCGCCAGCTCCCCCATCCCCCGGCCGTCACGAGCAGCACGGCGATCGCCACGCCGGCCCGCGTCCTCCGCCGCCCGCCGTCGATGAGGGCCACGGCGAGAAGCGCGTTGACCGACGCCACGAACCCGCTCAACCCGTACACACCGGCCAGGCTGGCCATCTGCGCCACCGGGAGCACCGTCGCCTGGCTGCTGCCCAGCGGGACCCACGGAAAGCCGCCGAACAGGTGACCGCGGATGTACTCCGAGGCGGTCCAGGCCGCCGGAAACACCAGGAGGCCAGCCGCGCCGGCGTGCCGGACCAGGCGGGCCGTGGCCAGCGCCGCGATCGCCGGGTACAACGCGAGGTAGGCGGCCAGCAGGAGCATCGCAGCCACGGCCAGCGGCACGGACAGACCGCCGAACTGCTGGACGACCGTGGCGGTCCAGTGGATGGTGCCGATGAAGTACAGCAGGCCGCTCGCGAGCCCAAGCGTGAAGGCCCGGGCCGGCGCCACGCCCGAGGCCCGGCCGGCTGGTCCGGGCGGACCCGCAAGGGCGAGCAGCAGCGGCACGAGGGCGACCCACGCGGCGGCCGGGTGTCCGTATCGGGGGAAGCTCAGCGCGAGAAGCGCTCCCGAGAGCGCTGCGAGCGGCAGGGCGGCGCGCGCGCTCAGCGGGTGACCCAGGGCTTGAACTGCTCTTCCTTCTGCAGGCGACTGGCGATCGCTTCCGCCTCGCGACGCTCCCTGAACTTCCCGACGCGCACGCGGTAGACGCGCGGGCCTCCGCCGGGTGGGACGGTCACGTAGGCCGAGTAGCCCTTGTCGGCGAGGTGTCTCGCCATCCGTTCGGCCTCGCCGCGTGCGCGAATCGCCGCCACCTGGATGGTGAAGCCGTCGCCGGGGGGCGGTTCCAGCGCCGGGTCCGCGGCGTTCTCCTCCGTCTCGGCCTCGTCCGGTGGTCCGGGCGACTCGGCCTCCGCCTCGTCGACATCGGCCGCATCGGCCGTCACCTCGGCAAGCGGCTCCGCCAGCACGTCTGGCGGCGCATCCGCCACCAGGCGATCCGGGTAGCTCAGGTCCTCGTTGACCGCGGGCGACGCCCCGGACGAGGTCGTCGTGGTCAGGGATGGCGGGGGCAGCGCGAGATCGGCTGTGGGGTCGGCCTGATAGGACGACGGGACGGTCAGCCCGGCAACTTCCGTCCGGACACCTCGCCCGACCATCACGCCGCAGAGGAAGACGACGACCGCGGCGACCGTACTCGCCATGAAGACGAACACGAGCTGCTTGCCACGCAGCTGGAGCTCACGTCCCGGCTCGGTGGACATCTCCGGCGGTCAGTGTAGCAGAGAACGGCCTTCGTCGAGACCGCCCCCCGCCCGATCCTCCTGCACATGGAGTTCGCACGTGCCTGCCCCGGTGGCCCGGCAGGTGCTCACGGTCACCTCGACACGCAGGTCGAAGCGCTCCAGCAGCCTGCGGATGGCCGCCGCGTAGAAGGTGCACAGCGGCTGCTCCACCCGATCGCGCACGCCGCAGAAGATCGAGGTCTGAATCAGCACGGCGCCGGCGTCGCGACGCCACCGTACCAGCGGTCCGCTCCCCTGATAGGTGTCACGCACCAGGCGACGAACGACCCGCAGGGCGAGGCGGATGCGCAGCGGGCGCGGCGATGCATGGATCGCCCGCCGCAGCGCCCCTGGCAGGGCATCGTACGTCCAGTCGGCGGTGTGGTCGCCGGCGAGCGACACGATCGGGGCGTACAGCGCGCCCTCACGCCGGAGGAAGCTCAGCGCGGCCGACATCGGGGCCATCCCGACGCGGCCGTCGCGCAGGCCGACCGGATTCAGCCACGCCTCGTAGAACTCGAGACGCGTCGGCAGCACCTCGGCGATGCTCTGGTGCAGGCTGACGACCAGCAGGCGGCCAATCCCCGTGTCGATCATTCGGTGGTAACGTGTTCCACAGGACGCGCGGGGTCGGCGGTTCGAGCGGGACACACGGCCGGCCCGCGCCTGCCCAGCCCATGCCCTCCCCACCGGCGTTGACCGTGGCCACGCTCGCTGGCGGAGGTGGTCTCCGACTCGGCGGCATCGACACGAGCGCCCTGGTGTTCGGCGGCCTGTCGATTCTCCCATGATATTGCCCTTCCAGGACCAACTTCGCAGACATCTCACCACGCTGCTCCGGACGCTGTACTCGCTGGATCCGGCGGCCGTGCCATCCATCGCCATCGAGTACCCGCCGAGCCGGGCACTCGGCGACCTCGCGACCCCGGTGGCCTTCGAGCTGGCGCGCGCGCTGCGCAAGGCCCCGCGCGCGATCGCGCAGGAGGTGGCGAGCGCCTTCGGAACACCGGCCGGCGTCTCCCGGGTCGTCGCCGCGCCGAACGGCTACCTCAACGTGTTCCTCGAACGCGCGCCGTTCCTGCTCGATCGCCTGGCCGGCACCGTGCCCGCCGCCACGCCGGACCCGGGGAAGGCGATCGTCGAGCATACGGCGATCAACCCGAACAAGGCCGCCCACATCGGACACCTGCGCAACGCGGCGCTCGGCGACACGCTCGTCCGCGTGCTCCGCTTCCGGGGCAGCCACGTCGAGGTCCAGAACTACATCGACGACACCGGCGTTCAGGTGGCGGACGTGATCGTGGGCTTCCGCGTGCTCGAGGGACGGACGCTCGACGGGATCCGGGCCATCGCGGACTCGACCCGCTTCGACTACTACTGCTGGGACCTGTACGCCCGCGTCGGAGAGTGGTACGCGGCCGACAAGGCCCGGCTGTCACACCGCGCCGACACGCTGCACCAGATCGAACACGGAGGCCACGAGAGCGCGGAGGCGGCGGCGCTGGTGGCCGATCGGATCGTCCGCGCGCACCTCCGGACCATGGCGAGGATGAACGTGGACTACGACCTGCTGACCTGGGAGAGCGACATCCTGCGCCTGCAGTTCTGGGCGCGGGCCTTCGAGGTGCTCAAGGCCCGCGGGGCCGTCTTCCTGCGGCAGGACGGGCCGCTCGCGGGCTGCTGGGTGATGCCGATCCAGGAAGACCTGGACGCCTCCGTCGCGGAGCCGCTGGACGACACGGAGGATGCCGAGGCGCTCGAGAAGGTCATCGTGCGTTCGAACGGCACGGTCACCTACGTCGGCAAGGACATCGCCTACCAGTTCTGGAAGCTCGGCCTGCTCGGACGTGACTTCCAGTACCGGGTGTTCGTGGACCGGTCGCCCGAGCCGCTCTGGGCGACCTGCACGACGGGCGGTCTGCCGGACCACCCGCCCTTCGGCGGCGCCACCGAGGCCTACAACGTCATCGACGTGCGCCAGTCGTACCTGCAGAAGCTCCTGAAGCAGGCGCTCGTCGCGCTCGGACAGCCCGACGCCGCGACGCGGTCACACCACTTCTCCTATGAGATGGTCGCCCTGTCGCACGCGACCGCGCGCGAGCTGGGCTTCGCCCCGCCCCCGGGATCCGACGAGGCGCGACGGCCGTTCGTCGAGGTCTCCGGGCGCAAGGGGCTCGGCGTGAAGGCTGACGATCTGCTGGAGCGCCTCATCGAGAAGGCCCGCACGGAGGTCGTGAACCGGAACCCCGGTCTGACCGGAGACGATGCGAACCGGACGGCGGGCATGATCGCCGTGGCGGCGGTCCGCTACTTCCTCGTGAAGTTCTCGCGGACCAAGGTCATCGCCTTCGACCTGGACGAGGCGCTCAGCTTCGAGGGCGAAAGCGGCCCGTACGTCCAGTACGCCGTCGTCCGGGCCAACAACATCTTCGAGAAGCTGCAGCAGCGCCATGGGCTGAGCGAAGCGGCCCTGCTGGCGGGCCTGGCCGGCGTGCCCACGACCGAGCTCGATGACGAGGCCCACGAACTCTGGTCGCTCGTCCTCGAGGCGGCCCGTCTGGACGACGTGGTGGAGCAGGTCGTCCGCACGCTGGAGTTCTCAGTGCTCGCCAAGTACGCCTTTTCGCTGGCGCAGGCCTTCAACGCCTTCTATCACCGCTCGCCGATCCTCAACGAGGAGCGCGACGACGTCCGCCGCTGGCGTGCCGCCACGGTGGTGTACGTGCGGCGCCAGCTCACACAGGCCCTGGACCTGATGGGCATCGAGGTGCCTGTCCGCATGTAGCGCGTCAGGCGGCGGGCGCCCGGGACCGAACCAGCAGCGCCACCACCTCGACGTGCGCCGTGTTCGGAAACAGATCGAACGCCTGCAGGCCGGCCAGGTCGTGCCCGGCGTCGCGGAGTGTCCGCAGATCCCGCGCCATGGTCGGGGGATCGCACGACACCAGCACCACGCGCGGGAACGCCAGCCTGACGATGCCCTGCACCGCCTCCCTGGACAGCCCGGTACGGGGTGGGTCGGCCACGAGCGTCGACTCGAGGGGCAACGCCGCCGCCCGCGGGACAGCCGCTGCGAGGTAGCGCTCGACCGGCACAGAGGCGACTGCGGTGTCTCCCGCGACCCTCGTCGCGTTCCACTCGAGGTCGGCGCCCGCCACCGGATCGCCTTCGACCAGCGTGACCGGGCCTCGGCCGGCCGCGGCCGCAAGCAGGCCGAACAGGCCGACGCCGGCGTACAGATCCACGACGGGACCGGGTGGAATCAGGCTGATGACGTGAGCAGCCAGCCGGTCGAGCAGGAACCGGTTGCCCTGGAAGAAGCCGCGCACGTCGCGGCGCAGCCGCACGGCGAGCCCCTGCGGATGTCCGGGCACCGCCACGTCGTCCTCGACCCATGACGACCCTCGCAGGGTCCTCGTCTCCAGGCGCTGCCGGAAGCCCGAATCGGGCGGTCGGGACAGGACGAATCCGGACAGCGCGCTGTCGAGCGCCGCCTCTTCGAACACCCCCGCATCGCCACGAGCGATCTCTACGTGGCAGACCCGCTCGCTGGCCGCCACGTTCTCCGCGACCTCCACGCTCACGACGTTCCCGAGATCCGCACGCGCGGCGAGCCGCTCGAGCCAGTCGCACGTGTCCTCGCGGAGCTGCCCGGTGCCGCGCGCGTGGCAGAGATCGTGGCTTTCTTCCCGGAAGAACCCCAGTCGCCCGCCGCGGGCGTGCAGCCTGGCACGCATGCGGTACCCGGACTCGGGCGAGCCCGCGACGTCCGGCGCCTCCGCAGGCGTCCTGCCGATCCGGCTCAGGGCATCGGCAATGACCTCGCCCTTCAGACGCAACTGCCGGTCGTAGGCGATGTGGGCGTAGACGTTGCCCCCACACCGCCAGTCGCCCACCGGCCCGCGCCGATCCGGTGACGAGGTCACCACGTCCACCGTCGTGGCGTACACCACGCCTTTGGCGGTGCGGTCCACGCGCGCCCGCACGCGCTCGCCGGGGATCGCGCCCCAGAGGAGCACGACACCGCCGGCGTGACGCGCCAGCATCCGGCCGCCCGCCACCGCCTTCTCGACGTCGAGGGTGAGGACGTTGTCGTCGCTCGCGCCTGTGCGGGAGGCCATGTCTTCCATCCGGGAGGGCCGGCCAGGGCCCTAACGCCGGCCCCCACAGGTGCCTCGCCCGACTCGCCCCATCCGCCCTACTCGCCCTACTCGCCCCATCCGCCCGACTCGCCCCATCCGCCCAAGCTGAGGACCAGCGTCGGCAGCTTGAGGCGTTCCCGCACGAGGCGATCCACGGCGGCCGCGTGCGCGCGGGCGTAGTGCTCACCGGTCATGCCTGCCCTGAACGGCGCGAGTTCGGCGTCGGCTTCCTCCTCGCAGGCAGGCAGGATAGTCGAGGCGACCGCGCCGCGAGCGGCGGCGGCGACGACGGCATCCAGCTCCCGCAGCCGATCGAGCAGCGCAGCTCTCGCCCGCCCGCGTGCGCCGTTGGCGCCGGCGCGCGCGGCATCCAGTTCCCGGATGACATCGTCCAGCACCGGGTGCAGCGCCGTGGCCTCTCCTGCACGGCACGCCGTCAGCCTGGCAATCACGCGGTCCAGATGGGACGCGAGCGACTCGCGGCGTCCGCCCGACACGGACGGCTCCCCGCCCTCCGCGTTCGCGGAACCCGTCGACACGCCAACCGCGCGGCGCCACTCGTCGAACGCCTCCAGCACGTCCGCGTCACAGAAGTCGATCTGCACCGGCCGTCGACGCGCGCGGGCCTGGTGCCGCGCCACCGTGCGGTCGATCCCCTGGAACGCCACGCGCAGCGGCACGCCCTTCGCCCGCCAGCCGCACACGCGCTCGAACGACGGCCCGACGATCCGGATCAGGTGGCCGTCGTTGCGGCGGCACAGGTGCGCTTCGACGGCACGGCAGTACTCGCCGTCGCTGCCGGCCCGATCGTCCGTCATCGCCAGCGCACCTCTCCTGCCACCAGACGCACCGGGCCTGCGGAGCCGGCGACCATCAGCGCTCCGCTGTCGTCGATGTCCTGCGCCACGCCGCGCCTCGTCCCGGACGCCTCGTCCCACTCGACTTCGCGCCCCATCCACCTCGCGGCCGCTGCCCTCCATGCCGAGCAGAGCGCTCCCCGCTCTCCCCGGCGGAGGCTCTCGTACCGCTGCCACAACTGCACCAGGCAGGCCGCCAGCACGTCGCCGCGATCAGGCGGACGGCCTGCCTCCCGCTCGATCGACGTGGCGAGCCCATCCACCTCGGGTGCCAGCCTCTGCGCTCTCAGGTTGATCCCGAACCCCAGTACCACGTGCTGTACGCCCTCTGCCGACGCTCCCGCTTCGGCCAGCACACCCGCGAGCTTGCGGTCCCCGACCCAGACGTCGTTCGGCCACTTCAGGCTGGGCTCGACGCCGGTGCTGTCGCGCACGCCCGCGGCGATCGCCACGCCGGCCGCCAGCGTCAGCAGCGGCACCACGTCTGGCGGCGGCCGAAGCACGATCGACGCGTACAGCCCGGCGCCCGGCGGCGAGCGCCAGGCGCGCCCGCGCCTGCCTCGCCCCGCCACCTGCGCATCGGCGACCACCAGCGCGCCTTCGGCGGCTCCGTTCGACGCCAGTTCACCGGCCAGATCGTTGGTCGAACCGATCGCCTCGCGCCAGAACAGCGGCGTGCCGAAGACACCCAGTCCCGGCCGGGCACGTTCGAGCGCGACGGCAATCGAGGTCGGCGACGCCGGTTCGTCGAAGTCCGAGTCGGCAACCATCGTGACGCAGGGGCTGACGCCGTCCTATGCAGGGTCGATCTCGAGGCTCATGTCGAGTGCGGGTGCCGAGTGCGTCAGGGCGCCGATGGACACCGCCGTCGCGCCGGTGGCGGCCAGCTCCTCCATCCGGGCCAGCGTGACCCCGCCGGAGATCTCGGTGGTGGCGCGCCCCTCGCAACGGCGCACCGCTTCGCGGATGTCGGCGGTCGTCATGTTGTCGAGCAGGACGGCCCGCGCTCCCGCCGCCAGCGCCTCGTCGAGCTCGCTCAGGCTCTGGACCTCGATCTCCACCTCGACCGGGACCTCGCCCTGCACGGCCCCGGCCCGGGCGAGCGCGGTGGTGACGCCTCCTGCGAGCCGCAGGTGGTTGTCCTTGATCAGGATCGCCGCATCCAGACTGGCGCGATGGTTCCTGCCGCCGCCGGCCCGCACGGCGTACTTCTCGAGCACGCGGAGCGTGGGCGTGGTCTTCCGGGTATCGAGCACCGTGATCGCGCCGCGCGCCGCGTCCACGAACGCCCGCGTCAGCGTGGCGATGCCGGACAGCCGCTGCAGGAGGTTCAGGGCCGTCCGTTCGGCGGTCAGCAGGCCGGCCGCCGACCCCCGGAGCAGGGCGATGACGCCGCCGGGCCGGCACCGCTCGCCATCGGGCACGCGCACGTCGCTCCACACACCGGGATCCATCTGGCGAAAGGCTTCCAGGGCCACCTCGATACCCGCCACCACGCCCGGAGCCCTGGCGAGAATCACGGCCTGCGCCTTCGCCCCACGCTCGATGAGGGCGTCGGTCGTCGCGTCCCCCCACCCAAGATCTTCGGCGAGGGCCCGCCGGACCGTCTCGCGATACAGCGCCGGGTCGAGCGGCTCGAGCGCGGCTGCGCTCACGGGGCGGCCTCTTCCTCGGCGAATTCGAGCTCCACCTCGCCCACATCGGCGAACGCGAGTGTCTGAATCCGGGTGGCCGCCTTGAAGTCGCGCTCGACAGCGGTGACCTCGCGGTGGGCGCCGGGCAGACAGGCCCGGGCGATGACGGCCTTCGGCGATCGCTTCACCAGCGTCCTGGCGCGCCGGACCTCGCCCAGCGCCAGCTGCGTCTTCGCGAACACGGCGACCGCCTCGGCATTCGCCTCGTACCCGCCGATCGGGCCGTCCACCTCGCCAGGCTCGGGCCAGGCCGCCCGGTGAATCGACCCCTCCTGCCACCAGGACCAGACCTCTTCCGTCACGAAGGGCAGGTACGGGGCGAACAGGCGCAGCATCGTCTTCAGCGCCACCAGCATGGCGCTGTTCGCGGACGCTGCGCCGGCCGGCCCGAAGTCGCCGTACCGTCGGGCCTTCACCAGCTCGAGGTAGTCGTCGCAGAACCCCCAGAAGAACCGCTCCGTGCGTTCGAGCACGCGTGCGTAGTCGTACGCATCCAGATCGTCGGTGGACTCCGCCACGAGCCGCGACAGGCTGGCGAGCATGCCGCGGTCGAGCGGCTCCACGATGGCGCCCTGCGGCTCCGCCTGCAGGAGCGCAAACCGCGAAGCGTTGAGCAGCTTGATCGCCAGCCGGCGCCCCACCTTCATCTGCGCGGGGTCGAACGCCGTGTCGGTTCCCGGCCGCGCGCTCGCCGCCCAGTAGCGCACGCCGTCCGACCCGTGCTCGTCGAGCAGGGCCCGCGGGGTGACGACGTTGCCCTTCGACTTCGACATCTTCTTCCGGTCGGGATCCAGCACCCAGCCCGAGATCGCCGCGTCCGACCAGGGCAGCGCGTCGTGGGCCACGTGGGACCGCAGCACGGTCGAGAAGAGCCACGTGCGGATGATGTCGTGCGCCTGCGGGCGCAGGTCCATCGGGAAGACGTGCGCGAAGAGATCCGGATCTTCGATCCGCCGGCCGGCGATCTCCGGCGTGAGCGACGACGTGGCCCACGTGTCCATGACGTCCGGATCGCCTGAGAAGCCGCCCGGCCGGTCGCGTTGCTCCGCCCCGAAGCCCTCCGGCAGGTCGGTTGACGGATCGATCGGCAGTCGCGCTCTCGCCGGCAGGATCGGCCGCGCGTGGTCCACCACGCCGTCTTCCCCGACGACGTACCACACCGGGAACGGCACACCGAAGAACCGCTGGCGGCTGATGCACCAGTCGCCGGCCAGCCCCTGCACCCAGTTCTCCAGCCGCGCGCGCATGTACTCCGGGTGCCAGCGCAGTTCACGAGCCCGGGCCAGCAGCGCGCCGGCATGGTCCGTCGTGCGGATGAACCACTGCCGGCTCGTGATGATCTCGAGCGGCCGATCGCCCTTCTCGAAGAACTTCACGGCGTGCGTCACCGGCCGCGGCTCGCCGATCAGGTCGCCGGACTCACGCAGCAGCTCCACGACCACGGCTCTGGCCTTCGACGCCGACAGCCCCGCCATCCGGTCGTACGCGGTCTGCGCCCGCCCGGCATCGACGCTCTCCCACCCCGGCGCCCCCCACGCCACGGGCCGGAGGGCCCCGTTCGGCTGGATGATCGCGCGCACGGGCAGGGCCAGCTCGCGCCACCACGCCACGTCCGTTACGTCGCCGAACGTGCAGATCATCGCGATGCCGCTTCCCTTTCCGGGATCCGCCAGCGCATGCGGCCGGATCGGCACGCGCACGCCGAAGAGCGGCGTGACGACGTCGCTGTCGAAGAGCGGGCGGTACCGTTCGTCATCCGGATGCGCCACGAGCGCGACGCACGCCGGGAGCAGCTCCGGCCGGGTCGTTTCAATCTCGACCGCGCCGCGACCACCCGGTCCGCCGTCCACCCGCTCGAACCTGATGCGGTGGTACGCCCCCGTCTGCTCCCGATCCTCCAGCTCGGCCTGGGCCACGGCCGTGCGGAAGTCCACATCCCACAACGTTGGCGCCTCGAGCTGATAGGCCTGCCCGCTCGCGAGCAGGTCAAGGAACGACGCCTGCGAGATCGCCTGCGACTGCCTGTCGATCGTCGCGTAGGTGTACGACCAGTCCACCGACAACCCGAGCTGCCGCCACAGGTCTTCGAAGGCACGCTCATCCTCGGCGGTCAGGCGCGAACACAGCTCCACGAAGTTGGGCCGCGAGACGGCCAGTGGCTGCCTGCCGGGCGTCTCCGGGGGCGCGAAGGCCGGGTCGAACGGCAGTGACGGATCGCATTTCACACCGTAGTAGTTCTGCACCCGGCGCTCCGTCGGCAGCCCGTTGTCGTCCCACCCCATCGGGTAGAACACCGCCCGGCCACGCATCCGCTGGAACCGGGCGATCACGTCCGTGTGCGTGTAGGAGAACACGTGGCCGACGTGCAGCGAGCCGCTGACAGTGGGCGGGGGCGTGTCGATGGCGAACACCCGCTCGGCGGGCGCCGCGCGGTCGAAGTGAAACGTGCCGTCGCGCTCCCAGCGCTCACGCCACTTCGCTTCCAGCCCTTCCAGGGCCGGCTTCTCGGGCAATGTGATTCGGGTCACGATGATGTGGGGCGGGCCGTCCGGCCGTCGACGCGGCCCGGATGGCTCACAGGCCTTCCGATGCCCGGCGTCTGGCCTGCTCGACTTCCTCGCGAAGGACCTCGCGCGCGAGATCCGCCACCACGCCTGCGACGGCGTCCCGCAAGGCCGATGTGTTCACGCGCTCCATGATGCGCTCGACGGTGCGCTCGATCAGGATCTCGTCTCCGGCCCGCAGCCTGACGCGAAGCGGGCGACGGGCGACCGCGCCCTCCTCTGCCGCAAGCATCGCAGCGAACGCATCGGCCAGTGACGGTTCCGGATCTTCGCCCGCAGCCGGCCTGGCTTTCGGCTCTACCGGTGGCCGCTCCACTGCGGGTGCATCGGCTCGTGTCGGAGGCGCGGGCGGCGGGACGGCCATCGCCGACGCCGCAGCCTCCACGGGTGCAGGCTGCGACGGCAGTGCTGCAGGCGCGACCGGAACGCTGGCAGCCGCGGCT
>Ga0194132_10007288_pt1 | contig 16576 bp, 14 predicted proteins | sample TA2KigOf80mmetaG_FD_148612 | JGI IMG/M metagenome (GOLD analysis project Ga0194132, IMG submission 148612) | Freshwater microbial communities from Lake Tanganyika, Tanzania - TA2015054 Kigoma Offshore 80m | ecosystem: Environmental > Aquatic > Freshwater > Lake | place: Tanzania: Lake...
TCGCGTTGGTGAAGAACGGCGACTCGGTGACCATTGATGCGAACAAGCAGCTGATCCAGTTGAACGTCCCGGCCAGGGAGATTGCGGCGCGCCGCAAGAAATGGAAGGCACCCAAGCCCCGTTACACGCGCGGCCTGCTGGGGAAGTACATGCGCCTGGTGTCCAGCGCCTCGAAGGGCGCGATCACCGACTCAGAAGCCTGATCCGGGTCCTGCGCGAGCGAGTCCTTGCGCTCGCGCCGGAGCCAGAACCCAAGCACGGCCTCGGGTTCCATGGGGCGGCATCATGCCCCAGCCTGTCAACCTCAGGCCGGGCCGGAGCGTTATTGGCTTGCAAAGGGGCCGTTTTCGGGTAGCATGGCGGCCGCTGAAAAAAGGACCCCCATGAAGAAAACCCTGTTTGGAATCGTGGCGCTGGCTGCATTCGCTCTGCCCGCGCAGGCCAGCGAGGACCTGGCCAAGAAGTACGCCTGCATCGCCTGCCACAACGTGAAGGGCGCCAAGACGGTGGGCCCGACCTATGTCGAGGTGGCCAAGAAGTATGCCGGCCAGAAGGACGCTGTCGCCAAGCTTGCCGAGAAGGTGAAGAAGGGCAGCACCGGAGTCTGGGGCCAGGTGCCGATGCCCCCGAACCCGACCGTGCCGGACGCCGACGCCCAGGCGCTGGTGAAATGGATCCTGTCGGTCAAGTAGCCCGCGGCTGCCCACGCTCGGCAGCGGCGCCCGGTCCTTCGGGACAAATGTTGTGCGAGGCCCGGGCCACCTCATCCTCGATCACGTCGTTTCAGCGGTTCGGCATCGCTGAACCCATGAAAAACGTTCTGGGCTCAACAAACGGCTAGCCGGGGGGCGACGGCGGGGGCGGCGCCCGCGGGGCCTGCATCGGCGCCGAAAGCTCCTTGGGCAGGAACTCCCGGTAGAAGTACTCCGCGCCGCCGGATTTCGCCTCGGCCGGCGCGGCCGGGTCGGGCCCGGTGCTGGCGCTGACGACGCCCTCGGGCGGCGATCGCGTTGCCTCCGGTACACCTTTCAGCACCTTAGCCATGTATTCGATCCAGATCGGCAGCGAGACGCGGCCGCCGGTCTGGTTCTTGCCCAGCGTCCTGGGCTGGTCGAAGCCGACCCAGGACACGCCCACCAGCCCGGGCTGGTAGCCGCAGAACCACGCATCGAAGAAATCGTTGGTGGTGCCGGTCTTGCCCGCCAGGTCGCGGCGCCCGAGCTTGGCCGCGCTTGCCCCGGTGCCGTAATGCATCACGTCCCGCATCATCGAATCCATGATGAAGGCGTTGCGCGCGTCGATCACGCGCAGCGCTTCATCGCCGGCGCGCGACGGCTGCGCGGCGCCGAGGGGGTTGCCGCGGTCGTCCACGATCTTCTGGATGAAATACGGTTGCACCAGATAGCCGCCGTTGGCGAACACCGCGTAGGCGCGCGCCATCTGCAGCGGGGTCACCGCGCCGGCGCCAAGCGCCAGGGTCAGGTACGGCGGGTGCTTGTCGGCCCCGAAGCCGAAGCGCTGCAGGTAGTCCTGCGCGTACTTGGGCGAGATGTCCTGCAGGATCCGGATCGACACCATGTTCTTCGATTTCGCGAGCGCTGTGCGCAGGCGCATCGGGCCCTCGAACTTGCCGTCGTAGTTCTTCGGCTCCCAGCGCTGGCTGCCGGTCACCTCGGCCTCGACCACCACCGGTTCATCCGGGACTACCGTGGCCGGGGTGTAGCCCTTCTCCAGCGAGGCCGAGTAGATGAACGGCTTGAACGAGGACCCGGGCTGGCGCCATGCCTGCGTGACGTGGTTGAACTTGTTGCGCTGAAAATCAAACCCGCCGACCAGGGCGCGAATGGCGCCGTCGGCGGGGTCCAGCGACACGAATGCGGCCTCGGATTCCGGCAACTGCGCGATCTGCCAGTTCTTCTTCTCGTCCCGCTGCAGGCGGATGATGGCGCCGCGCCGGATGCGCCTCTGCGGCGCCGACTTCTCCTCCAGCGCGCGGGCGGCGAAACGCAGCCCGTCACCCGTGATCGCGACCACTTCGCCGCTGCGCAGCGCCGCGCGCACTTCCTTTGCGCTCGCCGCCAGCACCAGCGCTGCCTTGAGGTCATCGACGTCGCCATGCTCGGCGAGCGCCTCGTCGTAGTCCTCTTCGGTGGCGCCGTCCTTCAGGGCCGCGAACCCCTCCGGGCCCCGGTAGCCCTGCCGCCGGTCGTAGTCGAGCAGGCCGCGGCGCAACGCCTCGTAGGCAGCCGCCTGGTCCGCCTTGCGGACGGTGGTGTAGACGCGGAATCCCTTAACGTAGGCCTCCTCCGGGTACTGCTCGTAGACCGCCTGACGGACCATTTCGGCCAGGTACTCCGCGTGCATGCCGCTGAAATCATCCACCGCCCGCCGGACCTGGAGCGGCGCATTCAGCGCCTCGGCATACTGCGCCTCCCCGATGTGACCCAGTTCCTTCATGCGCCGCAGCACGTAGTGCTGGCGCTGCCTGGACCGTTGCGGATTCGCAACAGGATTGTAGGCAGAGGGAGCTTTCGGCAGTCCGGCGAGAACCGCGGCCTCCGCGAGGCTAATCCGGTCGAGGGCCTTGCCGAAGTAGATCCGCGAGGCGGCGGCGAAACCGTAGGCACGCTGGCCGAGGTAGATCTGGTTCACGTACAGCTCGAGAATCTGATCCTTCTCCAGGCCGGCCTCGATCTTGAAGGCGAGCAGCGCCTCGTACAGCTTGCGCGTCAGCGTCTTTTCTGAGGACAGGAAGAAGTTGCGCGCCACCTGCATCGTGATCGTGCTCGCGCCCTGCCGCCGCCCGCCCTGCGTGAGATTGGCATAGGCGGCGCGCGCCACGCCCAGATAGTCGATTCCGGTGTGCTGGTAGAAGCGTTCGTCCTCGGCGGCCAGGATCGCCTGCCTGAGCTGTTCGGGGACTTCCCGGATCGCGATCAGCGAGCGGCGTTCCTCGCCGAATTCCCCGATCAGGGCGCCCTCGGCGGTGTAGACCCGAAGCGGAATCTTGGGTTGATAATCGGTCAGAACATCAAGCGCTGGCAGCTGCGGCCAAGCCAGCGCGACCACCAGCGCGACCGTGCACGCGCCAAGGGCCGCCAAGCCCCCTGCGAGGGCCAGCGGAAACACCAGAAAACGCAGCCATTTCAATGGGGTTAGGACAGCTTTAGGGGGTGCAAGGGGGCGGGAACACGGCGCATTATAAAGACGTCCTTGCGGAGGGAAGAATCACCAAACACCCAGGTGGAGCGTTACGTGATCGAGCCCCCGCCCAAGGACGCCGTGGTGGACGGCAACATCAACATCCTGCTAGTGCGCCAGCAAATCCACGGTTTCGCCCGCCTGAGCTGAGGCGAGGCGGGAAACCACGGCAAAAAGCTCGCCGCCGTCGCGGGTATCACGCCACAGCCCGCTCTGGGGGCGGAAATGGAACCCGCCGGACTTCGCCGCCACCCAGATCTCGCGCGCCGGCCCGTGCCGGTTGATCACCATCCTGGTGCCGTTGTCGAACTCGATTTCGAGCAGGCCCGGGCCTTTCGCCTGAACGTCGGCACCCGGCAGGCTGGCCTCGAACGCGCGCTCCAGCGCGCTCAGTGCCGCCTCGGCCAGGGACTCGAATTCGCTTTCGGTCACGTTCGGCGGGAGATAGGCTGCTAACATCGCCATTGTAGCCCTCGCCCGGTGCCCGCCGTGACTTCCCGCTTGCGCTTTGCGCCCGCTTTGCTGCTTCTGGCCACGCTCGCCGCCGGCTGCGGCCAGTTCGGGGAGCTTTACCTGCGCGAAAGCCCCCCGCCCGGACTGAAGCCGGAGCGCCCCGCTGCCGTGAAGCCGGTGCCATACCGGCGGGAATCCGGGGAGGAAAAGGGCGCTGGCGAGACCAGGAAGTAGCTCACCGCTCATGGCCTTCGCCTATCGCGGCGGCACCCTCTGCGCCGAGCAGGTCGCGCTCGAAGACTTGGCGCGACGCTTCGGCACGCCCTGCTACGTCTATTCGCGCGCCGCGATCGAAGGCGCCTACCGTGAGTTCACCGACGAGCTCTCCGGTCGAGCGTCGCTGGTGTGCTATTCGGTCAAGGCCAACTCCAACCTCGCCGTGCTGTCGGTGCTGGCACGCTTGGGGGCGGGCTTCGACATCGTTTCGGGGGGCGAGCTGGCGCGAGTGATCGCCGCCGGCGGTGACCCGGCAAAGGTGGTGTTCTCCGGCGTCGGCAAGGCCGAGGCGGAGATCCGCGCCGCGCTGCAGGCCGGGGTGCTGTCGCTCAACCTGGAATCGGAGCAGGAACTGGAACGGGTCAACGCGATCGCCGCTGCCCTCGGCAAGCGGGCGCCGGTCGCCTTCCGGGTCAATCCGGACGTCGATGCCAAGACCCACCCGTACATCTCCACCGGACTGAAGCAGAACAAGTTCGGCATCGCATGGCCCGAAGCGGAGCGGCTCTACCGCAAGGCGGCGGTGCTGCCCAACATCCGCATCACGGGTGTTGGCTGCCACATCGGCTCGCTCATGCTCGACAGCGCACCCTTCGTGGCCGCGACCCGGCGCATCGTCAGCCTGGTGGAGCGACTCGAACAGGCCGGCATCGCGCTGGATCACATCGACCTGGGCGGCGGCATGGGGATCCGGTATCACGACGAGGCCTCGGCGACGATCGCCGCTTTCGTGCACGGCGCGCTCGATGCACTCGGGCGCCGCAAGGAGACCGTCCTGCTCGACCCCGGCCGGGCCATCGTCGGCAATGCGGGCGTGCTGCTGACCAGGGTGGAGTACCTGAAGCCGGGCGAGGCGAAGAACTTCCTCATCGTGGATGCGGCCATGAACGACCTCATCCGACCAGCGCTGTACGACGCCTGGCACGAGGTGAGGCCCCTGCGCGAGGTGGAATCCGGCGCCGCGCGCGGTGTTTATGACATAGTCGGGCCGGTCTGCGAGAGCAGCGACTGGCTGGCCAGAGACCGCCTGCTTGCCCCTCGGCAAGGCGATTTCCTTGCGATCATGTCGGCGGGGGCCTATGCAATGGTCATGAGCTCGAACTACAACAGCCGTCCTCGCGCGGCCGAGATCATGGTCTCCGGGGCTCGGGCCCACCTGGTGCGCCGGCGCGAGACGCCGGCCGGGCTCTTCGAAGGGGAACAGGTGCCGGAATGGACTTGAAACACGCCCGCCTCTGGCTGGCGCCGCTTGCCGCCGCCGCGCTCATGGCCGGTTGCGGCAACGACGCGGCATCGGCGAAGCGGCCCGCAGGGCCCGCGCCGGCGCTGGTGAGCGCCATCGTGGTCCAGCCGCGCGATCTGGAAGTGGTTGAGAACGTGGTTGGGTATCTCGAGAACGTGATCGATCCCAGCCTCGGTGCCGAAGTTGCCGGCCGCGTGGTACGCGTGCTCGCCTCCACCGGCAAGAAGGTCAGGCGGGGCGAACTGCTGGCGGAGATCGACCCGCAGGACTTCGAAATCCAGTCCCGCGGCGATGCTGCCGAGATCGCGCGCCTGCAGTCCCTGTTGGCGCAGGCCGAGCGGCTGGTCGAACGCCAGCAGAAGCTGGTGGCGCAGGGCTTCATCTCGCAGAACGCGGCGGACGACGCGATGGCGCAGAGGAACGCGCTGCGCGAGAGCATCGCCGCGGCGGGCGCGCGCGCCGAGCAGACGCGCCGCAGCCTCGGCAAGACCCGCGTGGTGGCGCCGATCGACGGCGAGGTCGAGGTGCAGATTGTCACCGCCGGCGACTACGTCAAGGTGGGCGATCCCCTTTTCAAGCTGGTCAGCACGCGGCGCCTGCACGCGCACCTGCCGCTGCCGGAGGCCTTCGGCCCGAAGATCCGCGCCGGACTGAAGGTGCGCCTGTCGGCCCCCGCAGCGCCGGAGAAGCTCCTCGAGGCGAAGATCGACGAGATCCGCCCGACTGTCGGCGCGCAGAACCGCGCGCTGGACGCGATCGTCAAGTTCGACAACGACGGCTCGTTCCGCGGCGGCGGCAGCGTGAACGCCCGCATCGTGCTGGCGGTGCGCGAGAAAGCGCTCACGGTACCCGAGCAGAGCGTGGTGCTGCGGCCGGCGGGCAAGGTGGTCTACGTACTCGCCGAGCAGGACGGCAAGCTGGTCGCGCAGCAGCGGATGGTGGAGACCGGCGTGCGCCAGGACGGCTACTACGAGATCGTGAAGGGGCTTGCCCCCGGCGACCGCGTCGCGGTGGATGGCGCCGGGTTCCTCACCAACAACGCGGTGGTGGCGCTGCCCAAGCCGCGTCCGGATGGGGGCAAGGGCGGGAAGAAGGGCGAGGGCAAGAAGGCCTGAGATGACGCTGCCCGAGCTCTCGATCAGGCGCCACGTGTTCGCGTTCATGGTGAACGCCGTGCTGATCCTGTTCGGCCTGATCGCCTACACCCGCATCGGCGTCGACAAACTGCCCTACATCGAGTACCCGGTGGTCTCGGTGACCACCAACCAGCGTGGCGCCAATCCAGACGTCATCGACGCCTCAATCACGAACCTGGTCGAAACCGCGGTCAACAGCGTGCCGGGCATCGAGCACATCCAGTCCACCTCCTCGCCCGGGGTTTCCATCGTCACCATCACCTTCAATCTCGACAAGCGCATCGACGTCGCCTTCAACGAGGTCCAGGCCAAGGTGAACCAGGTGCTGCGGCGCATGCCCAAGGACGCGGACCCGCCGGTGGTTGCCAAGGTCGAGACCAACACCCAGCCCATTCTCTGGACCGCGCTGCAGGGCGACCGCACCCAGCAACAGCTCAACCAGTACGCCATCAATGTCATCAAGAAGCGGCTGGAGACAATCGACGGCGTGGGCGAGATCCGCATCGGCGGCCGGCGCGACCGCACCATCCGCGTCAACCTGCTGCCGGGCCGGATGGCGGCCTACGGCATCGCGGCGCAGGAGGTCAGCGCCGCCTTCGCCAACGAGCACCTGCAGGTGGCGGGCGGCTTCCTGACCGGCAAGGCGACCGAGCACCTGCTCAAACTGGACCTGGAGTTCCACCGCCTGGACGATCTGGAGAAGATGGTGCTCGCCTACCGCGACGGCGCGCCGGTGCGGCTGCGCGACATCGCCGAGATCGAGGACGGGCTGTCGGACTTCCGCCAGCTGGCGCGCTTCAACGGCAAGCCCGCCGTGGGCGTCGGCGTGGTCAAGGTGCCCAACACCAACACGGTGGAGATCATCCGCGAGGTGCGCGAGCGCATCGAGACCGAGATCCGGCCCCAGTTGCCGCCGGGGCTGGAGCTGCACTACGTGCAGAACGACGCCATCTTCATCGGCGAGATGGTCGATTCCCTCAAGGGCCACCTGATCGAGGGCACGTTGCTCGCCGCGCTTATCGTCTGGCTGTTCCTGAAGAGTTTCCGCGCCACCGTCATCGTCGCCACCGCCATTCCGGTCTCGCTGTTCGGCGCCATCGCGGTGATGTACTTCTTCGGCTTCACCTTCAATTCGGTGACGCTGCTGGCGCTGCTGCTGCTGGTAGGCGTGGTGGTAGACGATGCCATCGTGGTGCTGGAGAACATCTACCGCCACCGCGAGCACCTGGTGCAGGACACTGCGCGGGCCGCGCTCCAGGGCAGCCGCGAAGTGACCTTCGCGGTGATCGCGGCCTCGTTCTCTCTGGTGGCGATCTTCGCGCCGGTGATCTTCCTCTCGGGCATCACTGGCCAGTTCCTGCGCTCCTTCGCCGTGGTGGTCACCTTCGGCGTCCTGGTGTCGCTGTTCGTGTCGCTGACGCTGACGCCGATGCTGTGCTCGCGCTACATGCACGTCCAGAAGCAGCACAGCCGCGTCTACTGGGCTCTGGAGCACGCCTTCGAGCACCTGGAGTCGTTCTACCGGCGCACCCTAAAATGGGCGCTGGCGCACCGCGGCGCGGTGCTGGCGGGCGCGGCGCTGATCAGCGCCGCCGCGGTGCCGCTGCTGCGGGCGCTGCCGACGGAGCTCGCGCCGCAGGCCGACGAGGGCCGCTTCCTGGTCGCGATTCGCGCCCCGCTCGGTTCCTCGATCCACTACACCGAAAGCAAGCTGCGCGAGGTGGAGGCGATCGTGGACCGCTACCCCGATGTCGTCTCCGAGTTCGGCGTCATCGGCCTGGGCTCTGCCGGGCAGGTCAACCAGGCCACGCTGGTGGTCCGCATGCGGCCGAAGTCGGAACGACGCAAGGACGGCGGCCTGTCGCAGGCGGAGGTGCTGCAGCTCCTGCGCCGCGATCTCGCGCAGCTGACCGGCGCGCGCGCGTTCGCGCGCGCCTTCGGCATCGTCCAGGGACAGCGCTCCGAGCCGCTGCAGTTCGTGGTCAAGGGGCCGAATCTGCAGGAGATGGGGCGCCTCGCCGGCGAGCTGGAGCGCACGCTGCAAGCCGATCCGAAGATCGGCCGCATGGACACCAACCTGCAACTGGAGCTTCCGCAGCTGATCCTCGAGCCCGACCGCACGCGCGCCTCCTCGGTCGGCCTCAGCTCGCAAGACCTCGCGCTCGCCATCGGCATGCTCACCGGCGGTGTCGACATCGCGAAGTACAACGACCAGCCCGGGGACGGCGAGCGCTACGACATCCGGGTCAAGGCGAAGGACGGCGAGTTCAACGGCGAGGCGGACCTCGCCAAGATCTACCTGCGCAACCGCCAGGGCCAGCTGGTGCGGCTGGACACCGTGGCCAGGTTCAAGGAGCGCGTCGGCCCGGCTGTGGTGGCGCGCTTCGACCTGCAGTACTCCGCGACCTTCTACGCCTCGCCGTCCATCCCGCTTGCCGAGGCGATCGAGAGGGTGAAGGAGGCGGCGCGCCAGCTCCCGCTCGGCTACCAGGTGGTATTCATCGGGGAGGCCGAGCAGCTGGAGAAGACGCGCGAGTCCATCGCCTTCACTTTCGGCCTGGCGCTGGTGCTTTTGTTCATGGTGCTGGCGAGCCAGTTCAACTCGTTCCTGCAGCCCCTGTTCATCATGCTGGCGGTGCCGCTGGCGATGATCGGCGGCGTGTTCGCGCTGTGGCTGTTCGTGCCGCTGTCGCAGCTGGGGCAGTCGCTGGGGCTTCGCATCCCGCTGCATACCCTCAACATCTACTCCATGATCGGGCTGATCCTGCTGATCGGTCTGGTGGCGAAGAACTCCATCCTGCTGGTGGATCTCACCAACCAGCGCCGTGCTCAGGGCAAGGACGTGGACGGGGCGCTGCTCGATGCCTGCCCGATCCGCATGCGCCCGGTGCTGATGACCTCGCTTACCATCGTGCTCGCGCTGGCGCCCGCGGCGCTTGGCCTGGGGGCAGGCGCCGAAACCAACGCCCCGCTGGCGGTGGCGGTGATCGGCGGCATGATCACCTCCACCCTGCTCACGCTGGTGGTGGTTCCGGCGGGCTACTCGCTGGTGGAGAACTGGCGCTTGCGCCGCGGCCTGGTCCCGGCCACCGGCGGCGGCGCGCTGAGCGAGGCGCCGAGCGCGCCGCGCCGCGACGGCGACTGACTAGATCGAGAATTCGATCAGGAACGGTCCGCGCCGGGCGCAGGCCGAACTGAATGCATCGGTGAAGGCCTCGAGCGTTTCAACCCGGACCGCCTCCACGCCCATACCTTCGGCGAGCTTCGTCCAGCGGATCCCGGGACGTGCCAGGTCGAACAGGTCCTTCGACGCCGGACCCGGCTGCGCGCCAACCGCCTCCAGCTCCGACTGCAGGATGGCGTAGCGCCGGTTGGCGAACACCACGCTCACCACGTCGAGCTTCTCGCGCGCCTGCGTCCACAGCGCCTGCAGCGAGTACATGCCGCCGCCGTCGGCCTGCAGGCAGACCACGCGCCGCCCCGGCGCGGCAATCGCGGCGCCGGTGGCCGCCGGGAAGGCATGACCGATGGCGCCGCCCGTGATCTGGATCCAGTCGTGCGGCGCGGCGCCCCAGGTCGGCGGGAACAGCGCCCGCCCCGAGGTGACGCCATCCTCCGCGACCACCGCGTTCTCAGGCAGCAGCGCCGCGAGCGAAAACGCAAACGGTTCCGGCTTGAACGGCCCGCCATGCAGCTCGGGCTTGGCGAAGTCGTCGCGCAGCGGCGCGGAGCGCGGCGCGGAGAGTTCATCGGCGAGCGCCTCCAGCGAACCGACAATGTCCTCATCTATCTCCGCCAGCCGGTGCAGCTCGCAGTCCCTTGGCCAGAGCGTGGAGGGCTTGCCCGGGTAGGCGAAGAAACCGACCGGCGCCTTGGCCCCCGCGAGCACCAGGTGCCGGGTGCCGGACAGCGTCTTCAGCGCGGCGTCCACCGGGTACGGGATGCGGTCCACCGGTGCGCGCCCCCGGCCGCGCGCCATGCGCGGCACCTGGGTCGGGGTCTTCAGGGCGGCGCCGGTTGCGTACGCGATCCGGTTTGCCGCGCGCAATCCCGCCTCCGAGAGGCCGTCGCCGTTGAGCACGATGCATGAAGGCGCTCCACCGCGCAGCGCGGCAGCGATGGCCCGGATGCGCCCGGGATCCACGACTGCGCGCGTCTGCGGCACCAACGGCTTGCCGGGGGCCGCGCCCTCGTCCCAGGCGCAGTCGGCCGGAAGCACCAGTGTCGCGATGCCGCCGGGCGGGACCCGCGCCGCATGCACCGCCTCGGCGGCGGCCGGACCTACTTCGGCTGCGCTGCCGCAACTGCGCACCCAGCGCGACACCGTGCGGGCGAGCCCCTCGGTGTCGGCGCTGAGCGGCGGATCGTGCGGCTGGTGCCAGGTCGCCTGGTCGCCGACGATATTGACGATGGGCGCGAATGCGCGGCGCGCGTTGTGCAGGTTGGCGATGGCGTTGCCCAGGCCGGGCATGCAATGCAGCAGCGTCGCCGCGGGCTTGTCGGCGATGCGCGCATAGCCGTCGGCCATGCCGGCCACCGCGCCCTCCGCGAGTCCCAGCACGCAGCGCAGGCCGGCGATGCGGTCCAGCGCGGCGACGAAGTGCATCTCGGAAGTGCCCGGATTGGCGAAGCAGGTGTCCACGCCGGAGGCGAGGAGCGTGCGCGCGAGGCTTTCGGCTCCGTTCATGGATTGGATGCTAGCATCGGCGCTCCGGGGAATCCGGCGGAGATTCGAAACATGGCCAGCATCCAGGAAACGCGCAACATGGCGCTCTACTGCGACTTCGAGAACGTTGCGCTCGGCGTGCAGGACGCGAAGTACGAGAAGTTCGACATCAACCGGGTGCTCGAGCGCCTGCTGCTGAAGGGCTCGATCGTGGTCAAGAAGGCCTACTGCGACTGGCAGCGCTACAAGGACTTCAAGGCCGGCATGCACGGCGCGTCCTTCGAGCTGATCGAGATCCCGCATGTGCGCCAGTCGGGCAAGAACTCGGCCGACATCCGCATGGTGGTGGACGCGTTGGATCTGTGCTACACCAAGGGCCACGTCGACACCTTCGTCATCATCAGCGGCGACTCGGACTTCTCGCCGCTGGTGTCCAAGCTGCGCGAGAACGCCAAAGTGGTGATCGGCGTCGGGGTGAAAAACTCCACCAGCGACCTGCTGATCGCCAACTGCGACGAATTCATCTTCTACGACGACCTGGTGCGCGAGGACGAGGTCAAGCGCCGGGCGCAGAAGAGGCGCCGCGAGACGCAAAAGCCGGCCGCCTCCAGCCGCGACAGGGACGCACCGGCCGGGGACGACAAGGTGCAGGAGGTGTTCGACCTGGTGCTCGAGACGCTGGACGCCCTGGTCGCCGAGCGCAGCGAAGGCGAGAGAATCTGGGGCTCGATGGTGAAGCAGGCGCTCAAGCGCAGGAAGCCCGGCTTCAACGAGTCCTACTACGGCTTCCGCGCCTTTTCCGACCTGCTCGAGGAAGCCGAGAAGCGCGGCTTCATCAAGCTCGAGCCCGACGAGAAGTCGGGCGGCTACGTGCTGCGCCGGGCCTGAGCGCCCTGCTCGGGATTGAGTTTCCGGTCGAGCGGCCACCGCGCGCGAATGTGGTCATGGCAGGGGCCGCAGACCTTGCAGACCGCAGCAAACCGGCTAAGCGCTGCGGCGACCAGGTTCATCGGCTAGGGCGCGTCGGCGATTGGCGGCAGCGCCCGCAAGTAGGCGATCATCGAGGCGAGGTCCTGCGCGCTCAGGCGGCTGGTGGTGTTGCTGACCACTTCGCCCATGCGCTCGCCGGTGACGTCGCCGTCCGCGGTCATGCCCGATTGCAGGAAGCCGGTCAGTTCGGCGTCATCCCATTTCTTGAGATTGGCCGGGGTCAGGTTGGACACGCCACCGTCTCTCTTGCCTTTGGGGGTACCCGCCAGGTGGCGGGCGCGCTTGGGGCCGCCGAGGAAGTTCCTCGGCGTGTGGCACTCGCCGCAGTGGCCCAGCACGTTGACGAGGTAATCGCCCCGGTTGACCGTGGCGTTGCGCTTCGGATCCGGCGTGAACCTCCCCGGGGTGAAGTAGAGCCACTTCCAGAACCGCACCAGGAAGCGCAGGTTGAACGCAAACCCGAGATCGTGCGCCTGGTTCTGGCGGGCGCTGGGCGGCAGCGCCCGCAGGTAGGCCCACAGGTCCCTCAGGTCGGCCTCCGAGATGCGTGCGAACGACGGGTAGGGGAAGGCGGGGAAGTAGTGCGCTCCGTCCGGCCTCAGGCCCTCGCGGAGCGCACGCGCAAAATCCACCTCCGACCACTTGCCGATTCCCGCGGCCGGATGGGGCGTGATGTTGGGACCGTAGAAGGTGCCGAAGGGCGTCTTCAGCGCACGGCCACCCGCGTAGGCGACGGCCTTGTCTTTCGCTTCGGTATGGCAGCCGAGGCAACCGGCGGCGCTGGCGATGTATTCGCCGCGCCGTGCAGCCGGATCAGTCAGCGGCGCACCAACTGCTTGAGCAGCCGGGGCGGGCTTACCGACCGGCGCCGGGGCTGCGGGTGCCACCGGAGCCATCGGTCGGGGCGGCGGCGGGGGCGGCGGAGATTGGGCCAGCCCGCTTAACCCGAAGCCCAAAAACAGAAGCCCCGCCAAAGCGGGGCTTCTTGGGAACGACATGAGCCGTTCAGGAACGCGCCTACTTGGCGCGGAAACTGTCGTGGCAACCGCCACAAGTCTTGCCCACAGCGCCGAATTGAGCCTTCACACCAGCCTCGCTCTTCGCGCGCGCGGCAGCACCCAGCTTGGCGATTTCTGCCTGCATCCGGTCTGCGATCTCGTCGAACTTCGCTTTCTGCGAGTAGGCTTCCGGCAAGGCGCGGCTTTTCTCGCCCCTGGTGCTTTCATGGAACCCGTCCCAGGGCATCTGCGAGAGGTTCTCGAGATAGGTCGCGTTGCGGGATACCGCCTCGGCGTTGTAGGGCACCTTGCCCGATGCCATGCCGGCGATTGGGCCCCAGTACTTGCCGATCAGGGTCATCGCCGCCTGCCGCTGCTTGACCAGGACATCGGGCTTGGCCTGCGCCACCGCCTCGGTTGCCACCCCCATTGCCAAGGCCGCGCCGGCGACCGCCACGGTCATGATCCTGTTCATTCCGTTCCTCCTTGATTTATTGGGGTTGGCACCCGCTAACACGACCCCGTTCGGGTTCATTCCGCTTGCCCGGATGCTCAGCGCAGACCGGCTGCGTACTCGGCGACCGCCTGAATCTCCCGCTCGCTCATTTTCGCGGCCACGCCCCGCATCATGCCGTTGGGGTCGTTGGCGCGGGCGCCGCTGCGGAACGCCTTCAACTGCGCATCGATGTACTCGGCGAACTGGCCCGCAATGCGCGGATATTGCGCGGGCACGCCGGCCCCGGCGGGACCATGGCAGCCGGCGCAGGCCGGCAGCCCGGCGGACGGATTGCCGCCGCGGTACAGCTTCTGGCCCAGGGCCGCGAGTGCCTTGTCTTTCGCCGCCGCCGGCTTCAGTTTCTGCGATGCGTAGTAGGCTGCGACATTCCTCATGTCGTCAGCAGAAAGGGCCGCGACCATGCCGGCCATCACCGCGTTCTCGCGCTCGGCCTTCTTTGCGCCCTGCGGCTTGAAGTTCATCAGCTGCCGATGAAGGTATTCCGGTATCTGGCCAGCGAGCTTCGGATTGGCGGCCGCCGGGCTGTTGCCGTCGGCGGCATGGCAGGCGGCGCAGGCCTGGCTGGCGATCTGCTGGCCCTTGGCGAGATCGGGCCCGGCTGGCAGCTTCGCCGGCCCCTGGGCCCATGCGCTTCCGGCAATCGAGACCAGCGACGCCGCAAACGCAACCACGATGCTGCGAACCATCCTGAAACTCCCCGCCGCAAGCGCACGAAAGCCGCGATTTTAATGGGATTTCCACCCTCCGGCACCAACAGGCTCGGATGAGCGCCTTCTCCCAGACCCGTTTCCTCACCGCCGCGGTGGGCCCGGCCGGCTTTCCACCCGGGGATCGGCCGGAAATCGCCTTCGCCGGGCGCTCCAACGTCGGCAAGTCGAGCGCGATCAACGCCCTGGCCAACCGCAAACGCCTTGCCTTCGCGAGCAACACACCCGGACGCACGCAGACCATCAATTTCTTCGACCTCGGGCCCTCGGCCAGGCTGGTGGACCTGCCGGGCTACGGCTACGCGGCGGCGCCCCGGGCAGTGCGGGCGCAATGGGACGCGCTGGTCGGGGGCTACCTCGGCAACCGCAGCTGCCTCGCCGCCGTGGTGGTGCTCATGGATATCCGCCATCCGCTGAAGGACCACGACCTGCACCTGTTCGAGTGGCTGCGGCCATTGGGGGCGAAACTGCTGGTGCTGCTGACGAAGGCGGACAAGCTCTCGCGCACCGCGGCCATGGCGACGCAGGCAAGCGTCCAGGCGGCCTTGCGCGGCCGGGCGATCCAGGCCCAGATCGTGCTGTTCTCGGCGCCGAAGAAACAGGGCGTGGAGCAAACCAGGCGCCTGCTCCAGCACAGGCTGGAGCAGGCGGTGGAGAATAAAAGGCCCCCGGCAAAGGGGAAAGCAACCGGGGGCGAAGGGCCTTGATTGGATCAAGGCAGCCCGCTCAGGGAGGAGAGGCGGGGGATGGCTTGCGCCATCCGAAGGTAAGATGTAGGGCCGGGAAAAAAGTTCCGGCTCGCGCAGCCTTGCGAAAACTCCCTGAAAAATCAGTGCCATGAAAATCCTCGGTGCCTTCCCAGCCGTCCGCATGCGCCGCATGCGGCGCAACGAGTTCTCCCGCCGCCTGATGCGCGAGCACCGCCTCAGCGCGGACGACCTCATCTACCCGGTGTTCATCATCGAGGGGAAAAACCGCGCCGAGAAAGTGGTTTCCATGCCTGGCGTGGAGCGCATGACGGTGGACCGGTTGCTCGCGCACGCCGAGCAGTGCGCGAAGTTCCGGATCCCGGCGCTGGCGCTGTTCCCGTCCATCGACCAGAAGTTGAAGACGCCGGATGGGCGCGAAGCCTTCAACCCGAAGGGCCTCATCCCCCGGGCGGTTGCGGCGCTGAAAGAACGCTTCCCGGAACTGGGCGTCATGACCGACGTCGCACTCGATCCCTATACCTCCCACGGGCAGGACGGCGTCATCGACGCCGGGGGCTACATCCTCAACGACCTCACGCTGGAGGTTCTGGAGAAGCAGGCGCTGGCGCAGGCCGCGGCCGGCGTCGACATCGTCGCGCCCTCGGACATGATGGACGGGCGCATCGGCCGCATCCGCCAGGCGCTGGAGAAGAAGGGCCACGTCCACACCAAGATCATGGCCTATTCCGCCAAGTACGCCTCGGGCTTCTACGGCCCGTTCCGCGACGCGGTACAGTCGGCGAAGAACCTGGGCAAGTCCGACAAGAAGACCTACCAGATGGATCCGGCCAACTCGGACGAGGCGCTGTGGGAAGTGGGCCTGGACCTCGCCGAGGGCGCCGACATGGTGATGGTGAAGCCCGGCATGCCGTACCTGGACATCGTGCGGCGCGTGAAGGACGAATTCCGCGCCCCGACCTTCGCCTACCAGGTCTCGGGTGAGTACGCGATGCTGCGCGCGGCGATCGCCAACGGCTGGCTGCCGGAATCCTGCGTCCTGGAGGCGCTCCTTGCCTTCAAGCGCGCCGGCGCCGACGGCATCCTTACCTACTTCGCGCTCGACGCAGCCAAGGCGCTGGCCAGCGGCAAGTAGCGGCCGGGCTCAGCCGAATACCGCGGCGACGCCGTTGGCCTGAACGGCTACCGGATCCTCGGCCACCGCCGCCAGCCCTTCCGCCTTGGACAGGAAATCGGTGAAGTACTGCATCGCGGAGTGCGGCCTGGGCACCGCCAGCAGTTCGATCTAGTCGCGTTCGAACATGATGCAGTGGTTCTGCGAGCCCAGCGTGCGCAAGCCCCCGGGCGTCAGCGTGAAGCCGAGGCGCGCGTAGGTATCCCGCGCGCGGTCGAGGTCGCGAACCAGCACCACGACATGATCGATCCCGCTGAGGCAGCGCCGCGCCCGCGCGCGCTCCGGCTCAGGCGCCCGGACCGAACAGCAGCGCGAGGGTCTTCAGGAACCGCTCGGCGTCCTGGTAGCCGACCACCCGCAGGCCGCGGATCTCCTGGCCGCTCGCGTCGAAGAAGATGATCCCGGGCGGCCCGAACAGGCGGAAGCGCCGCAGCAGCTCCTTGTGCTGGTCGCTGTTGGCGGTGACGTCGGCCTTCAGGAGCAGCATGCGCTCCAGCTTCGCCCTGAC
>Ga0194132_10007289_pt1 | contig 16572 bp, 18 predicted proteins | sample TA2KigOf80mmetaG_FD_148612 | JGI IMG/M metagenome (GOLD analysis project Ga0194132, IMG submission 148612) | Freshwater microbial communities from Lake Tanganyika, Tanzania - TA2015054 Kigoma Offshore 80m | ecosystem: Environmental > Aquatic > Freshwater > Lake | place: Tanzania: Lake...
GATCGCCGACCGCCTCATCGAGCTGAAGTGCGACCCGGACCTCCTCCGGAGTCTGTGGGACGGGTCCGACCTACCCTTCCCATATGCGAGGAGGAGATAGACAGGATTCCCTACCTGCGGATCAGTAGGCCCGTGGACTACGGCCAGCGCCCATACGACCCCAGCGAGGACGAGATTAAGTTTGATGAAGAATGGCTGTTTTTCTTGGAATACTATACCGTTCGCGCCCGGCTCGCTTGGCACGTTCCAAAGCCAAGCGAAACGCCGAACGTCCCCGCGGTGCCGGTAGAACTTGGCGAGATGGTGACCGCGAAAGAACTGGCGAAGGCGCTTGGCGTTCAAGCCAGCACGGTATCAACGTGGCTTACTCGACTGGTTTTCGAGAACCCGTTCGTTCGGGTGGACATCGCCCGATCCGAGGTGCGCAAAGTGCGCGGACATTTCTACTGGACGAAAGCCGTTTGGCACATCGCGTGCGAACACTTCCTGAAAAGTCCGTGTAAAGTTCGGGCGTCTTGAAGCCACAAAAACCCTAGGTTTCTAGCGTTCGCGTGCTTTTCACTTGTAAAGTAGAAACCCGCACTTCCCGCCCGCGTGCATGATGCGGGCATGAACACAACTCCCCCACCGAACGCACTGGCGGCGCGGACGCTCGTCGAAGTCGCGGAGATGTTGCTCTGGTACGTGCGTACCGGTGCGAACAACTCCGTCGTCAGGCTGCTCGCCTACCACATCGAACGGCGCGTGCGCCCCCAACGAAAGAGCAAGAAGCCGGGGGCGCGCCATGCCCGCTAAGCCCACCAACACCAACACCGGCGACGGCGGCGCGCTCGCGGCCGCGCTGCGTGCGGTGCTCGATGGCGAGCGCGACCCGCGGGCGCGGCGCTGGCTGCGCGCGCTGATCGCTGGCGACGACGACGTGAAGGCGAAGCGCAAGCCGCGGCGGAAGCGCGCGGCGGCGTGAAACGGAGCGGCCCGCGTCGGGTGGAATCGACGCGGGCCGCGGTGAACCAACAGGCACGAACACGAACTGGAGTACCCTCATGGTAGCCCCGAACGGCACGCGAAGCAAGGATGATGAAGTTCACATCCCGGTCGATGTTGCCGACCACCGGCATTTATCGCCGGACATCCTCGACGCGCTGCTCGCCGATCCCGCGGCGGGTTGGTGCGCGCCGGCCGACTGGCGCGACGGCTCGCTCTGGTGCCTCGAATTGCTCGTGGAAGTGGTGCGCGGCAACGAGACGCGCTTCCGGGCGTTCGTGTTAACCAACAACGACTTGACGCTACCCGACCCGCGCGCCGTCGTCCGGGAACTCAGCCTGTCCCGGTTCGGCTCGGTGAGCGCGGTGCTACTCGTCGCGGCGGTGCCGCGCCCGCGCCTCGACTTGAACACGATCCACATCCCGCGCGTGATCGACCAGCGCACCGCGGCCTGACCAACCCCCGACCACCAACCCCCGCGGCACCGGCGCGGCGCTCTCGCGCCCCGGTTCAACGCGGAAACGCACATAGGCTGCACCGATGGAACTCAGCGAACTTATCGGCGACATCCCGGAATCGTGGGCGGAGCGCGCGCGCGAACTCGCGGGCTGGGCGCTGGAGCGCATCTTCGTTCGAACGGACCGCTGCGGCGGGTACTACCTCGACCGCGGCACGGGCGAAATCAAAAAGACGACGTGCCCGACGCGCGGCCCCAAAGCCGGGCACGTTTCGCCGGCGCTCGTGGAGCGGCACTTCCGGGCGCGCGAGTGCGAAGACGTGATCGGCGCTCACGCGCTCGCGCCCGGTAGCAGCGTGGGCCGGTGGTGCGCGATCGACGTGGACAATCACGCGGACCTACCCGACCTACCGCGAGCGAACCGCGAGTTCGCCGAAGAGCGCTACGCGGTGCTCGCGGCGCTTGGCTTCCGGCCGCTCGTGGCCGACTACGGCGGCGGTAGCGTCCACTTCGTGATTTTGTTCGACCGCGAACTACCCGGCGCGGTGCTCCAGCGGTTCGCGGAGTGGGTGCGCGACGGCGGCGGCGCTCGGAAGGACGAGGTTTTTCCCAAGCAAGAAGAGGTTCCCGCGGACGGTTACGGCAACTGGTTGCGGCTCGTGGGACGGCACTTCAAGCGCGACGTGTGGGCGAAGGTGTTCGACGGCGAGCGTTGGCTCGAAGGTGCCGCTGCTGTCTCGCACGTTCTCTCGCTCGTCGGCGACTCGCCGGACCTAATCCCCGAACACGTTCTTCGTAAACCGGAACCGAAGGCGGAACCGAAGCCGAAGGCGAAGCCGGAACCGGCGCGCACCTCGAACGGCAACAACTCCGAGAACATCGAGAACGTGTTCGAGACGTACAACGCGCGCGCGACGCTGGACGAACTTATCGCGCACTGCGAAGCGCAAGGGCACAAGCTGTTGAACCGTACGGACGAACGCGCTACGTTCACGCGCGCGGGCAAGAAGGACGGCGAATCGTTCAACCTGAGGAAGATGAACGGCACCGTCTTCTTGAAGAACTTCTCCTGCAACTCTGGACTGCCCGAAGGTAAGGGGCGCAATCCGGCGCACACGCGGTGCGCGCTGTGGTTCGGCGAAATCAACACGCACACGCTCGCGCAGACCGCGCTACGGCTCGAAGCCGAACTCGGACTTCAACCAAGCCGTATGCCGCTCACGGTGCCGTTCACGACACCGACACCGGCACCGGACGCGGCGAACCCCTCGACCGACGACCCCGAACCACAAGCCGGAGACGGCACGAACCCGCCGGCGTGGTGGCAACCGCCAATGAGCGGCGAGACGTGGACCGACCCGCACCGGCTCGCGCGTTTGTTCGTGCGCGCGACCGCGACTCCGACCGGCGCGCCGTCGCTGGTACAGTGGCGCGACGAGGTGTATCGGTGGCTCGGCGGCGCGTACCGGGTGATGGGCGAAGGCGACTTGGGGGCGCTGCTCTACAAGCACGCGCGCGAAGTGTTCGTGTACGACCTACCCAAGCGGCGCGCCGAAGCGCTCGCGGCCGGCTCGAAAGCGCCGGTGAAGCTCCCGCCGGTCGCGGGGCGCGTGCGTTCGGACACGCGCGGCAATCTCAGCGGGCTGGTGCTCGTGCCGGACGACGGGCGCGACGCGCCCTTCTGGTTGCGCTCGGCGCTATCGTGCGACCCGCGCGAACTCGTGGTCGCACCCAACGGGCTGTTCGCCATCGAACAAATCGCGCGCGGGGAAGGCGCACTCGCGGCACCGACGCCGGACCTGTTCGCGCTGAACGCACTGCCGTTCGACGTGCCGCTCGGCGAGTGCGACCGGCCGCGCGTGTGGGTGGAGAAGCTGAAGGAGTGGTTCGCCGGCGACACGCGCGCCATTCTTGGGCTTCAAGAGTGGATTGGCTACCTGCTGAGCGGCGACAGCTCGCAGCACAAAATACTGCTACTCGTTGGCCCGCCGCGGAGCGGCAAGGGCACCATTCTGCGGGTGCTGTCAAGCCTCATCGGCGCTGCGAACGTGGCGACTACCAGCTTCGCGGCGCTGGGCGAATCGTTCGGACTTCAGGACTTGATCGGGAAGCGTGTGGCGGTGATCCCCGACGCGCGCCTGAGCGGGCGCACCGACACGGCGCAAGTGGTCGAACGGTTGCTTTCCGTCAGTGGCGGCGACGCGCAGACCGTGAACAGGAAGAACCTACCGCGGCTCACGACCAAGTTGGGCGTGCGCTTCGTGCTGGCAACGAACGAGATTCCGAGGCTGGCGGATGCTTCCGGCGCGCTGGCTAGTCGCTTCCACATCTTGGCGCTGCCGAACAGCTTCTTGGGGCGTGAAGACAAGGCGCTTGACGACAAGCTCGCGGCGGAACTGCCCGCGATCCTCCAATGGGCCGCGAAGGGTTACGTTCGACTCCGCACGCAAGGCGCGTTCACCGAGAACGACGCGGCGAAGGAGCACGTTCGCCACCTCGAAGAACTGTCTTCGCCCGTTCGCGCATTCGTTCGAGAGTGCTGTCGGATGGGACCAACGGAACAACTGCTTCGCTCCGAGTTGTACAACGCGTGGTGCGCGTGGTGCGAAGACCGTGCGATTCCACCATCCGCGGACAACATCTTCGGGCGCGACCTTCGGGCAGCGTGTCCACACGTCGCGGACGCACAACTGCGGTCGATAGGGGGGCGGGTGCGCGTCCTCAGAGGCATCGGGCTTCGGCAGCGCGACGATTGGGGGGACCGGGCGAACCTTGAGGGCTTCAACCATGCTTCCTGACACGGCGCGGCACAGGTGGCACAGGTTGGAACATGTTCCGATCCAACGTACGCGATGGGAGGTTCCCAAGCGCATAGCCCCATAGGGACAGAGGGCAGAGTAAGTGGTGCGTTAGATCGGAACATGTTCCAACCTGTGCCACCTGTGCCACCCCGCGCACGACCCCGCGACCCCGCGACCCCCTCGACCGACCGCACGCGGCACGGGGGTAGGGGGTTTACCGAGTTATACCGGGGCGGAAAGTACCGCACGGCCCCTGACGCACATTTTTAGGCGAAACTCTAAAGGGTTTTGGAGTGCTTACGGGGTTAGCGGGTGGCGGTGGGCGGCGTGAAGTTGGTCGCGGTGCCAGACAGGAACCCCGCGGCAAGCGCTGGCATCGCGCCAGCGCCTCGAACGTGCCCGAATCCGTGCGGTTGGCTATGCGAACGACGAAAACGCAATAGGCGCGACGCCAGCGCCCCTAGAAGCGAAACCGGGCCGGGCGGCGAGTTGAACCGACCGCGGCCCAAAGGCGCGCGGGAGAAAGCGCGAAAACATCCATTGGGCGTTCCGATGGGTTGTGTCGATGTGGTAGGCTATGACAATGAAAGGACCAACGCAATGAGTACCGCGATTCTGACGGAACCGAAGGGCAAGAGGCAGAAACTGTTCGAAGCGCCGGCCGTGTACCCGACGGCCGAGGAAGCGGCGGCAGGCTTGCCGAACACGAAGAGCGACCCGCGCGTGCAGGAACTGGTCGCGCGCACCGTGAAGCTCTCGCACGACCGCGCGGCCGTCGTGCGCCAGATCGCCGAAGCCGAAAAGAACGGCGGGCCGGTCGCGGCTTCGCCACTGACGGCGAAGGCGAACGCACTGGCGAGCGGGCGTGATCCGAGCGACGTGGCAGACCGCGGCAAAGCGCTCGCCGAACTCCGCGATGAGGCGGCGGCGTTGCAACTGGCGCTCGAACAGTTGCAGAGCGCGACGGCGCAATTGTTGGTCGCGGTCGGGGCCGAGAGCGCGCCGGCGGCTTACGAGGCGGCCAAGCCGCTCTTGCGGCGGCAAGCGCTCGCGGCGCTCGAACTGGCCGCGGCGACGGTGGAAGTGCAACGGTTCCGCGCCTTGATCGCGCGGAAGGGGCTGAGCGCCGGGGGCATTCCGGCACTCAGCCGAACCAATGCGGTGTTCGACCCGGCGTTCATCCCGCCGGGCGAACCGCATTTGTCGCACGGCGCGCGCGACCTCGCGCGGCGGGCGGCGCAACTCGGCCTACTCACGCCGGCGGAAGCCGACGAGCAACTCGCGCGGTTCGCCCGCGTGTGACCCGCACCGGCCGGCGCGAACGTTCGCGCCGGCTTCCTTGGCACTCACGAGTACGACCATGCAGCGCGTTCGCCCTTCGCTCCCGCCGGGGCCGCTCGCCCTCGAACCCGGCGCGCGCGACATCCTCGCGCGGCAACACCGCGAAAGCCTCGAACGCGGCGAGTACCCGGCGGCGTTCGGTTCGGCGGAGTGGCAGCAGACGCCACCGAAGGCGTACCAGTTGCGCGGCACCGCGGCGGTAATCTCGGTGGGCGACGTCATTTTCCCGCGGTACTCGCCGGACCTCGAAGCGTTCGGCATCCCCAGCGCGGAAGGCGTCGCGCGAGCGGTTCGGCGGGCCGCGGCGGATTCGGCCGTCTCAACTATCGTTCTCGACATCGACAGTCCGGGCGGTTCGGTCTTCGGGATTCCCGAAGCGGCCGACGCGCTCTTCGCGGTGCGCAACACGAAGCGAATTGTGGCGGTGGCGAACCATGTGGCCCTGAGCGCGGCCTACTGGCTGGCCGCGCAAGCGCACGAACTGATCGTCACGCCGGCGGGCGTGGTGGGCGGCGTGGGCGTGGCCGACGCGCACACCGACACTTCGCGCGCGCGGGAGAAAGCCGGCATCAAAACCACCCTCGTCGCGGCCGGGGCGTTCAAAACCGAACGGGCGAGCGAGTTCCCGCTGAGCGCAGAGGCCCGCGCCGAGATGCAGCGGGGCGTAGACCGCTACTACAGCATGTTCCTGAGCGCGGTGGCGCGGGGCCGCGGGGTGAGCGCGGCTCACGTCGCCAACCGGTTCGGCGAAGGGCGCGCGCTGCTGGCGCAAGACGCGGTGCGCGTGGGCGCGGCCGACCGCGTGGGCACGCTCGACGAGGTGCTCGCCGAACTGCGCGCCGGGGGGCGGGCCGCACCGGTCGCGCCTCGCGCCGAGTACGGGAACGCGCTCGCCACCGAAGCCGCGCGGCGCGCCGTTTCCGAAACCGTGATCGCGGCGTGGGCGGCGTGGAACCGCGCGCCTACGGCGCTCGTGCTCGCGGTCCCGAAGGGCGCTTCGCTCGCGCGCTGGGCGAGTTGCGTTCACGAGGCCGGGCACGTCGTCGCCTGTCTCGCGCTCGGCGGAACCGTGCCGCACGTTCGCGCGAACGGCGAAGGCGGAACCGGCTTGACCGAAATTCGGCTCGCCAACACGTCGGCCGAACTCAACATCGCGGTGACGGTGGCCGGCGGCACGGCCGAGTGGCTGTTCGCGCCGCACCGCGGCGACCCGTTCGCGCCGGAAGGCAGCGCCAAAACGGACCTCGAACTCCTGCGCGCGGAAGTCGGCGCGAGCGCGCCGGACTTGGCACACGGGCGGCGCGCCGCGGCGCACCTGCTCCGCTCGAACGCCGGCGCGGTTCACCGGGTTGCGCTCGAACTCGCGGCCCGCTCCGCGCTCGCCGGCGGCGACGTGACCCGCGCCGCGGGCGCGCTCCAAACCTTTCCCGCTTGAACCGGAGGCGCGCATGGGAACTCTCGTCGAAATGAAACTCGAACAATCGGGCACCACGTTCGCCTTTGTGGACCGCGCGTCGCGCGAAGTGTTTCTTCCGCTCGCGTTCGACCGAGCGGCGACGGAATTCGCCGCGGTATCGGCGGCGCAGTGCGGCCGAAGTCTCGGCGCACTGCCGGCCGTGCTCGCGTCCGGCGGCAAACTGTTCTTCTCGGCCAAGTTCATGCGCGAATACGCGCCACACGTTCGCGCGGACTTGGATCGCGTTACCGATTGGGCGTTGCAGTGCTTCGACGCCGCGGCCGGCGAACTTCAGAAGCTCCTTTGCTGAAGTGGAACAACTCGACAGTTTCTAACCCCTTCACCCCGCTGCGAGGGTTTGCCGTGTTCGACACGCTCCGACTGACCCCGCGCGAGTGCCGCGCGCACGAACTCGAACTGCTCGCGCTGCTCGCGCTGTTCCCGGGCGCGGTTCCGCTGGGTGTCTACTTCGGCGCGCTCCCGCCGCGGTGGGCGGTGGAAGCGGCCGAACGGCTGCTCGCGGCCGGCGAACTGACCGGCGACGCGGACGGCGCGCTCGCGCTCACCTCGAACGGGCGCACCAGCGCGGCCCGTTCGCTCTGGCCCGTCCCGCGCGACGGACAATTCCCCTTCGCTCCCGTGGTGTAGCAGATGAAGGTTGACGACCCGGACGCGGCCCAATTTGCGGCGTTCGTTGAACGCAACGCGCGCTGGATCGGGAAGCTGTCGGCGGGCCATGCCCGCCGGTTCCGCGTGGAGTTCGACGACGCGCGGCAAGACTTCTTCGTCTGGCTGCTCAAGCGGTGGAAGGCGTACGACCCGGCGCGCGGTGCCGAGAGTACCTACTTGGCACTCGAAGCGCGCTCGCTGGCGGACTTCGCCGAACGCACGCGCCGCGCGCGAAAGCGGTGCGGGCACGCGCTGAGCCTCGACGGTGACGAAACGGGCGCGCCCGCGGACCGCGCCCCCTCCCCGCCGGACCTGTGCGCCGCCCGCGAGGGGCGCGCCGTCGTTCGCGCCGCGGTCGATGCGCTGCCCGCGCGCCTGCGCTGCGTGGTGCACGGCCAAATGGGATTCGGCGGCGAACACCTGTCGCACCGGGCGCTGGGCGAACGGTTGGGACTCAGCCGCTCCCGCGTGCAGCAACTCGCCGAGAGCGCGTTCGAGGTGCTGCTCGACCAACACTTCGCGGCGGTCGCTGCGGCCCGCGACGTTCTGCTGTGAAGCCGGGCGGCGGCGCTCGGCGCGCCCTTGTGCCGGTTCGGACGTGCTCGCGGCGGCGGGCGTGATCCCGTTCCCGAAGTAGTTCACCAGCGCGCCGGAATTCGCCGGCGCGGTCCCATCCTCTCACACATGAACCCCAACAACAGCGCGGTGAGCAACCTCGCGGTGCAGTGGTGGCCGTTGGCGCTTCGCACCGCGAGCGAGTGCGCGAAGCGGTGGCGCGTGCCGTACCTCACGGACGAATTCCAAAGCGCCGCGGGCGTGGCGGTACTCGCGGGGGCGCGGGCGTTCCTCGAGCGCGAAGGCGACACGACCCGACCGGGGCCGGGCGCGTTCGTCACGAAGGCGACGGCGTGGGAGTGCTACCGCGTGTTGCAAGCAGAGAAGCCGAAGCGCGCGAAGTACCTCGACGCCGTAATCGACGGCACCGAGGCCGGCACGCTCGGCGCGGTGATCGCGTGCAACGGCAACGACCCGACCGAAGCCGCGGAGCGCAACGAAGCTGTCGAACTGGCGCGCGTGCTGCTCGACCGCGCACCGTTGACCGCGAACGAACTCAGTGCGGCGGTGCGGCACTACGGTCAGGGCGAGACGTGCGAAGCGCTGGCAGCGGAGCGCGGGTGTACGCGGCAAGCCGTTCACCAAGCCGCGCGGCTCGCGCTGGCGAAGCTGCGTGACGTTGCGGGCGTTCAGGGCGCGACGACCGACTTGCGCGCGCTCAACTCGCGCACCGCGACCGCGCGGCGGATGCGGGCCGCGGGCGCACCGGTGCGGGAGATCGCGCGCGCGTTAGGGTTGTCACGCGCCGCGGTCTACAGCGCGACCGCGAAGGCGACCGGCTCGTGAAAGTGATTACAGTCTGTAATCAGGCGAACCGCACTTGGGAAGAAATCGACTACGGAGAACAGATTGACGCGCGTGCCGGGGTTGCCGATGATCGTGTGCGCGACGGCGGCCCGAAGCCCAAGATGCAGGCCATCGGCGCGTGCATGCGCAAGCTCGTCATGATCTGCTACGGGGTGCTCAAGAACCGCACACCGTTCGACCCCAACCGGGCCTCAAAAATCGCCACTTGACAACACGCTATCTGGTTCGGCAGTGATCACTCGTCGATTTTCATGCCGAGTTCCACAAGAGCCCGGCGAAGTTCCTTTTCATCCGGATTCGTGAAATCCAAGTTTACATCGCATTCCGTCAACAGCACCTCAGACCCGTCGGATAAAGCCAGCCAGAATGCCGTCCCTGGATTGTCTAGACCCATGTCTCGTGCGCGAACACCCACAATATCTGACCATGCGATATGGCGAACCCGGGAACCGTAAAAGCGATGCGATGTGATGGTGATGAGACCCGCTTCGCGATCGAATTCGCACACACGCCGAGCCATGCTCAGGAGAAGAAACACACCCAAAGCGAAGAACACACTCACCAGGACAAAGGTCCATGTTTCATTCAGAATGTCGAGCCTTGGCAGCAAGCTAAATGCAAGTGGTATCATCAACACACAGAGGACGAAATACAATATGTACTTCTGCCTCGGTTCTGCGAAGGTGAGCTTTCCAGGGGATTCATGGAGGATGTTCATAGTTGGGTGTGGTGGTGAATGATTTGAGCCGCTTATTCTTCCGACTTTCCAAGTTGCCGAACGCAAAAGAATCTATGCGACGCGGGAGGTAACAACGGGAAGGTCGCGGGAGCTGAACTCCGCGTCGCATAGATTCCGGTTGAACTGACCCGCGGGCTCCGGGGAGCTGTTGCACTCGCCCCGATCTATGGGGTTTCGATCCCAACCCCTCGCCCACGATCACTATTGCACACCACCACGCCGACAATCGCAAGCCATTTCTTCAGCGACTTCCGGGCTTCCCGTTGTGGCTCCTAGTTTCCCTCCACCTCCACAGTGCGGCCTTGTGCTGCGGAAGCCGGACCGGCCCCAAGAGCACAACCGCCTCTGAAGCCACTCGGCGGAATCACTGAGCGACTTCAGTTCACCCACGCGGCCTACGTCGCCGCGAGCACGATGAGCGTGCGCCCATCACGCGCCGCCCTTCTTTGGAACCGCCCTCGGCAGGTGGGGCGCGATACCGAGGGCGCGCCGTTTGACCGCGACCGTACTCCGAAGCCGCCCGATGCGCTCACCAATCACACGATCCGGCGCGGTACCCAACAGCGCGAGTTCGTCGTTCGTCCAAGCGCGCCCGGTGCCGGGCGGCTTCAGTCCCAACCGTTTCGACTTGCGCGACTGTGCGGCGCGTTCGGCGGGCGTCCAGACGCGCGCCTTCTGCGTTGCCGCGCCCTTCACCGAGGCCGCGCGGTTCGCGGCCCTGCTCCCTTCTGTCGTCGCCTGTCCACTGACGCCGAACAACTTCCGCCACTTCCACACGACAGCGACCGACACGCCGAACCAGTGCCTAAGCGCGAGCGCGCTCTCCGTGCGGACGGCGCGCCGTAGTTCGTCGTTCACCCACAAGCCCGAACCGCCGCGGTGCTCGACCGCACGCACACGAGGCCAACAGATCGGCGCGGCGCTGAACCCGGTCACAACGCAATCGGCATCGCGGTACAGACAGGTGACGCGCTCACCCTTGCACACGGGCGGCGCGGTGTAGGTGCCGATGAGTTTGGGCGCTGCGCTGGGCATGGCCCGATAGTACACTGATCGCGCCGCGAAACCAACGGGGCGAAGTGGTGGACTTCGACGTCAACGGCGAACCCGTTCTACAAGTGCCGCGGGGCACCGGGCGGCGGGGCCGGGGCGAACTCGATGCGCTCGACCGCGCCGCCGGGCGTGTGGTCAAGCGGTCGAAGCGGCGGGCGCGCGGCCCACTTCCACACGGCAAAGGCTAACGCGACCGCGAACACGACGAACCAGATACGGCGCTCGGCGGTGCTCATCGCGCGGACCTCGAAGGGCGCACCGATAGTACAGCGCCGGCGGGCGTTGTCCTAGAATCTCCACATGAAGAACGCTCACCCCGACCGCTCACCCCTCGAACGCCGCGCCCCGAAACTGACCGGCGAGCGGACCTTCCGACCCAACTACATATCTTTCGCTGGTGTCTACCAGTGCAACCTGTCGTGCCCGCACTGCTGCGTGCCCATCGAGTGGCCCGACCGCCTCGACATCGGCACCGCGCTCCGGTTCCTCGAACAGGCGCACGCGGTCGGCATCGACACGCTCGGCTTCACCGGCGGCGAACCGTTCCTGTACCCGGAGTTTCTGACCGCGCTCACCCGCCGCGCGGCCGAACTGGGCTTCAAGTTTGACAAGCTGATGACCAACGGCGTCTGGCATACGGACGCCGCGCACGCGGAAGCCGTGCTGAGCGCCCTCCGCACCGCCGGCTTTTCCGGCAAAATCGGCCTGAGCGTGGACAAGTTCCACGGCATGGACATCGCGAAGCTGGCCGAGTTCTGTCGCGTCACGCGCGCCGTCTTCGCGCGCGACACGATCCTTTCGCTCAGCTACGCCAGCCGCGCCCCGGACAAGGGGTTGGAACCGATCAAGCGGTTGGCCGTAGCGCTCGACGGCGTGGTCGCGTGGTCCGAGATGCTCGGCCGCTACATGCTGGTGAGCGACGACCTCACCATGACCGCGTGCTGGAACCACCTCGCGACCGTGGAGCGCGCCGAAGACCTGCCGGGCGACCCGTGGGACGGCACGTGGTTTCAGGAGGACTACTGCGAGGGGCCGGGGCAGGCACTGATCGTGAACCCGAAGGGCGAGGTGAAACCGTGTTGCGGGTTCGCCTCGGACCTCGACCAACTGACCATCGGCAACATCCACACGGACAGCGCGGAACAGGTGATCGCGGCCGGGCGCGCGCACCCGGTCGTGGGCACGATTTTCAGTCGCGGGCTGAGTGCGATCCGCGACGAGATTCTGGCCCGCGACCCGAACGCCCTGCCCGGCGCGACCAGCAACCACTGCTATTTCTGCTGGTACGCGCTGACCCGCGGCCTCGCCGCCGGCGCGAACGGCGGCGGCGGCAAGATCGGCGCGTGGGTCGGCGATCGGCCGAACTTCAGCGGCGAACTGATCCAGTTGGGAACGCGAACCGGGAGCGCGTGATGGGCAGTTACAACCCGCCGGTCGATCAACTCCTCAAGATCGGTCGCCCGGAAGGGGCGAACGACACCATCGACTACCGCGCGCGGGGCATCGGCCCCGAACACGTCCCCGATCTGATTCGGATGCTCGAAGACGAAGAGTTGTTCGCGACCGATCCGGAGTGGTACGCGCAGATTCATGCGTGGCGCGCGATCGGCCAACTGCGCCCGCCGGACGCGGTGGAACCGCTCCTCGACCTCATTGACATCAACGAGGACGAAAAGGAAGACGGGGACTGGAGCGACTGGATCACCGAGGAACTGCCGGGCGTGCTCGGCGGGTACGGGCCGGAGATCGTCCCCGCGGTGCTAGAGCGAGTGGAGTACCGCAAGGGCGGGTACGCGGCCTCGGCGTTCGCGAGCGTCCTCGTGGAGATCGCGCAGCAGCACCCCGCCGCGCGCCCCGCGATGATCGAACTGCTGTGTCGCCAACTCGCCAACGCCGCAACGAACAACCCGGAGTACAACGGGTTCTTGGTCGCCGACCTGCTCGACCTCAAGGCGGTCGAAGCGTGGCCCGTCATCGAAGCCGCGTTCGCGACGGACAACGTGGAACCGATGATCGCGGGCGACGCGGCCGAAGTGAAATACCAACTCGGATTGGGGCCGAAGCCGGTGCGCGCGCCTCGACTCGCCCCGCCCCCACCCAACCACACCGGCCTGAGCGCGAAGCAGCGCCACGAACAGCGCCAAAAACAAAAGAAGAAGGCCAAGAAGCAGAAGAAACGCAAGTGACGGCGCGCGCCGGTTTTGTCCACCTCTCCCCATGCTTTGATGGGGGAGAGGTGGGCACTAACCGCTCTCGCCTTGCGGCTCGCGGCTAACGGGTCCCCGTCACCCCGCCCGGCTCTTCCTCTTGCTCCCCTTCCCTTCGTCGCTCGCCGCGGCTTCGCCGTCGATGAAACGCTTGGCGTTGGGCAGCGCGTCGAGGAACACTTTGCCGTAGGGCTTCGTAAGCACGCGCGGGTCGAACAGCACCACGATGCCGCTGTCCGATTGCGTGCGGATCAGCCGGCCAAAGCCCTGCTTCAGTTTGATTGCGGCCTGCGGGACTTGGTAGTCCATGAACGGGTTGCCGCCGTCCTCGGCGATGGCCTCGAGCCGCGCCTCGGTCAGCGGGCGATCCGGCACCGCGAACGGCAGCTTCGTGATGATGACGTTGCTCAGCGCCTCGCCGCGCACGTCCACGCCCTGCCAAAACGAATCGACGCCGAACAGCACGGCCTTTTTCGCCTCGCGGAACTGGTCGAGCAATTTCGGGGTCGGTAGCCCGCTGCCCTGCACGAGCAGCGTGTAACCGTTCTTCGCGAACCACGGGGCCATCAGGTTCGCGGCGCGGTTCAGGAACCCGTAACTGGTGAACAGCACGAACGCCCGGCCCTTCGTCTTCTCCACGTACTCCGGGATGCGCTTTAGCACCTCGTCTTCGTACTTCGCGCTCATCGAACTCGGATCGGGCATGGTCTTGAACAGGTGCAGTTCGGCCTGCTTCTCGAAGTCGAAGGGGCTGCCCAGAAGCCGCGTCGTGGCGTCGTCGAGGCCGAGGCGCTTCTGGAAGTGCTTGAACCCGGCTTCGCCGCCGACGGAGAGCGTCGCGCTCGCGAGGATCACGCTCGGCACGTGGTCGTAAAGCTGCTTCTTCAACTCCGGGCCGACCTCGATGGGCGCGCTCGCCAGCGAAACCCGCGGCACGCGGCCCGGCTTCACCTCGACCCAGTACACCTGTCCGTCGAGCGACTGCTTCAGCCACTCGCTGACGCTTTTCGCCATGCCATAGAGCCGGTCGCCGCGGCCCGTCAGTTCCAGTTTCTCGTCTTCAGCGTCGCGGCCCTTCGCGAGTTCGTGCAGGGTATCGCCGAGCGCGGTGAGTTCCTTGCTGAGCGTGTCCGGCACCGGGTTCGGGGCGCGGACGCGCCCGCTGCCGGCGCTCGCGTTCGGCCCGTTGCCTTTGGGTTGTTTCTGATACCACTCGCTCACGCTGAGGAAGAACCTGTCCGCGGCTTGGCGGGTCACGTCGAGTTGCGCGACGGCGTCGCCGTCGCCGAGCGTCGCGAGGATACCCTTGTGCGTTCGCGGGGCGAGCAGTTGGTTGAAGAGGTACTCGACCCCGCCCTGCCCCAGCCCGATACCGAGGTGATCAGCGGCCACGTCTTCGAGCGTGTGCGCCTCATCAAAAATGACGGCGTTGTAATCGGGCAGGATGCCGCCGCCGCCGCGCCGGATCGCGAGATCGGCGAAGAACAGCGCGTGGTTCACGATCAGCAGGTTCGCCCCGAACACCTTCTTGCGCGCCTGAAAGTAGAAGCAGTCCGCGTTGTGCGGGCACTTGCGGCCGAGGCAGTTCCCGCTGTCGCTCTGCACCAAGTCCCACACGGGTTCGTAGGGCTGAACCGGCAGGTCGGCCTTGCTGCCGTCCTGCGTTGTGCGCGACCAGCGCCCGATCTGAATAAGCTGATCGACCGCGCCCGGCGTGTCGAGGAGCGTGCTGGCCTTCGTCTGCGCGGAACGCAGCCGTCGGATACTGAGGTAGTTGCCGCGGCCCTTCACCAGCACCGGCCGGTAGTCGCCGGGCAGCACCGATTGCAGGAACGGAATGTCCTTGCGGATCAGTTGCTCTTGCAGACTGATGGTGTGCGTGGAGATGACGACGCGGAAGTCTTTGCGCGCGCTCACCGCCTGAATCGCCGGCACCAAATACGCGAAGGATTTGCCCACACCCGTACCGGCTTCGACGAGTAGTTGCCGCTTGCGAGCGAGCGCGTCCGCGACCGCGTCGGCCATGTCGAGTTGCTGCGGGCGGGACTCGAAGCCTGAGAACTTGCGGGCGATCAGCCCGTCCGGGCCGAGAATCTGGCGTGCGTCCATGCCGCGATTGTGGTCGAATGTCCGCAGTAAGGAAAGGCCGGTTGGAAAGTCGCAAGTCATCAGGTCGAAAGTCGTAAGGTCGAAGACCCGTGTTGTGCGAGTCTTCGACCTTACGACTTTCGACCTGATGACTTGCGACTCAGAAAGAGATCACCAGAACTTCACGCGCCAGTAGTCGTGGGGCGCGGAGTTGCGGCCGAGGTACCAGTGGCCGTCGTCCCACTCCAGCGTGACCTTGCGCCAGCCGAGCGGAACCTTCGGGAACGGGTAGAACGGCCCGATGAAGGGGAAAGCGTTGTACGGGTACGCCTGCGGGTACGCGACGCGGCTCACGTTGCCGTAGGGCGCGTAGGTCGGCCACGCGTACGGCGGCAGGTTCGGTGCCTGCATGTCGGGCGCGGCTTGGCCGGGGATGCCGAGCGGGGCCGGTTCGACGATCGGGTTGCCGAAGGCGGGCGGCGGCGCGGCCCCCAGCGGCGGCGCGACCGGCCCGAGACCCAGCGGCGCGTCCTGCACCTGCACGATCCCGGCGCTCGGGGCGCGCAGGTTGTCGCGCACGATGATGACCCCGGCGACGGTCTTCACGTCCGCGGCGATCTTCGCCTTCTGATCGGCGCTCTTCGCGAACCCGGTCAGCGTGACGGTGCCTTCGCGGGCGACGATGGACACGTCCGCGCCGGCCGCGTTGCCGGTCGAGCGGAGCCGATAGGCCACGTCGTCGGCGAGGGTCTGGTTCGGGTTGGTCTTGGTGGCGGACGCCGGCAGCGGGGCCGGTGGGGCGGCGACCGCGGGGCCGGTAATACCGGCGGCGACGGCGAGAGAGAACAAGGCGCGCACTTTCACGACGGACCTCCTTGTGCGATTGAGTGCGTCGGCAATCCTAGCCGCTGCATCATCGCCTGCGAACGGGGCGCGTGCAAACCGCTTGGGGCGAAGTTTCCCGCGCCGCGCCCGCCCCCGCGCCGAACGTCGCGTACAACCGCCGCACCGTGCACAGCCGCGCGAACGCGCCCGACATGGAGCGTGCCCGCACGCGAAGCGCGGGAAATTGTTCAAGTCGCACCCGCGCCCAGTCAGGGCTACGCAGGGAAGTAATCCGGGTAAGCTGGGAGTTTTGGTGGCACGCTCATCAGTCATCGAAACGGCTTGGAAACCGAGGGCACGCTCGGCACGACCTTGAGTCGCCCTCGACCGAGATTGAATCTATAGACTCGTTGCGCAATAGGTGTTGGTTCAGTCGCACTTCGGCCAGACGATCCTGTGTGGTCGTTACCCGTACATCCGGTTGTGGAGTCCGGCGACGTTCTTCATCATCACCGTGTGACGACGGGGCG
>Ga0194132_10007290_pt1 | contig 16571 bp, 12 predicted proteins | sample TA2KigOf80mmetaG_FD_148612 | JGI IMG/M metagenome (GOLD analysis project Ga0194132, IMG submission 148612) | Freshwater microbial communities from Lake Tanganyika, Tanzania - TA2015054 Kigoma Offshore 80m | ecosystem: Environmental > Aquatic > Freshwater > Lake | place: Tanzania: Lake...
GGAATAGAAATCGACGTTCGGGTAGAGCTTGCGCTTGATGAAGTAGTCGTCTTCGAGCGCGATTTTTTCTAGCGCCATGGCAAGCTTGAAGAGACGGTCATCTTTCAGATCCAAGGCCTCCAGCACCTCGTGGCAGGTTTGCTGAATGATGCGCGCGCGTGGATCGTAGTTTTTATAGACGCGGTGGCCAAAGCCCATCAACATGGTGTGATCTTCTTTTACCTTCACGCGGTCGAGGAACTGCGGAATGTTTTTTACGTCGCCGATGTAATCGAGCATTTTCAGCACCGCTTCGTTGGCGCCGCCGTGCGCCGGGCCCCACAGCGCGGCAATGCCGGCCGAGATGCACGCAAACGGGTTGGCGCCGGTCGAGCCCGCCAGACGCACGGTCGAGGTCGAAGCGTTTTGCTCGTGATCGGCGTGCAGAATCAGGATGCGCTCCATCGCCTTGGTCAGCACCGGGTTCGGCTTCCAGTCTTCACACGGCGTGCCGAAGGTCATATAGAGGAAGTTTTCCACGTACGACAAATTGTTGCGCGGATACATGAACGGCTGGCCGGTGGTGTACTTATAGGTCATCGCCGTGATCGTCGGCAGTTTGGCGATCAAGCGGAACGCGCTGATTTCGCGGCTGCGCGCGTCGTTGATATCGATCGAATCATGGTAGAAGGCCGACAACGCGCCCACCACGCCGCACATCACCGCCATCGGGTGCGCGTCACGCCGAAAACCGTTGTAAAAGCGCGAGAGCTGCTCGTGCACCATGGTGTGCTTGGTGATGATGCCGACGAAGTTATCGAGTTCTTCCTTCTTGGGCAGCTCGCCGTACATAATCAAATACGCGACTTCTAGAAAGCTGCAGGTTTCAACCAGATTCTCGATCGAGTAGCCGCGATACTGCAGAATGCCCACGTCGCCGTCGATGTAAGTGATGCTCGAACGGCAGCTCGCGGTCGACATAAAGCCGGGGTCGTAGGTGAACAAGCCGGTTTTGCCGTAGAGCGCGCGCACGTCGATCACGTCCGGCCCTTCGTTGCCGCTATAAATCGGGAAGTCCACCGAGGGCTTGCCGTCGCTAAAAGAAAGCGTTGCCAGTTTCTCGCTCATACCCATCTCCAGTTAAGTCTAGCTAAAATTGCGTAAGTATTTGATTTTATTGAATATTTTATGCTGAGCGCATTTTACCCAAAACAGCATTCAATTGCTCGTTCAGCGGTTCCGCGCGGCCCATCACCATATCAAATAAATCGTTGTCGTCGTAGTTCAATAACTCCTTGAACTGGGCCAATTCGTCGGTGCTCAACCCATCCAAATGCCGCTCGACAAACCGCCCCAGCAACAAATCCAGTTCCAGCAAACCGCGGCGGCAGTGCCATAAGGTGCGGTCGCGTTCACTCATGCATTACACAGTGCGTTTGACCAAAAGATCCTTGATCTTGCCTATCGCCTTGGTCGGATTAAGCCCCTTAGGACATACATCCACGCAATTCATGATTGAATGGCAGCGGAACAAGCGATACGGATCCTCAAGATTATCCAGGCGCTCGTTGATCGTTTGATCGCGTGTATCCGCGATAAAGCGATACGCCTGCAACAAACCGGCGGGGCCGACGAATTTATCCGGGTTCCACCAGAACGACGGGCAAGAAGTCGAGCAGCACGCGCACAAAATGCACTCATACAAGCCGTTGAGCTCTTCGCGGTCTTCCGGCGATTGCAGCCGCTCTTTTTCCGGCGGCGGCGTGTCGTTCACGACATACGGCTTGATCGAGTGATATTGCTTGAAAAACTGCGACATGTCGACGATCAAATCGCGGATCACCGGCAGCCCCGGCAGCGGGCGGATCACCACCGGCTCTTGCAAATCGGCGAGTTTGGTAATGCACGCAAGGCCATTTTTGCCGTTGATGTTCATCGCATCCGAGCCGCACACACCTTCGCGGCACGAGCGGCGGAACGCAAAGGTGTCGTCTTCCATTTTGATGCGCACCAAGGCATCGAGCAGCATGCGGTCGGTGGGCTCCATCGCCACGTCGTAGAACTGCATGCGCGGCTTGCTATCCGTGTCGGGGTTGTAGCGGTAAATCTGAAAACGCATTGTGATCTCGGTTGTTCAATATTTCGTGTTTGCCGGTGAGGCGTGAGGCGTGAGACGTGAGACGTAACCCCACCGCAGATTGCGCCTCACGCCTCACCCCTCACGTCGTTCTTACACCCCATCAATACACCCGCGCCTTCGGCTCAAACATCTCCACCGTCAGCGGTTTTAACTGCACCGGCTTGTATTCCAAGCGGTTGCCATCCTTGAACCACATCGTGTGCTTCATCCAATTCACATCGTCGCGGTTAGGGAAGTCGCTGCGGTCATGCGCGCCGCGCGACTCTTTGCGCGCCTCGGCGGACACCATGGTAGAGAGCGCGACCTCGATCAAATTCTCGTGTTCCAATGCTTCGACGCGCGCGGTGTTGAATACCTTGCTCTTGTCCTTGATGAACGTGCTCTTGGTACGCTCGGCCACTTCCTTGATTTTGCGCACGCCTTCCACCAGGCTGTCGGGAAAGCGAAACACGCCGCAATGCAACTGCATGACGCGGCGCATTTCCGCGCCGACGTCGCTGACGCGCTCGCCAGAAGTGGCCGAATCCAGACGTGCCAGACGCGAAAGGGTGTAGTCGCCAGCATCCTTGGGCAATTCGGGCATCGCGCCCGTTTCGCCCTTGAGGTCTTTGACAACTTGTTCACCCGCCGACTTGCCAAACACTAGCAAATCGAGCAGCGAGTTGGTGCCCAAACGGTTCGCGCCATGCACCGACACGCACGCGCATTCGCCCGCGGCGTAGAAGCCCGGCACGATGCGATCGCCACTGCCGAGCACCTGCCCGTGCATATTGGTGGGGATGCCGCCCATTTGATAATGGCAAGTGGGCACCACGGGGATCGGGTCTTTCACCGGATCGCAGTTGGCGAATTTGATCGCGATTTCGCGGATGCCCGGCAAGCGTTTGTCGATCACGTCCGCGCCCAGATGGTCGAGCTTCAACAGGATGTATTCGCCATCCTTGCCCGCACCGCGGCCTTCTTTAATCTCGGTGGCCATCGCGCGCGCCACCACGTCGCGGCTGGCGAGGTCTTTCACCGTCGGTGCGTAGCGCTCCATGAAGCGCTCGCCGTTTTTGTTGAGCAAAAAACCGCCTTCGCCGCGCACGCCTTCGGTGATCAACACGCCGGCGCCGGCCACGCCCGTGGGGTGGAACTGCCAGAACTCCATGTCTTCCAGCGGGATGCCCGCTCGCGCGGCCATACCCAAGCCGTCACCGGTATTTATAAAAGCATTGGTGCTCGCTGAATAAATTCGCCCGGCACCACCAGTCGCGAACAAGGTAGCGCGCGCTTTGAGAATCATCACTTCGCCGGTTTCCATTTCCAGCGCGGTGACGCCGAGTACGCGGCCCTCAGCATCGCGCACCAAGTCGAGCGCCATCCACTCCACAAAAAACTGGGTGCGCGCACGAACGTTACGTTGATACAGCGTGTGCAGCATAGCGTGGCCGGTGCGATCGGCCGCGGCGCAGGCGCGCTTGATCGCGCGCTCGCCGTAGTTGCTGGTGTGACCGCCGAACGGGCGTTGATAAATCTTGCCGTTATCCAGCCGGTCGAACGGCATGCCGTAGTGTTCTAGCTCAACCACCACTTCGGAAGCCTTCCTACACATGAACTCGATGGCATCCTGGTCACCCAAGTAGTCCGAGCCCTTGACGGTGTCGTACATGTGCCAGTGCCAGTTATCGGGCTCTTCGTTGCCGAGTGAAGCCGACACGCCGCCTTGCGCCGCGACCGTATGCGAACGCGTGGGGAACACTTTGGAGAGCACCGCCACCTTCAGATTGGCTTCCGCCAGTTGCAGCGCGGCACGCAGGCCCGAACCGCCCGCGCCCACCACCACTGCATCGAATTGTCTTACGGCGATCGCCATCGTTTATCTACCCCACAAAATTTGCACCGCCCACGCGCCGTAGGCAAATAAAGCCAAAATCATCAGCGAATAAAGCGTCAAGCGCAGCCAGGTCGGCTTCACATAATCCATCACTATGTTGCGCATGCCGATCCACGCGTGCACAAACAAGCACAGCAGAAACAGCAGCGTGGCATAGCGCATGGTCGGCGCGCTCCACATCGCTTTCCAGCTGGGGAAATCGAAACGCGGCAGCTTTAACAACATGACCACGAACAACACGCTGTACACCACCATCACCACCGCGGTAACGCGCTGCGCCAGCCAATCGCGCAGGCCGTAGTGGGCGCCGCTCACTTCGCGTCTTACCATAGCAGCCCCCCGATCACCGCGGTCAGCAGCAAACTCGCGCCGAACACCGCATAACTGGTGGCGCGGGCGGTTTGAAGCTCCAGCCCCATGTGCAAATCAAGCGCCAGGTGGCGGATGCCCGCACAAAAATGGTGCAAATACGCCCACAACAAACCTAGCAGCACGATTTTGATGACCCAGTGGTTCATCCAACCCTTAAAAACATTAAACGAAGCGGCAGACTCCAGGCTGCCGCCGAGTAACCACAACAAAAACGGCAGCAACAAAAATAAAATCGCGCCGCTGATCCGGTGCAAGATCGATACGAATGCCGGCAACGGCAAGCGTATTTGCATCAAATTAAGATGTTTAGGTCGACTCGTGGGCATTACACGGCTTCTTTCGTTTTTCGAATTGTGAGAAACGGGGCAAAAAGTTTGTCAGCTGTAAAAACGGCGGGCGGTGTGCCGGCGCGCGCGGCACAAAATCAGCGCATACCGCTCTCACCAAGCCTTGCAACAAGCAAACCCCACAAATTTTACCAGCTTTCCGCATGCTGCGGAACAGCAGAATGAACCGCGACCGCGGCGAGCATTGCACCGATAGCGCAACAGAATCAATGGCCTCACCCCGTCCAAATCGCATCATCGCACGTGCCGCGTGAAGTTGACCGGTTTTAGGCCTTGCCCTATCATGATGCCTCTCGCGTGCCGGGCCAATCAGCGGGTTTCAGTCGCGCCTTGCACAACTTTCCACGACAGAAATCCAGGAGTACTTCATGAAAAAACCCATGCGCGTCGCGGTGACCGGCGCTGCGGGCCAGATCGGCTACAGCCTGTTGTTCCGCATTGCCAGCGGCGAAATGCTCGGCAAAGACCAGCCTGTCATTTTGCAACTCCTGGAAATCCCCGACGAAAAAGCGCAAAAAGCGCTGCAGGGCGTGATGATGGAGCTCGACGACTGCGCGTTCCCGCTGCTGCACAGCATGACGCCCGCTTCCGACCCGAACGTCGCGTTCAAGGATGTCGATGTGGCGCTGCTGGTCGGTGCGCGCCCGCGCGGCCCCGGCATGGAGCGCAAAGATTTGCTCGAAGCCAACGGCAAAATTTTCGGGCCGCAAGGCAAGGCACTGTCCGATCACGCCAGCCGTGACGTCAAAGTGCTGGTGGTGGGCAACCCGGCCAACACCAACTGTTTGATCGCGATGAAAAACGCGAAAACCTTGAAGCCCGCCAACTTCACCGCGATGATGCGCCTGGATCACAACCGTTCGCTGTCGCAAGTCGCGCAAAAAATCGGCAAGCCGGTGGCCAGCATCAAAAAACTCACGGTGTGGGGCAACCACTCGTCCACGCAGTATCCGGACGTGTTCAGCGCCGAAGCCGACGGCCAAAAGGTCTGGCCGCAGATCAACGATCAAAACTGGCTGGAGAAGGATTTCATCCCCACCATTCAGCAACGCGGCGCGGCGATTATCGCGGCACGTGGTTTGTCGTCGGCGGCGAGCGCCGCCAACGCCGCCATCGAGCATGTACGTGATTGGGTCGCCGGCACGCGCGACGGCGATTGGGTGAGCATGGGCATTGCCTCGGACGGCAGCTACGGCATTCCCGAAGGGGTGATTTACGGCTACCCCGCGCAATGCAAAAACGGCAAGTTTGAAATCGTCAAAGGTATCGAGTTGTCCGACTTCAGCAAGGCGCGCATGCAGGCCACGCTCAAGGAGCTTACCGAAGAGCGCGATGCCATCAAACATCTGTTATAATGTAAGTATTTGATTTTATTGATAAAAGCGGATTGCCCTCGGCGTCCGCTTTTTTAACACCGTAGGGTGGGTGAAGCGCAGCGCAACCCACCGTTCGCGCATACTGCGAACCGCGGAAGGTGGGTTACGGCGCAAACACCGCGCCTGCACCCACCCTACAATATGTGCTTTCACGGAGATTTCACCATGAGCAGCAACGACACCCCCATCGTCCGCGCCAAAAGAGGCGTTGCGTTATCCGGCGTCGAAGCGGGCGCCACTGCGTTGTGCACCGTCGGGCGCAGCGGCAATGATTTGCATTATCGCGGCTACGACATCAACGATCTCGCCGACACCTGCGAATTTGAAGAAATCTCGTACTTGCTAATCCACGGCAAGCTGCCCAACGCCGCGCAGCTCAACAATTACAATATCAAACTCAAAAGCCTGCGCGGCCTGCCGCAGTCGGTGAAAACCGTGTTGGAGGCCCTGCCCGCTGCCGCGCACCCAATGGACGTGATGCGCACCGGCTGCTCGGCGCTGGGCTGCGCGCTGCCCGAAAAAGACGATCACAACGTGCCCGGCGCGCGCGACATCGCCGATCGCCTGGTGGCGTGTTTCGGCTCGATGCTGCTCTACTGGTATCACTACAGCACCAACGGCCGGCGCATCGAGGTCGAAACCGATGACGATTCGGTCGGCGGGCATTTTCTGCACCTGCTGCACGGCGTAAAACCCAGCAAGGATTTTGTGCGCGCCATGCACACTTCATTGATTCTTTACGCCGAGCACGAATTCAACGCTTCAACCTTCGCCTGCCGCGTGGTGGCCGGCACGGGTGCTGATATGTATTCGGCGATCACCGGCGGCATCGGTGCGTTGCGCGGCCCCAAACACGGCGGGGCCAACGAGGTCGGCTTCGAGGTGATGAACCGCTACGAGACCATGGACGAAGCCGAAGCCGACATCATCAACCGCGTGCGCAACCGCGAAACCATCATCGGCTTCGGCCACGCGGTGTACACCGTCGGCGACCCGCGCAACAAAATCATCAAGGAAGTCGCGCGCAAATTATCGAAGGACGCCGGCGACATGAAAATGTGGGACATCGCCGACCGCATCGAAGCGGTGATGAAGCGCGAAAAAAACAATATGTTCGCCAACCTCGATTGGTTCTCCGCGGTGTCCTACCACCGCCTGGGCGTGCCGACGCTGCTGTTCACGCCGATTTTCGTGATTGCCCGCACCACCGGTTGGGCCGCGCATGTCATGGAGCAGCGGGTGGATAATAAGTTGATACGGCCTACGGCGGTTTATACGGGGCCGGAGAATACGAAGTTTGTGCCGCTTAAAAATCGTTAACTTCAACCCCTTCACCGCAGAGGCGCGGAGACGCAGAGGAATCGCAGAGAACGACAACATCTTTTCGTTTTTCTCTGCGTAAACTCTGCGCCTCCGCGTCTCTGCGGTGAAGTTTTTGACTTTTCTTCTACATCCTATGTCCCCGCACACCCCCTCAGCCGCCCGCCCCAAACCCGATGCCGTCCTGACCGACATCGCCAACTACGCCCAAAAATATTCCATCAAAAGCGCCGAAGCCTACAACACCGCACGCCTGTGTTTAATGGACACATTGGGTTGCGGGTTGGAAGCATTGTCGTACCCCGCCTGTACCAAGCTGATGGGGCCGGTTGTCCCCGGCACCATCGTGCCCAACGGCGCTAAAGTGCCCGGCACGTCGTATCAACTCGATCCGGTGATGGCGGCGTTCAACATCGGCTGCATGATTCGCTGGCTGGATTTCAACGACACCTGGCTTGCCGCCGAGTGGGGGCATCCGTCGGACAACATGGGCGGCATCCTCGCCGCGGCGGATTGGTTGTCGCGCAATGCAGTCGCAGCGGGTAAAAAGCCGCTCGTCATGCGCGACGTGCTGACCGGCATGATCAAGGCGCACGAAATTCAAGGCGTGATCGCGCTGGAAAATAGTTTCAACCGCGTCGGGCTCGATCACGTGGTGCTGGTGAAAGTCGCCACCACCGCGGTGGTGGCCAACATGCTCGGCTGCACGCATGAGGAAATCGTCAACGCGGTATCGAATGCGTGGATCGACGGCCAATCGCTGCGCGCCTATCGCCACGCGCCGCAAGCAGGTTCTCGCAAATCGTGGGCAGCCGGGGATGCCACCAGCCGCGGCGTGCGTTTAGCACTCATGGCGCACAAAGGCGAGATGGGCTATCCCGCCGCGCTCACCGCGAAAACCTGGGGCTTTTACGACGTGTCGTTCAAAGGCAACCCGTTCAAGTTCACCCAAAAGTACGCTTCGTACGTGATGGAGAACGTGTTGTTCAAGATTTCGTTCCCGGCCGAGTTTCACGCGCAAACCGCGGTGGAGTGCGCAGTCAAGCTGCACCCGCTGGTCAAAGACCGTTTGAACGACATCAAAAAAGTCGTCATCACCACTCACGAATCGGCGATCCGCATCATCGATAAAACCGGCCCGCTGGCGAATCCCGCCGACCGCGACCATTGCATTCAATACATGGCGGCCATCGGCTTGATGAAAGGCAACCTCACTGCGGCCGATTACGAAGACAATGTCGCCGCCGATCCGCGCGTCGATGCGCTACGCAACAAAATGGAATGCGTCGAATTGAAGTCGTGGACCAAGGATTACCTCGACCCGAAAAAGCGCTCCATCGCCAACGCCATTCAGGTGTTTTTCAAGGACGGCAGCAAAACCCCCAACGTCGCCGTGGAATATCCGGTCGGCCACCGCCGCCGTCGTAAAGAGGGCATTCCGCTGCTCGAGGCCAAGTTCCGCGTGAATCTCGCGCGCAAGTTTGCAGATAAACAGCGCAACGCGATTTATAATCTGTGCAAGGATCAAAAGCGGCTGGAAGCAACACCGGTGCACGAGTTTACCGACCTGTTCGCACTCTGATCCCGCTCAATTCAGGAGAGGCCATGCATCGATGCTGGTTGATTGTAGCTACCGCGCTTTTCGCCGCGCATGTTGGCGCACAAGACCTTCCCAAAATGAAAGCAGGCTTATGGGAATCTACCACTTCGTCGAGTGGCCCCAAGGGCGCCGCCGGCAGCAGCATGAAGCTCACCATGTGCGTGGACGACAAGATGCAGAAAGACATGATGGCGTTTAGCCAAAACATGGGTGCACAATGCGCCAAAAACACCGTGCGCCGCGATGGCAACAAAATCTACGGTGATGCCGAATGCAGCATGGGTAAGATGACCGTCAAATCGCAATCGGTCACCACGTTTAGCGGCGACGCTTCCTACCGCACCGAAGTGAAATCCAGTTTTGTCCCCGCAATGGCCGGCATGAGCGAATCCAGCACCGTGGTGCAAGCACGCCACGTCGGCGCCTGCCCCGCCAACATGAAGCCCGGCGACATGAACATGAACGGACGCGTGATGAACATCAACGACATCGCGAAGATGATGAAGGGCGCGCCCAAATAGTCTGCGCGCCCATCTTATAGAATTTATGTAAGTATGTGATTTAATTACATTTTTTAAAGGCAATACGATGGCACTCCACAATCGCTTCAACTCGCTGCGTGAGTTCAAACTGAAATCCGGCAAGACCGGTAAATATTATTCGTTAAAAGCGCTGGAAGAAGCCGGCTTCGGCAAAACCTCGCGCATGCCGATATCTTTACGAGTGGTGCTCGAGTCGGTGCTGCGCAATTGCGATGGCCAACGCATCACCGAAGACGCGGTTAAGGCGCTCGCAGGATGGAAACCCAACGGCGAGCGCTCGCAAGAGCTGCCGTTCGTGCTCGCGCGCATCATGCTGCAAGACATGGCGGGCTTTCCGGCCCTAAACGACTTCGCCGCGATGCGCGCCGAAGCCAAGCGCCAGAATTTCGACCCGACCAAGATCGAGCCGCTGGTGCCGGTGGATCTGGTGGTCGATCACTCGGTAGTGGTCGACGTGCACAACTCGGCCAACGCGCTGCGCAAGAACATGGAAATCGAATTCGAGCGCAACGGCGAGCGCTACACCTTTTTGAAATGGGCCAAGGCCGCGTTCTCCGGCATCCGGGTGGTGCCGCCAGGCAACGGCATTTGCCATCAGGTCAATCTCGAATACCTCTCGCGCGGCGTGTGGGAAAAAGACGGCGTGTATTACCCCGACTCCACCGTCGGCACTGATTCGCACACCACCATGGTCAACGCCATCGGCGTGCTGGCGTGGGGCGTGGGCGGTATCGAGGCCGAGGCGGCGATGTTGGGCCAACCGTATTATTTCTTGGAACCCGATGTGGTCGGCGTGCACATGACCGGCAAGTTGAATCCTGGCGTTACCGCCACCGATTTGGTGCTGAGTGTCACCGAGCTGCTGCGCAAAACCAAGGTGGTTAACAAATTCGTCGAATACTTCGGCGAAGGCGCGGCGTCACTCACACCCACCGACCGCGCCACCGTCGCCAACATGTCGCCCGACTATGGTGCTACCTGCGGCTTTTTCGCCATCGATGAAAAAGCGCTTGAGTACTACCGCATGACCAGCCGCGACGAGCATTGCGACGCCATCGAGAGCTACCTCAAAGCTCAAGGCATGTTCGGCATTCCGAAAAAAGGCGAAATCGATTACTCGCAAGTGGTCGAGCTCGATCTGTCCACCGTGCGCCCCAGCGTCTCCGGGCCCAAGCAGCCCGAAGAGCGCATCAACCTCGAAGGCATCGGCGCGCGCTTTAACGAATTGTTCTCCAAACCCGTCGCGGAGAGCGGCTACAACAAACCCGCCGCGGATATCGACAAACGCTTCCCCGTTGCCAATGCGGCGATCGGCGATGTCGGCCACGGCGATATCGGCATCGCGGCGATTACCTCGTGCACCAACACCTCCAACCCGTGGGTGTTGCTCGCCGCCGGCTTGCTCGCCAAGAAGGCGGTTGAAAAAGGCATGAAGCCGCATCCGCGCGTAAAAACCTCGCTCGCACCTGGCTCCAAAGTGGTCACTGCCTATCTCAAACAATCGGGCTTGCTGCCCTATCTGGAGCAACTGGGCTATCACGTGGTGGCCTACGGCTGCACCACTTGCATGGGCTTGGCCGGCCCGCTCGACAAAGACCTCGAAGATACCATCGTCAAAAACGACGTGATTTCCGCCGCGGTGCTCTCCGGCAATCGCAACTTCGAAGCGCGCGTGCATCAATCGCTGAAAGCCAACTTCCTGATGAGCCCGCCGTTGGTGGTGGCGTTCGCGCTGGCTGGCACGGTGCGCATCAACGTCGACAAAGATCCGCTGGGCAAAGACAAAGACGGCAAGCCGGTGTTCTTGAAAGACATCTGGCCCTCGCCCGCCGAAGTCGACGCGGTAATGAAGTTCGCGCTCGATTCGAACAACTTCAAAAAAGAATACGGCGATCTTTCCGGCGCGAAAGACCTGTGGGACGGCATCCCCGAAGCCAAGGGCGCGTTGTTCCAGTGGGACAACAAATCGACTTACTTGTTGGAGCCGCCGCTGTTCGAAGGCTTCAAACCCGAACTGCCCAAGATCACCGATGTTAAAGCCGGCCGCGCGCTGGGAATCTTCGGCAACAAGCTGACCACCGATCACATCAGCCCAGTCGCGCCAATCCGCAAAGGCACGCTCGCCGGCGACTGGCTGGTGGCGGCGGGCAGCACCGACCTATCGAGCTTCGGTTCGCGCCGCACCAACCACGAAGTGATGGTGCGCGGCGCGTTCGCCAACCCGCGCATCAAAAATTTGATGGTGCCCGGCTCCGAAGGCGGCGTCACCATCCACCAGCCCAGCGGTGACAAGATGCAGATATTCGACGCCTCGATGCGCTACCAAAAAGACAAGGTGCCGCTGTTCGTGTTCGGCGGCGAGGAATACGGCACCGGCTCCTCGCGCGACTGGGCCGCCAAGGGCACGCAAATGCTCGGCATCAAAGTCGTGGTCGCGCGCGGCTACGAGCGTATTCACCGCTCCAACCTGGTGGGTATGGGCGTACTGCCGTGTCAGTTCAAGGGCAACGACAGCGTGCAGTCGCTTAACATCACCGGCGAGGAAACCTACGACTTGCTCGGCGTGGAAGGCGGCAACTTGAAACCGCTGCAAGACGTGACGCTGGTGATCCATCGCAAGGATGGGTCGTCGCAAAAAGTCACCGTCACGCTACGCGTGGATTCGCCGATTGAAGTGGAATACTTGAAGCACGGCGGGATTTTGCCGTTTGTTTTGAGAGAACTGATGGCGGCATAGACGCATCGTTACCAATCAACTCACATCCCCTCGCCCCCGCGTGGGGTAGAGGGTTAGAGAGAGGGGACGAGCAGCGTTACAAGAACCGTTTGCGCTTCCCCACCCTCTCCCTAACCCGCCCTGGCGGGAGGGGGGATGACACATTGGTGTGTGGAGAGACCCACAGGCCAAAATAAAATAATCAATAAAATCAAATACTTACGTAATTAGACTTTCTGGAGCGTCAAGATGGCCCAAGACACTTTCAAAACCCTGCGCGATTTCACCCCCGCCCCCGGCAAAACCGCCAAGTACCACTCGCTGGCCGCGCTCGAACAAGCGGGCCTCGGAAAAATCTCGCGCCTGCCGCGCTCGATACGCGTGGTGCTGGAAGCGTTGGTGCGCCAGTGTGACGGCAAAAAAATCACCGAAGAGCACGTCAAGGCGCTCGCCGCGTGGCAGGCCAACGGTGCGCGCACCACGGAGATTCCGTTCATCGTCGTGCGCATCGTGCTGCAAGACCTGATCGGCTTCGGCACATTGAACGATCTTTCCGCCATGCGCGCAGCCGCCGCTCGCCTGGGTGTCGCGCCCAGCAAAATCGAACCGCTGGTGCCGGTGGATGTGGTCGTCGATCACTCGGTGGAAATCGACGTCTACAACCGCCCAGACGCGGTGCAGGTCAATCAAGAAATCGAATTCAAACGCAACGCCGAGCGTTATCTCTTCGTAAAGTGGGCGCAAGGCGCGTTCAAAACCGTGCGCGTGGTGCCGCCGGGCAACGGCATCATCCACCAGATCAACATGGAGTATTTGTCGAAAGGCGTGTGGGAAAAAGACGGTGTGTATTTCCCCGACACTGTGTTCGGCACCGACTCGCACACGACGATGGTCAACGGCATCGGCGTTGTCGGCTGGGGCGTGGGCGGCATCGAGGCCGAGGCCGGCATGCTCGGTCAACCCAATGCGTTCTTGACGCCCGATGTGGTCGGCTGCCACATGACCGGCAAGCTGCGCGAAGGCGTCACCGCCACTGACTTGGTGCTCACCGTTACCGAACTGATGCGCAAGGCGCGCGTGGTTGGCAAGTTCGTCGAGTTCTTCGGCGAAGGCGCGGAGAATCTGACCGCCGCCGACCGCTGCACGGTCGCCAACATGGCGCCCGAATACGGCGCGACCATGGGCTATTTCCCGGTCGATGAAAAAACCATCGAGTATTTCCGCGCCACCGGGCGCAGCGCCGAGCTGGTGTCGGCGAACGAGGCCTACTACAAGGCGCAAGGCATGTTCGGCATGCCGAAAAAAGGCGAAATCGATTACTCGCAAGTGATCGAGCTCGATTTGGATCGCATCGTGCCAAGTTTGTCCGGGCCGAAACGCCCACAAGACCGCGTGAGCCTGCCCGATCTGGGCCGCGATTTCGAAAAACTCTTTTCCGCGCCCACCGATAAAAACGGTTATGCGCGCGACGCCGCCGATTTGAACCGGCGTGAAGCCACCGGCCATGCGTTCGATGTCGGCCACGGCGACGTGTTGATCGCCTCGATCACTTCCTGCACCAACACCTCCAACCCCGCGCTGCTGCTCGCCGCGGGCCTGCTTGCCAAGCGTGCGGTGGATAAAGGTTTGATGCCGCATCCGCGTATCAAAACGTCACTGGCACCCGGCTCCAAGGTCGTGACCGCGTATTTGCGCGACGCGGGCCTGCTGCCGTACTTTGAAAAACTCGGCTTTGGCGTAGTCGCCTACGGCTGCACCACTTGCATGGGCGCCGCCGGCCCGCTCGATGCCAAGATCGAAGACGCCGTTGTGTCCAAGGATTTAGTCACCTGCGCCGTGCTCTCCGGCAACCGCAATTTCGAAGCGCGCGTGCACGCCAACCTGCGCGCGAACTATCTTGCGAGCCCCGCATTGGTCGTGGCGTATGCCCTTGCCGGCACCGTGCGCACCGATTTGACCAAGGACCCGCTGGGTAAGGATAAAGACGGCAAGCCGGTGTTTTTGAAAGACCTGTGGCCGAGCGACGCCGAAGTGGCGTCGCTCTTAAAATTCGCCGCCAACGCCGAGCACTTCCGCCGCGAATACGGCGATCTTTCCGGCAACAAAAAACTGTGGGAAGCCATTCCCACCATCGAAGGCGCGGTCTACAAATGGGATCCGCAATCGACCTTCATCCGCGAACCGCCGTTCTTCGACGGCGTCACCAAAACGCCGGGCAATGTCAGCGACATTACCGGCGCGCGCGCGCTGGCAATCCTCGGCGACTCGATCACCACCGATCACATCAGCCCCTCGACCAAGATTCGCCCCGGCACGCCCGCGGGCAAATGGCTCGATCCGTACAAGGCCAACCACCCGCCTTCCGAATGGGGCCACTTCGGCGTGCGCCGCTGCAACCACGAGCTGATGGTGCGCGGTACCTTTGCCAACGTGCGGCTGCGTAACGCCATCGCGCCAGGCACCGAAGGCCCGATCACCAAGCACCAGCCCGCTGGCGATCATATGACCATCTTCGAAGCCTCCGAGCTATACCAAAAAGACGGCACGCCGCTGGTGATTTTCGGCGGCGAGGACTACGGCATGGGTTCGTCGCGCGACTGGGCAGCGAAGGGCGTGCAACTGTTAGGCGTCAAAGCCGTGATCGTCAAAAGCTTCGAACGCATCCACCGCGCCAACCTGATCGGCATGGGCGTGGTACCGCTGCAGTTCAAACCGGGCGAAGATGTGAAAACGCTCAACATCACAGGCAACGAAACCTTCACTATCGAGGGGTTGGCCGGCGGCAACGTCACGCCGATGCAAGACATCATCATGACCATCACGCGTGCCGATGGCTCGAAACAAAAGGTTACGTTGACGCTGCGGATCGACACTGGTATCGAGGTCGACTATCTGAAGCACGGCGGGATATTGCCGTATGTGTTGCGTGATTTGGTGACTGCGGCAGCGTAACTTGTAGGGTGGGTGGAGGCGCGTTGTTTGCGCCGTAACCCACCATTCGCGTTTTGCGCTACACATGACCGGTAGGTTGCGCTCCGCTTCATCCACCTTACGATTACTGACGCAGCGCCGCATTCACTCGCGGCATCACCTCGGTCGCCATCAACTCCATCGAACGCTTGGCAAGGGTGGGGTCCACCCAATCGTGCCCGCAATACAACAGCGTGCCGAAATCGCCGATGGTTTCGCGGAATTTCAATAGTTGCTCGACCACGGAATTAACGCCACCGGCGATCACCAAAGTATCGAGCACGAATTCCACCGTCACTGCTTCATCGGGCATCGACAAATCCGGCTTGTAAATGTTGGCGCTGCCACGCGCCTTGCGCTTGGTGATCAGGTTCCAGAAATAAAATCCGTAGGGACCGTCAAGCGATTTCGCGTAGCGTCTCGCCGTGGCATCATCATCGGCGACGAAGATGCTTTTGCACACGCGCCAGTCTTGGCGGTTCGCCGGCAACCCTGCGATCTCGCAACCCTTGGCGTAGCTTTCAAAATGCGTCTTCACCCAATTCGGTTGCAGGAAGTTCGCCGAAATCGGCTTCCAGCCGCGCTGGGCGGCCACGGTGACGCCCTTGGAATACGGCTCGACCACAGTGACCACAATCGGCGGGTGCGGCTGCTGATACGGCTTTAACATTACCCCCTGCCCCACTTCGGGGCTCATGGTTTCGCGCGTGGTGATGTTCCAGAACTCGCCCTTTAAATCGTACGGATGTGAGCCCGCCCAAATCTTCAGTATATGATCGATCGACTCGACGAACATCTTGGTGCGATCATTCTTGATGTTGCCGAACACTTCCTGATCGGAACGCAAATTGCCGGGGCCGATGCCGAACAAAAACCGCCCTTCGAGCATGTGATCGACCATCGCCACGTTCGCCGCCACCGCTGCAGGATGGCTGTTGGGCAGGTTGACCTTGCCGCTGCCCAATCTAATTTGTTTGGTGTCGTGCGCCAAGCTCGCGATAAACGCGAGACACGACGGAATGTTTTCGCACACATCGGTGGTGTGCTCGCCGATGAATGCATCGGCGTAGCCTAGCTTATCGGCGAGCAAAATCGCTTCGCGGTCTTCCTTCAGCGTTTGCGTGTAGTTCCGCTCCGGCGGATGGATGGGCATGGTGAAAAAGCCGAGTTTCATGGCGTATCGCCTCGATTCAAAAGATTCGTCGATATCCGGTCTAAAAAATCAAAACCTTTTTTGCCACAGATTTCACAGATGAACACAGATTAACCCCACCTTGGCGTTCCTGCGTAGGTGGGAACCCATAACACCGTTGCACTTGAGTAACCGTATGGA
>Ga0194132_10007292_pt1 | contig 16570 bp, 14 predicted proteins | sample TA2KigOf80mmetaG_FD_148612 | JGI IMG/M metagenome (GOLD analysis project Ga0194132, IMG submission 148612) | Freshwater microbial communities from Lake Tanganyika, Tanzania - TA2015054 Kigoma Offshore 80m | ecosystem: Environmental > Aquatic > Freshwater > Lake | place: Tanzania: Lake...
GTGGGCGCGGGCGCGTTGCGTGCCCGCAACGCCCGTGGCCGGGCGGCAACGGCGCGGGCGCCGCCGCGGTCGGTCGCGACCGCGTCCGTGCGACCGAGCCGGTGCGGCATGCGTCTTGAACTGCGCCCCGAGCACGCCGCGACGTCCGCGGCGTCGTTGCCACGAGGGAGTGCACCATGAGCTGGAAGAAGATCGTTCTGTTCGCCGTTCTCGTCGACTTCGTCACCGTCGCCGCCTGGGGCACGTCGCAGGTGGGCGTCGTCGGTCTGTTCGCGGGGATGTTCGAGAGCCCGTCCGCGATCCTCGGCACGGTCGACCTCGTGATCGCGCTCGGGCTCATCTGCACCTGGATGATCCGCGACGCGCGGGCGCGCGGCGCCTCGGCGCTGCCGTACGTGCTCCTGACGCCGCTTCTCGGCAGCGCGGCAGCACTGGTCTACCTGCTGCGGCGTCCGGAGGGCGCGGTGGACCCGATGATCGCGACGGCGGTCCCGTCCCACGCCCGGGCGAGCTGATGCACACCGCGACGACCTCTCTCCCTTCGCCGTTCTGGCTGCGCTGGCTGGTCGTCGCCGCGGCGATCGTGATCGGGTTCGGTGCGAGCATGGTGCTGGCACCGGGCCCGACCCGGCAGCTGTTCGGACTCCTCCTGTTCGCGTCGCCCGACGGCGTGAACGACCTCGCGGGCGCCGAGGCCGCGTACGTCTCGCTGGTGCACGCGATCCTCGGCGCAACGATGGTCGGCTGGGGCGTCCTCCTGCTGCTCGTCGTCCTCGGGCCGTTCCGCCGCGGCTCGGCCGAGGCGTGGCGCATGCTCGTCGCGTCGCTCGCCGCCTGGTTCGTGCCGGACACCGCGTTCTCGCTCGCGTCGGGCTTCTGGCCGAACGCGGTGCTGAACGCGGGCTTCGTCGTGCTGTTCGCGGTACCGCTGCTCGCGACGCGCGGGGCGCGGGGCGGGGCGGGCGGCTGAGGGGGAGCGCGTTCGCACCGCGCACCTCAGCCGTCAGATTACGCAGCTCCTGCGGACCGCGCGGCGCGCGCGGCTCGCGCAGTCTCACGATCGCCAGCAGATCGCGTGGCACTCGCTCCCCAGCGGCAGCCGCATTCGATCGGACGGGCGCTCCGTCGCCCTCCGACGCTGATCGCTCACGAGTCGCGCGTCGCCGCGACGCCTGTGGCAGCGAGCAGCGCCTGCACCGCGAGATGGGCGTCGAGCGGGGTTCCGTCCCAGCGTGGGAAGGCGGTGGTCGCGTCGATCGCGATGCCGCGTGCGGCGTGCGCTGCGCGCAGTCCGGCAAGAGCGTCCGCATCCGGCATCGTTCCGGGCGCGGGCGCGTCGCTCCCGAGCAGCGTGCGCGGCGTCTCGTCCGCGAGCGGCACGGGCTCGCCGTCGGAACGGAAGAAGCGTGGTCCGCCGTCGCGCGCGATCAGCACACGGTAGCCGTGCTCGTGCACGAAGCGGTGGTGGCGGCGGCAGAGCGAGAGCAGGTTCGAGAGGGTGGTCGCGCCGCCGTCGGTCCAGGCGACGACGTGGTGCGCGTCGGTGATGCGGTTCGTGCAGCCGGGGAAGCGGCAGCCGTCGTCTCGCAGGCGGAGCGCGTGGCGCAGGCGCGGCGAGATTCGGCGCGTGCGGCGTGACGGGAGGCTCGCCGTGGCGGATGCCTCGCGAGCGTCGGCGTGAACACTGGGGGCGCCGTCGTCACGAGCGGCGGTGACGACCGCGGCGCCGCCGCGCATGTCGTCGACGAGCACGACGCTCGCGTCGCAGGCGAGGCGCCGTGCGGTCGCGAGCGCGAGCGGCGTGCCGTCGGCGAGCTTGGCGTGCGGTGCGAGCTTCGCCGCGGCGGGGGTGTGCGGGTCGCCGAGTCGGTGGTCCGTGCCGGCCGCGAGCGCGGCGCGGTCGACGTGCACGACCAGCTCGACTGGCAGTCCCGCCGTGTGGTGACCGTCCTCGCGGGAGGCGACCGAGGCGAGCCACGACTCCGCGACGGCCACCAGCGCGTCGGCGCGCGACAGCGCCGGCGGCGGCTCGTGGTGCTGCCGCATGCCCGCTCGCCGCGCGGACGGCGACGTTTCCGCGGAGATTTCCGTGGCAGGTCCCGCGGAGCGCTCTGCCGTCTCGCGCGCCGACGCGCCCGGCGCGCCCTCCGCGAAAACACCGCCGACATCGGCAGCGCGCACCTCCGCGGAAACGTCGCCGGCACAGCCAGCGCTCGCCGCCGCGGCCGACTCGCCGGCACCACTCGTCGCCCCCGAACGCCACGCCCGGCGCCGCGCCACGTCGAGCGCCTGCAGCACGACGGCCGCCTCCTCCGGACGGAGCCGCGCCTCGATGCGCACCATGCCGTCGTCCGTCTCGCGTACCCGGACGAAGCGCGCGAGCTCCTCGTCCGCCAAGCTCGGCGGCGGTCCCGCTTCCGCTTCGGCGACGACGCGACGGTAGCCGCGGCAGATGCGCTCGAGCTGCGACGCGGTCGCATACACCGCCATCTCGAGCAGCGTTGCCTCGGTTGCCGCACTGGCAACGCGCGTGATCGCACGGACCTTCGAGTAGCTGATCGCGCCGCGCCGGAGCGCGGCGTCGACCCGCGGCAGCGTCGCGAGCGCGTGCGCCACGCGGACGCGCTCGCGCGCGGCGCCGAGGTCGAGGCCGATCCGCCAGTTGAGCCAGTGTGCGCAGCTCAGCGCCCCGTGCGTCGCCCAGCCGCTGCTCTCGTCGAAGCGGCGGATCAGGGTCAGGAGCCGGTGCTCGGCCGCGTCGATGAGAGACGCCACCTCGGCGATCTCGTCGGCGAGCCGATCGACTTCGGCGGGCGCGAGCGGCGGCGCGAGACGCTCGAGCGCTGCGGAATGAATGCCGGATGTCGCGATCATGCGATGGTCGTACCACCGCCGTTTCGAGGGGTTCTCCGGCGCGTCGTGCGCGGCGATCTCTGCGCGCGAGGGGCGACGCGGCCCCGCGCGAGCCGCGTGCGCTGGCGGGCTTCGCAGGCGCGCGGCGGGGGCGTCTCGACGGTCCGGTCGCGATGGCCGGGTGGCCCTCGCGGAATCCGTCAAGGGCTGCATGCACAAAAAATGCCTCCCGACCCGAAAGGCCGCGCGGCCAGGTCGTCGCCGCCTTCGCGCAGCGCGTGGCGACGCACGGCGACCGCGGTGGGGCCTCAGCGATCGCGTCGCGGAAACAGGCCGAGTCTCCGCATCGGGTCGACGGCGCGCGGAGCCGCTCGCGGAGCCACGCTCCGTAGGCCTGACCCTTCGGATTCACCCACACCCGCCGCGCCCGCTGCGCCCGGCCGCCACGCGCTCCCCCGAAGAGGCAGCCCCCGGGCCCTCACGGACCCGCCCTACAGCAGCTTCTCCGCAAGACGCTGCAACCCGTCCATCGCCTCGCGCGCGCGCGTCCACGGCAGCGACACGACGCGGTCCACGCCCGCGTCCGCGAAGCGCGCGAGCGCGTCGCGGTCGAGCCGCGCCGCCGCGGGCCCGACGGTGATCTCGAACGGCAGGTACTCGCGTCCGGCCGCGGCGCGCAGCTCGCGCAGTCGCGCGATCAGCGGCACGACGCTCTCCGGCGTGTGACGCACGCCGTACCAGCCGTCGCCGATCTCGGCCGCGCGCTTGAGCGCGGCCTCGCTCTCGCCGCCGACCAGGATCGGCGGGTGCGGCTTCTGCACCGGCTTGGGCTCGAACTTGACGGGGCCGAACGAGAACGTCTTGCCGTGGAACTCGGGCTCGCTCTCGGTCCACAGCACGCGCAGGGCGCGCACGCACTCGCGCAGCAGCGCCCCGCGACGCGCGAAGTCGACGCCGGCGGCGACGAACTCCTCCTCGAGCCAGCCGACGCCGACGCCCAGGCTGAAGCGACCGTTCGACAGCACGTCGAGGGTCACCCCGAGGCGCGCCGTCACCAGCGGGTGGCGCAGCGGCAGCAGGTAGATGTTCGTCCCGAGACGGATGCGCGACGTCACGGCCGCGATCTGTGCCAGCACCATCAGCGGATCGAGCAGTGGTGTGGCCGGGTTGACCGGCGGCACGCCGTCCTCGGTGTACGGGTAGCGGCTGTTGAACGTGGTCGGGAAGACCAGGTGCTCCGCGACCCACACCGACTCGAAGCCCAGCTCCTCGGCGCGCCGCGCGACCGACACGAGCTGCTCGGGGCGCAGCAGGAAGAGCGGGATGCCGACCTTGACTGGCGCGCTCACGGCAGCACCGCCATGATGCGCGCCGGCGCACCCGAGCCGCCGCCGATCTTCATCGGCAGCGCGACGAAGAGCGCGCCCTGCTCGGGCAGCTTGTCCATGTTCGCGACGTTCTCGAACGCCGGCTTGTTCGCGCCGTTGATCGTCTGGTGCACGATGAAGGTCTTCGACGGTCCGTGGTCGATGCTCGGCGTGTCGACGCCGATCGCGTCGATCGAGCGCCTCGCCAGGAGCCACTCGGCGGCCTCCTTCGAGAAGCCGGGAAAGTGCAGGTTCGCGACGTCGCCCTTCTCGGCGGTGCCGAGGTAGTCGCGGCGGTTCGGCCAGAAGCGCCCCCAGTCGCTGCGCATGAGCACGATCGCGCCGTCGGGGATGCGGCCGTACTTCGCCTCCCAGCGCTCGAGGTCGGCGACCGTGAGACGGTAGTCGCGGTCGGCGGCCGCCGCGTCGCGCACGTCGACCACCACGGCCGGGCCCATCGTGGCCGGGAGCGGCACCTGGTCCGCCGTCGAGCGGCCCTGCGCGAAGTGGATCGGCGCGTCCATGTGCGTGCCGCCGTGCTCCGCCGTCGTGAAGTGGTTCGCCGCGTAGAAGTAGCCCTGCGGGGTGAAGCCGTGCGGCCCCTGCTGGAGGTGGAAGCCGTCCTCGGTGGGCCAGTAGATCGTCGTGTCGTCGAACGTGTACGTGAGATCGACGACGCGCGACTCGTCGATCGCCGGCCCGGCGGCGACGCCGTGTGCGGGCATGCCCGCGACCGCGAGCAGCAGGAGGAGCTGCGGCCCGACGCGCGCGGCGCGCGAAACCCACAGAGCGACGCCGCGCCGAGACGCGACCGGTGGCGGAGGTTCGCCGCGCGCCGCACCACCCACCGTCAATCCTTCCACCACGGGTAGAACGGCGGCATGTCGCTGCTCGGCCGCATGGCGAACTTCGGCGGGCGCTTCTCGAGGAACGACGACACGCCCTCGTAGGCGTCGGGCGAGCGCCCCATGAAGAAGATGCTCTTCGAGTCGAGCAGGTGCGCGTCCTTGGGGCTCGACGCACCGAGCATGCGCCACATCAGCTGGCGCGCGATCGCGACCGAAACCGCCGAGGTGTTGTCGGCGATCTCGCGTGCGAGGGCGCGCGCCGCACCGACGACCTGATCCGCCGGCAGGACGCGGCTCACGAGTCCTGCTGCATGGGCCTCGGCGGCGTCGAACACGCGTCCGGTGTAGACCCACTCCGCCGCCTGCTGGATGCCGACCAGGCGCGGCAGGAACCAGCTGCTCGCGGCCTCGGGGACGATGCCGCGCCGCGCGAACACGAAGCCGATCTTGGCACCTTCGGCGGCGATGCGGACGTCCATCGGCAGCGTCATCGTGATGCCGACGCCTACCGCCGGGCCGTTGATCGCCCCGATCACCGGCTTCTTCAGCGAGAAGATCTTCAGCGACACGAGACCGCCCTCGTCGCGGTGCGAGTCGATCGTGTGCTTCGAGCCCTGCGCGCCGCCGTCGAACGTCTTGCCACCGCTGCCGAGATCGGCGCCGGCGCAGAACGCCCGCCCCTCGCCGGTGACGATGACGACGCGCACGTCGTCGTCCGCGTCGGCCGCGTCGAGCGCGGCCAGCAGCTCCTTGCACATCCGCGGCGTGAACGCGTTCATGCGCTCGGGACGGTGCAGCGTGATCGTGGCGACGCGATCCTCGACCGCGTAGCGAATGTCCTCGTAGCTCATCCGAAGCTCCCCTTCGTGCCCCCGGCGTGGCTCGCCCCCGCCGCGTCGTGCTCCCGCGCACCCATCACCGATGCGTAGACCTTCTCCAGTCGCGCGGTCGAGTCCTCCCACGCAAAGCGACGCGCCATCGCCTGCTGGCGGAGCCGCGCGACATGGGCGGGACGCCGGTACCACGTGTCGATCGCGTAGCGCAGCATCGCCGCACAGGCGTCGACCGTTGGCGCGAGGAACACGAAGCCGGTCCCCTCGCCCGTCGACTCGTCGTAGGGCAGGACGGTGTCGGCGAGCCCGCCTGTCGCGCGCACGATCGGCAGCGTGCCGTAGCGCATGGCGTACATCTGCCCGAGGCCGCACGGCTCGTGGCGCGACGGCATCAGGAAGAAGTCCGCGCCTGCATGGATGCGGTGCGCGGTCTCCTCCGAGTACCCGACGTGGACGCCGGCGCGCCCGGCGAAGCGCTCGGCCATCGTCCGGAACGCCCCCTCGAGCGCCGGCTCGCCCGATCCCTGAACGACGAGCTGGGCGCGCCCCTCGTCGAGCAGCGCTGCGAGCGGCTCGTACACCAGGTCGAGGCCCTTCTGCGGCGCCAGACGCGAGACGATCCCCAGCACCGGCACGTCGTCGCGCGGCTCGAGCGCGAAGGCCGCCTGCAGCGCGCGCTTGCACGCGAGCTTGCCGCGCAGGTCGCGCGCGTCGAAGCGCCGCACGAGGAACGCATCCGTTCGTGGATCCCACAGCTCCTCGTCGACCCCGTTCAGGATGCCCGTCAGGCTCGCCGCGCGGCGCGTGAAGTATGGGCGCAGTCCATGCCCGCCGGCCTCCGTGCAGATCTCGCGTGCGTAGGTCGGCGACACGGCGGTGATCGCGTCCGCCGCGGCGACACCCCCCTTCAGGAAGTTGATCCCGCCGAGATCCTCGAAGCGCTCGGCCGTCCGCTGCTCGTCGGGCAGACCGATCCAGCGCCATGCGTCCATCGCGAAGCGGCCCTGGTACTCGACGTTGTGGACCGTGAGCACGCTGCCGGTGCGCGCGAGGCGCGGCTCGTGGTCGCGCAGCATCCGCAGGTACGCGGGCGCCAGCGCGGTCGGCCAGTCGTGCGCGTGCAGGACGTCGGGCACGAAGTCGAAGTCGAGCGCCACCTGCAGGGCGGCTCGCGACAGGAACGAGAAGCGCCAGGCGTCGCGCGCGTAGGAGTCGCCCGCGCCGTACACGCCGCCGCCGGCGAACAGGTCGTCGCGCTCGAGCAGGTAGACCGTACCGCCGCCCTCGAGCGGGCCGCACCACAGCTCGCCGTCGAGCGTCTCGCCGCCCATCGGCACGCGGATCGTGCCCTGCGAGCGGGCGCCCAGCGCCGCCGGGTCGATCGACGCGTAGCGCGGCAGCAGGATCCGGACGTCGTGGCCTCGACGGGCGAGGGTCTTCACCAGCGCCGCCACGGCGTCCCCGAGGCCGCCCGCCTTGGCGAGCGGCTGGCACTCCGATGCGACGAACAGCAGACGCAGCCCGGCGCTGAACATCGAGGCGACACTTGTCCAGGTCGGTCGCCGGCGCAAGCGCCGCTCGCCCTCGCGGCGTGACGGGCACCGCGCTGCGGGGCGCGCGATCCTTCCTTGCCTGTGGTCGTGCGGCGGGATAGCGACGGTCTGCGTCATGGCCACCTCCGACAGCAACCCGGGCTCGCCCCGCCTCCGTCGCTCGCTGCTGTTCGTCCCCGGCGACGACCGGCACAAGATGGAGAAATCGCTGCGCGCGGGCTCGGATTCGCTGATCTTCGACCTCGAGGACGCGGTGGTCCCGGCGCACAAGGTGAAGGCCCGCGAGATGGTCCGCGACGCCCTGCTGTCGCTCGACTTCAAGGGCGCCGAGAAGCTGGTCCGCATCAACCCGCTCGAGACCGGGCTCACCCTCGACGACCTGACGGTCACGATGGCGGGACACCCGAACGGCTACGTCGTCCCGAAGGTGCGCAGCGAGGACGACGTGCGCTTCATCGACCGCGCGCTCGCCAACTTCGAGGCGCTGGTCGGCCGCGAGCAGGGCTCGGTCCGCCTGGTGCTGCTGGCGACCGAGACGCCGGAGGGCATCCTCAACATCCGCCGCGTCGCGCAGGCGAGCCTGCGCTCGGCGGCTCTGATGTGGGCGAGCGAGGATCTGTCCAACGCGCTCGGCTCGCGCCGCTCGCGCAAGTCCGACGGCTCGCTGCCCGACGTCTTCCAGTTCGCGCGCTCGGCGTGCCTCCTCGCCGCCGCCGCCGCCGGCATGGACCCGCTCGACATGCCGTACTTCGACTTCCACGACGACGCGGGCCTCGAGCGCGAAGCGCAGGAAGCCGCCGACCTCGGCTTCACCGGCAAGGCCGCGATCCACCCCGCACAGATTCCGACCATCAACCGCGTGTTCGTGCCGAGCGAGGACGAGGTCGCGGAAGCGAACGCGCTGCTCGCGGCCGCGACCGAAGCGTTCGCGCGCGGCCAGGCCGCGTTCGTCTACAAGGGCGCGATGGTCGATGCCCCGCACATCAACCGCGCCCGCAAGATCGTCGCCCGCGCCGCCGCCGGCCGCGCGGCAAGCTGACACGTCCGTACCGGCTACGCCGACCACGAAGGGCTGAAAGACGCGCCGGGCGTCTTCATGTGAACACGTCCGTACCGGCTGCGCCGACCACGAACGGTGCAACGGCAGGGGTTTCCGACTGACCACGTCCGGCGCCGCGGTCCTGCGGACGCCGTCACGGAGAGAGCGATGCAGACCGAAAACGGAACGGCGACGCACTTCCACACCTGCCCGCTGTGCGAGGCGAACTGCAACCTGAAGCTGGTCACGCGCGGGCGCGAGGTCGTGTCGGTCCGCGGCGACGACGACGATCCGTTCAGCCACGGCTTCATCTGCCCGAAGGGACCGGCGGTCGCGGAGCTCGACGCCGACCCCGACCGCCTGCGCACGCCGATGATCCGCCGCGGCGAGACCTGGCACGAGGCGACGTGGGACGAGGCGTTCCGCGAGATCGACGCGCGCCTGACGAAGATCCTCGCCGAGCACGGCCGCAACGCGGTCGGCGTGTACCTCGGCAACCCGTCGGCGCACCACGTCGGCGTGGCGCTGTTCTCGCGCGCGATGCTGCGCACGCTCGGCAGCCACAACGTCTTCTCCGCCAGCACCGTGGACCAGATGCCGAAGCAGGTGTCGGCGGGGCTCATGTTCGGCACCGCGCTCAGCGTGCCGGTGCCCGACGTCGACCGCACCGACTACCTGATGATCCTCGGCGCGAACCCGCTGGTGTCGAACGGCAGCCTGATGACGGCGCCCGACATGAAGGGCCGCATCCGCGCGATCCGAGCGCGCGGCGGCAAGGTCGTCGTGCTCGACCCGCGCCGCACGCGCACCGCCGAGGAGTCGGACGAGCACGTCTTCATCCGCCCGGGCACGGACGCGCTCTTCCTGTTCGGCGTCGTGCACGTGCTGCTCGAGGAGAAGCTCGCGAAGCCTGGCACGCTCGCGCCGCTGCTGAACGGCCTCGAGCGCGTGGCGGAGCTGGCACGCGAGTTCTCGCCCGAGCGCGTCGCGGACGCGTGCGGCATCGACGCCGCGACGATCCGCCGCCTCGCGCGCGAGCTCGCGGGTGCGAAGACGGCCGCGGTCTACGCGCGCATCGGCACCTGCACGCAGGAGTTCGGGACGACGGCGAGCTGGCTCGTCGACGTGATCAACGTGCTGACCGGCAACCTCGACCGCGAGGGCGGTGCGATGTTCCCGAAGGGGGCGGTCGGCGCGGCGAACGCGATGGGCGCGCCGGGGCGCGGACGCGGCGTCAAGCTGGGACGCTTCCGGAGCCGCGTACGCGGCGTACCCGAGGTGTTCGGCGAGCTGCCGGTGGTGTGCCTCGCGGAGGAGATCGAGACGCCGGGGAGCGACCAGATCCGCGCGCTGATCACCGTCGCCGGCAACCCCGCGCTCAGCACGCCTAACGGCGAACGCCTCACGCGCGCGCTCGCGACGCTCGACTTCATGGTCAGCGTCGACATCTACCTCAACGAGACCACGCGCCACGCGCACGTCATTCTTCCCGGGCTGTCGCCGCTCGAGCAGAGCCACTTCCCGTTCGCGTTCACGCAGCTCGCGGTGCGCAACTTCGCGCGCTACTCGCGCCCGACGTTCGCCGTTCCCGCGGGCCAGGTGCCGGAGTGGCAGATCATGCTGCGCCTCGCCGGCATCGTCGCGGGCCAGGGACCCGACGCGAGCATCGACGCGCTCGACGACTTCGTCTTCGAGCAGCAGCTCGAGAAGGCGATCGGCAGCGAGCACTCGCCGGCATACGGCCGCAGCGCCGACGACGTCCGCCGCGCACTCGCCGGACGGCGCGGACCCGAGCGCCTGCTCGACCTCATGCTGCGCACGGGACCCTACGGCGACGGCTTCGGCGCACGCGACGGCTTGACGCTCGCGCAGCTCGAGCAGAGCGACCACGCGATCGACCTGGGTCCGCTGGCGCCACGCCTGCCCGACCTGCTGCGCACGCCGTCGGGCCGGATCGAGCTCGCACCCGAGCCGGTCGTCGCCGACGTCGAGCGGCTGCGCGCGAAGCTCGCGCCGGCGACGGCGTCCGCGCGCCCGCTGCTGCTGGTCGGGCGCCGCGACCTGCGCTCGAACAACTCGTGGATGCACAACGTCGAGGCGCTGGTGTCGGGCAAGACGCGCTGCACGCTGCACCTGCACCCCGAGGACGCGCACGCGCTCGGCCTCGGCGACGGCGAGACGGCCGTCGTGCGCTCGCGCGCCGGCAGCATCGAGGTCCCGGTCGAGATCACCGACGGCATCATGCGCGGCGTGGTCAGCGTCCCGCACGGCTGGGGCCACGACCAGCGCGGCACGCGGCTCGGCGTCGCCGCGCGGGTCGCGGGTGCCAACAGCAACCGCCTCGCCGAAGAGGACCGCTTCGATCCCGTTTCCGGGAATGCCGTTCTCAACGGCATCGAGGTGCGCGTCGAGCGCGCCGCCGCCGCGAACCCTTGACCTGACGAAGCGCATGGCGGCCGCTGCGCCGTCTGCGACCTGCTCCACGCCGCTGCTGCGGCGACCACGATCGGGGATCGTTGCGATCGCACGACGCGGCGTTGCCGCGGCGCCACGTCCATGGCGCCCATCATTGCGGGCGCCTGGGTGGCGCCTCCGGAATTTCCGGCACACCGCTTGCAACGCACTGCGTCAGCTGGGAATTGCGGACGATTCCAACCCAGATGGGAAGCGTTCCGAGCCATCTCGCCGGATCGCTGTCGCGGAATGGACCCGCGGCACCGAAGGCGCGATTCCCGCACCGGCGGAGCCGCACGGCCGGGTGGGAAATGGAGGAAGGAGTACGATCATGTTCAGCTCGGCGATTCCGGCCCTGACTTCTCCGGCAGCGATCCCGAATCAGGTGGTGACGCTGACCTTCGGGCCGGTGTGGACGGTGGTGCTGTTCGCGGCGGCTCTTGCCCTGACGTGCGGCGCGATGTGGCTGCTGAGGAGCCTGGAGCAGCGGTCGCGCACCGCCCCGCGCGGCCGTGCGTCGGCCACCCCGATCTACCCGCGGCCCGGGCGTCCGGCCGCCGCGGGGCACCACGCAGCTTGACGAAGCTGCTTCGGCTGCAGCGCACGGCGCTCCCGGCCCGCCGCTCGTACGGGCCGGGAGCCGCCCCGCCGCTCACGGATCGTCGTGCTCGGCCGCGTCCCGCTTGAGCTGGCTCTGCTCGCGCATTGCCAGCATCACGCGGTCGACCTCGCGGCGCTCGGCCTGGACGAAGCGCTCCACTGCTGCGGCGAGCCGCGGATCGCGCAAGTGGTGCATGCTGCGCGTCGGCTCGGGGTCGAATCCCCGCAGCCACTTGAACTCGCCCCCGGCGCCGGGCTCGAAACGCTGCAGCCCGTCGCGAATGCAGTGCTCGATGGTGGCGTAGTAGCACAGGTTGAAGTGGAGGAAGCGGACCTCCTGGAACGTTCCCCAGTAACGTCCGTAGAGCACGCCACCCTTCTGGACGTTGAACGTCCCGGCGAGGAGATCGTCGCCGTTGCGTGCGGTGATGAAGCAGAGGTTGTGCCGGAAGCGCTCGCGCAACAGCTCGTAGAAGCGCTGCGTCAAGTAGCGACGCCCGTAGACGTACTTGTCGACCGTGGTGAGGTAGAGCTCGTACATCGGGCCGAACAGGTCGTCCGGGATCGCGTCGCCGCGTAGCGCCTCGATCGCGATGCCCTGCACCGCGAGCTCCCGACGCTCGCGCCGCACCTCCTTGCGGCGCTTGTGGCGCAGCGCCGTGAGATAGTCCTCGAAGTCTCCGTAGCCGCGGTTGCGCCACTTGTACTGGAACCCGAGTCGCTCCGAGAAGCCGACCTCGCGCAGCGCCTCGGCCTCGTCGTCGCTGCAGAAATTCACGTGCACCGACGACACCTCGTTCTCGTCGCACAGATCGCGCAGCGCGCGCGCCAGCATGCGGACGATGCCCGGACGGTGCAGGTGCTTCGCGACCAGAAAGCGCAGCCCCGCAACCGGCGTGAACGGCACCCCGACGAGCAGCTTCGGGTAGTACTCGATGCCCGCGCCGTGCGCGGCATTCGCCCACGCGTAGTCGAAGACGAACTCGCCCTCGCTGTTGGTCTTGAGATAGAGCGGGCACGCGGCGACCACGCGGTCGTCCTCGAACAGCGCCAGGTGCTGCGGGCTCCAGCCGCTGCGCCCGCCGACGCAGCGCGCCTCCTCGAGCGACGCGAGCCAGCCCCATTCGAGGAACGGCGACTCGTCGCCGACGAGCGCGTCCCACTCCTCGCGCCGGACGTCGCTCGCGAGCTGGGTCAGGATGCGGAGCGTGAACATCCGTGGCTGTTCCTCGAGCGTCGACACCGGGGCCCTCATCCTCGCGCGCGAACGGCCCAGCGGCAAGCCCTCGCGCGCGAACGGCCCAGCGGCAAGCCCTCGCGGCGGACCAGGCGCCGCAGCGACACGCCCGCGGACTGTGGTATGTGGACGCCATGGCGGGAAGACTCTTCGAGGAGCTGCCGGTCGGCGCGACGTTCCGGCACCAGCCGAGCCGTACGGTCACCGAGACCGACAACCTGCTGGTGACCACGCTCACCATGAACACCCAGCCGCTGCACCTCGACCACGAGTTCGCAAAGGGCACGGAGTTCGGGAAGCCGCTGGTGAACAGCATGTTCACGCTGGCGCTGGTCGTCGGGCTGTCGGTGAGCGACACGACGCTCGGCACGACGATCGGCAACCTCGGCTTCGACAAGGTCGAGTTCCCGAAGCCGGTGTTCTTCGGGGACACGATCACCGTCGAGACCACGGTGCTCGAGGCGCGGCGCTCGAAGTCTCGTCCCGACGTCGGCATCGTCTTGTTCGAGCACGTTGGGACGAACCAGCGCGGCGAGGTGGTCTGCCGTGCGAAGCGCAACGCCATGATCCGCGCGCAGTCCGGGCAGTCCTGACGCGACGCGCGCGGCCCCGGCCGCTTCTCTGGGCTGGACCGCGGGTGTAGCGGTGGAGGCATGTCGAACCGCGACATGACCGATCTGTGGGCGTACCACGACGGCACGAAGCACTCGCTCGCGAGACTGCGCGCCGACCCGCACGTCCTCGACTGGGAGATCCTGCCGCGACCGTTCAAGGTCTACCCGACGCTCGATCCGATCCCGCTCGCGCGCGACCTCACGGGCTCGCAGCGCCCGGTCCTCGAAGCGCTCGCCGACGACGGCCGCGGGCCCGGCGACGCGGGCGCGCCGCAGGTCGACGTGGACCTGCTCGCGCACCTGCTCTACTTCACCGCCGGGGTCCTGAAGCGCCGCAGCCACGCGATGGGCGAGACGTTCTTCCGCGCCGCCGCGTGCACCGGCAACCTGCACCACGTCGACGTGTACCTCGCCTGCACCGACCTGCCCGGGCTCGACGCGGGCCTGTACCACTTCGGCCCGCACGACTTCGCGCTGCGCCGCCTGCGTGCCGCAGACCAGCGCGCGGCGCTCTTCGGCGCCGCGGCCGACGAGCCGCACCTGCGCGACGCGCCGGCGATCCTCGTCCTTACCAGCACCTGGTGGCGCAACGCGTGGAAGTACCGCGGCCGCGCGTACCGGCACGCGTTCTGGGACGCCGGCACGCAGCTCGCGAACCTGCTCGCGCTCGCCGCAGCGCGCCGGCTGCCGGCGCACCTCGTGCTCGGCTTCGCCGACGACGCCGTCAACGCGCTGCTCGGCCTCGACGTCGAGCACGAGGCGGCGCTCGCGCTGGTCGCACTGGGCAGCGACGCGCGTCGCGCCGCGACGCCAGCGTACGAGGCGCCCGCGCCGCTCGCCCTCGAGACGCTGCCGCTCTCGGCGCGCGAGGTGGCGTATCCCGCGATCGTGGCGGCGCACCGCGCGAGCTCGCTCGCGTCGCCGGCCGAGGCCGCGGCGTGGCGGTCCCCGCCGTCTTCCGCCGAGCGCGCGGTCGGCGACCGATCCGCTCTCGTCGCGCTCGACCCGCGCGACGAGCCGGTCGCGCAGACGGTCGAGGCGGTGATCCTGCGCCGCGGCTCGACGCGCCGCTTCGCGCGCGAGCCGATCGCGTTCCGCACGCTGTCGACCATCCTGCGCGCGGTGTCGCGCGGCGTGCCGGCCGACTTCGTCGCGCCGGGAGTGCCGCGCGCCGAGCCCTACCTCGTCGTCAACGCGGTCGGCGGGACCCCGCCGGGCACGTACGCGTACGACCGTACGCACGATGCGCTGCTGCCGCTCCGCGCGGGCAGCTTCCGGCGCGAGGCGGGCTTTCTCGGTCTCGGGCAGCAGATCCCGTCCGACGCGGCGGTGGACGTCTTCTGGCTCTGCGACCTGTCGGCGATGTTCGGTGCGCTCGGCAGCCGCGGCTACCGCGCAGCCCAGCTCGAGGCCGCGATCGCGGGGGGCAAGGCGTACCTCGCGGCCTACGCGCTCGGCCTCGGCGCCTCGGGCCTCACCTTCTTCGACGACGACGTGACGACGTTCTTCTCGCCGCACGCGCGCGGCAAGAGCGTGATGTTCCTGATGGCGATCGGCGTGCCGGAACGCGCGCCGCAGGCGCGCGCGAGCCGATAGGTCCGCGCGTCCGACCCGCGTCGCGCATGACTCGCGCGGCACGGGATGCGACAACCCCGGCGATGCCGGCGACGAACGAGAAGCCCACGACCACCCCCGGCGCGGGCGTCTGCGACCGCGCCCACCGTGCGCTGACGATCGGCCTCGTGCTGACCGTCGCGTTCACCGCGTTCGAGGCCCTCGCGGTCGCGACCGCGCTGCCCGCGACGGTCGCCGACATCGGTGGCCTCGCGCTCTACGGCTGGACGTTCAGCGCCTTCATGCTGGCGAACCTCGTCGGCATCGTCGCCGCGGGCGGCATGGCGGACACCCGCGGCCCCGCAGCACCGTTCGCGCTCGGGGTCGCGCTGTTCGTGGTCGGGCTCGCCGTCGCCGGGGTCGCGCCGTCGATGCCGGTGGTCGTCGCGGGTCGCTTCGTGCAGGGATTCGGCGCGGGAGCCGTGTCGGCGGTGAGCTATGTCGCGATCGCGTCGGCGTACGACGAGGCGACCCGGCCGCGCATGCTGGCGCTGCTGTCGAGCGCGTGGGTCGTGCCCGGGCTCGTCGGCCCGGCGCTCGCGGGCTTCGTCGCCGACCACGCCGGGTGGCGGCCGGTCTTCCTCGGCCTCGTACCGCCGACGCTCCTTGCGGCGGCGCTCGCGGTCCCGCCACTGCGTGCGCTGCCGCGCGCCGCCGCCGCGGTCGACACGGCGGGAAGCGCGCGGCGCCTGCGCAGCGCCCTGCTGCTCGCGGCCGGGGTCGGTGCCGCGCTCGCCGGCGTCGAGTGCGAGCACCGGCTCACCGGCGCGCCGGTGCTGGTCACCGGGCTCGCGATCGCGGGGCCGGCGCTGGTCCGTCTCATGCCACCGGGGACGCTCCGCGCCGCTCCGGGACAGCCCGCGGCGATCGTCGTGATGGCGCTGCTCGGCGTCGCGTTCTTCGGCGCGGAAGCGTTCCTGCCGCTCGCCCTCACCGACGTCCGCGGGCGCTCCGCCGCGGCGTCCGGGCTGCCGCTCACGCTGGGCACGATCGCATGGACGGCAGGCGCGTGGATCCAGGAGCGCACCGCCGCGCGGCGCAGCCGCCGCGGCGTCATCGCGCTCGGGCTCGTGCTGCTCCTCGCCGGCATCGTCGCGCTCGCAGGCGTGCTGCACGCTTCGGTGCCGGTCGCCGTCGCCTACGCGGCGTGGAGCGTCACCGCGCTCGGCATGGGCATCGCCTACTCGACGACCGCGCTGGCGATCCTCGAGCACCCGCCGCCCGGGCGCGCGGGTGAGTCGTCGGCCGCGCTGCAGCTCGCGACCAACCTCGGCATCGCGCTCGGCACGGGCGCCGGTGGCGCGGTGCTCGCGGGCGTGACGTCTTCCGGCGGCTCGACGGCAGAGGGCATCGCGGCGGCGTGGGCCGCGAGCGCCGCCGCGCTCGTGCTCGCGCTCGCCGTCACGCGACGGCTCGCCGCGCGGCCCGCGGACGATGCGTCACGCGACGCGGCCATCGCCGGCGTCGCGTGATGCTTCCGCTTCAGCCCGCGGCGCGTGGCGCTGCGGCCGCTTCACGCCTGGGCGCGTGGCGCTGCGGCCGCTTCACGCCTGGGCGC
>Ga0194132_10007296_pt1 | contig 16567 bp, 16 predicted proteins | sample TA2KigOf80mmetaG_FD_148612 | JGI IMG/M metagenome (GOLD analysis project Ga0194132, IMG submission 148612) | Freshwater microbial communities from Lake Tanganyika, Tanzania - TA2015054 Kigoma Offshore 80m | ecosystem: Environmental > Aquatic > Freshwater > Lake | place: Tanzania: Lake...
AACCAGGGCGCAGGAAGGCCCCCCGCGGGGGCCTTCATGCCGTCAGCCGTGATGCATTTTTAATCCGGCCAGCCGATGCATTTTTACTCCGGCGTTGACAGTCGATGCCGGCGATCACCGCGGCGACCGGACCGGGTTCGCCCGACTGCAGGCGCAGCACGTTGCTCGAGGCGGTCAGCCACGACCAGGCCTCGGCGGGCGAGGCGAAGGCACGCCGGGTGAGCAGCGGCGCGAAGACCTCGGTAAGCATCCGCGCTCGGTGGCGGATGCCGAAGCGCGGAAAGTTGCACCAGATCTCGCCCCAGCCCTCGACCCCGTCATCGTCGCGCAGCGCGACCAGCAAGCTGACCGTGCTGCCGATGGCCATCATCGGCGTGGCCACCGCGCGCGGCAGCGCGGCCTCGAGCGCGAACGGCCCGACCGACCGGATGCGAAGCGGCGCCTCGGCTGTCAACGCGGCTGGCTGAGCAGTCATCGGCCCGATGGTAAGCAGCCCGATATATCGTTCAATTATGAAATTATGGATATCTGATACACTATTCGTATGAGTAAGATCGCCTCCCCTCCACAGAACCCGGCATCTCGCGCCGACCGCCTGCGGCTGAGGCATCTGCGCCTGCTGCGCCTCGTCGACGGCGGGGGGTCGCTCGGCAAAGCCGCCCGGGCACTCGGCGTGAGCCAGCCGGCGACCACGCTGCTTCTACGCGACATGGAATCGGTGTTCGGGGCAAAGCTGGTGGAGCGCGATGCGCGCGGCGCCCGGCTCACGGCCGCCGGCCGCCGGGCGCTCGACCGCTTGACCGTCGCCCTGTCATCGATCGAACGGGCGATCGACGCCGCACGCAGGCCGGCGGCCGAGCCAGCACTGCGCCTCGGCTGCATCCAGGTCGCGGGTGTCGCCGCCTTGCCGGCGGCTTTGCGGCATCTCGAGAAATCCGGCACGCCGACCCGGCTGCGTATCCGCGAAGGCCGAGCCCGCGATCTGCTCACCGCGCTGTGCGCCGGAGAGCTCGACGCGGTGATCGGCTGGATCGACGAATCGGTGATCGCAGCGTTGCCGATCGGCGAGTTGCGGATCGAGCCGCTCGGCTACGGCCGGATGCAGGTCGTCGCGGCCCGGTCGCACCCGCTGACGCGGTCGCGTGCCGTCTCGGTGGCGGAGCTGACGCACTGGGGCTGGATCGTGCCGCCGCCCGGTTCACGCACCCATGCGGCCTATCTTCGCCTGTTTCTGAACGACGGCATCCAGGCCCCGCCGGTTGCCGTCGAATGCCCCGCCTTGCACACGATGCTGCACGTCGTCAGCGCCACGCATCTGCTGGCCATCGCCCCCGATACGGCCGTGCGCCGCTATACCCGGCTCGGCATGGTTAAACCGCTCAAGGGACCGATGCTCGAGTTCGGCCCCAACCCCGTTTCCGTCGTCACGCGCGGCGATAGCGACAGCCTGCCGGCCGTAAAGGCCCTGCGCCAAGCCCTGTTCGCCCGGCGTTCCCGCCCCATTTGACTTGACCTCGGGGCTTGGCCGATAGTGCCGGCTCCGGGGCTTCAGGACGGGCATCGGGCCCGCTCGCAAGCCCCTGATTTTTCGAGGAGAAACGACGTGAGTGCCGCGCAATCCGGGGCTATCCCGGCCGTGATGCCGACCTACCGGAGGATCGACATCGCCTTTGAGAAGGGCGATGGCGTTTATCTGTATGGGGTCGACGGCCGACGTTACCTGGACTTCGCCTGCGGCATCGCGGTGACGGCCTTCGGCCACTGCCATCCCTATCTGGTGAAGGCTTTGGAGACCCAGGCGAATAAGGCCTGGCATGTCTCCAACCTGCACCGGATTCCGGAAGGTGAGCGGCTCGCCCAACGGCTAGTCGAGGCGACTTTCGCCGACACGGTGTTCTTCACCAACTCGGGCACCGAGGCGATCGAGGGCACGATCAAGCTGGTGCGCAAGTACCAGAGCGCCGTCGGCAAGCCGGAGCGCTATCGCATCATCACCTTCGAGGGCGCCTTCCACGGCCGCACGCTGGCGGCACTCGCCGCCGGCGGGCAGGAGAAATACCTCGAGGGGTTCGGGCCCAGGGTCGACGGCTTCGACCAGCTGCCGAGTACGGCGACGCTGAAAGAGGTCGAGGCAGCCATCGGGCCGCAGACCGCGGGCATCCTCATCGAGCCGATCCAGGGCGAAGGCGGCGTTCGTCCGTTCACGCCGGAATTCATGCGCGGCTTGCGGGCACTCTGCGACAAGCACGGGCTGCTGCTGGCACTCGACGAGATCCAGACCGGCATGGGCCGCTCGGGCAAGCTCTTAGCCCATGAATGGTCCGGCGTGAAGCCCGACGTCATGGCGGTGGCCAAGGCCTTGGGCAACGGCTATCCGGTCGGCGCCTTCATGGCCACCGGTGACGCGGCGCAGGGCATGGTGCCGGGCACGCACGGCTCGACCTATGGCGGCAACCCGCTGGCCATGGCCATCGGCAACGCCGTCCTCGACCTGATGCTCGCCCCGGGCTTCCTCGATCGCGTGCAGCAGATCGCCAGCCACCTGCGTCAATCTCTGGCCATGCTGGTGGACAAGAACCCGGACATCTTCGAGGAAGTGCGCGGGCAAGGGCTGCTGCTCGGCCTCAAATGCAAGCCGCCGAACGGAGACATCGCGGCTTCGTTCCGCAAGCAGGGATTGCTCAGCGCCATGGCCGGCGACAACGTCGTGCGCCTGCTGCCACCGCTGATCATCGAGGCGGAGCATGTCAGCGAGGCGACGCAGAAGATCGAGGCGGCCTGTGCCGATCTGCGAACGACTATGAAGGCCGAAGCGGCGCGCAAGGCGGGCTGAGCGTCATGAGTCCGGCACCAAAGCCGCCGCCGCGGCATTTTCTCGATATCGACCGCTTCGATCCGGGCACGCTGCGTCAGATCCTCGCACTGGGCACGGCCTACAAGCGCAAACACCCGCCCAACGGCGAGGCGAAGCCGCTCGCCGGCAAGACGCTAGCCATGATCTTCGAGAAGCCCTCGACGCGCACACGCGTCAGCTTCGAGGTGGGCATCCGCCAGCTCGGCGGCGAGGCGATCATTTTGACCAATCACGACACGCAGCTCGGCCGCGGCGAGACTATCGCCGATACGGCGCGGGTCCTGTCGCGTTACGTCGACGCCATCATGATCCGCACCACCAAGGCGGAAAACCTGCTGGAGCTGGCGCAGCACGCCACCGTGCCGGTGATCAACGGCCTGACCGACCGCACGCATCCCTGCCAGGTGATGGCCGACGTCATGACCTTCGAGGAGCATCGCGGGCCGATCTCCGGCAAGACCATCGCCTGGTCGGGCGACGGCAACAACATGGCGGGATCGTGGATCCAGGCGGCGGCGCGCTTCGACTTCGATCTGCGCCTGGCCTGCCCGGAAACCTTGCAGCCGCCGGGCGAGCTGCTCTCCTGGGCGAGGAAAGAGGGCGCCCGCATCGAGGTCACCTCGAACCCGGAGAAGGCGGTGATGGGCGCGCATTGCGTGGTCACCGACACCTGGGTGTCGATGGGCGACGACGCCGACATGAAGGGCCAGGACGCCCGTGAGAAGAGCAAGGCGGCGCGTGAGCGCCGGCACAACCTGCTCGCCCCCTTCCGCGTCGACGAGCGGCTGATGGGTCTGGCACGGCCCGATGCCGTGTTCATGCACTGCCTGCCTGCCCATCGCGGCGAGGAAGTGACCGACGGCGTGATCGACGGGAAGCAGTCGATCGTCTGGGACGAGGCAGAGAACCGCCTGCACATCCAGAAAGGGATACTGGCCTGGTGCATGGCATGACCTAACCCTCTCCGCCCGTAAGGCGACGCGCCCAGTCTTGTTTGCGTGTGCAAGCACACGCAAACCGGAAGGGCATGTGCCGACGGGGGGAGGGTGCGAGCGCCGCGAAACGCGAAGCGTTTGCGCGGTAACGAGCGGGTGAGGTGGGTCTTCATCTACCGCACGACACCCTCTTCCCTCTCCCCGCTTCGCGCGGAGAGGGACAAGATGCGCGGCCTTTCTCTTTTCCAATGCTGTGCTTACATAATTCCCATCGATGAACGACCTCTCTCACATCCCGACGGACGACATCGTCCTGCCGTTTCAGATCGAGCCCTCCGGCCTGCGTGGCAGGCTGGTGCGGCTCGGGCCGGCCGTCGACACGGTGCTGCGCCGGCACGACTACCCGCGTCCGGTTGCCGCAACGCTGGCCGAGATGGTGGCGATGTCGGCGGCCCTCTCGGCCACGCTCAAATACGAGGGCGTGTTCACCTTACAGGTGAAGGGTGACGGGCCGGTGCGCCTGATGGTCGCCGACGTGACCACCGACGGCGGCATCCGCGGCTACGCGCAGTTTGATTCTGACAGGGTCAAGGCGCTGGGCGACGGGCCGCTCTCCGTGCCGCGCCTGTTCGGCGCCGGTTATCTCGCTTTCACCGTCGACCAGGGCCAGAACACCGAGCGCTACCAAGGGATAGTGGAACTCACCGGCAGCACGCTCGCCGAATGCGCGCACCATTATTTCCGCCAGTCGGAGCAGTTCCAGGCCGGGCTCAAGACCGCGGCGCGTGAATACGTGGCTGCCGACGGCACGCGGATCTGGCGCGCCGGCGCGCTCATGGTGCAGCGCCTGCCGCCCGAGGGCGCGCAAGGCTCGGCCGAGGGCCGCGACGTCGAGCGCCCGCTCGACCAGCTCGCCGAGGAAGCCGAGGAGTTCTGGCGCACGGCGCTGACCCTGGCCGGCAGCGCCACCAGCGCCGAGCTGGTCGATCCCGAGCTGCCGGCCTGGAAGCTGGTCGACCGGCTGTTCCTTGCCGAGGGCGTGAAGATCTACCGGCCGAGCGGCGTGGCCCCGCGCTGCCGCTGCAGCCGCGAGCGGGTGGAGAACGTGTTGCGCTCGCTGCCGCAGGACGACATCGAGCATCTCACGGTCGACGGCAAGGTCGAGGTGCGCTGCGAGTTCTGCAACGCCGTCCACCTGTTCGACGAGCCCGCCCTCCAGGCGCTATGGGCCTCCTAGCGCCGGCGCAAGCTGAGGATGTAGGTAATGACGTCGGACGCCTCCTCCGGCGTCAGAATCAGGTTCGGCATCACGGCGTGCGGGCTGGAGAGAATTGCCTGCAACTTCATGCCGTTCATGCCTTCGCTGTTGGCGATGGCGCTGAAGCTGGGGGCGCGCGCCACGCGCCGCGGCGAAAGCTGCTCAGGCGCCACAACGTGGCAGACGGCGCAGGTCTGCAATGCGAAGTCGCGGCCATGGCGGAGATCGCCCGGCGGCAGGGCCAGCTGGGCCGATGCCGGCACGGCGGCCGTCAGCGCCATGACGAGGCCAAGGGCAACGGCCGGACGGGCGGGCATGGTCATCTCTCCGCGCAGTGGTGAAACCCAAGCCTAGCGGCTGCCCCCGGCGCTTCCTTGATCTGCATCAACGACCGGCTGGCTGGCGGCTCCTCAGCGCACAAGCGCCGGCTTCTTGCCGTCGAACTTCCAGCCGGGAATCAAGGACTGCATGGCAACCGCGTCGTCGCGGCTGCCGCCAGCCAGCGACTTGTAGCGCCGGTGCGCCGTCTCCACGGCATCGAGGTCGATCTCGATGCCGAGGCCCGGGCGCTCGGGGACCCCAATCTCGCCACCGACGATCTTCAGCGGCTCCCGGGTCAGGCGCTGACCGTCCTGCCAGATCCAGTGCGTATCGAGAGCGGTGATGGCGCCCGGCGCGGCGGCGCCGCACTGCGTAAACATCGCAAGAGAAACGTCGAAATGGTTGTTGGAATGCGAGCCCCAGGTCAGGCCCCAATCACGGCACATCTGGGCGACGCGCACCGAGCCCTGCAGCGTCCAGAAATGCGGATCGGCCAGCGGGATGTCGACCGAGTGCAGCGAGATGGCGTGGCCCATCTCGCGCCAATCGGTGGCGATCATGTTTGTGGCCGTCGGCAGACCGGTGGCGCGGCGGAACTCAGCTAGCACCTCGCGGCCGGAATAGCCCTTCTCGGGGCCGCAAGGATCCTCGGCATAGGCCAGCACATGGCCCTGGCCGCGGCAGAGGCGGACCGCCTCTTCCAGCGACCAGGCGCCGTTGGGATCGAGGGTCACGCGCGCTTTCGGGAAGCGGGACGCCAGGGCTGCGGCCGCTTCCATCTCCTCCTCTCCCCTGAGCACGCCACCCTTGAGCTTGAAGTCCTCGAAGCCGTAGCGCTGTTGTGTGACTTCAGCCAGGCGGACGACGGCCCGCGGGGTCAGAGCCTCCTCGTCGCGCAGACGCAGCCAGTCGTCTTTCTCCGCGGTGCCCGCACGATAGGCGAGCGACGGCGCCTTGCGGCGATCGCCGATATAGAAAAGATAACCCAGCATGCGCACGCGGTCGCGCTGCTGACCCTCACCCAGCAGGGCCGCCACCGGCAGGTTGAGACATTGGCCGAGCAGGTCGAGCAACGCGGCCTCGACTGCGGTGACCGCGTGGATGGCCACGCGCAGGTCGAAGGTCTGCTGGCCGCGGCCACCGCTGTCGCGCCCGCTGAATGCCTGGCGCATGGCGTTGAGCACGGCGTGATAGCCGCCGATCTCCCGGCCGGCCACCAGCGGCTTGGCATCCTCCAGCGTCTGACGGATCTTCTCGCCGCCGGGAACCTCGCCGACCCCCGTGCGGCCGGCGCTGTCGCGGAGGATCACCAAATTGCGGGTAAAGAACGGCCCGTGCGCGCCGGAGAGGTTGAGCAGCATGCTGTCCTCGCCGGCCACGGGAATGACCCGCATCTCGACGATCCTCGGCGTGCCGCTGACGCTGGTCTGCTGGGTCAAAGAAGCCCCCGTTTTGAATCGAGGCGCCACCTTAGCGCCCCGGCGTGGCGCCGCAAGAGCAAGCAACGCTGTTGACCGCAACCGTCGCGGCGCGTTAGCCCTGCTTCTCCTGCGACATGGCATGAGGCAGCGTGCACACCCTCCACCGCTGGCTTGACACCACGATCTTCGAGCTGGGACGGCAGTTCCGCTTCTCCTATCTGCCGCCGCTGATGGTCTACATGGCTGCCGGGATTTCCGGCCTCACGGCGATCGTCGGCACTTTCTTCGTCAAGGATCATTTCGGCTTCCCGGCCGCCTTCCTCGCCAGCCTGACCTTCTGGGCGGGCATCCCCTGGGCCCTCAAGATGCCGCTGGGGCATCTCGTCGACCTGATCTGGCGCTGGAAGGCCGCCCTGGTCTGGCTGGGTGCAGCACTGCTCGCGCTGAGCATTGGCATCATGTACGGCCTGATCGCCTATCGCGAGGCGATGGCAGGCGTGATGACCGCTGAGGGCTGGTACGTGCTCAGCGTGGTCCTTGCCCCCATCGGCTATGTCCTGCAGGACGTGGTCGCCGATGCCATGACAGTGGAAGCGGTTCCGGCCGTCGACGACCAGGGCCGGCCCTACAGCGAGGAAGCCACCAAGGCGATGCATACGACCATGCAGACCCTGGGACGCGTCGCCATCATCGGCGGCACGGTCATGGTTGCACTGGTCAACATCGTTCTGTTCTCGGGCACCGAGGCGCTCACCGGCAGCGCCCGGGCGGCGATTTACGCGCAGGTCTATCTGCTCGCCCTGATCATCCCCGCCCTGTCGGTACTCGGCGTGATCCTGGCCTCGGTCATCCGCCGCTCGCGCGTAGCGCGGCTGAGAGCCGCCAGCGAAGCGGGAACGACCGGACCGCTCGAAGCCCAGGGCGAGCCGACCCGCGCCAACTGGTGGATTCTCGGCGGCGGCCTCGCCTTCGCCGTGGTCTCTGTCGGGCTCGGCATCGCCGGAATCCCCTACGGCCAGGAGATCATCTTCGCCGGCTCGCTGGCGGTGGTGCTGTTCCTGATGCGTCAGCTGCTGGGCGAGCTGTCGCCGGCCCTGCGCCACCCGCTGGTCGGCACGGCGATCGTCATCTTCGTCTTTCGCGCCACCCCCCTGCCGGGCCCGGGCGTGGAGTGGTGGCAGATCGACGTCCTTGGCTTCGACGAGCGATTCTTCTCGCTGCTCAGCCTGATCACCGCGGGCCTGACGCTGGCCGGCATGCTGGTGCTGCGGCCGCTGATCGCACGGCGCACCATCGTCGACGTAGTGCTCCTCCTGACACTGGCCGCCGGCCTGCTCTCGCTGCCGTTGATCGGCCTGGCCTACGGGCTTCACGAATGGACAAGCCGGCTCAGCGGCGGCGTGGTCGACGCCCGCTTCATCGCACTGGTGAACACGGCGCTTGAGTCGCCGCTCGGCCAAGTCTCGATGATCCCCATGCTGGCCTGGATCGCCAAGAACGCGCCCGCTCACCTCAAAGCGACGTTCTTCGCCGTCATGGCGTCGTTCACCAACCTGGCGCTGGCCGCCGGCAGCCTGGGCACCAAGTACCTCAACCAGATTCTGGTGGTGACGCGCGAGGTGCGCGACCGCACCAGCGGGGCGGTGGTCGTCGCAGCCGACTACGGCGATCTCGGCTGGCTGCTGATCGCCACAACCGCCCTTGCCGTGGCGCTGCCGCTGCTGGCGATATTTCTGGTTCAGGCCTCGCGTTTCCGCACTGCCGAATAAAGAGCGGCACCCCGCCCTTGAAACGCCACAATCGCCCGCTCAGAATCACGCCCGTCCCAGCGACTCCGATGTCCCAGCGATTCCGGATGATTCCATGACCCTCTCCCGACGTGGCTTCACAACCCTGCTTCTTGGCGGCGCATTGGCCGCCTGCTCGTCGCCGCCGCCGCGTGCGCGCTTCCCCGAGCTGACCTATGGCCATCTCGGCGTGTTCACTTTCGATGTCGAACGCGTCGAGATCGTCTCGGAGTACAAGGCGAATCTCGGCGCACCCAACGTCGAGCACATGTTCCCCACCTCGCCCGAGACGACGCTGCGGCGCTGGGCGCAGGACCGCCTGGCCGCCACCGGCATGCCGGGCCGTTACGCCCGCTTCGTCATCCAGGACGCCAAAGTCACCGAGGCCGAGCTGCCGCGCACGCAAGGGATCCGCGGCGCCTTCACTACCGACCAGGCGCAGCGCTACGACGGCGCGCTCTCGGTGCTGCTGGAAATCCGCGAGCAGCGCGGCAATTTCCGCGCCGGCACGGCCAGCGCCTGGGCTTCGCGCTCGCGCACCGTGCCCGAGGGCATCACCATCAACGACCGCGAGAAGGTCTGGTTCGATCTGCTCGAGGCGATGATGAACGAGCTCAACGCCGAGATGGACCGCCAGATCCGCGCCAGTCTGACGCAGTTCTTGGTTATCCGGTGAAGTTCAGGCAGACGCCCAGTCGGCGAGGCGGCGCAGGAAGGCCTCGCCGGCGGCGACCTGCTCGAGGCTGATGAACTCGTCCGGCTGATGGGCCTGGGCGATCGAGCCCGGCCCGCACATCACCGCCGAGATGCCCGTTTCCTGGAACTGCCCGGCCTCCGAGGCAAAGGCCGCGGTCACCGCGCGGTTGGCGCCGGTCAGGCGCAAGGCCAGCGTCTCGGCATCACCGTTCTCCTCCGGCTGCAGCGCCGGCACGGCAGCGATCTTTTCCGTGACGATCGACGCTTCGGGAGCGTCGCGGCGAAGCTGCGGCAGCAGTTCATCCCGCAGCCAGGAATCGACCTCGGCGCGGATCGACGCAGGCTCGATGCCCGGCAGGACGCGGACCTCCCAGTCGAGCGTACAGGTGCGGGGAATGATGTTCATGGCCGTACCGCCATGGATACGGCCTATACCGACCGTGCTCCAGGGCGGATCGAACTCGAGCCCGGGCGGCACCCCCCGCATGCCGTGCTCGCGCAGCCGCTCGCCGAGCCGCTCCAGATAGGCGATGAAACGGCCCATGTAGACGATGGCATTGACGCCGCGCTGCGGTGCGCTCGAATGGCCGTCGCGGCCGGTGATGGTCGTGCGCTGCGACCTCACGCCCTTGTGGGCGTGCACCACTTTCATCTCGGTGGGCTCGCCGATGATGGCCAGAGCAGGCTTGGGCAGCTCGCGGCCGAGACGGGCGAGCAGCCTGGGCATACCGAAGCAGCCGATCTCCTCGTCGTAGCTCAGGCACAGGTGCAGTGGCCGCTTGAGGCCACGCTTCTGGAAATCGGGCACCAGCGCGAGCGCGATGGCGATGAAGCTCTTCATGTCCGAAGTGCCGCGGCCGTAGAGCCGTCCGTCGCGCTCACTGAGCGCGAATGGCTCCGACGTCCAGGGCTGGCCCTCGACCGGCACCACGTCGGTATGACCGGCCAGTGCCACGCCGCCTTCGGCTGGCGGGCCGATAGTGGCGAAGAGATTGGCCTTGGTCCCGCTCTCGTCGGGGATCAGGCGCGATTCGATGCCGTGCGCCGTCAGATAGGCGGCGACCCAGTCGATCAGCGCCCGGTTGGACTTGCTGGAGGTGGTGTCGAAGGCGACCAGCCGCCGGATCATCTCGACCGGCGCGACACGCTCGGGCGTCATCAGTCGCCCGAGGCGCCGCTCGTCGGATTGCCGATGATCGCCAGGAACTCGCGGCGCGTCGCCTGATCGTCGCGGAAGGCGCCGAGCATGCGGCTGGTCACCATGGTGACGCCGGCCTTGTGCACACCGCGCGTGGTCATGCACTGATGCGCCGCCTCAATGACCACGGCGACACCCTTGGGCTGCAGCACATCGTGCAGCGTGTTGGCGATCTGCGAGGTCATCTTCTCCTGGATCTGCAGCCGCTTGCCGTAAACCTCGACCAGACGCGCAAGCTTGGAGATGCCGACCACGCGGCGCTCCGGCAGATAGGCGATATGCGCCTTGCCGATGATCGCCGCCATGTGGTGCTCGCAGTGGGATTCGAAACGGATGTCGCGCAGCACGACCATCTCGTCGTAGCCCTCGGTCTCCTCGAAGGTACGCTTGAGGAGGTCGACGGGATCGACGTCATAACCGGCGAACCATTCCTCGTAGGCGCGCACCACGCGGTCGGGCGTGCCCCGAAGACCCTCGCGGGCGGGATCGTCGCCGGCCCAGCGCAGCAGCGTGCGGATGGCTTCCTCCGCCTCGGCGCGCGACGGCTTGCCGGTCTTCACTTCCTTGAGGTCGGTCTTGACGGCGGGGTTCTTCACCGCGGTGTCCTTGGATTGAACGGAAGCTGTATTGCGTCCCATGGGCTTACAGGGTCCTCGTTAAGACTTACTTACCGGACTGCCGCAACCCCGAATCAGGCAATCAATTCAAACGATGTGCCTGATGCGGGCTATCCAGAGAGAAGGCGGGAATCTGAACGTCGAACATGGCCCCGCTCTCGCCCTCCATTTGGTACGTGCCGGTCATGATTCCCGATGGCGTGGGCAGCGGCGTGCCGCTGGTGTACTCGAAGGCCTCGCCGGGCCTGAGCACCGGCTGCTCGCCGACCACGCCCGCCCCGCGCACCTCCTGCACGCGACCGCGCGCATCGGTGATGTGCCAGTAGCGGCTGCGCAGCTGCACGGTCGTGCCGCCGCGGTTCTCGATGCGCACGTGATAGGCCCAGACATAGTGGTTGTCGCGCGGGCTCGACTGGTCATCGAGAAAGACCGGCTTCACCGTGACGGCTATCGAACGGGTCGTGGCGCTGTACATGCCATCCCATATTTAGGCGCGAGCCGGGCTTTGTCCACCCCGCACCCTCTTTACACACCGGCTCAGGCAACCGACAGGGCCTGCTCCAGATCGTCGCGCAAATCCGCTTCGTCCTCGAGCCCGACCGACAGCCGCACGACACCGTCAGTGATGCCGAGCCGCGCCCGCTCCTCCGGCCCGACGCGCTGATGCGTCGTGGTCGCGGGGTGGCAGACCAGGCTCTTCGAATCGCCGAGGTTGTTGGAGATGTCGACCAGGGCGAGCGCGTTGAGAAAACGGAAGGCCGCTTCCTTGCCGCCCTTGAGCTCCAGGGTGACCACCGTGCCGCCGGCCGACATCTGCGTCGCGGCCAGTGCTGCCTGCGGGTGCGAGGGCAGCATCGGGTAGAGGGTGCGCTTGACCTTTGGATGCGATTCGAGGAAGCGGGCAATGCCGAGTGCTGCCTGGCACTGCGCCTGCAGGCGCAGGTCGAGCGTCTCGAGCCCCTTGAGCAGCACCCAGGCGTTGAACGGGCTGAGGCTCGGGCCGGTGTGCTTGAGGAAATTCGCCAGCTCCTCCTCGATGAATTTCTGCGAGCCGAGCACCGCACCGCCCAGCGTGCGGCCCTGGCCGTCGATATGCTTGGTCGCCGAATAGACGACGACGTCGGCACCGAGCTGCAGCGGCTTCTGCAGCAGCGGCGTGGCGAAGACATTGTCGACCACGACGCGCGCCCCGGCGGCGTGCGCCAGCTCCGAGACCTTGCGCAGGTCAATGATCTCCAGCATCGGATTCGACGGCGTTTCGAGGAACACGACGCGCGTCTTCCTGGACAGCGCCTGCTCCCACTGCTTGAGGTCGCTGCCGTCGACGAACACGGAGTCGACGCCGTAGCGCGGCAGCAGCTCCGAGCAGATGTAGTGGCAGGAGCCGAACAGCGCCCGGCTGGCGACCACGCGGTCGCCGGCCCGCAGCTGGCAGAGCAGCGAGGCGAAGACCGCAGCCATGCCGCTCGAAGTGCCGCGCACGGCCTCCGCGCCCTCGATCAGGCGCAGGCGCTCCTCGAACATCTGCACCGTCGGGTTGCCGTAGCGCGAATAGACGAAGCGGCCCGCACTGCCGCCGGGCAGGAAGGCCTTCTCGGCCTCCTCGGCCGAGTCATAGACGTAGCCCGAGGTCAGGAACATCGCCTCGGCGGTCTCGTCCATCTCGGAACGCCGCAGGCCGCCGCGTACCGCCTGGGTGCGCTTGCGCAAGGTGCCCTTGCCCGGCTTGTTGCCCGCGAAATCCTTGCCGTCCGCCATCGCACTCTCCGTCATGCGTCCCGGCGCCCGAAACGCAAAAGCCCCGACCGAGCAGGTCAGGGCTTCAAATGGCCTCCGACCATTTTAGCGGTTTCTTTTACGTGGCCCGCAAGCCGGTCGGCTCCAAATCACCACGGGGGCGCAATAAAGACCGTCCCGGCGAAGCTGTCAAGCCGCTCTCTGGCCCGCCGCGAGGCAAGGTCCTCGTCAGCCGCTATTCACGATGAGAAAGACCGGTCCGGACGCCACTCATCCCTGTAAACGACATATGGGGATCGGAAGACGTTATGTACAGGGGGAGTCGTCAAAAATATTCTCCGAAAGCCTTTTAAGCAAGGCAAAGAGGGACCTCTATTAGACACGTTGGACATGATTGGACACCACCGGCCTCCGATTTTTCAATGACTTGCCAGCTAATAAAATTGCCGGCACCTTTTTGACACAATGTGGCAGACAGTCACTTAGCGCCCTGCATTGAATCTTTACATTGAGGTCTGCTCTCCGGAGCGCACCCTGGCTCGCTCGCCGAGTGCCGCCCACCATCAAATCCCGCAATACGGTTCCACCGAGACTATCAAGTCCGCTCGTCAGGTGGTGGGAAGGCCATCAAAAAGGCGGACAAGCCATCAGCTTCTTCGGCGTGAACCTGATTTTCCGCCGTGTTCGGGGTGCCAACCTCCCACAGTGTAGGCCTCCCAGCCGCATTTCTGACAAAGCAGTACGTAGCACATGCCGGGATGGCGCGTTACTTGCTGAAGAATCGATTTGGCTCCTCCGTGATAGCAATCAGGGCATATCGAATGAGGAGGGTCATTGCCTTGAGCGTCTGCCTTTACACCGTAGCCAAAAACGCCCTCTCCTAAAGACTTCAACTCATAGCGCTGCTTCTCAGTGTCCCATGTTCTAAGGCGAGCCATCTCACCCTCAAGCGTACGCATCTGTTCCATCAACGCCATTTGCTCTTGCTGAGCATCGATGATTTTCTGCGAGAGGTCGATGACGGCTGCGTTACGAATAGCCGTATCGTTCATGTCCTTCAGCGACTTGGCTGCGTCCAGCATCGACTTGAACGCACCCAAGCCAGACAATATTTCCCCCACCATGAACTTACCCTCTTAGACAATTCCCGCTTCTATCAAACGACAATGTCTCCAAATCCTCTAGGCACAGGCGCTCGCTCAACAAATTCAATCTCTCGGTTGAGGCATAAGCACAGCGCCGCATACAAGGAGCCAGAGCGACTATATTCGAGGATGTAGCGTAGTCCCTTAGGCATGCGCTGTACGGTGTCACGCTGAATCCCGTCAGCTTCATCAGAAAACTTCAACAGCCACTCGAACTGACTGACATAAGCGACACCTTCTGAATTCAGCTTTCTGCTTTGCAATACCAGCCGCTGGTGGAAGCTCTCGACTGTAAAGGGCTTGGCCAGAAACTCGGTGATGCCGCGATCGCGCGCCTGCACGACATAGGGCTGCTCGGAACGCGCGGTCATCAGTAGAATGGGCAACAGGCGGTTGGGCGATTGCGGCGAATCGCGCACATAGTCGATGAACTGCAATCCGTTCAACGGTGCGGTGTTCCACTCGGTGATGACGATGTCGACCGGCTCGCTGCGCAGCACATGCAGAGCCCGGTCGGTGGTCAGGCAGCGGCGCGCCGTAAGCCCGCCCATCATGGCGAGGACATCGCAAGTCAGCTCGATCGACAGCGGATTGGGGTCGACGATCAGGACGCGGACCTGGCTGAAGTCGATCTTGGCGGGCATGGTTAAGGACAATTAATGCAGGGTTGGAATCAACCGCCCCGCGCACCGGAGTGCGCAGGGCGTGAGCTTGGTTATATTGCTGACTCGTCCCCGCTGTCATTCAACCGGGCGCGCTACACCGAACGGCTTAGGCTATCCGGCCGCTATTCCGCCGCCGCGGCCATTGCCGGGCGCCACAGCACGCCGGCCGGTGCGAGGGCTTGCCCGGTCCTGCGGCGTTCCGCCGGCGGCAGAACGTCGCACGACGGCCACAGGCCGCCGGTCAGCGCCGCCGCGTATTCGCCGGGGTAGCCGCGCTCGCGCATCCTGGCCGAGGCGGCGGCATGGTCGTAGCTCAACGGGTGATGGGCGACGGCGATGCCTTCGGCCGTGGGTGTGAGCACCGAGTACCAGACACGCGGCGTGCCGTCGTTGGCCGGCATGCCGAGGGCGCCGGAATTGTGCCAGAGCCGGCCATCAAGGATTTCGGTGAACGGCACACCGCAATGTCCGGCAATGATACCGTCGGCGCCGGCCGCCTCGATCTCCGCCCGCTTCACTGCCGCCGGCGTCGAGGCGAAGACCCAGCCGGCGATCTGCGAGGCCATGCCATGCACCGCGGCCAGGTGCGTGCCGGCAAGCGTGAAGTCGATGCGCCGCGGCAGAGTACCCATCCAGCGCTTGGCGCCGGGGTCGAGATCGCGCCGCGTGGCGGTGAACCAGCGGACGGAGAGTACGGCACAGGCGGAGCCTGCGTCGAAGTTGCAGCCGCAATCTCCGGCGTCGGCGGCCAGTGCCTCCTCGCAATTGCCCATGACGACCGCGCAGCCCCAGCCGCGGATCAGGTCGGTGACCGCCTGCGGATCGGCACCGTAAGCCGCCAGGTCGCCGGTGCAGATGACACGCGAGGCTGGGATACGGTGCCTGTCCGCCGCAGCACGGAGCGCTTGCGTGGCTTCGAGATTGCCGTAAGGCCCGCCGAACACCAGAACCGGGCCGTCGAGGGCGCCGAGATCGCGGACGTTCACGACTTGGTGCACGAGCCGCCGCCGAGCACGCAGAACTTGGCGCAGTGCGGATGGTTCAGCGGCACGGCGCCGGCCGCCTCGGCCAGGGTCGTACCGAGCTCGAATTGCCCGTCGTAGGGCAGCAGCGTGCAGGCCAGCACCGCCGGCCGCCCTGCCCCTCTGCGCTTCACCACCATGCGCGACGAGGCGCACATCATGGCATCAGGCGACTTTTTCAGAATCCCCCAGCAGGCCTCCGTGATCTCCGGCACGTCGACCTGGACGTCCATCTCGGGGAAGACCACCAGTTGTTGCGTGTCGGCTGCGTCGACCGGCCAGCCTTCCTCCGCGAAAAGCCGGGCGAAGCCCTGACGGATCTCCGTCTCGCTCTGGCCGGTGAAGGTGCGGCCGGCGACATGCACGGTGAAGCCGTTGGCCAGCAGCCAGCGCAGGCCCTCCATCGCCGGCGCCCAGCTGCGCTTGCCGCGTTCGAGCTCGTGCGGGTCGCGGCTGTAATGGTCGATGGACACCCGGATGACCAGGCGTCCGCCCGCCTCGGATTTCACCCGCAGCAGGGCGTCCCGCACCTTCATCATCGGCTTCATGGCGTTGGTCAGCACCATGACGCGGAAACCGCGGGCGAGGCAGTCATCGAGCATGCTGCAGAGCTCGGGATTCATGAAAGGCTCACCGCCGGTGAAGCCGATCGTCTCGGTCGGCAGGTGGTCGCGGGCGATCTCGTCGAGATAGTCCCGCACCTCGGCGGCCGTCAGGTAGACGAGGCGGTCATTGGTCGGTGAGGATTCGATGTAGCAGCTGCGGCAGGTCAGGTTGCACAGCGTACCGGTGTTGAACCACAGCGTCTGCAGAGCCTTGAGTGCGACGGTAGCGCGCTGCTCACCCTTGGCCGTGGTCTTCGGATCGCGGAATTTGCGCGGGTCGAGGGTCTTCGGGCTAGGAGCAGGAGC
>Ga0194132_10007298_pt1 | contig 16565 bp, 22 predicted proteins | sample TA2KigOf80mmetaG_FD_148612 | JGI IMG/M metagenome (GOLD analysis project Ga0194132, IMG submission 148612) | Freshwater microbial communities from Lake Tanganyika, Tanzania - TA2015054 Kigoma Offshore 80m | ecosystem: Environmental > Aquatic > Freshwater > Lake | place: Tanzania: Lake...
TCCGTCCCCGAGCCGCCCGCTCCACCCCGCGAGGCTCCCGAGGGGCCCGATGAGCTGGGCGGGCCTGCAACGGCTTCGTTCGATCTCGAACCGCCGGGCGGCGGGCCGTCGCCCGCACCCGTCGCGCCGCTCCACGAGCCGCCCGACACGCCCGCGGTGGAGGCAGAGGGAGGCGAGGAGCCGCCGGTGCCGAAGCCGGCCGGCCTGATCGGCCGCATCCCCGGCAGCGGGGATCGGGAGGCCGACGAGGACGACGAGCTGATCGACCTGAACAGGGCCAGCTTCGATCAGCTGCGCGAGCTCGGCTTCTCGGTCACCCAGGCGACCCGGCTGCTCACCCACCGCGAGCGCCAGGGCGGCTTCGACTCCTTCGACGACCTCGCCGCCGTCCCCGGCATGCCCGAGGACCTGCTCGACGAGGTCCGCCCGAAGCTCCGCGTCGGCTGACGGGCCTCCCGTCGCCCTAGACGTCGCTCAGGTCGCGCTCGAAGTAGGTCTCGGTGACGCCGAAGGCGAGCAGCGCGGCCAGCAGCAGGTAGGTGGCCGCGACGTAGACCCGGGTGCGGGTGGGGATGTCGTGGTAGGCGCGCGCCTCGGGCTCGTTGCGGCCCTTCCAGCGGCGCCAGCTCTCGATTCCGCCGAACAGCAGGATCAGCAGCATGATCGGGTTCGGGAAGAGGAAGGTGAGCGCGATCAGGCCGGCGAAGCCGGCGAACCAGACCCAGGGCGACAGCGCCGCCATCGCGCGGCCGCCGTCCAAGGGCACTACGGGCAGCAGGTTGAAGAGATTGAGGAAGAAGCCGATGTAGGCGAGAGCGCGCCAGAAGTCCTCGCCGGTGGTGAGCCAGAGGCCGAGCGGGACCAGGGTGGCGATCGTGCCGAGGATCGGGCCCGCCAGCCCGACCCGTGCCTCGGCCGCCGCGTCCTTTCCGAGGGACTTGGCCGAGATCACCGCGCCGAGGAAGGGGATGAACATCGGCGCTGAGGCCTCGACCCCCTCGCGGCGCAGCTGGATCACGTGCCCGAGCTCGTGCAGCAACAGCAGCAGCACGAAGCCGACCGCGAACGGCCAGCCGAAGATCAGCTGGTAGGCCGCGATCGAGACGAGCATCGAGGCCGAGGTCGTGAACAGCTTCAGCTTCGGCAGGGCGAACAGCACCACCTTCGCCTTGGTCCCGAACTTGGCGAGCAGCAGCGCGGCCGCCGCCAGCGGGCCGCCGTAGCGCTTCAGCGCACTGCCCCGTCCCGACCCCGGGTGGATCGGCTCGCACTCGGTCCGCTGCGGCGCTGGTTGTCCGGCTTCCATCTGGGTTCAAGGCTAGCCAGGCAGATGAATTGCCCCTAGCGCGAGCGCCGCGCGGCGAACTTCCTGAGCAAGCGCCTGCCGGCCAGCGACGAGAACGTGGAAGAGCCCCCTGGCCGGACGTTAGCGACACTCCGGAGGGCGTCCTACGAGAGCTACCTGATCACGCCCGAGGAGTTCATCGACGCCGGGGACCAGGTGCTGATGCTCGTCCACGTGCGCGCCCGGACGATTCGCGACGGGGTCGGGGTCGAGCACGCCCCGGCGGCGCTATTCGAGGTCCGCGACGGCAGGATCCACCGCGCCCGGTTCTTCCTCGAGCGGGCGCTCGCGCTCGCGGCCGCGGGGATGGAGCCTCCGCCCGCGGGCGGGTGGCGCAGCTACCATTGGGGCACATAGCACGGGGGCGATTCGGCTTCGATTTGGTCATCCGTGCGATCAGGTTGCAGGTCGAGGTTCCCGGAGGCCTCGTTAAACACCGGGACCAACCAATACGTGCGGACCATGAGTTCGCCCTCGCCGCTTAGTCAATAGCTGAGCGGCAGGAGTCGGCCCTCCGTCGCCCGAGCAGAGGGATCCCGGCTTCAGAATCGGGCTCACCCAGGTGGCATGTCCCGGCCGTCAGGGGAAATCAAAGGGACTCGGCCCCGAGAGATCTCCCGCCGGCAGCGGAACTCCCGGGGCGAGAACAAAGCGCCGGCTATGCCTGTAGACGCCGATCGTTTCGTGACCGAAGACGTGGGTTCAATTCCCACCGCCTCCATTCCGCAAGCTCCGTGGGCAGACGCTCAGGAGCGGCTGATCGCGCGCCAGCAGGCGAGCGCCACGGTGTCCAGTTCTGGCGCACCCAGCTTCTCGCCGGTGGCCGCGAGGCGCACCGCGGGACCGAGCCCGATCTCGTAGAGGACCTCGAGCGGCAGCGGCAGCAGAAGGGCGGCGATCTCGGGGGTGACGGCCTGCTCCAGCAGCGGGTCCTCCCGGGCCATCGCCGCCTCGTGTGCGCGCTCGCGGTAGGGCGAGACGTCGACCTGCGCCAGGAACAGCGCGTGGTCGCGGTTGGCGCCGAGGTGGCGGTGGATGCCGAGCCAGATCTCGCGGAAGCGCGCCTCGGGATCCCGCGTGGATCCGGCCGCCGCCACGGCCGCCGCGCCCAGCTCCGCCTTGCTCTCGAGGTAGGTCGCCAGCACCAGCTCGTCCTTCGACCCGTAGTGGGTGTAGGCGGTGCCGGTGGCGACGCCCGCCTCGGCGGCGACGGCGCTCATCGAGGCGCCGTGGAAGCCGCGCTCCGCGACCAGCCTCCGCAGCGCCGACCGCACCGCTGCGGCCCGGTCTAGTCCCGCGACGGCCATCGGCTCAGGCGGCGACCTGCTCGGCCGCCGGCGAGCCGACCTCGAGCCTGACGCGGGTCTCGCGCTCGGAGACCTCCCAGAGGCGCTTGATCGCGCGGCCCGCGCCGAGGCGGCGCAGGATCGGCTTGTGCACGGGCGGCCCGTTGTTGACCCACATCGGCACGTAGAACTGGCCGCTCTTGGCCGCCGGGTCGGTGGCGGCTCGCAGCTGCGGCAGCGCGCCGTCCGCGGGTGACATGCCCGAGCGGCCCGCCAGGTCGTGAAAGAACCGTTGGCTGCGCCCGCCGTCGGTCTCCTGCACGCTGACCGCCTGCAGCTCGGTGTTGGAGAGCCCGGGGTGGGCGATCAGGCTGGCCGCGGGCGCGTTCGCCGCCTTCAGCATCCGGTGCAGGCCGATCCCGAAGTGAAAGTTCGCCAGCTTCGATTGGCCGTAGGCCTTCCAGGCGCCGTAGCTGCCGTGCAGGTGTGGGTTCTTGGGGTTGACCGAACGGCCCATGTGATGGGCGGTGCTGGTCACGGTCACGACCCTGGCCGCCTCTGCGCGCAGCAGCGCCGGCATCAGCAGCGCCGTCAGCGTCCAGTGCCCGAGGTGGTTGGTGCCGAACTGCATCTCGTAGCCGTCCGCCGTCTTGCGCTCGGGGATCGCCATCACGCCGGCGTTGTTGATCAGCAGGTCGAGGGCGGGGTGGAGGGCGGCGATGCGCCCGGAGGCCTCCTTCACCGACTGCTGCGAGGCCAGGTCCATCGGCACCAGTTCGAGCTTGGCGTCGGGCCGGCTCGAGCGGACGTCCTCGAGCGCCTCCTGCGCCTTCTCCTGGTTGCGGGCGGCCATCACCACGTCGGCTCCGGCGGCGGCGAGCGCGCGGGCCGTTTCGAGCCCGAGCCCCCCGTTGGCGCCGGTGACGACGGCGCTGCGGCCGCTGAGGTCGGGGATGTCGGCGCTGCTCCAGCTCACGGACTCTCCTTTGCTCCAGGGTCTGATTGAACGTTCATTCAGAATCGGGAACATAGCAGCGCGAGCCCGGGTGGGCGAGCGGTTGAGCTATTCCGCCGCGGGCCTCGTACCCTGTGTCGAACTCAAGAACCGACCGGGAGCCAGCCACCAGATGACACCGCCCAGCACCGCCACCCCCACCGCCACCCCCGACCTGAAGGTCGCCGACCTGTCCCTGGCCGAGTACGGCCGCCGCGAGATCGCCCTCGCAGAGCACGAGATGCCGGGTCTGATGGCGCTGCGGGCCGAGTACGCCGAGGCCCGGCCCCTCGCGGGCGCCCGCATCACCGGCTCCCTGCACATGACCGTGCAGACCGCGGTGCTGATGGAGACCCTGGTCGCGCTCGGCGCCTCCCTGCGCTGGGCCTCCTGCAACATCTTCTCGACCCAGGACCACGCCGCCGCCGCGGTCGCGGCCGCGGGCATCCCCACCTTCGCCTGGAAGGGCGAGACCCTGGAGGAGTTCTGGTGGGCGATCGACCAGACGCTGAGGTGGCCCGAAGGTGGCGATGGGCCAGGGTCTGGGGGCCCGAACATGCTGCTCGACGACGGCGGGGACCCGACCCTGCTGATCCACAGGGGCGTCGAGGCAGAGCGCAAGGGGGAGGCCCCCGACCCCGAGAGCGGGGAGTCGGCCGAGGAGAAGGTCTTCCTGGCGCTGATCGCGGAGTCGATGAGCAAGGACCCCGAGCGCTTCACCCGCCTCGCCGAGGGCATCATGGGCGTGACCGAGGAGACGACCACCGGCGTCAATCGCCTTAACCAGATGTTCGCCGCGGGCACGCTGCTGTTCCCGGCGATAAACGTGAACGACTCGGTCACGAAGTCGAAGTTCGACAACATCTACGGCTGCCGCCACAGCCTCGTCGACGGCATCAACCGCGCCACCGACACTCTCGTCGGCGGCAAGGTCTGCGTCGTCTGCGGCTTCGGCGACGTCGGCAAGGGCTGCGCCGAGTCGCTGCGAGGCCAGGGCGCGCGGGTGATCGTGACCGAGATCGACCCGATCTGCGCCCTTCAGGCCGCGATGCAGGGCTATCAGGTCGCGCGCCTCGAGGACGTGATCGCAGAGGCCGACATCTTCATCACCGCCACCGGCAACAAGGACGTGATCTCGGTCTCCCAGATGGCGCGCATGAAGCACCAGGCGATCGTCGGCAACATCGGCCACTTCGACAACGAGATCGACATGGCGGGCCTCGAAGCCGTGCCCGGCATCGAGAAGTCAGAGCTGAAGCCCCAGGTCGACGTCTGGAGCTTCCCCGACGGCCACAGCGTGATCGTGCTGAGCGAGGGGCGCCTCCTGAACCTCGGCAACGCCACCGGGCACCCCTCATTCGTGATGTCGAACTCCTTCTCTAACCAGGTGATCGCCCAGGTTGAGCTCTACACCAAGAACTCAGACTACGAGCGCAGGGTCTACGTGCTGCCCAAGCACCTCGACGAGAAGGTCGCGCGCCTGCACCTCGACGCCCTCGGGGTGAGGCTGACCGAGATGAGCCCCGACCAGGCGGCATACCTGGGGGTGCCGGTCGAGGGGCCCTATAAGTCGGATCACTACCGGTACTAGTGGCCCTCCTCAAAACGTTTCACCGGAAATGACCGGTCCGGATCACCACCATGCTGCGTCCTCAGTCGTCCGAATAGCGCTGCTATTCGGACTCCCTGCCTCCTTGCCTGGCGGCGCCTGGCCTGCGTCATTTCCTGGCGAACGTTCCGAGAAGGGCCACTAGAGGGCTGATGTGGGTTCCCGACGCGCGCGGGTTACGTCCGGATAGCTTCGCCTGACACGCCCGTCGGGCTCGCCCGTACTGACCGGTACGGGCTTCGCCCGACGTACGCGTCAGCCTCGCTCCCAGGCGCTCCCAGGCGCTCCCAGGCGCTCCCAGGCGCTCGCTTCCCGCCTCGACCAGCGCGGCGGCCAGCTGCTTGTCGGTGTTGTCGAACCAGAACTGGCGGATCGCCGAGCCGACCAGGGTCGCCCAGATCTCCTCTCGCGTGGCGGCGACGTCCTCGGCCCGGGCGCGGCAGGCGCGGATCGCGCCGGGATAGGGGCAGCCCTCGAGATAGGGGTCGAGCTCGCCCCAGCGGCGGGCCTGCTCGATCGAGGGCCAGCCGGCGCGCGCGGCCTGGGCGCCCTCGTCGCGGTGGAAGATCGCCGACAGCTCCAGCGTCACCGGGTCGAGCGCGCAGTTGGCGGGCGCGTAGTTGTCGTAGTGCGCAGCAGCGCAGCTCGCCCTCCAAGCCCATGCACCTGTTCGCCTGCGCCACCCTCGCGACCCGCATGCGCGCTGCCCGCGAGGCGGGCGTCGCCCCCGCCGGGTAGCGCGCGGGCCTAGCGGCCCTCCTCGATCAACTCGTTCTTCGGCTTGTCGCGGTCCAGCACCGCCTCGGCCTGCTCGGCGCCCGTCACCGGCAGGCCCTCGGGATCGAGGACGCCCGCCTGCACCAGGATCCCGGCCTGGTCCCAGTAGATGTGCTCGTGCTTGACCTTGCCGCCCTCGAAGCCGACGACCACGACGAGCGGGACGCTGATGCGCTTCCCGGTCGGCTCGATGCCCGGCAGCATGAAGTCCATGCGCCTGTCGTGGGTGAAGCTGATGACGAGCTCGTCCACCACCTGGCTCTCGTCCACGGTGCGCGAGATCTCGCGCTGCTCGACGTCGTCGGGCCATTGGCCGATGAAGTGGTTGCCGTAGAACTCGCGGACGCCGTCGGTCCCGCTGCCTCCCGTCATCGTCGCAACGTGGTGGACGTATGGGTCGTCGGACATGGTCGCCATCGTCGCATCGAGGTCGAGGTCCTCGAACTCGGCCTTAATGTGGGCGTCGAACACATCGGCGAGCTCGTCCATGGCCGCTCTCCTCTCTATCGCTGAGGCGGCAGATTCGTCCAGCAGGTCTCCGCCCGGAAGGGCTCTACCGAGCTATGAAGCCCGGTTGCGCTTGCGAATCGTATCAAGCTCAAAATGGCACGTAAGCTCCGGCCCGATGCCTCGAGGTGGCTGCCCGAGAATCGGGTCAGGGCTTGTCGACCGGCACCTTGCCGATCGCCCCGACCCGGAACCCCAACCACGGGTAGGTCAGGCTGAACGCGGTGTTTTTCTGGGGCTGGAGGCCGATCGCCGAGAGCCACAGCTGGTAGGCGGGGGCGTTGGAGACGCCGCCGTGCAGCCGGCGCCAGACGCGCTTGCCGCTCTTGCCCGCGGGCGGAGGCGTGATCGTGTCGGTCCACTCGACCACGTTGCCCGCCTGGTCTAAGGTGTCCCAGGGAGAGGCGGTTTTCGCCGCTCCGACGGTGGCCAGGCTGCCCTGGTAGAGCTCGGGGTAGACGGACGCGGGGATGCCGAAGGGGTTGACCGAGTTGCAGCGCTCCGATCCCTCCTGAGGCGGGCACCAGCTGGGAGCCGGGAAGCCCGAGCCGTAGTAGGTGGCCAGCGGCTGGATGGCCGCGTTGACGACGTCGCCGCTGTCGGCGTCCAGCGCCGAAGGCGTCGGCGCCGTCGCCGTGTCGTCGCCGAAGACGCCGGGGTTGGTCGGGTACTTCCAGTAGGAGTAGGTGCCGCTGCCGCCGGGGTCGTAGTAGGCGGCCTTGATCCACTCGTCCTGGCTGGGGATGACGAAGCCGGACCTGGCGGCGCGGGTGGGGCCCTCGCGCTTGTTGCGGCGCAGGTCGTACATGCCTCGCTCGGTCTGCCGGGAGAGCCGCACCTTGTAGGCGACGACCAGGAGGTCGTCCGGGGGCACGTAGATCGCCTTGCGCGAGCGGACGCTGCCGTTGAAGAGCGAGTTGACGAAGCGCGCCGCGCGCAGGAAGGTGGCGAATCCGAACGGCTTGTTCGCCCACTGCGGGTAGGCGACCGAGTAGTGGCGCCCGGCGCGCGCGCCCGGGGAGAAGTCCACCTCCCCGTACTTGGGCCACGCCGCGGAGTCCTCGCTCGGGTCGTAGAGGTTGTGGGGGTCCCGCCCGGAGGGGTCGACCCGGTTCAGGAACTTGACCCACTGCTTGACCGTGACCTCGAAGCGCCCGATGCGGTAGCGGTAGCCCACCCCGCCCACGGTGTAGCACTCCCCGCTGTTCTCGGGGACATCCAAGCAGCTCTCATAGACCGCGTCGGTGAACGGGATGATCCCGACCGAGGGGTTACCCGGGCTGCCGACCTTGACGGTCTTCACGACCACGGTGTTGCGGTCGGCTTCAGCGACTGCCGGCGCGCCCAGCGCCAGGAGCGCGCCCAGCGCCACAGCGAGCAGGTGCCGGCGGACCGTGGATGAGCCCTGCGTGAGCTTCTCGACGATGCCCCGGCGGATCGGGTGCGCGAGCGCCTTGAACGGATCAACCCGTTCGGCTCGATCAAGTTCGGCTCTCTCAAAATTGTTGATCGTATGATCCTACGGCAACAGGCGGGAGCTCGATGAATTTCACCGCCCGATGGGGTTGCTGATCGAGCTCGCCTCCTACCGCTATCGAGCCGCCGGCGGGGCACACCCACGCCGACGTGCTGCTGGAGGCGCACAAGCTGCGGACCGAGCGCGGCGACTACAACATCGACCGCGAGCACCTGGCCGACGCGATCGAGAACCTGGTCAGCCGCTCGCAGGAGTCGCTCTCCCAGGACCGCACGGCGAAGAAACCCTACGGGCAGAAGCAGCCGAGCTGAGCGCCGGCGTCGGGGAACCGGCGCATCGCGTATATGAATTGTGGGTAGTGTCCCGCCTTGCGCTGCCCCAAGCGCAAGGGCAAGGGCAAGGACCGCCGGCGCTGAGCAGGGCCGCCGCTGCCGTATCGCGCCTTCTACGAACCCGGGATCACTACGGCGATGGACCCGTTCGAGTACCACGACCGCGCCTGCGGCGGCTGCTCGATGGTCGCCGACCAGATCGCGCACCCTGCCCACCTGACCGGCCGTGAGACGACGCTCGCGTTCGTCTCGCGCGCCCCCTTCGAGAAGATCGAGGACCTGAAGAAGCGCATGGGCTGGTAGCGCATCCCCTGGTTCCAGATCACAGACGACTGGGACAAGGACTTCGACGCCGACCAGTGGCACGGGACCAACGCCTTCGTTCGCACCGACGACGGCATCTTCCGCAACTACCTCATCGACGGCCGCGGCGACGAGCGCATGGGCGGCACCTGGGCCTACCTCGACATCACCGCCTTCGGCCGTCAGGAGAAGTGGGGGGACTCGCCCGAGGGCTTCCCGCAGACCGACCCCTACCAGTGGTGGAACTACCACGACCAGTACGGGAAGGACGCGGCGTGACCGTCGCGGCCCTGGGCCTGGCCCACACGGCGCTGGGCCACCTCGGAGGATTCCCGGTTGAGGAGCTGGCGCCGCTCGCGGGCGGCGCCGGCCTGCTGGCCGCGAGGGAGCCGTGGACCCGCGTCCGCGCGATGCTGGGTCGATGAGCGAGAGCCGATGAGCGAGAGCCGATGACCGATCGCCAGACCCTGGAGATGGAGCGGACCTTCTCCGCTCCCGCCGAGCGCGTCTTCGACGCCTTCACCAGCGAGGCGGTGCTGCGCCGCTGGTTCCACGCCGGCCACGACTGGGAGACCCCCGAGGCCAGCGTGGACCTGCGGGTCGGCGGCGAGGTTCGCATCGTCATGCGCAACCCCCACGAGGGCGAGGAATACGGCGGCCGCGGCACCTACACCGAGATCGACCCGCCCCGGCGCCTCGCCTTCACCTGGCTCTGGGACGACGACGAGCTCGACCAGGTCGAGCAGCTGATCGAGATCGACTTCACCGAGTCGGACGGCCAGACCACCATGCGCTTCGTCCACCGCGACCTCTGGGACGAGGAGGCCGTCGCCTCCCACGAGGGCGGCTGGACCAACGCCTTCGACAACCTCGAGCGCGAGGTCGAGGGCTAGATCTTGTCGGGCGGCTCGTAGCCGACCGAGTCCTCGGCCGCCTTCGCCATGTGGAAGCCGACCGGGTTCTTCCGCTCCTCGGCCAGGTGCGCCAGCAGCCCCGCCGTCCGCGCCAGCAGCGGCACGGCCTTGACGGTGTCCGCGTCGAAGCCCAGGTCCAGCATCACCGCCGCCATCGGCATCGAGATGTTGAGCGTCAGCGGCTTCGTCCGCCCCTCGTTCACCGCCTCCCCGAACGCCTTCGCCAGCGCCACGTGCGCGCCGGCAACCTTGTGCTCGTCGGCCAGCTCGAAGATCCTCACCGCGCGCGGATCGGTCGGGTCGTGGACCGGATGCCCGAAGCCGGGAATCCGCTCGCCCGCCGCCTTCAGCCCGGCGACCATCTCCTTCGCCACCGAGTCGGGATCCTCGCCGGCCTCGACTCGTTCCTGCGCCTTCGCAAGCAGCTGCGCGCACGCCTCCGAGGTCCCCAGCAGCACCGGCCCGGCCCCCAGGATGCCCGCCGCCACGGCCCCTTGCAGCGCCCGCGGCTCCGCCGCCAGCGTCATCCGGGCCGCGACGTTCGTCGGCATCATCCCGTGCTCGGCGATCGCCACCAGCAGCAGGTCGAGGAAGAACCGCTGCTCCTCGCTCGCCTCCCGCCCCGTCAGCAGCAGATAGAAGTACTCGGTGAAGCTGAGCTCCCCCATCAGCTCCGAGGTCAGGTCGCGCCCCCGGACCTCGACGCGGTCGGGGTGGGCCTGGCTGATGCGGCTCGCGCCGCTGTCCGAACTCACGGGCCGATGGTATTGCCGCTCGACTGCGCGGTGCCGGTCAACGGCGTCCCCGCGGATCACGAACGCTCCGACGGGGCGGGCGCGGAGGCCGAAGCCGCCGCCTCCGGTGGAGTCTGACGGGGTAGCTTCTTGGGAGCTCCGTCCACGCCGAATGAAAGATTGGAGCGGTGCCGAGGGCAGCGACAGGCGAGCAGCAGGTGACCCTGGACTTCCAAGCGAGGGTGCTCGCCGACTCGGTCTCTCCGGAGGGCCACCGGCTGACCACGCTCGAGGCGACTTTCCCGCGCTTCATCCTCGCCGAGTTCAACACCCATCGCGTCTTCTCGCGAAACTCGGCCAGCTCGCGGGCGATCCCGGTGGTGAAGCAGCTGCGGCGGATCCTGGAGAGCCCCTTCGTGCCGCTCGAGTTCGGCTCGAACCAGCCGGGGATGCAGGCCGGGCCGCCCCTGGAGGGAGAGGCCGAGGCCGCCGCCCGCGCCGAGTGGCTGGCGGCGCGCGATGACGCGGTCCGCCACGTGCTGGCGCTCGTCACGACCCCCGGCTTCGTCGGCCCCGAGGACGAGCTGCCGGTGGCGCTGGAGAAGGTCGAGGCGGCGATCAAGGATCCCGAGCGCCCGAGCGAGTGGTTGAACGTCCACAAGCAGATAGCCAACCGGCTGCTGGAGCCGTTCATGTGGCACACGGTGATCGTCACCGCGACCGAGTGGGACAACTTCTGGCTGCTGCGCGACCACCCCGACGCCCAGCCCGAGATCCGTCGCATCGCCGGGCTGATGCGCGAGGCCTGGAGCTCCTCCGAGCCGGCGCGGCTCGCCTGGGGCGAGTGGCACCTGCCCCTCGTGGACGAGTCGGACCGCGGGTCGCCGGAGATCGCCACCGAGATCGACCTGGTCAAGGTCTCGGCCGGGCGCTGTGCCCGGGTCAGCTACCTGACCCACGCCGGCAAGCGCGACCTCGCCGCCGACATCGAGCTGCACGACCAGCTGGTCGAGAGCGGCCACATGTCGCCGCTCGAGCACCCGGCCCAGCCGATCGGCCCGAGCGGCGCCGAGTCCCCGGTCTGGCGCGGCAACTTCAAGGGCTGGTGCGCGTACCGCAAGCGCATCCGCGGCGAGGCGAACCCGCTCGCCCAGGGGACGATCTTCGAGCTCGACGACCTCGAGCTGAAGCCGCGGCGCGGCGGATCGCAGGGCAAGGCCGCGGCATGAGGACCGGCTGGCGCCCCGCGGCGCCTAGATGAGTGATTCCACGACCACGCACGCCTGAGGCCCCGCATGGCGCATCGCATCCCGGCGTCCTCGGGCCTGCCCTTGGCGCCACCAAGGGCTGCGCCCTGCGTCCTTGGGCTGCTCGGCCATGCGTGCCCTCAGGCGCACGGCGCCGTGGAATCAATCATCTAGGGCTTCAGCTTGCGCCCGCTCGTGAACAGGTGCTGCGACCAGGCGAGCAGGCCCAGGGTCATCGCGGCCAGCACCGCGAAGGAGATCGGGGCGCCGACGTCCGAGGTGCCCAGGAACCCGTAGCGGACCGCGTCGACGACGTAGAAGAGCGGGTTCGCGTGGGAGATCTGCTCCCAGGGCGAGCCGAGCGAATCGACCGAGTAGAAGACGCCGCCGAGGAAGGTCAGCGGCAGGATCACGATGTTGTTGATGAAGCTGGTGTGGTCGAAGGACTCGGCGTGGACGCCGACGATCGTGCCGAGCGCACCGAAGCCGGCGACCAGCAGCAGCACCGCGACCAGCAGGAACAAGGGCTGCTCGACCGGGGCGCCTGTGATCGGGACCGCGAGCGCGGCGAGCGCGCCGCCGATGATCAAGGCGCGGAAGGCGCCGCCGGCGAGGTAGCCCACGTTCATCTGCCAGGCGTGCATCGGCGAGGCGAGCACGTCGTCCATGAAGCGGTCGCTGCGCCCCTGGTAGATCGTGCTGGCGTTGTTGGAGTAGGCGGCCTGGGCCATCGCCATCGCGACCAGCCCGGGGACGATGAAGACCTCATAGGGGAAGCCCTGGACCTCGTTGATGCGCCCGCCGAGCGAGAGGCCGAAGACGACGATGAAGAGCAGCGAGCTGACCACCGGCGCCAGCGTCGTCTGCGTCCACAGCTTCAGCACCCGGTGGCACTCGCGGCGGCAGAGCCAGTAGAAGCCCGACCAGGGGCGCGGGACGGCGACGCCGCTCACGCGACTCCCTCGGCCAGGCGCCCCGAGGCTACGGTCTTGAGGTAGACCTGCTCGAGGTTGTCCGCCTCGTAGCGCTGCTTCAGCCCGTCGGCGCTGTCGCGGGCGATGATGCGCCCGCCGCCGATCAGCGCGATCTCCCCGCAGAGCGCCTCGGCCTCCTCGAGGTAGTGCGTAGTCAGCAGGATCGTCGTCCCCTGCTCGTGCAGGCGGCGGATGTAGCGCCAGAGCTCGTGGCGCAGCTCGATGTCTACCCCGGCGGTGGGCTCGTCGAGTATCACCAGGCGCGGCTCGTGCAGCAAGGCCCGGGCCAGGAGCAGGCGCCTCTTCATGCCCCCCGAGAGCTTCGGGGCGCGCACGTCGCGCTTGGCGCGCAGGTCGAAGACCTCCATCATCTGCTCGGCGCGCTCTTCCGCCGCCCGCCGCTCCATCCCGTAGTAGCCGCCGTGGTAGACGAGCGTCTCGCGCACCGAGAGGAAGCGGTCCAGGTTGGGCTCCTGCTCGGCGATGCCGATCTGGCGCCGCGCCTCGAGCGTGCCGCTCTGGCGACCGAACACGAGCGCCTCGCCATCGGTGATCCGGATCAGGTTGCAGACGGCGCTGATCAGCGTCGTCTTGCCCGCCCCGTTCGGTCCCAGCAGCCCGAAGAAGCTCCCCGCCGGGACCTCCAGGTCGAGCGCGTCGAGGGCCAAGGTGCCGTCGTCGTAGCGCTTGGTCAGGCCGCGCAGCCGCAGCGCCGGATTGGCCGATGCCTCCATGCCTCTCAATCTAGAGAGGCGATCGCCGGACCCGGACCCTTGCTGCGGCCGGTGGACCGCGGCCGGCCCGCGGCGCCGGGCCATCGGCGAGGATTAGTCGCCATGGTCGGCGCCCTTGCCCTGCTCGCAGCCGCGCTCTTCGCCCTCGGCTCCGTGCTGCAGCAGCGCGAGGCGATGCGGGAGCCCGAGCAGGCCTCCGGCAACGCCACGATCCTGCTGCGCCTGGCCCGTCACCCGGTTTGGCTGGCGGGAATCGCGACCTACGCGCTCGCCTACGGCGCGCAGTGCGCCGCGCTCGGGAACGGGCAGCTGGTTGTCGTGCAGCCGATCCTGGCGACCACGCTGGTGTTCGCGCTGCCGCTCGGGGTCTGGCTGTCGGCGCAGCTGATCGCGCGCCGCGACGTGATCGCCGCGGTGATGGTCACCGTCGGGCTGGGGCTGTTCCTGGTCCTCAGCGACCCGGCGGGCGGGAAGCAGAGCGCGCCCTTCGCCCAGTGGCTGCTCGCCGGCGGGATCGTGCTGGGAGCGGTGGAGCTGCTGGCCATCGCCGGGCTCGCCCGCCACGGCGCGATCCGGGCCGCGCTGCTCGGCACCGCCGCGGGCCTCACCTTCGGCCTGCTCTCGGGCCTGACCAAGGAGGTCGTTGAGGTGGTCGAGGACGGCGGCCTCGAGGTGCTGGGCGACTGGCAGCTCTACGCGATCCTCGGGCTCGGCGCGATCGGCATGACCCTGACCCAGCTCTCGCTCCAGGCCGGGGTGCTGCCGCCCTCGGTCGCGACCAGCTCGATCTTCAACCCCGCGCTCGGGATCCTGCTCGGGCTGATCCTCTTCGATGAGTCGATCCACCGCGACGCGCTCGACTCGATCGCCCCGGCGTCTCGCTCGCGGCGATGTTCACCGGCGTGGCGCTGCTGGCGCTGCGGCCCGATCCGAAGCCCGAGCCCCTGAAGCCCTAGGCTGTCGGCGGTGGGAACGCCCGAAGCAGAGCCCCAAGCCGTCTCCTTCACCCGCATGGAGGACGGCACCAAGGAGGACTACGAGCTGCTGGAGCGGCTCGAGCAGCCCTACCTCGAGGCGCTGCCCGACCGCCTGCTGGCGGCCGTGGTCGCGCTCAAGGACTCCTTCTCCGGCTACCAGGTGAGCCGCTACGAGCACTCGCTGCAGTCGGCGACGCGGGCGCACCGCGACGGCCGCGACGAGGAGTACGTGGTCGCGGCCCTGCTGCACGACATCGGCGACGAGCTGGCGCCCTACACCCATGGCGAGATGATGGGCGCGGTGCTGCGTCCCTACATCCGGCCCGAGGTCGTCTGGGCGATCGAGAAGCACGGCCTCTTCCAGGCCTACTACTACGCCCACCACTCCGGCGGAGACCGCAACGCGCGCGACCGCTACCGCGACCACCCCTGCTACGACGCCTGCGTCGAGTTCTGCGAGCGCTACGACCAGAACTGCTTCGACCCCGCCTACGAGTCCGAGCCGCTCGAGTTCTTCGAGCCGATGGTGCGGCGGGTGATCTCGGAGCCCCCGCGCTACCTGCCCGACGAGTAGCCGGGCGCCCGCGCCCTACTCGGCCGGCAGGCAGATGACGTTGCCCTCGGCGGGGGGGACCTTGCCGTCGAGCACCTCGAGGTAGGTCTCGCGCAGCGCCTCGGGGCCCTCGCCGCGCTTCACGCGCAGCCAGCCCGCCGCCCATTCGACGAAGGGATGCCAGTCGGCGGTGACGCGCTCGTCCAGGCCACCCGCGCCCCAGTCCGAGCCGCGCTTCTTGACCCGGTTGGGGGCGAAGAAGAACTCGGGCTTCGGGCCTTGAAGGTCGCCGTTTCGCCCGGAGGCCATCCGGTCCCAGTGGCTGGCGCCGACGACGCAGCTGTGGGCGAGCGAGTCGCCGAAGAGCTCGTGAACCTGCCTGCGAATCTCACCGTCGCCCGACATGTCCACGTAGACGGACCTGTCGCGGTCGATGCCGCCGATCTCGTCGTAGGTGACGGTCGCGTCGTAGACGCCGAGGCCCTCGACGAACTCGCGGTTGCCCTGCGAGGTGAGGCCGGTCAGCCGGACCTCCGAGTCCTCGCGCTTGGCCAGCATGTAGGCGGCGATCACGGCGGTCTTCGAGGAGGCGCTGCCGATCACGATCGACTCGGCGCCGAACATCCCCTGATCGGCGAGGAAGTCGTCGATCAGCCACGAGGTGTAGAAGAGCGGCCAGAAGATCACCTGCTCGTCCTCGCGATCCGGCGCGTAGGCGGGGTCGGCGGCGGTGCGGCGATAGCCCTGGTAGGCAGAAGGCAGCTCGGCGCGGTGGGGCGAGCGGTCGACAAAGCCCCGCGGGCCGGAGTCGTCGGGCTGGACGACCACGTGGGAGCTGGGAGGCAGGTAGCCGTAGACGCGCGCTCCGTCGGGGATGCCGGTGCCGTTGGCGTCGGCGACGCGGGCGAAGCCCCACATCGGGACGTGCCCCCAGCCGTCCTCGCCCGTGGGGAAGAACTTCCAGTAGCTCATGGCGTCGCCCATCACCCCGTAGGTGATGTTGTTGGCGGTCAGGCCGAAGCGGTCGACCTCGAGCAGCGCCTGCCCGTCGGACAGCTCGGGCGCCTCCCCGTTCTCCTCGATCCTCGTCTGGTGCAGGTCGTCGCGCTTGACCAGGAAGTCCAAGCTCAGCCCCCGAGCGCCTTGGCCTTGCGGCCGACGTAGAGCACGAAGACCATCATCCCCTCGGTCAGGTGCTTGTTCGTGACGCCGCCGGCGCCGGGGAGGGTGCCCTCGACGTCGACCTTCGAGCGGCTGCCGCCGTTCTCGGGGGTCACCTCGATCTGGATCCGCAGCGGCGCGTCGCCGCAATGGAGCTTTGTGAAGTCCTCCATCACCTTCAGGCGCCCCTCGCCGTCCGGCGTGGCCGCCCACTGCAGCTCTCTGGCCGCGCCGCGGCAGGCCTCCATCGCCTGCTCGGGCCCGAGCTCGACGGTCAGCTCCTGGCGCTCGCTGCGCTCAGGGTTGAGGATCCGCTTCAGCCGGGACACGGCCCGGACCCTAGTGGGTCAAAGCGACTCTGCGTTCAGTCGCCCTGCGCAAGCCTCAGTCGGGCGGACCGCTCGATGGTCCTCGTGCGCGGATGCGCGGTGCGCAGGCGGACGCCCACCCTTGACGCCGGCTTTCAGCCGGTCCATCGGCCGCCTAGTCTCGCCGATTCCGCGCCCCGGTGGCAAGGGCGCCGCGCGAGCTCGCCCGTGGCCGGCGTCGATATCGAGCGCTATCCCCTCGATCAGGCCTCTTCGCGCCCCCTCGGCGGATATCGGCTACCGGATATCCAACAGGGTCGGCAGGCAAGGGTC
>Ga0194132_10007299_pt1 | contig 16564 bp, 17 predicted proteins | sample TA2KigOf80mmetaG_FD_148612 | JGI IMG/M metagenome (GOLD analysis project Ga0194132, IMG submission 148612) | Freshwater microbial communities from Lake Tanganyika, Tanzania - TA2015054 Kigoma Offshore 80m | ecosystem: Environmental > Aquatic > Freshwater > Lake | place: Tanzania: Lake...
GGGGAGGCGGTGGAGGAGCGAAACTGGGAGCCCCACCACCACTGGGAGCCCCACCACCACTGGGAGGCGGGGGAGGCGGGGGAGGCGGGGGAGGCGGGGGAGGAGCCCCACCACCACTGGGAGCCCCACCACCACTGGGAGGGGCCTGCGCGTACGTCAGGGCAGGCCCTACGTACCCGGCCAGGATCGTGGTGATGCCGAAGGCTAGCGCTGCGCGCCAGAGACGACGCTTGACTCGCGCTCGGGGACCTAGTCGACTCATCGAAGTGCCTCTCCCTCGGGTTAGAGAGCCCGTGATCTGCTCAACTGCTACCGCCTCGGTGTGGCGGTGGCGGTTGCGGTTGGTGCTGGCGTCGGCGAAGGTATTGACTGCGTCTTTCCTGCCTCGCAACGGAATCCATTGGTGAGATAGACGAATGACTGCTGCACCGGCTCGAGTTCCTTTCCGGTGACGGTGATCGCGTACGAGCGCTGGTCGTTCGGGCAGACCCAGCCGCCGATGATGCCCACACCGTCGATCGTGCCGCGAGTGTCGCGCGTGACGAACGTGCCATAGGAACCGGGCTGGCTGTCCACCGTCAGGCCCTGCCCGGCACCCATCGCCTCGAACTTCGCCTGGGTGAGCGACTGCAGGACGTTGAAGGCGCCGACGACGGACTCCTGCGAGGACAGTGGCGGCGTCACCTTGTTCCAGACGAGCAGGAGGCTGGTGCCGCCTGAGGTGGCCAGGACACTGCCACCATCCCTCGAAGCGTCCTTGCCGCTGAGGCCCGCGGCGGTCAGTTTCACGTTGGACGGCACTGGTAGCCCGAAGCCGTAATCCTTGTACTCAGCGATTGCGACGGGCGTCGGCGTTGCAAAGCGGGCGATCCCGTTCTTGTCGATGACGATCGCTTTGTTCAGCGCCTCGACCTGCGTCGTGAGTTTCTCTACCTGTTTCTTGGTCTCGTCGTCTCCCCCGGAGCAGCCTGCCAGCGCCACGACAGCAGCGCTTGCGATTGCCAGCAGGACCAATCTTGCGGACCTCATGGAACACCACCTCGCCCGTTCGCCCATTCTTGGAGGGGTCCAGATTACCCTCTGTAGCAAAAGTTTTAATCGTCAGCCGCCCTATCATGTGCCAGCCGAATTCAGGAAACTGCTCAGACGAGCGGGATCCGGATGGCGGTGCCACGTTCCACCCTGCCGTCTACCCAGATCGTGACGCCCATGCCAGCGACCAGCCGGTGTGTCGTAGCGAGGCCGAGACCATCACCGTCAGACTGGGTGACGCCGGCCGGCACCCGGTACCGCTTGTCGAAGACCGGCACCCGGTCTGACGGGGTGATCGCGATGCCGTCGTCGACGACGCTGGCGACGACCCACCCTTCGCCCATCTCCTCGGTGACTGCGATGACCGGAGGCGTGGTCGGCCGGTGGTCCTTCATCGCGTTCTGCAAGAGGTTCACGAAAACACGGAACAGTGCCGACGAGTCGCCGGCAACCCGCGGCAAGGGACTGAGCCGCATGGCCGCACCGGCCGATCGGACCTGAACCTCCAGCGCCGTGAGCGCCTCCTACAGGACGACATCGAGGTCCGCCTGGCCCTGCCGAGGGAGTGCGGCGGGATGAAAGGAAGGCCGGCCGAGCGCGTGGTCTACTAGGTCGGTCGCCCGCGCGGAGGTAGCGGCTGCACCGAGTACCGCATCCCACGCCGGTTCCGGGAGCGCGCCGAAGCCATCCCCCCGCCAGCAACTCGAGCGTGACCTGCACGGTCATGAGCGGCCCCCGGAGGTCGTGGGCCACGCCGGCAACCTCCGCGTCGCGAGTGCGCCTCAGTTGCGCAGCAACTGCGAGGGCGGCTGCGACGGCGATGGCGGTGAGGAGGTGCAGAACCATGGCGATACGGAGGTAGTGGAACTCGACCACCTGCGCGAGGGCGACCCAGGCGAAGCCGGTGAAGATCAGAGCGGCCATGAACACGTTATCGATCAGGGGTGCGATGCGGTCACGCCACGCCTGTGACATTGACGGCACCAACATCCGCCAGGGCAGATCGCGCCGAACTAACCGCTGCGCCTGCAGAATGCGTCACCCCCACCCGTTGCGGGCATACGATAGGAACCACATCTGAGGCGCACGCATCGGTGGTTCCCTGATCTCTATGAGCAGCGCAGATCCCCTCCTCCGAACCCTTAAGGGTGCGCCTTGATGACCGGCGGCCCCGAGGATGTAGCGCTGCGCCGACGTATGGCAGCAGAACTCCCGGATGGGCTCGTCGCCCACATCGACCGCGTCGTGAGCCTCACGGACCGGCTCGCGACGCTCCACGGACTCGACGTGGGGCTGGCGCGGCTGATGGCGCAGGGACACGACCTGGTGCGTGCCATCCCGCCCGCCGAACTCGTCAAGCGGGCAGTCGCCCAAGGGCTCACGGTCGACCCGGTCGAGCGAGATGTCCCCGTGATCCTGCATGGCCCGCTGGGCGCCCTCGAGTTGAGCGAACGGTTCGGGGTCACGGACCAACGGGTGTTGGACGCGATCTGGTGGCACACGACCGGCCACCCCGAGTATGGCAGCGAGGCATGGGCGATGTTCGTCGCGGACAAGGTGGAACCGCACAAGGTGGAGCGCTGGCCCGCGCTGCAGTCTGTCCTCGACGCCGCACTTGACACGGATGGCCAGGCGGCATCCCTCGAGCGTGCTGCGCTCCTCTACCTCGACCTGCGGCAGGACGAGGCGGTCCGCGATCGGCTCCAGGTGCACCCGATGGCGACGCTGACGCGCAACTACCTCCTCCGGCATATCAGGTAGTCGCGCGCTGGCCGAGTCTCGCAGCGGTTCGTGGCTACTCGATCGCGTGATCACGTGCTGACCTCCAGCCTACCCTCGCTTGAGCCCGTCGGTGGACCGACAACGTAGTTGCGGGCGGAACACTCAGGCCAGCCATGCTTCCAACAGGCCTGGAATCCCGCCCGCACACACCCGAGGCAGACGCGATCCTCGGGCACACGGACCAGGCCAGCCGCACGCTAGCGGCGGCTGGGAGTCCCCCTGCGGCGAGTTGAGCGACAAACAAGATCATCTTTAAGCGCTTTGTAACTCCAGTCCGACGCGCGTGATGCCGATCCCCAGGCCCCTCGGTAGGTTGGACGAAGGGATCAGGGGAGAGAGGAAGGCATCACGATGCAGCACAGTCACCTTCAGCAGTGGGGAGCGGCGTACCTGCTGCTCGGGCTCTTCCTCGCGAGTTGGTTCGGACAGTTAGTAATGGGTGTCCAGCATTTCAACTCCGAGGCAGAGACCCACGGCGAGGCGGTCGAGTGGAGCGCGTTCCTTCCATACTTCTTCACGACGAGGTTCGAGAACTGGCAGAGCGAGTGGCTCCAGTTGCTCGTGCAGGCGGTCGTCCTGCTGGGCATGAAGCACATGATCTTCGCCGCGGACGCCGAGGATATGGAGACCGTCCAGCGCGACTTGATTGCGATCAAGCAGGCGCTGGGCCTGGAGGTGGACGAGCCGGGAGGGCACCACCAGACGGAACCACACCGAAAAGGCGGGTAGCGCGGTCGGAGCCCGCCCTCGCTCGTGAACAACGAGGACCTGCGGGTGCCGGGCTTCGTGTGTGTGCAGGCGCCTTCTCGGTTATGCGACGGGGAAGAGGGCCGCGGCAGCTTTGTCCGCAACCTCATACAGCGGCGTGCCCCAGAGGCCCAGGACCACGACGGCCGCGAGCAGCGCTCCCGTGGAGAGATAGCCTGTGGGGGTGAGACGCCAGCGCGTTGCGTCGCCGTCAGGCTGGTAGAGGTACATCTGCTTGATGACCTGCAGGTAGTAGTAGAGCGAGACGGTGGAGGCGACGACCGCCACCACCACAAGCCAGAGGAAGTCCGCCTCCACCACGGTCTGGAAGAGGATGAACTTCGTGAAGAAGCCGACGAGCAGTGGCATGCCGGCGAGCGAGAAGAGACCCGCCGTCATGACCAGCGCGAGGTAAGGGTTGGTCTGCGCCAGCCCCTTGAAGTCGGTGATCTCTTCCTTGCCCGTGCGGTTGTAGAAGTGGATCACCGCCACGAAAACCGCGAGGTTGGTGATGAGGTAGCCACCGAGGTGGGCCAGCAGCCCGCCCGCCGTGATCTGCGAGATGCCGACGAGCGCCATCAGCATGAAGCCGACCTGGGCGATGGAGGAGTAGGCGAGAAGCCTCTTGATGTTGCGCTGCTGCAGGGCGACGAGGTTCCCGAGCACCATCGTCGCGGTGGCGAGGACGGCGATCATCCATTGCCATTCGTCGATGGCGGGGAGCAACGGGCCGGAGAACCAGCGCAGCAGCAGCGCGAACGTCGCGGCCTTCGAGGTGGCGGAGAGGTAGGCGGTGACGGGGATCGGCGCGCCTTCGTACGCGTCCGGCGTCCACATGTGGAACGGGACGGCGGAGGCCTTGAAGCCGAGGCCCGCGACGATCAGGACGAGGCCGAGGACGAGCGAGCCACGGACGTCGGAGAGGTCGCCGCCGAGCGCAGCGGAGATGTCCGCGTACTGCGTCGAACCGGCGACCCCATAGATGAAGGACAGGCCGTAGAGCAGGAACGCTGAGGCGACGCCGCCCAGGAGGACGTACTTCAGCGCGGCCTCGCCGGAGCGCGGGTCGTTCCGGCCCAGCGACACGGCGATGTAAAGCGAGAACGAGAGCACCTCGACCGCGAGGTAGGCGGTCAGCAGGTCCTGTGCGCCGGCCATGAAGGAGGCGCCCGCCGTGGAGAGCAGCAGCAGGGCGAAGAACTCGCCGGGGTGGTTGACGTGGGCCTCGATGTACTCGTGCGCGCCGATGACGAGAACGATCGCGACGATGCAGAAGAGGACGCGGAAGAACGTGGTGAACGAGTCGACGGTCACGAGCATCGCGAAGTCGCTGGTGGTGTCCGCCCAGATGAGGCTGGCCGCCAGCGCGGCGACGAGCCCGGCGACGGTGATGAGCGGCAGCAGGCGGTAGCCGATCTTCAGCTCCTTGCTGAAGAGGTCGGCGAAGACGACGAGGAAGGCGGTCACACCGAGCAAGATCTCGGGCAGCAGCAGCGAGTACTGCATGTTCAGATCGTTGCCCAGAATGTCCGTCACGGTCGTTCTCCCATCCCCGTCTTGCCCGCGCCCCGGAGGCCCTCGCTAGAGGGTCACGCCCGGGATGTGGATGATCGACGGAGTGATGCGGTCGATCCACGGCGAGGGCCATAGCCCCAGCGCCAGGATGGCGACCGCCAGGACGGTGGCCCCGGCGCGCTCCATCACGGTGATCTCGTGCAGCCCGGTCCAGCGCGGGTTCATCTCGCCGAAGAAGGCCTGCGCCAGCATGCGCAGCAGGTAGGTCGCCGTGATCGCCGCCGTCAAGACGGCCAGACCGCCCACCACCGGGTACGCACGGAATGCACCGATGAAGATGTGGACCTCGGCGATGAAGCCGGAAAGTCCGGGCAGGCCCAGCGAGGCGAGCGACGCCAGGACAAAGAAGGTCGTCCAGATCGGCATCTGCTTCGCCATCCCGGAGAAGTTCGGGATGTCACGGTTGTGCGACTGGTCGTACATCCCTCCGATCAGGAGAAAGAAGAGGGCCGTCATCAATCCGTGCGCCGTCATCTGGAGCACCGCACCGGTCCAGCCGATGGAGTTGAAGGTACCGAGGCCGATGAAGACGTAGCCCATGTGGGAGACGGAGGAGAAGCCCATCAACAACTTCATGTCCGTCTGCCGCAGCGCGCTGATGGCGCCGTACATCGCGGCGACGATGCCCACGACGACCAGCGCGGGAGCCCAGTACTCGCCGCCCTGGGGCATCATCTGAAAGCCGAGACGCAGGACACCGAACGCGCCGACCTTCATCAGCACACCGGCGTGGAGCATCGACACTGCCGTGGGCGCCGAGGCGTGGCCGTCCGGCGACCAGGAGTGCAGCGGGAACATCGCCCCGAGGACGCCACAGCCGATGACGACGAGCGGGAAGAACGTCTTCTGGAAGCTCTCCGACTTCTGGGCGGTGATCAGCGTCTCCATGTCGAAGGTGCCGGCGCCCACGTGGGAGAAGAGGGCGAAGATCGCGGTGAAGATGAAGATGGAACCGGCCATCAGCATCATCATCAGCTTCATCGCGCCGTATTCCTTGCGCGTGGAGCCCCAGACGGCGATGAGCAGGTACATCGGCAGGAGGGCAACCTCGTAGAAGAGGAACCAGAAGAAGAGGTCGGTCAAGACGAAGACGCCGAAGACGCCCGCGACCAGGATGTAGAGCAGGATGAAGAAGTCCTTCAGGCGATCCTGGATCTTCCACGAGACCCACGTCGCCGGGACGACCACGATGCCAGTCAGCAGCACCAGCGATGCGCCGATGCCGTCGACGCCGACCTTCAGCTGGATTCCCTTCTCGCCGAGGACGCCGACGTTCTCCATCCACGTCCACGCGAGGACGCCCTGGAAGATCCCGCCGTCGTCGCTGAACTGGTAGCGGACGAAGACGTACAGGGCCATGACGAACATGGCGAAGCTGGAGAGGGCGGTGAGGCCGACAATGGCCGACCGCTCCCCGCTCGGGGTGAGCATGAGGAGGAGGGCTGTGCCCAGAGGCACCGCCATCAGCGCGAGCAGGACGTAGCCGTCGTTCGCCGTCATCGGTCTCCCTCGACTCCTGCTAGCTGTTCCCGATGGCGACGAGGGCGAGCGCGAGCACGCCAAGCGCCATGCCGAAGGCGTAGTTGGGGATGCGCCCGGTCTGCAGGAACTTCAACCGGTAACCCAGGTAGGACACGGCCTGAGCGCCGCCGTCGACGCCCGTCTCGTTCACGACCTTCTTGTCGAACCAGGCGATCAGGGAGCCGGCGCCGAGGATCACGCGGTTGATGATCCCCTGGTACAGGCCGTCCATGTAGTAGCGGTTGACCAGCAGCGCGTGCAGGTCCGGCGCCCACTGACGCGCAGCGACCGCGCGCCTGGAGTCGCCGTGCCAGTACGCCCAGCCGATGCCGATGCCGACCAGCGACATGAGGGTCGCCGTGCCGGCGAAGGCGTAGTCCGGCTCCGTGAAGTGGTGCGCGTGCTCCAGGAACACGTTCGCGCCGATGCCGCCCGGCAGCCCGAGCGCCTGGCCGACCTGGTCGAAAGCGAGGAACCCGGAGACCGTCGCGAGCACCGCGAGCAGCGCGAGCGGCGCGTTCATGATGATCGGCGACTCGTGGGCGTGGTCGAACGCGTGCTGGTCACGCGGTGCGCCGAAGAAGGTGAGCAGTACCAACCGGGTCGTATACACGGCGGTCAGCATCGCCGTGCCGGCGAGCGTGACGTAGACGGCGACCGGCGCGTCTTTCAACGTCGCGTGGAGGATCTCATCCTTCGACCAGAAGCCCGCGAAGATCGGGATGCCGGCCAGCGCGAGCGAGCCGACGGAGAAGACCGCCGCGGTGAACGGCATCTTCCGGCGCAACCCGCCGAGGCTCTCGACCTCCTGGCGGTGGGTCGCGTGGATCACGGAGCCCGAACCGAGGAAGAGGAGCGCTTTGAAGAAGGCGTGGGTGAGCAGGTGGAACATCGCGGCCCCGACGGCGCCCGAACCCAGTGCGACAAACATGAACCCGAGTTGCGACACCGTCGAGTACGCGAGGACCCGCTTGATGTCGCTCGTGACCAGGCCCATGGAAGCCGCCATGACGGCGGTGATCAGACCGACGTAGAGGATGACGTCGCGGGCGATGAGCACCTCGGCGTAGACAGGCGAGAAGCGGGCGACCAGGTAGACGCCTGCGACCACCATCGTGGCGGCGTGGATGAGCGCGGAGACCGGCGTGGGGCCTTCCATCGCGTCGGGCAGCCAGACGTGCAGGGGGAACTGCGCGGACTTACCAGCGGCACCCATGAACAGGAAGATCATCGAGACGGTGAGGTAGGTCTCATCGATCTGGCCCGCCTTGGCGATCGCGATGATCTCCTGGATGTCAAAGGTCCCGGTGGCGCGCCAGAGCAGGATGATGCCGATGAGCAGGCCGACGTCACCGATGCGGGTGGTGATGAACGCCTTCTTAGCCGCCTCGGCTGCCGACTGGCGTTCCCAGTAGAAGCCGATGAGCAGGTAGGAGGCGAGGCCCACGCCCTCCCAGGCCAGGTAGAGCTGGATCAGGTTGCCGGAGACCACGAGCGTGAGCATGGCGGAGACGAAGAGACAGAGGACCGCGAAGTACCAGCCGTACCGCTGCTCCCCGTGCATGTACCCGACCGAGTACACGATGACCATCGTCGCGACGATCGTGACGACCGGGAGCATCACCATCGTGATCCCGTCGACGAAGGTCGAGAACTCGATGATGAAGAAGCCCTGGCCGATGTTCACCCAGTCGAACGAGAAGACGTTGGTGCCGTCCGGTTCGAAATGGCCGCCGTTGAAGACGGACGTGTAGTCTACGAGGACCAGGAATACGAGTCCGACCACCGTGGCCATGCCAAGGGCTGCAAGGAAGTCGCCGCGGCGCGGCAGCAGCGGGTTCAGCAACGCGAGGACGATGAAGAGCGCCGCCGGGATCGCCGGCAACACCCACACCTGCTCCATGCCGAACTCGATGCCCACGATGGGCGTCCTTCCCGCCTCCGGCGCCAGAAGCCCCCCTTACGCGGGGCCCGGCTACCGATGGCCTACCACTTCAGGCTGCTCGCCTCGTCCACGTTGGCGGTACGGCGCTCACGGAACAGCCGAAGCACAATGCCGAGCGCCAGACCAACCTCGGCCGCGGCGACGGTGATCACGAAGAGCGCGAACACGAGGCCACTGAAGGCCTCCGTGTCGCGGTAGGAAGCGAACGTGATGAAGTTGATCGCCACGCCCGCGAGCATCAATTCCACCGACATCAGGATGAGGATCGCACTGCGGCGCGACAGCACCCCGAAGAGGCCAATCGCGAACAACAGCCCGGAAAGGACGAGGAAGTTCTCGATGGGGATCACGAGCGGGCCTCCCCTCGGGCCGCACTGTCGGCCTCGGCGCGGCGGGCGTTGACGAAAGCACCGGTGAAGGCGATGTCCAGCAGTACGGCCACGATGACCACCGGCAGGCTGAAGTCACGGAAGAGGCGCGCGCCGAAGTCCCGGAACGGGACGATGGAGGCCTCCGGGCTGCCCCAATGCGCGTCCAGCACCAGTGCGATGAAGACGCCGGCGATGAGGGCGGCGACCCCGAACGCGAACGGCTTCTGGGAGCCATCGGTGACCACCGGGTCATCCTGGGCATTCGTCATCATGAGACCGAAGAGGAGGAGGATGACCACGCCGCCGCCGTAGACGAGGACCTGCACCAGGGCAAGGAACTCGGTCAGCAGCAGTAGGTAGATCGCCGCGACACCGAGCAGCGTCACGACGAGGCAGAGCGCCGCATGCACGATGTTCTTCATCAGCACGACACCGGCCGCGCCCGCGAGGAGCACCGAGGCCGCGAGGAAGAAGACAAACTCCGGCGCGGAGATCCGGTCGACCACCAGCAGCGCGGCAAGCACGACGAGCACCGGCGTGGCGCCGAGCGCCAGCACCGTGCCGCCCGAGATGATCGTGCGGTCAAACTGCGACGGCAGAGGGAGTCGGTCGAACACGCGCGCCGTCCTTAGTCGTCTCTTACTGCTCGTTGGCCTGGCCGACCACGGGCACCCATTCCTTGATCCCGCCGCCGTGGGAGAGGGACAGCAACTGCTGCAGGTCCATCACCAGGTCCTTGCGGTCGTGCACGGAGAGCTCGTGTCCCTGCCAGGTGTTGTTCATTGCGATCGCGTCGAAGTTGCATACCTCGACACAGACGTTGCAGCGCATGCAGCGCGCGTAGTCGATCCAGAACTTGTCGATGATCTTGCGGCGCGACGAGTTGCCGCCGGTCGACTTGTGGTTCGGGTTGTCCTTCATGAGGACGGTCATGCATTCCACGGGGCAGGCGCGCTCGCAGGCGTGACAGCCCGTGCAGAACGGTTCGTCGACTTCTTTGTCCCACAGCAGGAGCGGGAACGCCCGGTCGCGTTCCGGCAACTCGCGGTGGTAGTTCGGGTAGTCGCGGGTCACGGGCTTCCGCGCGAACGTGGAGAGCGTGACCATCAGCGATTTCGCGATGCCCCTCATCAGACGGCCTCACTTCGCATCGTGCGCGCTGCCCCCGGAAGCCGCCGGCTGCTGGCCACCGCGCGGCCGGTAATGGAGACAAGGGCGAGCAGTCCCCCGACACCCGCCACCGTCAGGAACGCGTCCGGCAACTCGTACACCTGCACGAAGCCGACCACGAGCACCTGGACGAGGCTCAGCGGGAGCAGGATCTTCCATGAGTAGGACATCAACTGGTCGATCCGAAGGCGCGGGATTGAGGCGCGCACCCAGAACACCAGGAAGATGAAGATGCCCGACTTGGCGGCCATCAGGACCAGCTGGTAGCCCTTGCCGAAATCCTCGCCGAACGGCCACGAGTAACCGCCGAGGAAGACCGCCGCCGTCAGGACCGAGAGGATCCAGAGGCTGGCGTACTCGCCCAGCATGAACATCGACCAGCGGATGCCGGAGTACTCGACGAACGGGCCGCCGACGACCTCCGACTCACCGATCGGGATGTCGAACGGGGGGCGGTTCATCTCCGCCAGGGTCGAGATGAAGAAGACGACGAAGGCGAGCGGCAGCAGGGCGACATACGGGACGTTCGCCTGCCCCTCGACGATGTCCTTCAGGTTGAGCGAGCCCGCCAGCATCGCGACGGTCACGAGACTGAGGACGAGCGGCAACTCGTAGGAGATCGCCTGCGCGGCGGCGCGCATGCCGCCGATCATCGCGTAGCGGTTGTCGGAGCCCCAGCCGGCCATCACCCAGCCGACGATGTTCACGGAGGAGACCGCGATGAAGTAGAGCAGGCCGAGTTCCAGCAGCCGGATATTCACGTCCAACAGGAACGGCAGCGAGACGAACCCGAGGAAGATCGGGATGAAGACGAAGTACGGGGCGAGCTCGAACGTCCACGGGTCAGCGGCGTTCGGGCGCAGGTCTTCCTTGCCAACGAGCTTCACGGCGTCCGCGACCGACTGCAGCAGGCCGAACGGCCCCGTCTTCTGCGGGCCGACGCGCTGCTGGAACCGTGCGAGGATCTTCCGCTCGCCGTAGATCAGCCCCATCGCGACGACGGTCATCACCCCGACGATGAGCCCGAGGCGCGCGAGCGCGTCAAGCCAGACGTTGATCTCGAAGCCGAAGAGCGAGTTGTTCACTAGCGGTCGACCTCGCTCAGCACGATGTCGATGGAACCGAGCACCAGGATCGCGTCAGCGACGTACTGGTCCACGGACATCTGACGCAGGGCCTGCAGGTTGGAGAGGCAGGCGCTCCGCACCTTCAGCCGGTAGGGACGGTTGCCCCCCTTGCTCACCATGTAGATGCCGTACTCGCCGCGCGGGGCTTCGGTGCGGATGTAGACCTCGCCCGGCGCGGCGCGCAGCATCCGCGGCATCTTGTCCGGGACGATGATGCCGGACTCGAGGCGCTCCAGGCACTGCTCGATGATCTTCACGGATTCGCGCATCTCGAGCAGGCGGCAGTAGTAACGGTCGAAGACGTCACCGTTCTCGCCCGTGATGACGTCCCAGTCGACGTCCGCGTACTTCAGGTACGGCTCCTCGCGGCGCACGTCGAGCGGCACGCCCGAGGCGCGGATGGAGGGGCCAGACATCCCCCAGTCGATAGCGTCCTCGGCGGAGATTGTCCCCACACCCTCGGTCCGGGCGCGGAAGATTTCGTTCTGCGTGAGCAGTTCGTCGAAGTCCTTGATCCCCTGACGGGTGCTCTTCAGCACCTCGCGGACACGCTCCTTGAAGTTGAGCGGGACGTCCCACGCCAGCCCGCCGGGACGGAAGTAGGCGTACATCATCCGGTCGCCCGAGATCTCCTCGAATAGATCGATGATCGCCTCGCGTTCGCGCCACGCGTAGATGAACGGCGTGCCGAACACGCCGACGTCGATGCCGAAGGCGCCGAGGAACATGAAGTGCGACGAGAGCCGGTTGAGCTCACAGAGGATCATCCGGATCCACTGCGCGCGCTCGGGGACCTCGAGGCCGGCCAGCGCCTCGACCGCCATGACGTAGGAGAGCTCCGCGTTGTGGGCGGCCAGATACTCCGTGCGGTCCATGAATCCGCTGCCCTGACGGAAGTCCATCGTCTCGCAGAGCTTCTCCGCGCCGCGGTGGAGGTAGCCGATGTACGGCACGACGTCCTTCACGACCTCGCCGTCGATCGTCAGCACCATGCGGAACACGCCGTGCGTGGACGGGTGCTGCGGGCCGACGTTGATCAGCAGATCCTGCGTCTCGAACTCATGCTGCGGAGAGGCGACCACTAGCGGTCCTCCTCGGTGTAGCCCATGCCCTCGCCCTGAAGCACTTCGATCTCCGCGAGGGGATGCGACTTGCGCAGGGGGAAGGTGTCGTCCATGTCTTCGGGCATCAACAGCGTGCGCGGGTCCGGATGGCCGCGGAAGCGCACGCCGAACATCTCGGCGGTCTCCCGCTCCAGCCAGTTGGCGCCGCGCCAGACCGCGGTCGCCGTGTCGACCGTGAGGTCGTCGTTCGGCAGCGTGGTCTTCACGGTGAGGTTGTACTTCTTCGCCGTCGAGTAGAGGTGGTAGACGATGTCGATCCCCTCGTCCTCGTTGTCGACGGCGGTCAGCGAGCGCAGGTAGTCGAAACTCACCCCGGCATCGCGCTTCAGGGCGCGCAGGGCCCGAACGACCTCGTCACGTGGGATGTAGACGATGAGGTCGAGCAGGCCGCGCTCCGCCCGGACGGTGACGCCGGAGAGCGCGCGGTCGACGTCAGACCAGATCGTGCCGGTCAAGTCCTGTGTCGTCATCGGCCGGTGCTCCCGCGCTCCTCCATGACGAGTTCCTGGAGAGCGAGGAGCGAGTCGAGCAGCGCCTCGGGCCGCGGCGGGCAGCCGGGGACGTACACGTCGACCGGGATGATCTTGTCGACCCCCTGCAGGACGCGGTCGTAGCGGGTGTAGGGCCCGCCGTTGGTCGCACAGGCGCCCATCGAGATGACCCATTTAGGGTTCGGCATCTGGTCATAGAGCAACTTGACGGCCGGGGCCATCTTCTTGGTCACCGTGCCCGCGACGATCATCACGTCGCTCTGGCGCGGGGACGGCCACGGCACGATGCCGAAGCGGTCCAGGTCGTAGTGCGACATGTACGTCGCGATCATCTCGATGGCGCAGCAGGCGAGGCCGAACGTCATCGGCCAGAGGCTGGATTTCCGGCCGGCGGCGAGCAGCAGGTCCAGCGGCGCCTGCACGATCCCGGGGAGGATCTGCTTGTAGAGCGCCTTGCCGGGGATGACCTCCAGCGGCGCGAGGCGCGGGGCCTCGCGCGGGTGCTCACCCGGGATGACGGGCAACACCGGGAACGCCGGTTCGGTGACGGGTGCTGTCGAGGGCGCTTCGGGCGCCGCGGTGGTCATCTCTACCGCCACTGGAGGGCCCCCTTCTTCCACGCGTAGCCGAGGCCCAGCGCGAGGATGCCGATGAACAGGAGCATGAGCCAGTAGGCGAAGACGCCCACACTCAGGAAGGAGACGGCCCATGGAAAGATGAACACGGCCTCCACGTCAAAGATGACGAAGAGGATGGCGTATAGGTAGAAGCGCATACCCACGTTCGTGGAGGCGCGCCGGAGCGGGAGCATGCCGCATTCGTATGTGGTGCCCTTGTCCCGTCCCGGCGAGAACGGGGCGAGCAATCGAGAGGCGATCAGGGCGGTAAAGACGAGAATGAAGCCGACGGGGACGGCGAGGAGAACCGACACATAATTCGAGAAGAGTGCGTTGGCCTCGTTCACCGGATTCTCGGCCTTCCAACGCGCCTTCGAGGGCATACAAACACAGCACCGCGAACGGCAATGCCCACCGAGACCGGAGCGTAGGCGCGGGTGTAGTGAGTGTCAACGAATCCGAGATGGGCGCGCGCCAGAGCCCGCCGCAGGAGGAGCACCCCGGCCTCTGTGGCCCCCGGATCCGGGGCGCGCCCGGCAAAGCGAGAGCCACCCGGGCGGGTGGCTCTCGTGGCGCGGCCTCGACACCACCCGAAGGTGGTGCGGCTTGTCGAGGTCGCGAGACTGGCCCCGGTGTCGGGGCTACTTGACCTTCGCGAGCTTCGGCGCGGCCCCGCCGTTCACGATGGCCTTGAGGCCCGCGGCGGCGGTGAACTTCGGCGCCTTGCTCGCGGCGACCTTGATCGCCTCACCGGTCTGCGGGTTGCGGCCCATGCGCGCCTTGCGGGCCACGCGGCTGAACTTGCCGAGGCCCGGGTACGCGACGTCCTCGCCAGCCTTGACCTTCGCCTGGATCACGTCGCGGAAGGCGTCCAGCACCTTCTCAGCGTCGCCGTTACCAGTGCCGGCCTGAGCGGCGACCAGCGCGACCAACTCGCCCTTCGTCATTTGATCCTCCAGGGACTCCCTGCCGCTGCGGCCCGTCCGGACCAAACGCGGCTCAAGCGATTACGCAGGTCATCATTTCCTCTCGGAGTCGACATGTCAAGGGTATTTCGCCCGATCAGAGCCCGATCGGCCAGTTTTTCCGCCAGATCGAGCGTCACGACCTCCGCAACGCCAGCACTCGCAAGGGATTCAAGGCTCGCGTGGCGCGAATCCCAGACGGCGCACGGGGTTGCCGGTCTGACATCGGCACGCCTCGACGCAGCAAGTCGGACCTCCGGACACGCCCGGGCAATCCCCCGCGGGCCGTCCGCTGCATTACCTTCCGCCCAAGCGAGGAGACGCCGCCATGCCCCAAACCCACGAACCAGCCCCTGACTCACTGCCGAGCCCACTCCACGGAATCCGCGTGCTCGAACTCACCCAGATCGTCGCCGGGCCCTCGTGCGGGCGGATCCTGGGCGAGATGGGGGCGGAGATCTTCAAGATCGAGCCGCTCGATGGCGACCCCTACCGGAACACCTTCAACACCATCCCGGACGAGGGGAAGCGCTTCCAGTCGCTCAACCTCAGCAAGAAGAGCGTCGCGATTGACCTCCACCAGCCCGAAGGCCAGCGGCTCCTCCAGCGGCTCGCGCAGGACGCCGACGTCCTGCTCACCAACTTCCGCTTCGGCGTCCCCGAACGCCTCGGTTTCGGCTACGAGACGCTGAAGCAGATCAACCCGCTCCTGATCTACGCGCGCGTCACCGGCTTCGGCTCGAAGACCGAAGCGGCAAGCAAGCCAGCCGGTGACGTGATGATGCAGTCGTACTCGGGCCTCACCGTGAACGGCGGCAAGCTCAACGAGGACGGCCTGCCTGTGCTGGCCGTGAACACGATCGCGGACTACGCCGCCGGCATGGGTTGTGCGATCGGCATCCTCGGCGCGCTCATCGCGCGCCAGACCACCGGGAGAGGCCAGATCGTGGATGCCTCGCTGCTGCGTGGCTCGCTGGTCCTGCAGGACACGGCAGTCATGCGCGAGCCTGTGTACGACGAGGTGATCCGCGACCCGCTGGTCGCCGCGATGCAGGCGGTGCTCGACCGTGGCGGCTCTTTCGCGGAACTGCTCGCGGTCCGCAACGGCACCCGGCGCGGCGGCTTCAATCCGACCGCGGTGATCTTCAACGGCCCGCGCCAGGCGAAGGACGGCGTGGTCAGCCTCGGCGCCCTCACACCCGCGAACCGCGAGGCGGCGCGTCGCGCGCTACAGGTGACGGACGAGGAGATCGCAAGCATCTCCGACCCGTCGCTCCCCGACCACGAGGAGCGCGTGGCCACCGTGAAGGCGCGCATCGCGAGCCTCTTCCGCACGAAGACCTGCGCCGAGTGGGTGGCGATCCTCGACCGCGAGGGCTGCCCGTCCGCGAAGGTGAACATCCCCGAGATGATGTCGGACGACCCGATCGTGAACGCGGAGGGACACATGGTGGACCTCGTCCACCGCGTGACGGGCCCGCAGCGCGTCGTCGCACCGCTCGTCGATCTCTCCGAGACGCCGACGCGGATCCAGCACGCCGCCACATCGCTCGGCGAATACACGCGCCGCGTGCTCACGGGCGCCGGCCTCACTGATGCCGAGGTCGACCGACTCGTCGCGGACGGCGTCGTGCGGGAGTACACGCCCCGCGCGTAGCGAGGCCACCCCACGCCCGGCCGCGCTTCAGGCCCGCGCGGCAAGCCACCGGCGGAGCAGGCGCGCCGTGGCAGCCTCGACCGGCGCCGCCGGGTCGTGGCGCGTGGCCTCACGCGCGGCACGGTCCTGGGTGGCCGCCTCCGCATCGAGGATCGAGGCGGGGCGCGCCTCGATCTGGCCGACGACGGCGAGACAGGGACGGCCGACATCCTGCGCGACCGCGGCAACGTGCGCCACGGCCTTCCCGTACGCGGTCTGGACGTCCAGCGTGCCCTCTCCGGTCACCACGAGGTCGCACGCCTCGACGCGCGCGCGCAGGCCGACGACATCTGCGACCAGCGCCGCCCCCGGCACGATGCGTGCGCTGGGGACGGCGGCCAGCAGGCCGCAGGCGAGCCCGCCGCCGGCCCCCGAGCCGGACATCGGCGTCACGTCCAGGT
>Ga0194132_10007302_pt1 | contig 16555 bp, 4 predicted proteins | sample TA2KigOf80mmetaG_FD_148612 | JGI IMG/M metagenome (GOLD analysis project Ga0194132, IMG submission 148612) | Freshwater microbial communities from Lake Tanganyika, Tanzania - TA2015054 Kigoma Offshore 80m | ecosystem: Environmental > Aquatic > Freshwater > Lake | place: Tanzania: Lake Tanganyika...
CAGTGTCATTGGATGCACCAATCACTATCTGTTGACCATCTGTAGTAGAAGACAGAGAGTGTGCAAATCTGCCATTGGCAATGGCTCCAAGGCCTGTACCATTAATATAGGTTACAAGTTTAAAATGACTCTCTGTATTGACTAACACAGTGCCGGTCTTGCCCTCCAATATAAATGTGACTACTTTTGTTTCACTGTTGAAACTGTAATCCAAATTGGGACGTTGGAGCACACCGTTTACATATACACTAAAACTGTAAATGTCCGTGGCGTTGTATAAATCTTCAATTAAAAAAGTTGTCGTGGGCGTAGTGGGAAAGAAAGTTTTGCTCTGCAGACGTATTACACGTATTTCATCTGCGGTGTTTGGTGCCGATACAAACTTCACATAGCCATCAGTATAGGTATAGTCCACTCCAGCAAACTTTATTAAATTATTGACTGTCACACCAATCTGTTGTGATCCTATACCAGATTCAGTTGAATCATTATCAACAAATATAACGTCTGCTGTGTAAAAGTCTGTGGTTTCTCCGTCCCCCACAAATTCTTTTGCTTGAGATTGCACATCAATCCGATTGTATACGTACACACGATTACCCGACGGTGCCCCAACATAGAGCCAACGCTCGTCTTGGCTGATAGACACACTGTAGCCATATTCATCGTAGTTGAAAATTTTGATTGCTGCGCCGGCAGCCGGGGCCGTAGTAAATACCACATTGCTGCCCGTAATAGTCCAATCAACATCACGAATTTTTACCACATCGTTAATGACTACACTGACTTTGCTGGCATCAGTCACTGTGACACCGGTTGGCGTGTAAACAGTGGTGGCACCGTTGCCAGTGGCCGCATACAGCCTGTAGGGCATTTCTGTCAACAGTTGGCTTTGTGTAAAGCTTGCTGAGTTGGGATTACGATGAACAATGGTAACATAACCTTGTTTGGCCCAAGAATTAGCAGCACCTATAACACCCAATTGGTTGCCACCGGTGTCCACAGCAGCACCATGGTTGACAGAGTTTGCCGCGTCTCCGGTCAACACCATAGTTTCTACATAACCTGTAAGTCCACCTTTGCTGAATACATAAACTGCTCCTTGTTCGCTGTTGTAACCTGGTGCACCTACTAACATCGCAAGACCGCCAAAACCTTGAGAAATCGATGAACCAAATCTAGAATTAAATACTTTCTCAGCTGGCTCAATGCCATCAGTGTTGGTGAATGGATTGGTTTTTTGATACACTACCCAACGTCCAGTACCATCATCGTCAACCCAAGCGCGATTTCCAGGCAACAAACTGTTGGCATTCAATAAATTACTCACATCGGCTGCTTGTTGCACTCTCATAGTTTCTAACACAAAGCAAAGTCCAGTACCAGTCAACGTTGTTATTGAATCATCCGTATTTTTACTTTCTAATTTTAGCGCAATGATAATGGTAGTTAGACTTGGCACTGCCAATACAACATATCCTCGATTTACTGTGACATCAAAATTTTTAATTATAATTTTTTGATTGACAGTTAGTCCGTGCGGTCCTTCAAACTGCAAAGTCGATGTATTATTTAGATTGTCTCTTATCAAGATGATACTATGTATTACTAAATTGGTACGATAGATATTCCAATTATAGGCATTGTCTTTGGCTACCCACACTGTGGTTCCCACCAAAATTTCATCTATTTTATCGACTATAGGACCAAGGTCAGTGAAATCAAACAATTTAATGTCGGCATCGTCCCAGTTCACATAGCCAGCACTGGGCAGTTGGCTATCAGTGGCAATAGGTAAATTGGTAGGTAATATGTTTACATTGGTTATGGGATAACTTTGTTTCCATATCTTATTGATAGCCACGGTTTGATCAGCCAAACTAAATTGTTGTGGTTCAATGATTTCAATGGTCGAAGGATTGCCTCTAAGGTTAGCTTCGTCTAACTGTAATTCATAATAGCTTCTGTTGGCGTTGGCACCGTAAATTGCACGCAGTACAGCCCAGTTTTCAAAGATTTCATAATCCGCTGCCTCCTTACCAAGATTGGCACTAGAAAAGATATTGGTAGCTTGCGTGGTTCCTTTGACGCCAATGAATTGTTGGTAAAGGTTAACTTGACTGATATCATCCAAATTCAAGTTCTGCATGTAGCTACGCGGACGAAAACCAATCAACCCAAACGACAATAGATTTGCGTCTGATTCAAGATTGGCCTGTTTGGTGTTGTAAAAACCACGTATCTTTTCTGCGGATGTAGCAGCATTGGACAATAAACCTTTTTGTATTTGTGCATAATCGCTCTTGAACCAAAAATCAAAATCAAACTCTTCACTGGGTGGAATGATTTTCACCGCGGACCAATAAGCATCCTTGTATTTGACTATCTGTCCTTTGGTATAGGTACGATTAGGTATCCACTGCTCAATGTTATCCTGGTTCAATATAAAACCTTGTGCATCAAGACTGCCGTTCCAATCAAAAGTGGTATAACCCACAAACAACAGGCGACTTTGCCGGTTGCCTGTAGTAGGATCATTAATCAAGTCATTAAACACACTGGTGTTATCCAAAACAATGATGTGTTCAAAACTGGTAAAATGAGCTGAAAGATAGCTTAACGTGTTGTTGTTCAATGCACGCAAGGTTAGATTGTTTTGCAATCTTTCTACCACAATATCCTTAAATTGCAATGGTTTTTTGTTTTGATCCAACAAAACATCCTCTGTTGACATTGTGTTCAATGACTCAGCAATCAATCCTGGTTTGTTCAAACGAAGTATATTGGCAGCAGGGTTAAGGTTGATCATGCTTCCTGTTGCCCAACCTTGCTGGCTCCAGTACAAGAACTCTTTTACCATTTGGTTCCAGTCAATGACATAACCATTTTCGCTGCTTTCAAAAATCATGCCTCGTGCTGTTAAGAGTTTACCATAGCTTAACAAAAAGTCTGACACTGAATTGATACCAAGGAATTCGAAGCCATAAGGAATCTGCATCACCTGATCGGTATAATTTGTGGGAACTTGCACACTACTGTTACCTACCGTTATGGTGGCCAAGTCTCCGGTAGCTACGCTATTAAAAATTTCAAAGTAAGGTTTAGTGGTAGAATATCCAAATACTGCGTAACCGTTCTCAGTTTTCTGTACAACCACAGAACTGTATATAAGATTTTGCACAGGAGGATTTTTGTACAACAGTATTTGATAACTTTCATCTGGCAACAACAAACTGGTATTAAGGCTGTTGGGGCTAGACTTTTCAATAAACAATTTGATATATTGTTTGTCAGAAAAAGCTGCCATGCGATAACACAATCTTACATCTATAGCTGTCAAGAATGCTTTGAGCTCTGTGGCAGTGTCTCTACCTTGTAGTGCATGATAATCTACGATCCAGTTAATATATCCATGCGTGGCTGAACCGTGACCATAGATTTTATTCAAAGATTTTTGTTGTAACCGGGTACGACCATTGTATACAAATTCGTCCAACTCTATATCGAATTTATAATTGTCTCGATCCACAAAGTATGTAAAAAATTGTGCAGGTTTGGTTAGCGCAAGCAAACGCATGACTACAAATGGCCAGTCACTGGATTTTCGCCAACTGGCTTCAACTGGGCCAACATCACCAACAACATAGCTTTTACGGAACGATTGAGGATCATACGTTCCTACCACAGATTCAAACGGAGACAGCAATTTCCCTTCTGAATCGCTGGGAATGACTTCAACTAGACCTGGACGCTTGTATTTTTCAACAATGTATGATCCATCTGGATTCATCACGCGACCAGCTTCAAGATCTTCCCACAGCACCAAGTTGCCTGAGGTGTACGGGGCAGGACCATAACGTTCTTCCCACCATGTGGGTTTTTGTGTAATACCCAACATTTCCCAAGGTTTAGTATTGGGTGCATCGGTGTCATAGAAATAGTTGTAGACGGCGCGCCAATTACCCCATAATTTACTGTTGTCGAGTTTGTTAAGGCACGAAGAATAATTCCAAGTAAATTTATTATCGTTGTTGAATTCTTGTTCTTTGAACGCTAGTTTATTGTTACCTACCCAGGTTAAAAAACTTGTTGCAAGAATTGTTGTGATTTCTGCCTGTGTGTAATCTGTACTTCGGAATACTCCTGGAACAACATCTTCATAGACCAATGGCACAGGATTATTCACCAGCTTGAGGTTATTGTAGATTCTTTTTTCAAATTCCAATAGTACCTCATCACGTATGTCCCCAAAAGCCGCTGTGATCGAACCATCATGACCGCGAATCACCATGGTTGGTTTTACATAGCTATTGTCAAAATATATTTCTGGTTTATAGGCAGGGTATAAACCCAATTTGGTGGGTGTGCTGGGCACAAAGTTACCAACTGTGGAATCATATTCACGGAAAGTTACAATGTCACCCATAGCCAGTGGCACATGCAATGTCACACGCGGTCCGTCTGAAGCCACTGTGTAATCTATTCCATTTCCCAAAAGCTGTATGTCATTGAGATAAACCAAAATAGCTTTGTAGTTGGCCGCGGTAAAAGTGTAAGTAAACAGAGTATCAAAAGTATTTCCAGTGATAGGTGTCACTGTGTACTTGGTTTGCTTGAAAATTTTGCCCGTGGGCACACTGTCGCTAAAATAAAACGGTGACATGGCATTTTTGCCAAGATTTATTATGGCCATGCAATCGTCCAGCATTGCCGACGCAGTCATATTTTGGAAATTATTTTTTGTCACAGTTTCTATTATAAGATTTTTGTATTTTTCATACTCTTTCGATGAAAAATCCAAAGCGCGAAACAAATCAAACTGTGGGTTGTTACCAAACATAGCAGACCATGTCACAGGCGCGCTGTTTTGTATAATAGTATCACCGTACGGCACTAAGTCGCCTAGATCGCGAGTGTTGTTTTGTCCATTAATATTACCTTTGAAAGGTCTAAGATTTTGACAGATGCTGTTATAATAATTACGAATTGTACCTAGCGTCAATTCCCCAACTTGATTATTCAGCGGATTATTTTGTAAATTTAATGGAATGGTATAAAAGCCGCTAGCATTAGCAACATCACTTATCACACTGATTTCAACAAGAGAACCAATTGCTGGTGGTTTCACAAACTGTATTACTGTGGTTTTGTTGGGTTTGATTTCATAAGTGTAATTGTCTGTGGTCAAAAACACAGCATTGACAAACACCTTGATTGGCACCGCTGTACTATTGACATTGACTGGCACATTAATGACTAAAGATGTTCCAGAAAAAGTAAAACTAAAAGTTTGCCGCGACACTCCCGTGGTATAAGCTGTTTTCCATCCAATTAGTTTGTCAAACTGTGTGCGATTAAAATATTGACGAACAAAACCCTCACCAACAAGCTGTTCAACAGTGACATTATCTTTTACATAATTGAACTTATCCATGTAGAGATTGTTATCAAAAAGTATATCCCCAACATTGTTAATGCTTAGATACTTCAAAGGCTGATTAATAATTTTGTCGGCAACACTTTGACCCAAAGCATAGCTAAACAATTTAGTACCACTGAAAGAACTGCTTGAGTAGATTTCTTTGTTGTCGAAACTGTAACCATTGCTGTCGTAAATATCAAACAACGGCGCCTGGTTTACTTTATCTTTCTGCTGTGCAGGTTTCCAATTGTCACCATCATACCAAAAAGTTTTTCCTTGCGATGTATTACCACTGGTTACCAACACTACTTGATCGATCAATGTAACAGGCGCGCTGGGATTTGCAACTTGCAAATTTATAATAGGAACTCCACTACCGGTGGGTTGAATAAACTTTACCACGTAAATTTTATTACGAACCTCAGAATCACTGTCCGCGGCAAATATCACTCGGGTGCCATCGATAAAAGCATATCCGTCAACTGAATAACCTATGGTACCGTTGATGTTAGAGAGAGCATCGGTTTCCCTGCGGTCAATGATATTGATCGGATCCAGGGCTGTGGTACCAAAATTAAACAGTTTGAGGTTGGGTACAAATTCTAAAATTGGACGTTTGGCACGGTACTCATTGTCCAACACAGGTATTGTGCCATTGTATTTGGCCGTGGCATTGATAATGTCAATATGAAACCAACGGTTGCTTCTAGACCAAGCATTTTGATCCAGACTGGCACGATTGATCGTGATGTAATCAGCATTATCGGGTGCATTTTGACTTTCATCAAATGGCGATGCATCATAGGCCGTGCTGTCAAAAGGCAGTGTGATAGATTCCGTGTAAGTTTCAGGCGTGATAAAATTGGTCTCTGGCAACAGTGTAATTGCCGACCCCACACCTTCAACATAATAGGTTCGTCCAGAATACGAACTTGGCACAGTTAGACCTTGAAACTGAACTTTTAATCCATTGCTGAATACAACCCCATTGGGGCTGGTGTAATATCGAGATCCAATGATGTCTACAATTTGGGCTGCGTTGGGCTGACCAATGGCCGTTTGGTTAAGCTGCCATGCATTGCCCCCAAGGGAACTTACCAAATAAGTCCCTGATGTGACTCCACCGCCACTAAGAATCATGCCCGGCAACAACGTTCCGTTCACGGCTGTGCTAAAAGTCAACACATTGTCTGTGATGTTGGAATCCACAAGCCTAACTACCGGGATATTCTCGTCATTGACTACAAGTGGTACATTTGTCAAGTTGTCCACAAGCCTTATCAACCCAAACATGGCTGGATTATCTTGATCCTGATAATACAACACATCAAGATTGGCAGTGAGTAATGGCACACGTTCAAACAATCCCGAAGCATCTTTGTAAAAACTAATGTTGGAAAATTTATCGCCATACTGCACCAACAGCTTGCTGAGATTGCTAACTGAACGTTCCACAGTGAGCTTGATGTATGGATTGATTGGATCATCATACACATAATTGATGCGCCATACAGAAAATTTTTGACTGTTAAGTGTGATCTCTACGCTTTCATCATATGCTGTGAAATCATAAGGTTGTCCAGTGCTGTCATACAACCCAGTAAAACTCCAACCAGCATCGGTCAAGAAAATAATTGTGCGACCATCAAGATCCCTTATTCCATCTATGCCACCGTGATTATTAAGTAGCTCAGACACTGAGACATTGTTGACTTGATCGAACCGTAAATTTGTTGCAAAAGAAACTGAACCAGCATCAGCCAAAGTGTAGTAGAAGTTTTGTGCAGATTTTGCTGGCACATCGAATCGTATGATGCCGTTATCGTCCCCATTGTTGATCACGCCCACTACTTCACGACTGCTTTGATTGGGTGTTTGTGGCAACACACCCGATACACCTGGCGTCGCCTGTATCCAAAATTTATGACCAGTTTGCTGCACATCAAAGGTGTAGGTTCCTTGGCGTGCCAGTGTGATAGTGGGATTCTGTCCAGCAACACCGCTGAAAGTATAGTCAACAGTATTGCGTGTGACAGTGAAATTATCTGTGAGTGCTATGGTATTAGAAAAAACATCTACCGAATCGGGACCGCTGGGCATCCAGTAATACTGTCCATAATTGATGAACTTGTCAAGATCCACAAAGGGATCCCAACTATAATATTCGCTTGCCCACAATCGATCATGACGGGAAACATCGCCTCCCTTGTTTGTTATGCCATCGATTAAGCCAGGATAGGTCACAGCGTTTTCCACTGTGTTGGTATTGGGTTTGAGAAATACCACTCCGCTTTCTAATTGGTAATCGGTCCTAGTTTTAACGGGTTCAACAACGTAACTGTCATTGGGATTTACTCCTGGACCAACACGTCGACCAATGTAACCTTGGGTGGCTTTGAATGTGGGGTTTTGGACCAATTGATCCAGCGTTGCACCAAGAAACTGCTTGTTGGTCTCTGTGCGGAAGATTTCTGGTAGAAAATCTACTGTACGTATTCTAGCCATCTTTACACCACAGCATTGTTGGAAACAGTTCTAAGTTCACTGCTGGTCAATGCATCTATTACTTCAATGTCATTTACCGTGGCTGCATTAACAAATATTTCATTGGGTTGGCAGCGTATCTCGAACAGATCACCAAAGTTTTTAAGAGGATCTTGTGGTACCAAAACCACGGTAGACATAAGATCTCCTAGCTGTTTGTGAAGATAGGCTGCAAGTTCAGAAAAATAAAAGGTGGAACCAAAATCCCAGTTGTCAATGGTAAAATACTCATTGAGAGCTGCTACCACACGACTCTTGATTTCGCTGATGCTGACCACAGAATTTATACTGCGGATTATTTTTAGAGTTGCTCTAAGTTCAAGATCGCTTTTGACACCAAACAACGGTTTGAACTTTACTGAGTTTAAGATTACGTTGTCCGATATCATTTTGTACTTTTGCAGAGTAGCAAAGGACACAGACAATTCATCCATAGTAGGTGAAATTGGCTCGATCACAGTGTTAGTGGAATCTTTAATATAGTTTTGGTAAGCAGTGTAATAAGCTTGTGTGACCAAATACACATCAATGATGTTGGATGATCCAGGATCAATCCTACGGCTCAATGGAGCATTGTGTCGATATTGGAATGACAGGTCTTGACGTCCAATTTTTGCCATTATGTTCCCTACTGACTTGATGCTGCGGACACCATTGAAAGCAACATCCAGTTCATAAAATGCCAGTTCTGTGGTGGCATAAAAATATTGACCGTGAGCATATTCAGCCTTGGCCAATTCAATTTGATCTTTGTTAGCATACTTACTGACTACGTCTTTGGCTGCCAATGGCAAAAATCTTTCAAGATTGTCAAAATCTACTGTGCGTTGAAAGTACACATACTTGTTGGTTGGATTTACATTCGGGGCCACGATAGTTTCAAAATAGTCAGGATCGTCGGCTACCCCGTCATTGTCAAAGTCTGTGAAACTAATGCGCACCTGGAAATCATCTACAAAACCATCGCCTTGCACAGGCTGTGCAATAATATCCATAACGATATCACTGTTTTGTGGCAGACTCGCATCGGGTTTATTATTAGTTTTCACACAGTTGATAAAATCATTGACTATTGATCCTGTACGAGGATCATATACTGCTTGTGATCCATCATAAAAAAATCTTGTTTGTAAAATACTCCCCCAAAATCTTTGCAGAGACCTGTGATTTACTGTATAGGTTACGCCATCGGTTTCAAACATCACCAACCAACTGTTATCCAATCCTTGTCCTGATTGATCCTCAGCAAAAGCTTGGCTAAATGTAATTGCTCGATTAAGGTTGTTGGCTGTGATTACGTACCAGGTTGAAGTAAGATTGTTGTATCCTATGCCGAAATTTTTATAAAACTTAATCTGGTCGGTCATAGATTGCTGTACTGAGATTGGTATATCAGTAACAAACTTTGGTATGACCTCAACCGGAATAGCATCGGTGGGTATAAAGTTGTTGAGAGTCACAGGGCCAATGCCGTTGGCTAAATTTCCAACACCAAAATTGGTACCATCCAACACCAATGCACTCACAGTGGCCCAAAGTATCAGTCTCTCATTGGGCAATGATGGTGTGCCTAACTTCAACCTATTGTTGGCATCAAAATAATAACCTGTGGGTGGCACAAATTTAATCAACGACCCCTGTGCCATGTATTTTTTATTGTCGCTGGCCTGTGGACCAATGGGAGCAGGCGCGTTACTGGCAGCAAATTTAAAATATCCAGTTGTTTGATTGGTAGCGGTAGTGGTTTGTTGCCATTTCATTAGTAAAGGTGTTAGGTTGGGTCTAGGAAAACGTTGATAATAAAACTCTAACATTCCTCTACTGGCCACCTGCGGTTCCACTTCATTGATAATTGTGTTGGCAATATCATTTGTATCAACAAAGGTAAAAGTAAAACTAGGAACAGCCACATTTTCCCAAATTAGTCCATCGTTGGCAATTATATTGGTCGATGAATACTTGCCAGTGACATCTATCAAGTCAAGATAGCGACTGGTACCAATTGATGATCGATTTACTGCTTTTGATTTCACTATGCTGCCATACAAGGTATAAGGCAAGTTGTTGTAATCTTCACCGTTTACCATGCGATTTTGCGTGTAGTATCTGGCTGGAGCACGTTGTTTGATTGCTGCAATAGTTTCCCTAGCATCAGCATTAGTTACTGCCTGACTGAGACCGCAAATAAACGTAATGGTTTCAACTCGTCCAATGCGACTGATATATCCAATGGAAATTTGAATAGCCTGCATTTCGTCGGGGTTGATGATATATTGCAGTCCATTGGATGCTCGCACGTAGGTTCGAAAATTGCCCGTGGGTATTTCAGAAAACACACCATCACCAAAGTTCAAGTTGATTTGATCATTGGTACGAGATGTAATACTGAAGCATTTGCGTTTATCTAAGGGCAATTGGTCACCTGCAGCGGTATAGATAGAATCTTTTTTGACCCACTCGTGTTGAATATCGCCTATATCATCTAATTGATACAACCACACGTCTTCATTGTTGATACCTTCAATGTTGATCGGAACCACGCTATTGGCAATGCGTTCCCCTAGACTGAAGTCTTGATTTTGTAGGGTACCTTGTTTGAAAAGGAAGAAAAAACCGGTGTTGGGGCTGCCAAATCCTAATTTGTCTTTACGAAACAGTATATTAAAAATGCCATTCGGACGGGGTGATGGTTCGTATACAAAATTTTTGTTTTGGAATGTGCTACTGATTGCTTCAAATTGCGTAACTACTCCATTAATTGTGGATGAATAAGGTATCACTGGCAGGAATCCTGGTGCTAAATTCACGCTATATTCCTGTGTTTCAACGCCTAGGATATCCTTGGATGCACCAGGTTTGCCAAAACGTTGGCTGGATACCAGAGCCGCATTTACAATAACCGTAAACTGTTCTAGCCAGTTGGCATTGGTCGCATCATTCCAGTTTACGGTTACACCACTGAGGTTGGAACCACTGAAATCTGCAACACTTTCTGTAGTAGACACATTGAAAACTTTGAGATATCCCTGTGCAGCTTGATTTCTCTTGGGAGTGTAACCAACTAGATTTGCCAACTGCACCACTGAATCTCTACGTTCTGCAGTGTCTAGAAAGTTTTCACGCACATTTAAATCGTTGCGGAAGGCCAGTGCTTGGCCCATAAAAGCCATGACATCCAACAAGGCCACAAACTCTGAAGATTCTATGTAATCATTGAAAGCTTCTGGATAATAGATTCGGATATAGTCTATAAAGCTTTTACGCAATGTTTCAAAGTCATAACTTTGAAAATCAGCTTCGCGATAAGTGGTATAGATGCGTTTCCAATCTTCCACTCCAAAGATCGAGGTTTGTCTAGTAGTTTTGGCCATAATACCTTCTCTGAAGTATTTATGGTTTGAATAAACTGAGTAGTTTTAGATCAAAGAAGCAGTGCGTGTTTGCTGGTCAAAAAACACACGCAAAAATTCTGTGACTTGACCTGGCACAGCTTGTATTTCTAATTCTATTAGGATGCCATTGAGTTGAGGCTCGCATTCGACGCTGACAAGATGGATACGCGGATCTAGACTTATAATGCGCTTCATCTCTGCCTTGGCTTCTTCGATTGTATTTGGAGTTTGAGACTCAAACACCAGATCCCACATCTTTGTACCCACATCCGGGCGACCCACTAGTTCGCCCTGCCTAATGTTTACAAAGTTCAATAAATCTCGTTGGATTAATTGCAAGTCCGTAAGAGTAAACTTTTTGTATTGATTTACAGTGTTAAATCCAATAAATGTGGCCATGCTGTATTTATTATTTTACAATTGCGATTAGATTTGGCCCGACGCCGATAAGTCTGGCAAACCCCGGCGCCGCCGTTCGCGATTGATATTGTCTATCACGATAGGATCGTCACCACTATACACTAGATTTTCATTTGATACAGTTTGATAGATGTTAAATGGATTGAATTCCAACGGACTAATTTTGGGATTGTTTATTACTTTTCTTACTGCCTCATCTATATTCAATCTGTTAATGGTGTTGCTGGCTCCCATTGCCACTGTGCTAAATCCTTTGATAGCTTCATTAACTTTTTCCTTTGCAAATTGATATGCATACTGACCAGTGCGAACTAATCGATTAATGTCTTTGACTAGTGAAGAATCACCTGTATCATTTTTTATCCATGATTGTACAACTTCTGCACCGTGTTTGGCAGCGGCATTGGTCAAGCCGGCTATAACAGCCGGCTCTTCTTGTCCAGTTATCACACTACGTGAAACCAATTGATTATATGCACGGGTAAAAGACTGTTCTTGAACAGTTTGCTGCAGCTCTGGATTTGCTAGGAATGAATACAAGTCAGTGATTCCCTGTTTCCCGGTCCATACTGACGGGTCACGACATATCTCAAGTGTCGAATCAGTGAGTGGGTCCCCAGGTTTACCGGCGATAAAAAATTCATTGGTTCCTGGTTTGAGATATCCTAGATCTTCAAGATCTCTAGGAGTTAATGCATATTGTCCTAGACCTCTTGCACTAATCTCTAAATTATCTTGACCAGCATCCTTTTGGTTCTGTGCTAACAGAGCAGTGACCGCCCAGTCGTCAAGAGATCCTACACTGCTGTCGGCCCTAGCTTGTGCTTCATAATCTTCAGTTTCTATCTGGTTGTCAAGCGCATTTTGTACGTCAAAGTCTTCCACACGAGCTTTAATATCCTTAGAGGTCTCGGGTGGGACAGGTGCTTCAACATCTGTTCCGCCAGTAATTCCAAGCCCACTGAGGGCATAAGGCTGGTGTGTGGGTGCTCGAGACACAATGGTCTTTATTTCTCCTCTTTGTATTTCCCAACCCTTGTTATCGACCCATTTGGTGTCTGGAAGATTTTGTTTGAAAATATTGCTGGGTTTCGGAACTTCAGGTGCACTGCCACCATTAAGTGAAATACATCCTGCACTCAATACTAGGTCGCCGCCGCCTTCCCATGTGCCTGATTTACTAGATTGAAGACTCAATGTGCCATCAGATTTAACGCCCACAAAACTTTCACTGTACAGCAACATGGCTTTTTCAGCCTTGGCTGTTATCATTTTAGATTCAATAGCAACCCCTAGATCACCTTTGATGTTGACACTACCTTTGGCATTTATATTGATATTGCGATCGGCATGGAGATTGAGATCGCCTTGAGTGCGTAGATTGATGGAGTTAGTTGAAAAGACGTCCACGGTGCCTTCTTTTCCGAACTCCATCCAGCTGTGTCCGTTGGCATGTATAATAAAGAAACAATCACCAGAATCACTCATGGTAATTTGATGTCCTTTGGCCGTGCGAATGCGTATCAAAGCATCATTTCCTGATAAATCCCCATCGTCTAGCACAAAGGTGTGGCCGCCTTTGCGTGCGACTACAGTGGTGTCTTTTAGACTCAATGCGCCTGATTGTGCTTGTCGCAAAATATCCTTATCCTGCATGCCACCCAAGTAGATAGGGCGTCCCGGTGTGCTGATACCGTAGCATGCACTGGGAGTTTCTCGCTGAGCATTGGAACCAATCACACCACGCACAGGATCTTTGAGCACGCCTTGTTGCAGCATTGTAGCTGTTATCAGTGAGTGTATGGGCTTCTTACTATCATAAAACCTAGGATTTTCTGTGAGCTGTTGGTTATCATCGTTGTATTCAGTAACAGGCAATCTAGAACAACTTGAAAAATAACTCGTCTGTGCTCCATCATCCAACTTGTAATTGGAACTTGCACCAATGGCCGGCAACATATGGTTGACCCCTTGCTCAATAACGGCACCAAGATAATATCCAAAATTTGGGTCATTGTCTGCAAAAAAGCAAACTAATTTCGTTCCTATGTCTGGTGGCGTGAACCACATACCGTAGCTATGCTTGTTAATAATATAATTTCCTTGACCGGTAACCTGCATAACCCCAGAATCAGTTGTGCCGTAAAATGGACTCACTGGGCGCACCGATCTCCAATTCCTGTCATTGTTTTTATCCTCTCCCATATCTTTTTCGATCCAAACTCTAACTACGCCACTGTGAGTGTTGTCCACAACCTGGCGAACCTCTCCCACATACATACCTGGCTTAATGGTAGATCCGCCTCGAGTGTCTTTATAAGACGGGGCAGTACCAGCTGTTCTTGTGTAGTCTATTGCCATAATGTTTTACTTATCGAGCATATCTTGCAGCAATTATTCTCCTGGACCACGATCGTCATCGACCACCCTCGAGGGTGGTCCGTCGGACCACTGGGCCATGGTCATTAACCTTGGTGGGGCAACGGCAGGTGTAGGCGATGAAAGTGTAGGCGATGAAAATATCCTGACAATTCCCTCGATTTCTTGGGTGAACTGACCTTGTCTAAAATTACTGGTGCATATCATTGCAGCAAAAATACTGGTCTCACTTGGTACAAGTAATGACAAGTTAGAACCTATAGTTGGGCTCTTCACCCCGTAAAATGAATTCAATGGTGAATTGGAGGATTGTGCCAACCCTGTGCCCTCACCCGGGCGGAGATCATAATCATCTGTCGTGTTTATGTTAACTTCATACAGTATTTCACTGGCTGCTGTATTAACTGAGCCATCAGGCATAAATGGAGAATAATACGTATTTGGTGGAGGAGAATTATAAAAAATTTCGCTTTGCTGGATCCAGTCAGGATCACCTAAAATAGTTAGTTTTGATCTTGCTACATCTAAGGGACTATACAGTCTATTCGCCAACTGGGCCGCCATCATGTTAGACTCGCCATTTGCTCCAGTATTTTCTTGATTGACTTTAGCCGCGAAATTTTGTTGCGGATTGACGGCTGTTGCGGCAGCACCAACTGGTGGATCTGCGCGAGGTGGTGTACGCTTACCAAATGTAGTATAATAATAGTAATTAATATCAAAATTAAAATCTATAACTTCTGTGTTTGTACCAGTAAATGTGTAATCGTATTTTTTGTGAACACCTCTAGGTTTATCGTTCTCGGGATAACGTGGAGTTCTGGGATTGTTAATTTGATATGGCGTAACAAAGTAAATATATTTAAATGCCATCATTCCGCGTTTATCATCGTAGTCAATGGGATCGACTTGAACGCCAATCCTATACCACATCACAACCCCCCTTGTGTTACTGGGTACCCAGGTCTGCAGGGTGGGATCCCATTCTGCATTTTGTTGCTTGGTAATATAGGTACTGTTGCGCAGCACCATATCAATTACCTGAACAATAGGTGTGCCTGCTCTAATTACCCAAGGCCTTTGTTTTGGGTCATAGGGCACAGCCCGGCCTAGAGCCTGCGCGCCGGTGGCTGGCGGCGGCGTCACCGTTTGTTCTTTCTCTGTGATCTTATTTGGAGTGAGCTTTGCATCTTGTAGGCCTTGAACCGGAGCCAACCGGATTTCAAATTGATCGGCTATTTTTTGCTGCTGCGGTTTGCGAGTTGAAGTGCCGGGAATTGCTATTTCCTGTATCAAATATTGTTGATGTTGGTTGAGAGCTTGTGCTAAACCATTTACATATGTTTTCACGGATGCGCTGGCATTAGGTGGTGGATCATAATATGGTGACGAGCCCCTTAGTTTATCTCGACGCTCCGCAATTGCCGCGGGGTAAATTTCCTTTTTTTCTAGAGTGTTGCCATTGAGCAGTGTGGCCACATCTTGGGATTGAAGTTCAAAGTCAAAAGGTATTGTGCTTCTCATTGTACCATAACCCGCACTGACATGCGGACAAAGGGCAGTTACGCGATATTCGGTTGCATTTGGAACCAACCTGTAAGTGATATTGACTATAGTAAAAGGTATCCATTTTTCAATTATGGCACGGCGGTCAGTTTTCTCAGCATCGTAAGGCATCCGAGATGCAATACCGGCAGCAGTTAAATTTCCTAGGAATTGGTTGTGTCTCTTTGCTTGCAGAAAGCCGTCACTGGGATCGGCAATGACGTCGTTGATTTCATTCTGGGCGGGATAAAATCTTATGATCATAAGAAAGTTTTGACCCATCTCACTGATGTTTGAGTTGTTTCCTTGATTTACATGAGCTCTAACCGCCTTGCGTAAACGTTGAATAAACGTAGTATTAGTGGGTTCAATTACTGAAAAATCCATGGTAGCTGTGTTGTGAGCTCTATTTGTATTTTGCGTACCTAGTAAACTGACAAGCTTTAAATTATCAATGTAAAAATCTACATCAAAGTATGGGTTGCGTGGGTGTGTAGTTTCCTGGATGCCACCACTTTGAATGATAAGTTGTGTCGTGGGGGGCAAAATTTTTTTCCTTGTTTGCACAATCTTACGGTAATCGGCGATATTTAATATGTAAATACCGATGCTATAGTTGTAGCCACTATATTGAGATAACATATTAGGCCGGCTAGATATACGTGCTGAAAGTCCCGGTGGAATAGCAACTTGGCCTACTGGAATATAGGAAATGCTGCTAGGGTCGTATAAATTACCGGCTGCGTCTTCGAGTTGATCATCAACTTGAGCCATGGATCAAAATCCCAAGACTTCGCGAAGGGTACTGAGTTTGGGAAGATAAATCTTGACCCCTTCGCGAAAATCGCTTAAA
>Ga0194132_10007303_pt1 | contig 16554 bp, 16 predicted proteins | sample TA2KigOf80mmetaG_FD_148612 | JGI IMG/M metagenome (GOLD analysis project Ga0194132, IMG submission 148612) | Freshwater microbial communities from Lake Tanganyika, Tanzania - TA2015054 Kigoma Offshore 80m | ecosystem: Environmental > Aquatic > Freshwater > Lake | place: Tanzania: Lake...
CGACTTCCCGAACGCCGAGCGCTATTACCGCAGGGCGATCACGCTGCCGCTGCACCCGGGGCTGACGCACGCGCAGCAGGATCGCGTGGTGGCGGCGTTGGACGAGGCGATCGCGTGCCTATCCAGCCGCTGAACGTCCTTGTTCGAACGGCAGCGTCGCCCGGAATCGGCGCCGGACACGTCGCCCGCACATCTGCGGTTGCGATGGCCTTGTCAAGCTGCGGGGCAAAGGTGAAGTGGGCGTGCGATGCCTCGACCGTGCCGTACCTGTTAGCGCGGGGAGTAACTCCAGCAGACATTAGGCTTCTTAAGCACGCCGCAACGGAGGGTCAGTCCGGCGAGGCTGAGCTCTCACCCGAAGCACAGCGAGGCGATGCACTGCACGCCCTTTCCGATGATGTGGGCTTTCGTGCGGATGTTGTGCTTCTGGACAGCTATTTGCTTGGCGATACATGGCAGCGCTTCGCTCAGTCCAGAGGAGCATGGGTGGCTGTGTTCGATGACCTGCTTGATCGTCCGATTGCCGCCGAGCTGATCGTCAACGCGGCCAGTGCGGTATCGGACTATGAGGGACTCGCGAGTGGCTCTACCGCGCTGTGCGGCCTCAGATACGCCGTCGCGTCCGGTGAGCGAGCGGCCGAACCGTTGCTCGATGAGCCTGGCGCACTGCTGGTGGCGTTCGGCGCATCTGATCCGGCTGATGCAACATCAAGCACGCTTCGGGCGCTCGAGGCAAGGCGGAGAGGCTCCCCGCCCTTTCAGGCATGGGTACAGCTGGGGGCCGGTGCCCCACATCGAGATGCCGTGAGCAAACTTGCGGCGAAACTCGGTTGGGCGCAGATGATCGCCCCGACAGAGGCAGTTGAGGCGCGAGCCCGCAGGATCACCCTTTGCATCGGCGCCGCCGGGGTGTCGCTCTTCGAGCGGATGCGCGACGGGATTCCCGGCATCGTGGTGCCGCTTGCCACGAACCAGCGCAGGATTGCCGCAGCAGCCGCATCGTGCGGCGCAGCGGTCATCGCTGAAAGCCCGGACGCGTCCGCTTCGATTGCGCTTGAGATGCGGAGTTCGCTCCCGCGACTGCGCGAGATGTCCGCGTCAGGACGCGAAGCCATCGACGGGCTGGGGGCGCGCCGCATTGCAACTACCATCGCACTGTGCTGCAGGTGACAGTCCTCTGCTCCGATCCAAGACATCCGGTCAACGATGCACTTGCGCGATGGTCGCTCGAGAGCACCCCCATCGCCAAGGTCAGGATCGTGAGAACCGTCATCGAGGCGACTGGAGGGGACTTCCTCTTCCTCGTTTCATGCCACGAGATCGTCCGATCCGATGTGCGACAGAAGTTTCGGCACGTCCTCGTTCTGCACGCGAGCGCGCTGCCGGAGTGTCGTGGAATGTCGCCGCACGTGTGGCAGATCCTCGATGGGCGTACTGAGCTGACCATGTCCCTCCTGAACGCGGACGACCCCGTTGACTCTGGAGATGTTTGGCGGCAGATCCCGTTCCACGTGGCGCCGACAGCGACGTTCTCCGAGATTAACCAAGCGCTTTTCTCCGCGCAGACGAATCTCATGACCTGGGCACTGGAAAACTGCGATCGATCAAGACCGAAGCCCCAGCAAGGCGTGCCTACACATTGCCGGAGACGGAGCCCCACGGACAGCGAGATTGACCCACTGCGACCGCTGGCTGAGAGCTTTGACCTGATCCGTGTCGCCGATCCCGTGCGCTACCCCGCGTATTTCTCGCTGCACGGCCGTAAGTTCAGAATCACCATCGACCCAATCTCATGAGCGAATCGCATCATCGAAGGTCATTTCCGATCGCAGGCCGCGCCATCGGGACCGATCACCCGCCCCTCGTGATCGCCGAACTCTCCGGCAACCACAATGGTTCGCTGGACCGGGCGCTTGCGATCGTGGACGCCGCCGCCGCGACGGGTGCGCATGCGCTGAAGATCCAGACCTACACGGCGGACACGATGACGCTGGACATCCGCGAGGGCGAATTCGTGATCTCCGACCCGAAGAGCCCCTGGGCCGGCCGGAGCCTGTACGACCTGTACGAGGAAGCGCACACGCCGTGGGAGTGGCACGCGCCCATCTTCGACCGCGCGCGCCAGCACGGCATGATCCCGTTCAGCACGCCATTCGACGACAGTGCGGTCGACTTTCTCGAGACGCTCAACGTTCCCTGCTACAAGATCGCGAGCTTCGAGAACACCGACCTGCCACTCATCCAGAGGGTCGCGGCGACGGGCAAGCCGATGATCGTCTCGACCGGGATGGCGACGCTCGGCGAGATCGACGCTCTGGTGCGCGCGGCACGCGACGCGGGCTGCCGCGACCTGGTCCTCCTGAAGTGCACCAGTTCCTACCCGGCGAGCCCCGTGAGCTCGAACATCCGCACCATCCCCGCGCTGCGCGAGGCGTTCGGGTGCGAGGTGGGGCTCTCGGACCACACGTTGGGTGTTGGGGTCGCGGTGGCTTCTGTCGCGCTGGGGGCCACCGTGATCGAGAAGCACTTCACGCTGTCGAGGGCCGATGGGGGCGTGGACTCCGCGTTCTCGCTCGAGCCCGCGGAGATGCGTACCCTGGTCGAGGAAACGCACCGCGCGTGGCACGGTCTTGGTGTCGTGCGCATCGGCGCCTGCGAAGCGGAGGCCGGCAGCAAGGTGTTCCGAAGATCGCTCTACTTCATCCGAGACCTGCCGGCCGGCGCGACGATCGGTGGCGCGGACATCCGAGCAATTCGGCCGGGTCACGGGCTGCCCGCTGCCACCGCAAGCTTGGTCGTCGGTCGAACGCTACGAAAGCCGGTGCGGCGCGGTACCCCGGTCTCGTGGGACCTCCTGTAGGCCCGGCGATGCGGAACTGAGAAATGCAGGGGGAACCGTCCTGAACCCGCCGTTACAATTCTCCCGTGCAGCGTTGTGCGCAATGCAATCTTCCAGAGACTCATGAGACCATCGCGTTCGACGAACAAGGCGTCTGTAACGTCTGCCGTCAGCACGAAACGAAGCGGGACCGCGTGGACTGGGTGGGCGCCAAGCGTGAACTCGACGCACTTGTCTCCGCGCATCGCGGCAAGGCCGACTACGACTGCATCGTGCCGTTCAGCGGCGGCAAGGACAGCACCTGGACGCTGTACTACCTGATCAAGGAGTACGGGCTCAAGCCGCTCGTCGTGCGCTTCGACCACGGGTTCCTTCGGCCCAACTTGAACGACAACGTGCAGCGCACGCTCCGGCGACTCGGCGCCGACTTCCTGTCGTTCACCCCGAACTGGAAGGTGGTGCGGCGTCTGATGCTTCAGGCCTTCCTGGAGAAGGGTGACTTCTGCTGGCATTGCCACACGGGAATCTTCTCGTACCCCATGTGGATCGCGATCGAGAAGAAGGTGCCACTGATCGTCTGGGGCGAGCCATCGGCCGAGTACACGGCCTACTACACCTACGGCCAGGCGGAGGAAGTCGACGAGAAGCGGTTCAACCGCTACGTGAATCTGGGCATGAGCGCCGAAGACATGCACGAGCGACTTGGCGCCGACCTCGATATGCGTGATCTGAAGCCGTACTCGTATCCCTCCGCCAAGCTGCTGCGCGAACTCGGGTGCCGTTCGGTGTGCCTCGGTTCGTTCGTGCCGTGGGACGTGAAGCGGCAGTCCGAGGTCATCGAGCGCGAGCTCGGCTGGCAGGGCGACCTGGTCGAGAACGTACCGCCGCAGTACCGCTACGAAAAGATCGAGTGCTACATGCAGGGCGTGCGCGACTACATCAAGTTCATCAAGCGCGGATATTCGCGCCCATCGCACCTGGTCGCGATCGACATCCGGAACGGGCGCCTCGACAGGCAGCAAGGCCAGAAGCAGGTCGAGGAGTTCGAGGGACGGCGGCCCCCGAGCCTCGATCTCTTCCTGGAGTTCACGGGGCTGACCGAGGAGGAGTTCCTGAAGATCGCGATGTCGCATCAGGTCTCGCCGTACGAGCACCGGCCCGAGCTCACGATCGAGGGGCGCAAGGTTCCCGACTTCGACCGCTGGAACCGCGAAGGCGCGATGCCCAGGGAAGCGGCCGAGGCTGCGATCCGTCGATGGGCGCAGCAGAACCCAGACGCCGTGACGAACGCGCCCTGAGCGAGATGGCTGCGAGGTCCACGATCGGGATCATCGATTACGACGCGGGAAACCTGCGCTCGCTCTGCAACGCGCTCGAGGCGATCTCGGCCGACGTGCGACTCGTCCGGCACATCGACGACCTTCGACCGTGCACCCACGCGATCCTTCCCGGTGTGGGCGCGTTCGGTCACTGCATCGAGCGACTGCGGTCTTCACGCATGGTCGATGGTCTTGCAGACTGGATCCTCCACGAACATCGGCCGCTGCTGGGTATCTGCGTGGGCATGCAGATGCTGGCCGACGTGGGCGAAGAGCACGGCGAGACGCCGGGGCTCGGGTGGATCCCGGGGCGCGTGCGTCGGCTTCCGGCCTCACGCGCCACGCGGGTGCCCCATGTCGGATGGAACGATGTGCGATTCCGACCGCCCTGTGGATCGCTTGGCGCGGACTTCTATTTCGACCACTCCTACCGATTCTGCCCAGCCGACGAGTCCCATTCGCTCGGTACCACCACGCATGGCACTGAGTTTTGCGCCGCGGTGCGCAAGGGATCCGTCGTCGGCGTGCAGTTTCACCCCGAAAAAAGCCAGGATGCGGGCTTACGATTCCTGCGGTGGTTCATCGAGTCCGGCCCGCACGCGCGATGCTGAAGAAGCGACTCATCCCGAAGCTGCTGCTGCGATCCCAGTCCAGCGGGGAGAGCCGGCGGCACACCCTGGTCACCACGCGCGGCTTCTCGCCGGCCAAGGTGGTGGGAAACCCGGTCTCGCAGGCGAAGATCTACGAGGCGCAACTCGCCGACGAGCTGGCAGTGCTTCGCATCGACCCTGGACCGATCAGCGAGGACCTGCGCCTGCTCGACACGATCGAGCGTCTCGCCACCGAGACGTTCATGCCCCTCACGGTCGGAGGTGGCGTGATCTTTGCCGACGACTTCCATCTGCTGCTGTCGCGTGGGGCCGACAAGGTGTCGGTCAATTCCGCGGCGATCCGCAATCCGTCCCTGATCACCGAGGCGGCCGGCCGCTTCGGCGCGCAGTGCGTCGTCATTTCGATCGACTTCCGAGCATCGTCGGGCCGATCCGAGGTCTTCATAGACCGGGGCTCCACCCCGACCGGCATGGCCCCGGCGGACTGGGCTCGGGAAGCGGTGCGCCGCGGTGCAGGCGAGGTCCTGCTCTGCGACATCGACCGTGATGGCTCCGGAGAGGGGCTGAACCTCGACATCGGTGCCCAGGTCGCCGATGCGGTCGATGTGCCGGTGATTCTCTCCGGCGGGTGCGGCCGAGCGGAGCACCTCGTCGAGGGGTTCCTCGAGGCCGGTGCCGACGCCGTCGCGGCAGGGACATACTTCTGCCTTCGCGACCAGAACCCGCTTCAGGCGCGTTCGCACGTCGCCAACGCCGGCGTCCCCATCCGGATGGGCACCTAGGCCGGCTCGAGACGCCGGACGGCAGCCTGCCACGCCTGCCACTCCTCGCGAAGCAAACCGAACCAGAGGTGGTCCTCCCATTCTTGGCCGGATCGCAACTGGCGGCGCCAGCAGCCCTCGGCGCGAAATCCATTGCGCTCGAGCGCCTTGACGCTTCCGAGATTCGATCCGTAGACGCCTGCCTGCACACGATTCAGGCCAAGGAACCGAAAGCCGAAGTCTGTCGCCAGTCCGATCGCCTCCGACGCAAGCCCCCGCCCCCAGCAACTTCTCTCGCCGATGAAGTAACTGACATCCGCACACAGGTGCCGAGGCGACACCGGCCCGAGCTTGACGTTTCCGACATGGCGACCGTCCTGACGATCGATGATGCAGAAGAGATACGACCATGGGTCGGCCTGCATGGCTTCGACGAACGAGCGTATCGACTCCTCGGTCTGCAGCTGCCACCTGGTCTCGAGGTAGCGGTTGACCTCGGGATCGCGGAGCCACGAAAGGTACCTGGGCCCGCAGTCGGAGAGCTCAACAAGGCGGAGCCTCGTGCGGGATCCCTCGAGGAACTCACCGAGCCTCATCACCTTAGAAGAAGCAGCGTCAAGCGACGACATATTTGCACGATACTGTGGGTGCCGCATTGAAGCTGACCGCGCTCTCAACCCGCCAGGATCGAAGCGATCCGCCGTGACGCCTACCCATCCCCATAGGGCATCATCCCCGGAGTGCCCGGGCGGGCACGCTCCACGGCGGCGACGACAGCGGCGGCGGCGATCGGCGGCACGACCGCATTCCATCCCCCGCGGACCAGTTCACTCCACTCGGTCTGGTCCCGGACGGTAACGCAGGGGACCCCCGCAAAGAAGGCTTCCTTCTGCACGCCGCCAGAATCGGTGAGGATGCACCGAGCGCGTCGCTCAAGCGCTAGCATGTCGAGGTAGCCAAGCGGCTCGCAGAGCCGAAGGCGTCCGAGACCTCCACCGACCCGCAGGCCAAGGTCCGCGAGCAGCCCGCGCGCACGGGGATGGACCGGCCAGACCACCGGCATTCGTTCAGCAAGTGCAGTCACCGCCTCAACGATTACGCAGAGGCGGGCGAGGTCGTCCGTGTTCTCCGGACGGTTGACAGTGACAAGGAGATAGCCGCCGTCCCCGACGCCGAGCTTGGCCAGCACGGACGAGCGGGACTCCGCGATGCCCCGAAGACGAGCGTCGCGTCGTGCATGACGTCGCCCACAAGCTCGACACGCACCCCCGAGGCGACTGCCGCAGATCCCGCGCCGATCCCCTCCGCGAGGAGATTCGACAGGGAATCGGACGTCGGGCAGAGCAGCAGCGACAAGACGTGGTCGACGAGCACGCGGTTCACCTCATTCGGCATGCGGCAATTGCCGCTCGGGAGGCCGGCCTCCACGTTCGCGGCGGGCACGTGAAGCTTCGCCGCCGCGAGCGCGCCGGCGAGCGTCGAGTTCGTGTCGCCGTAGACGAGCACCCAGTCCGGCCTGGCGTCCTCCTCCAGGATCGCCCGCTCCACGGCGTCGAGCATCGCGCCACTTTTCCCGCCATGGCCGCCACCACCGATGCCGAGGTTCCTCACGGGTGCCGGGATGCCAAGTTCCTCAAAGAACACGTCCGACATGCTGGCGCCGTAGTGCTGGCCGGTGTGGACGATCCGCTCGGCCACGCCTGCCTCGGTCAGCGCACGGCTGACCACCGCCGCCTTGACGAACTTGGGACGCGCCCCAGGACCGTGAGTACCCGCCGCATCTTCCGGAGACTAGCGCGGGAGCGGGGCGGGACGCCATACTGCTACGCTCACTTCTCGCGACCGCCGACGATGGTTCCTGAGTCCCTCCAGATTCTCCGCCAACTGCTCACGCCTGACGAGCGACGCCAGGCCCGGAACCTTGCGCTGTTCATGATCGCAGGGACCGTCCTCGAGGCGGCTGGGGTGGGCCTCGTGCTCCCCGTCGTCGCGATCATCACGTCGCCGGACCCAGCCTCCGACTACCCCTTCCTCGCGTCCCCGCTCCACGCACTCGGCGACCCTCCGCAGCGGACCCTGGTCATCGGCACGCTCGTGGCGATGGTCGCCGTCTCGCTCCTGAAGATCGGCGTTCTCTCGGCGGTGCAGCGCGCGCAGTTCCGATTCGCGTTCGGCCTGCAGTCCTCGCTCTCGCAGCGGCTCTTTCGGACGTACATGATGCAGCCTTGGCCGTTCCACCTGCACAGGAACTCGGCGGAGTTGATCCACAACGTGAGCGCGGCCACCAACCTCCTCACGTTCAACACAACTCTCCCGGTGATCACCGCGACGGGCGAGGCGCTGGTCGGGCTGTCGATCTGCGCGGTCCTGCTCGCATCAGAGCCGTTGGGCACGCTGGCGATAGGCGCAACGCTCGGCTCGGGCGCATGGCTGTTCCACCGGGTGACGCGCGCTAACGTCGCTGAATGGGGGCGCAGTCGCCAAGACCATGAAGCGCAGCGGCTACGTCACCTGCAGCAGGGTATCGGTGGCATCAAGGACATCGCCGTGCTGGGAAGGCAAGAACACTTCCTTGAGGCGGTTCGCCGGCACAGCGACGCCAGCTTCGGTGCCCTCGAACGCCAGCTGGTGCTCCAGCAGATGCCGCGGCTGTGGGTCGAGTTCTTCGCCGTCTTCGGCATGGTCGGGTTCGCGGCCTCGATGGTGCTCACCGGGCGGCCGATCGCGACGGTCGGCCCGATACTCGGTCTCTTCGCCGCGGCGGCGTTCCGTCTCATGCCGGCTGTGAACCGGGTGATGAACGCGACGCAGTCGCTGCGGTTCGGCGAGGCGACGGCTCGGGTGCTGCGGGACGAGTTGGCGCTCGGGAACCCGGTGGGTTCAGGGACGACGCCGGGCCGGGCTGGGTTCCACTCGGTGCTCGAGCTGCGAGACTTGGGGTTCACCTACCCCGGCAATGCCGAGGCGACGCTTGCGGGGGTCAATCTTCGGATCGCGAAGGGTGAGGCGGTCGGCATCATCGGTAAGAGCGGCGCCGGCAAGAGCACGCTCGTCGACCTCGTCCTCGGGCTGCTGGAGCCGACGATCGGCGTCGTAGCGGTTGACGGAAGAGACGTCCGTGCGGATGTCGGCGCGTGGCGCGCCGCGATCGGGTACGTGCCTCAGTCCATCTACCTGACGGACGACACGCTGCGGCGCAACGTGGCGCTGGGACTGGAGGACGATGAGATCAACGCCGCGGCTGTCGATCGCGCGATCGCCGGGTCCCAACTCAGCGGCCTGGTCGCGTCGTTGCCGGAGAGACTCGACACAATGGTCGGCGAGCGCGGCGTGCGACTCTCCGGCGGCCAGCGGCAACGCGTGGGGATCGCGCGAGCCCTGTACCGCGACCCGGACCTGCTGGTGCTCGACGAGGCGACTAGCGCCCTCGACGACGCGACTGAGGCAGCGTTCATCGAGGCGGTGCGCGAGCTGCGTGGCTCGAGGACCATCCTGATCGTCGCCCACCGGATGACGACGCTACGAGACTGCGATCGCATCTACCGCATCGAGGGTGGCCGCGTCGAGGAGGTCTCCGCGCCCTACGCCCCGGCCGGCCGGTGAGTTCAATGACCGGCCCGAACCCCGCCGGGATCGCGTGCGGGCGAAGCGGCCCAACAGCCCCGAAGTAGTAGTCGCAGCCGCACAAAGGCGAACCTGCACGTGGGATCGGGCTCGAGCGCGCCGACACACGACACGTCGGGCACAGCCGGATAAACGAAGGGCTTTCGGCTGCAGATCCATCCCGAGGCTCACTCTCGCATACGACGTCAACGAGTCCATCGTCGCTCCGGAGCGCCAGCACGGCAGGCCGGGCCGACGCGCCCCTCGAGGTCCGCCCCTCACCGTGCAGCGACGCCGACCAAGCGTATGCAAGCGGCATCTTCACGCTGCGCCTTGAACTGATGAACGAGGATTGTGCGCGCCAATCGAACAAGCGATCGAGGCGCTCGACCAGACGCGCACGCGAGGCTTCGCATCCAACTGGCTCACCTCCCAATCGGATTCCGGCTGGACACGAGACTACTTGTACGATTCGACGAGTGCGTAAACTTCGCTCAATGCAAGCGCCTCCACTCCGCGAACGTGGTCCTGCGCGACGACTACGGGCTCTTCGCGCTCAAGGACTTGGCGCGGAAGGACGTGGTTGTGACGCCAGTTTCGGGTCAGCAGGAACCACCCCGGTTCATGCCCCGCGCGGCGCCGCCGAGGGCAGGGCTGCACGGCGCACTAGGGGCGCGCATGGCCGCTGGTCCCCACTTCCGTGTTCACCTCCGGAGACCTGAGCATTGAGAACAAAGATCCTCTCGATCGCTTGGGGCGAGTCGCTCGCCGCCCGATTGCTCGCGCCGGTCGCGGGGAAGATTCCGGCCGATTTCGCCCACGTCTGTCTGACGACGACAGCGGCCGAGTCGATGCGCCTTGCCATCCCGTCGGCCCGCGTCATTGACCTCGGAATGCCGGCCAACGGCCCGTTCCCGGCGCCTGATCTCGCGCTCCTCGCTTCGCTCGAGGGCGAGGGCATACCCACGATCAACAACATAATCCTGGGCGATAGGGTGCTGCGGAATCTGCCACCGGAGGAGGCTCGGCGCTACGTCTCGGCCCTCGCCGGACGGCTAGTCGATGCCCTCGGCCGCGAGCGCCCGGACATCGTGCTCGGAGGCTTCGACAGCGCACACGCCGCTCTTAGCCTCGCCGCGAGCCGACGTCTGGGGATTCCTTGGGTCGCCATGCACTTCAGCGCGATACCGCAGGGATTGATGAATTTCTGCACCGGGATCTCACCGAACACGCCCCTGCCGATCCGGAGGCCGATTGACGACGCGCTGCGGGCGGAAGCGAAGCGCGAACTTGCGGAGTTCCTCAATCGGCAGAACCGCGTCCTTGCCGTCCGCTCGGCCCATTCCGTCGGATTGGTGATCCGGCGTCTGCCGACCCACGCCCGGAGGCTCGCCCAGAGACTCGTAGACCGTGCGACGGGGCGCCTCAACCGATTCAACGAAGCAACCCCCTCGGCGTTGGTGCGGCAGTGGCTGTGCAAGCGAAAAAACCTCCTGCTGCTCGGCCGCACGCCGTTGATGGGAATCCCGCCGGAAGAACGCTTCGCGTTCTTCCCTTTGCACATGCAGCCCGAGTCATCGATCGATGCGTGGGCCCCGTTCCAAGCCAACCAATTCTACGTTGTCGAACAGATTGCCCGAGCAATCCCGACAGACATGACCCTAGCGGTCAAGATCCACTTTAGCGACGCCGACAACTACTCTCCGAAGGACCTGGCAAGGCTTCTCGCGCTCCCGGGCGTGAAGCTCGTCGACCCAAAGGCACTGTCTCGCGACTTCCTAAAGCGGTCATCGATTGTATTCGGAATCATGGGGACCGCCTGTCTCGAAGCGGCACTGTGTCGCAAACCAGTCATCATGTTCGGCAACTCTCCCTATCTTGACTTGCCAGGTGTATCACGCGCCGAGAGACCCGACCAACTGCCTGCGCTCGTGAGGTCGATGCTCGCCGCGCCGCCCGCAACCGAGGCGCAGCTTGAGGCCGGATTCATGAAGTATCTTTCGCAATACATGCCGGCTACCCTCAATGACTGGAACACACCGCTATCAGAAGATGACATCGAACGCTACTGCTCATGCTTCCTGAGGCTGTTCAACCATCTGGCGGGGCCGGCAACTAGGGCATGAAGGATCCTCCGTCGATCCGACTGCTGGTGCCGGCCACGCTCGCGGTAGCCGGCTGGAACGATTGCCTTCCCGTGGGCGGAGATTCAGGAAACCTACTCCGGCCTTGGCAGCTGGTTCCCGGGATGTTTCTCGATGACGCATTACTCCTTGCGAGCGTGTGCGTATCCGGCCAGGCAATGTTCGCGGCGGCTGCCCGGGGCCGGCGGGGGCCTGCCGGACTCGCCTCGTTGCTGATCTGCGCCCTCGCAGGGTACTGTGCGCTGCCAGGAATTGCAGGTCCCAGCCCGCTCCGCGACCTCCTTGAATCCTGCAAGCTCGCTCTCGGCGCCCTCCTGCTTCTCGTGCTTGCCGGGTGCACCGCGGAGACGGCGCGAAACGCGCTGCGATGGATGGTCATCGGGATGGCGACAGGCGCACTCGCCAACCTCCGAGAGACCTTTGAGTCGAACAGTCCAAGGATCGGCTCGCTGCCGCTGCTGCTTGGCCAGAACGGGCCCGGGACCGCGATGGGAGTCTGCGTGTGCCTCGCCGCATGGATCGCGATCTCCGGCGTGGCGTTCCGCGATGCCCTGATTTCCGCCGGCGGATCGCTACCCGTGCTCGCCGGCGCGGCGATCAGCTATTCGAAGATCGGCATGAGCTGCGCACTCCTTGGAATTGTGAGCCTGGTGACCGTCATCTCAGTCGGTCGGCGCGGCAAACCGCAGCTGGCCTTTAGTATGCTCGCAGCACCGATCCTCCTTGTCGCGGCGGCCGGCGCAGACACACCGACTGGCTCAAAGGTGATGTCATCGCTAGGGGAATTCGTGCGACTTAAAATTGCCTCCGCGGACGTCAGTTCGATCGAGGAAGGCGATGCTCAGAGCTCCTCTCTGTCGGCCCGGCTTGGCTACGCCATTGGGACGCTCGAAATCATGGAGTCCCATCCCTTTGGGGTCGGCTATTCGGGATTCGGAACATCGATCCGAGAGACAACTACGTACCGACTTGGGAGATCGCCGGAAGAATCAGACGACCCCGACGACCTGACCAGCGCCAATCCGCATGCGACTCCCCTTTACTACGCGAGCGCCGGCGGGTTCGTTGGGCTCCTACTGTGCCTCGCTGCGTTCGGTGCCTTGCTGAGGTGCATCGTGACTGGCCTCGGAACATTCGGCGTCGCAGGAAGGGTGATCGCATTGAGTTCATGCATCGCCTATGCGGTCGTGTTCATCTCAGTCCCGACGATGCTGTACACGAAGCTGCTCATCGGGCCGGCTGGCGCTGCGCTAGCCGTTGCTGCTCGGCGGGTGGGCCGCGCCCCTTCCGGCTGACCGTGGACCCGAGCGCTAGCGGCCCAAGGTGCGGCCTGCCGCCTCAGAAGCCTCGGGCAACGGCCGCGCCGGGACCCCCGCGACCTTGGCGCCCGGTGGCACATCCCGCGTAACAACGCTGCCCGCACCGATCACCGCGTCCCTTCCGATTGTGACGCCATCCAAAATCCGCGCTCCCGCGCCAACCCAGACGTTGTCCTCGATGACGATCCCCAATTTCGTCACCCCCGACTCCACAAGGGGGCGTGCCGTCGCGATGGGCAACGTGATTCGCCGGAATGACCGTTACCGAAGTTGCGATGCGCACGCCGGACCCGATCGTCACATCACCAATGCCGTAGATGATCGTAAACGGATTGACGCTCACGAGGTCGCCGATCCGGATCGAGCCCCCATAGCTCAGGATCATCGCATAGGGATGAATCTCGCAGCCCCGACCAATCTCGATCGTGGCGCCACGTTGGGCGCGCACCGTTGCCCGCACGGCCACCCACGAGGTAGATGACACACGAACGCCGCGGCCGGCGAATCGGGCCGAGTAGGCGATGGTGCGAATGCACTGCCCGGCCAAGCGACGAACATCCCTAGCAAACCTCCGAACCCGACCGTAAACGGCCGTGATGGCCTGCCCGTCGGTTTCAAACTTGCGCACGGAAATCACGTCACTTATCCTATCGGACGGCAAGTCGATTCCGGTGCGACGATCCGATGTCAACCCCACAGGACAACCCGGTTTCGCATCGACTGCTCGACTCACGGACCGGGCAGCTGGTCTATCTCGGCGACTCGGCGACCCCCGCACTCTGGGACCGACTTTGGTCGTTGGACGAAGCGGCGGTCTCGGCCTCGTTGCTTCCCACACGGAGCACGGACCTCCTTGTGCGGTTCACGCGCAGGTTTCTCCGTCCGGAAGACGGAGCGGTACTCGAGGGAGGCTGCGGCATGGGGCAGTTCGTCGCCGCGCTCTCGCGGGGGGGGTTCCGCTCAATCGGCATCGACTTCGCTCCCGAGACGGTGCGCGCCCTGAACATGTTCGCCCCGCAACTCGACGTGCGGCTGGGCGACCTGCGTCGTATCGAGATGCCGGACGCCTCGGTCGCCGGCTACTGGTCCCTCGGGGTCATAGAGCACTTCTGGGGAGGCTACGACGCCCTTGCATGCGAGATGGCACGGGTCGTGCAAGACGGCGGGTACCTATTTTGCTCGTTTCCCTACATGAGCCCCTTCCGGCGCGCGAAGTCCCGACTCAGGCTGTACCCGACGCAGGACTTTCGCGCGGAGCCCGATGGTTTCTACCAGTTCGCGCTGCGCGACGATCTCGTGATCGAGCGAATGGCGAGCCACGGGTTCGATCTCGTCGAACGCTCGGCGTCCAGTGCATTGAAGGGAGTTCTCGGCGAATGCGGCCCGATGTCCGCGCCCCTCGAACGCCTCTACTATTTCTCCGGAAAGTCGGTCTTGGTGCGCGCCGTGCGCCGCGCTGCCGAGTCCATCCTTGCATCGCTCGGAACGTCCCACTCGATGCTCCTGGTGTTCCGCCGGCGGCAAAGGCGGGCAGGCGATGGCTGAGCACATGCTGTCGCACGTCGCGCTCTTCCTTCCAACGCTCGAGAGCGGTGGCGCGGAACGGGCGTTCGTGGAGCTCGCAAACCGATTTTCCGCCATGGGCACGAGAACCGACCTGGTACTGGTCCGTGCAGTCGGCCCATATCTCGACGAGGTCTCCGACGGCGTACGCGTAATCGATCTCGGTGGACAGCGCGTCCTGCGAGCGATCCCGCTTCTGGCTGGATACCTGCGCCGGGAAACGCCCGAGGTGATCATGTCCGGCCTCGACAACGCCAACGTCGCCGCGATCGCCGCATGCGCGATCGTGGGTCGGCCGAGTGCCGCGGTGCTGACGCAGCGCTCGATTCTCAGGGAATGCTGGAGGCTCCAGCACCCGCGATTGCATCGCGCATGGCTCGCGCCGGTTCGCCTCGCCTATTCGCGCGCCAGACTGATCATCAGCAATTCGCGCGCGGCGAGCGACGACCTGCGCGATGGCTTCGGCATCCCGCAATCGAGACTGGCGGTCGTGCACAACTCAGTCGATCTGGAACGCATCGAGCGGCAAGCAAAGGAAGCGCCGAGACACCGATGGACTGACGACGGAGCGCCGCCGATGATCCTCTCCGTCGGAAGCCTGACGACAGGGAAGGACGTGACTACGCTGCTCCGGGCATTCTCGATCGTGAGGCGCACGCATGACTGCAACCTGCTCATCCTGGGTGAGGGGCCCGAACGGACGCGCCTGGAGGCGATGGCCCAGCAACTGGGTATCGGTGGTGCGCTCGAGTTCCGCGGTTTCGACCCGAATCCGTTCTGTTGGATGGCGCGCGCCGCGCTCATGGCGAGCTCGACCTTGGCGGAAGGATGCCCGAACGTCATCCAGCAGGCACTCGCGTGCGGCACGCCCATCGTTGCGACCGACTGTCCGGGCGGCACCTCGGAGATCCTCGAGGACGGGAAGTGGGGAAAGCTCGTTCCGGTCGGCAACCCAGAAGCAATGGCCACGGCGATACGCGAAACGCTCGACGACACGAGCCCTCCCGATGGGAGGCGCCGAGCCCGCGACTTCGACCCAGAGCGCAATGCCCAGGAGTATCTCCGGCTCCTCTCAAGCCATGCAGCCCGACACGGCGGACCACGCCACCCCGCGCCGAGGCGAGATACCATCCGTCAGCGATGACTTCGGTACTCAACGGACCGAGGTGGCCCGCAGAGATGATTGAGTTCGCAAGTTGGGAACACGTGTCCCCATCGGGCGACGATCAGGCGTTGTCCCTGGAAGCAAGTGGGTGCTCGGGCCACAGAAGACGTCGTCCTCGAGCGTGACGTTGTCGTAGACGGACACATTGTTCTGGATCTTCACGTTGTTGCCGATGACCACGCGGTTGCCCACAAACACGTTCTGCCCGAGGGAGCAGCGTTCTCCGATGCGCGCGCCACCGCAGACGTGCACAAAGTGCCAGACGCGGCTGCCGGCGCCGATCTGCGCGCCCAGATCCACGATGGCGCTGGGATGCACGGTGAAGGGCGCCGAACTAGATCCACCCGCAGCAGCAGCGGTCATGGCCGCATCGCCTCGACCTGCTGGCACATGGGGTGGTAGTCGCCCGTTAGAGGGGAGATACCGGCATGTCGGATGGCGTGCACCATCTCGATGCTGGGCCGCGCGTCCTGCAGGCCGTAGCCCCGCCCCGCCAATATCTCCCTATAACTAATCGTGTGCAGGTCGGTGAAGCCCTCGCTGAACTCCACCTCCTGACCCTCCATCGTGATCGACCGAAAGGTCCGCTGTCCCTGGGCCTGCTGGGCCGCGGGCAGATGGTCGGCGTTGACCGAGAGGAACCAGCGCACGCGGGCGTGCTCCAACTCCAGCACGCCGGCGGCACAGTCATCCTGGCGGCGATGCACGGTCGACGACTTGAGGCCGCCGAAGATCCACCCGAGCATGTCGAAGAAGTGCACGCCGATGTTGGTGGCCACGCCGCCGGACTTCTCCAGACTGCCCTTCCAGCTGCGGTGGTACCACTTACCACGCGAGGTGATGTAGGTCACGTCGATGTCGATCTTCCTATCACGCACGCCCGCGTAGCGATCCCGCAGCGCGATGATGGCCGGATGGTGACGAAGCTGCAGCACGGTGTAGACCTTGCGGTCGCATTCCCGCTCGATCTCCGCAAGCGCATCGATGTTCCACGGATTGAGCACGATCGGCTTCTCGCAGATGGCGTCGGCGTGGTTGCGCATGGCCATGCGGATATGTGCATCGTGCAGGTAGTTGGGCGAGCAGATCGAGACGTAATTCATCCCCTGCCCGTCGCGGCGGAGCTTCTCCAAGTGGCGATCGAACCGCTCGAACTCCGTGAAGAAGTCGGCGTCCGGGAAGTACGAATCGATGATGCCCACGCTGTCGTTGGGATCCAGGGCGGCAACG